>Ga0194059_1001454_pt1 | contig 10084 bp, 7 predicted proteins | sample SepL6211m_MetaG_FD_163426 | JGI IMG/M metagenome (GOLD analysis project Ga0194059, IMG submission 163426) | Anoxic zone freshwater microbial communities from boreal shield lake in IISD Experimental Lakes Area, Ontario, Canada - Sep2016-L626-11m | ecosystem: Environmental > Aquatic > Freshwater >... | reverse complement strand
AGGTAGGCGAGGGGATCGTCCTGGTCGAAGGGAATGTCGTCGGCGAGGCGGAAGGGGTGACGGTCGGGACGGAGGCTGGGGTAGCCGGCCAGGGTCAGGGCCCGCTCGCACAGGTCTGGGCGATAAACCTGGCTCAGCAGTTCGACTCGATTACTGGGGAAGGGACACCACCCCCAACGGCTGAATTGGCTCAGAATCCACGCCCCTTCAGCCCGATTCGGGATGTGGGCGCGGTCCGAGTGGTAACGGTTGAACTGAAGTAATGCCTGGGGCTTTTCATCGTTGCCGTAATCGAACTGGCGCTGCAGAGCAATTTCGGCCCGGCGGCCCAGCCACTGGTTTTGGCTGAGGACTTTGGTCAGCTCGGGTCGCCGGCCGCCATCGTCGCAACGTTCGGCGGCTTTCATCAGGCCAGCGCCCAGGGCATCCAGGGCCGCGGGATGGGCTTCGGCCCACCACTCCGAACAGGTGAGCACCTTTTCGGGATGGCCGCTCCAGATGTCCAGATCGGTGGCCAAGACGTAGCCCTGGCGATCTTCCACGGCCTCGGCGACCCGATAGCGGCCGGCGATGAACCCATCGATCTGTTCGGTGCGCAAGGCTCCCCCCATCGTCATCGGTGAGAGCGGTGTGAAACGCACCTGCTGGTCGGGGTCGATACCACCGGCCGCCAACCAGTGGCGCAGCAGCAACTCCGCCATCGATCCCCGGTCGGGCACCGCCAGGGTGAGGGGTTGGCCCCGGTTCAGCAGCCACTGGCGCAGATCGGCGCGGCGCTGGACCCCCTGGGCCAGCAGGGAACGGGCCATGCAGAGGGCATTGCCGTTGCGGCTCACCGTCATCGGCGTGATGGCCGGCCAGGGGCCCCGGCCCTCCAGGCCCAGGTTGAGGGCCAGGGGCGTGGTGGCCGAGGTGATGGCCACGTGTATTTCACCTTCGAGAAGCTTGGCTTCGAGACGATCCCAGCGGGCGAAGGGGATGGGCACCACTTCAATGGCGGCCCGATCAAACAGGCCTTGATCGAGGGCGAGGGCCAGGGGGGCGATGTCGAGCCCTGGCAGGAAACCGATTCGAATCGTTTCTGCCCCCCGGGGCCCCTGACTACGGGCCGGTGGTTCGGCGGTGGCGCTGCCCTGCCGCCTGTCGACACTGGCCGCCGAGGCGACACTGTCAGCGGCCGCGACACCGCCGGCCGCGGCGATACTGGAGCGGTGCTGGCGCAGGCGCCGCTGCTGATGGAGAAAGCCGATCAGCTCCCCCCGCAGGTGGTAATAATCCGGGTGCTCAATCACCTCCAGACGCTGGCGGGGCCTGGCAAACGGCACCTTGAGGATCTGGCCGATCTCCGCTTCGGGGCCATTGGTCATCATCACCACCCTGTCGGAGAGCAACAGGGCCTCATCCACGTCATGGGTGACCATGACGGTGGTGACACCAGCCTCCTGGCAGATCTGCATCAGCTGTTGTTGCAGATTGCCGCGGGTGAGGGCATCGAGGGCCCCAAAGGGTTCATCCAGCAGTAGTAATCGGGGGCGGATCGAAAGGGCCCGGGCGATCGCCACCCTTTGTTTCATGCCGCCCGAGAGTTCCGCCGGCACCTTGTCGGCAGCCTGGCTGAGACCCACCATCGCGATACTGCGATCAATGATTTGTTTTCGTTCCGCCAGGGAACTGGAGGCCATGACGTTATTGACCGCCAGGGCCACGTTCTGGCGGACGGTTTGCCAGGGCAGCAAGGAATAGTTCTGAAACACCACCATGCGATCGGGACCTGGCTCGCTGACCTCGCGGCCGTCGATCAAAATGCCACCGCTGCTGGCCTGGGTCAGGCCGGCCAATAGATTCAGCAAGGTGCTCTTGCCACAACCAGAGTGACCAATCAGGGAAACAAATTCCCCTTCCGTGATTTCAAGGTCGATGTCCTTGAGGGCGATGTATTGGCCACCCTCTTTAAGGGGAAAAACCTTGGTGACATCATCGATAATGAGAAATTGACCCATCTTCAGTGACCCCCCTGGGCGACTCGAGTTCCAGCCCAGGCCACCAAGCGATCCAGGGCTAGGCCCACAAGCCCGACATAGAGAATGGCGAGAATGATCTGACTGGAGCTGCTATCGCCGCCAGCATTATAGGCATCCCAGATGAAGTAGCCAATGCCCCCATCGGCTTTGAGCATTTCGGCGGCAACGATCGCTAGCCATGCCAGTCCGACAGCAATACGCAGGCCTGTGAATACGTAGGGTACGGTGGCGGGAATTACGATATTGCGGATGTATTCACTCTTGCGCAGTCTCAAGACGCGGGCCACATTGGTATAGTCCTCTGGAATTTCCCGAATCCCCACGGCAGTATTAATGATAATGGGCCAAATAGCCGTAATGAAAATCACAAAGATGGCCGAGGTGTTGGCGTTCTGAAACACCATCAGTGAAATGGGGAACCAGGCCAGGGGCGGTACGGTGCGCAGTACCTGAATCACGGGGTCAAAACCCTTACCGATAAAGCGGTTCAATCCCAACAAGCCTCCGATGGCGATGCCCACGATCGCGGCCAGGCCATATCCCAACGCCACCCTTTGTAGCGAGATCAGAATCTGCCACCCCAGTCCCTTGCTGGTGCCGCCGTTGTCGAAAAACGGTTGGCTGATGTAGGGATCCCAGGTATCGGTAATCACATTGATGGGCCCCGGCAGTCTGCCTGTGCCAAGGATCAGGGAAAGGGCTTGCCAGACCAACAAGAAACCACCGATGCAGATCAGATAGGGCAACACGCCGCGCAGCACCGGATTCGTCAGGCGGCTCCGGGTGGGTTGCGACAAGGATGTCGCAGAAGCGGAGTGGGACATCTTTGTTCAAAGAGTGGGTCGAAGACCCCCAGTCGGCCTGGCGGGCCGACTGGGGTAGGGGCGGTCAAGAAGGGATGGCTATCAGGCCAGGGCTTTGATCTTCAAAGCATCGAGATAGGCCTTGGGATTTTCAGGGTCAAACACGACTCCGTCAAAGAAGGTTTCCTTGCCCCGTGAATCACTGGCGGGAATCGCCTGTTCCTGACCCAGGGCCTTGGCGGCCGTTTTCCAGAGATCGCTCCGGTTGACCTTGTTCACCAGTGCCGCCGTATCCGTATTGGCCGGCAAATACCCCCAGCGCATGTCTTCGGTGACAAACCAGGTGTCATGGCTTTTGAAGGGGAAGGAGGCATGGTCCGACCAGAACAGCATCTTGTAGGGGCTGTCTTTGACAATGCGGCCATCGCCATAATCCACCGTCCCAGTAAGGCGAGGCTTGATGTCTTCGACCTTGGCCTTGATGTATTTATCCTGAGCAAGAATCTCACACATTTCGTCGAGATTGGCTGGGTTTTCACACCACATCTGGGCTTCCTGGACGGCCTTGAGCAGGGCCACGGAAGCGTTGGGATTCTTATCAACCCAGTCGGCCCGCATCGTAAATGATTTCTCAGGATGTTTGTTCCAGATTTCACCTGTCTGTGTTGCTGTATAACCGAGTTTTTTGTTGACTAGGCGCTGGTTCCAGGGTTCACCCACACAGAACAAGTCCATGGTTCCGGTCTGCATGTTGGCCACCATCTGGGGAGGTGGGACCACGACCAAATCGGCATCTTTGTTGGGATCGAGGCCGTTGGCAGAGAGCCAGTAGCGCATCCATAGATCGTGGGTGCCCCCCGGGAAAGTCACGGCGGCTTTGAGCTTTCTGCCCAGGCCACTGGCACCTTTGGCCAGGGCTTCTTTGTTGTTGACCGTGAGCTTGGCATCCAGCAGGGCTTTCGATGCTGAGATGGCCTGACCCTGCAGATTCAGGCGGGCAAGGATGTACATGGGCAGGGGTTGTTTGCTTTTAGTTATTTTCCCCGCCGTCAGTAAATAGGGCATCGGACTAAGGATATGGGCCCCATCAATCCCCCCACCGCCACTGCCAAGCTCAAGATTGTCCCGGGTGGCGGCCCAGGATGTTTGCTTGAGCAGCTTCACCTCGGGCATGCCGTGCTTGGCAAATAGACCCTTTTCCTTGGCAATGATTAAGGGCGCCGAGTCGGTCAGGGCGATGAAGCCCAGGGTTGCTCCTTTGACCTCGTTGCTGGCGCTTCCCGTTGGGGAAACCTCCGATTTCGTTGTCGACTTCTGGCCACCACAGGCGGCCAGGAAGGCCGTGCCAGCCGCGGTGCTAGCCGCGGTGATCAGAAACTTGCGACGCGAAAACGAGGCCATGGCAATGCAGGAAATTGGGGGGACTGGTTTTTTTGATTAATGGAGAGGAGCATCTCCAAAAGAAGCTTCCGCTTGGTTCTTGTGCTTAAAGCACTCGATGGGCACGGTCAGCAGCGAGCGGGCGGCCGGTGTGCAAAGACCAGGCTTCACAAAGAAGCGCACTGATCAGGGAAATCTGAATCGGCGCAGAAGCTTACCGACATTTAAATGAAACCATGGAGGGCCCTGGCTGGCTGTCGCAATCGTTACCAAAACCGTGGGTCTCTTGCCCTTTTGCGGACCCAGGGGCTGGTGCCCAGGCGGCCGGCCGCTGGTGTCACGACTCGGTCAGTAATCCGAACTCGCCCAGGGCCCTCGGCAGGTTGCGGTGCTCATGGCCAGGGTGGCTCAGTTTGATCAGGGCGAACCGCTGTAATTCGTCCAGGCAGGCCCAACCTTGGGGCTCAATCTTCAGGCCAAGCTGGGTGCAAGACAGTCCCACCTCCCCAGGCAGGGTGCCTGCCTGTTGCCAGGCACAGGAGCGGGCCGGTTCCATGGGTTTGGCTGGTCCCTCGGCAAGGCCGTTGCTGCGCTCCAGTAACCAATCCCGCAGCTCCTGGAGCGAGGGCCCGTCATCGTTCCATTCCAGCAGTCTCAGCCGTTCGGCTGGGCTCAAGCCATGCCAGTGCACCAGTTTCAGCTTCACTCCCGCCAGATCGAGCTTGCGGCGGACCGCCATGGGGAGGCAACGCAGATCCCCGCTGAAGTCCGCTTCAAAGTCAAAGATCCGGTTGTGAAGCTCCTTGGGACCTGGGGGGGTGGAGGGTCCGCTCATGGCGCCAGCTCCAGGCATTTCCTGACGCCGCTGCGGGCTTGCAGGAGGGCCCTGGCTTGTTCCAGGGCCGTTGGCAAATCCCCATGGCGATCCGCTAGCCAGAGGTAGGCCCCGAGATTCCAGAGCAGGGCCTCCGCCAAGGGGCCTTCCCCCCTCAGGGCCAACTGGGCGTCCCGGCGCCAATCCTCCAACCCTGACCAGGGGATCTCCGCTGCGCTGATGCCATGGTCACGGGGGTGAAGCAGGATCCGTTCCACCATCCCCAGGCGCACCCTGGCCGTGATCCCGGCCCGGGTGGTGGGCAGATCGGTCGATCCCTCCAGTCCCTTGACGGTCAGGAGGTCGGTTTCGCCGGCCCCAGCCAGGGCTTCCCAGGCCCGGGTTTCGGTGGGTGGATGCACAAAGCCGCTCACCAGGAGCCGCTGGCCCTGGTGCGGGGTCCAGAGCAGTTCCAGGCTGGCCACAGGGGGGCGTTTGCCGATCAGATCCCTGATTAACACCAGCCGTTCGGCGGCCTGGAAATGGTCGGGTTGGTGGGTCAGGGCCAGGCCATGGCCATCCAGACGGTCCTGCACCGCTTCTAAGGGCAGGCCCCGCCATTCGATGCCGAGGGCGGCGAACAGCTCGGCCAAGGTGATGCCGTATTTCACCGGCATCGGGTTGCCCCCGTGCAGCACCACCGGAATTCCTGCCGCCGCCAGGGTCAGAGCCAGCAGGGGCAGCACGGGGGCGGTGCGGCTGCGGCCGTCGTAGGGAACCCCAAAGCAAAGGGCGCGGCGCCCTGGGGTGGTCAGGATTGGACCTAGGGACCGATACCCATCCAGCATGCCGGTGAGCTCCTGGGGTGCCGGCCGGCGAATGCGGTGCGCGATCAGAAACGCTCCCATCTGGGCTGGGTCAACCTGCCCCTTGAGCATCAGCTCGATCGCTTCGCGGGCCTCCTGGCGACTGAGGCCGGTGCTGGTGTGCTCGCCGCTGCCCACCTTGCCGATCAGGTCTCGGAACAGGGCGCGGGCGGGTCCCAGGGCTTCAAGACGCTCCTGGCGGCGAGCCTCGAGCGTTGCCACGGGAGAATCCGTCGTTGGATTCTGTAGCGGTTGCAACAGGGAGAAATCCGGTCTAGGTAGTCATAATGTCATTAAGAGCGTTGGCGGTTTCAGGTTCAGATCCAGGTCTGGGCCTCGGTGTGGTTTTGATCACCACCCCTCTCCCCATTCCGGACATGTCCGACTCCGCAGCGGCGGCCGTCGATGGTGCTGCCGGCGCTACCCCCCTCGGCGCTCCGCCCCCTTTAACCAAATTGGAGTTGGCGAAGTCCAGCTTCTGTGGCCTTGATCTTGCCCCCCGCCTTGATGAACTCGGTCGGATGGGCTGGGAATCCCTGGATGAGGCGACTCTCACCATCCACCTGAAGTGGTTAGGAATCTTTTTTCGTCCGGTCAGCCCCGGGCGATTCATGGTGCGGCTGCGGCTGCCCAATGGTGTGATCAGTGCCGATCAGCTGGAGGTGCTTGCGGAGGTGGTCGATCGCTGTGGCGAGCACGGCAGTGCCGATATCACCACCCGACAGAACCTTCAGCTGCGCGGTCTCTTGCTGGAAGATATGGCGCCCTTGATGGAGTCCCTGGAGCGGGTGGGTCTGACCACCCGCCAGTCGGGTCACGACAACCCCCGCAACATCACGGGTAATCCCCTCGCCGGCATCGATCCTGACGAATTCGTGGACACTCGCCCCCTGGTCGGGGCCATTCAGAACGTTTTGTTGGGCCCCGATGGCCCCCGCAACCTGCCGCGCAAGTTCAACGTGGCGGTGGGTGGTGCCCCTGACAGCTTTTTGCTCCACAACGATCTGGCGTACCTGCCGGCCGTTTGGAAGGGCGAGCTTGGTTTCACTGTCATGGTGGGGGGCTTTTTTTCGGCCCAACGCAATGAGCTGGCCATTCCCCTCGGTCTTTGGTTACGCCCCGAGGAGTTGCCGCAGTTCACCCTGGCCGTGCTCCGCCATTACGAGCGCCGTGGGGATCGAACGACTCGCAACAGGAGCCGTGTGATGTATCTGATTGAGGCCCTGGGCCTTGATGCCTATCGGGCCGAGGTGGTGGAGACCTGGGGGGCCTTGGCTGCTGGCGCTGGGGAAGGGGTCCTGCATGACGGCTCCCATCTGGTGTCAAGGGCCCCGAGGGATGTGTGTGGCGTCCATCCCCAGAAACAGCCAGGGCTGTGTTGGGTCGGCTTGAACGTGCCCATGGGTCGGCTCGACAGCGCTGCTTTGTATGCCTTGGTCGACATGGCCCGTGGCTATGGCAGTGGTGAACTCCGTTTCAGTGAGAGCCAGAACGTTCTGATTGTTGATGTCCCCGCCCAGCGGGCCGATGCCCTGTTGGAAGAGCCCTTGCTGCGGCGCTTTCCGAGTGATCCAGGACCCCTGCTGGCTGAAGCCGTCAGCTGTACCGGCAATCACTACTGCGGCCTGGCCCAGATCTCGACCAAAAGCACGGCCCTGGCGGTGCTGCAAGAACTGGAACAACGCTTGGTGCTCCCCGAGTCGGTGCGAAACCACTGGACCGGTTGCCCCAATGCCTGTGGCCAGCCCTACATGGGCCAGATCGGATTGATGGGGGCCAAAGCCCGTAAAGACGGTCAGATGGTGGAAGCCGTCAAGATCTTCCTGGGGGGCTCCATGGCCGACGATCCCCAGTTGGCGGTCTTGCATGAAAAGGCCGTTCCCCTCAGCGATCTGCCGGATGTTCTCGAGACCCTCTTGGTGGAGCGTTTCGGGGCCAGTCGCCGCAATGCTTCGGCGTGAGACCGGCTTCCCCCATGGCTTCCCCCCTGGGTCTGCGACCGGCTGTCATGGTGAGCAGTCTTGGGCCCAGCCCCATTCCGGTGCCATCTTCAGCCGCCGAACTGCCATTCGAACCCGACCCCGCCGCCCTGCCGGCTCCCGGCCATGCCGAGCGCTGGCCCTGGCTCCTGGCCTTGCGTCGCCAGAGGCCCCTGGTGCTGGAACCGTGGCTGCGGGCTATCGAAATCGGTCAGATTGAGCCGGAGTCCGATCTGCTGGCGGTGCTGTCGGACCAGCTCGACGGGGATGCCGCCGTGCGCTTGCTGCGTTTCTGGTGGCAGCACCCCCAACAAAATCCCTCCCTACCCAACCTGGTGGGCCGCGTCCGCGACAGAGCGGTAGCGGACCTGTTGGCCGCGGCCCTCGCTGATGGGGGGGAAGGTCTGGAGGATCCCGCTTGTCAGGCGGTCCTGTGGCCCCTGCTTGGGCACCAGCGGCGGGCCAGTGACTTTCCCCTGTTGCAACGGCGGGCCCTGCAACCGGGTCCCCGCCAGGTTCGGCAGTCCGCTTTGGAGGGGCTGAGCCTGGGTTTGAGCGCCTGGCCCTTGCCGGCCCTGCGCAGCACCCTGATCTCCCTGGCCAGCGATCTGGATCCCCTGTTGGCGGGCGCTGCGGTCGATGCCCTGGCCCGGTTGCCCGACGCCCGTTCCCCATTGATTCTGCTGAGCCGCTCCTCCCTGGAGGCCTCAGTGGCTGAACGGCTGCAGCGCAGGCTTCGGGCCCTTCCCGCCAGCACCCTGCTGCTGCTGGTCCATGGGCGGGCCGAGGGCTTCATTCCCCCTGAGTTTCATTCCCTGGCCGCGGAGCTGGAGCAGCGCCGCGGTGCTCCAGTGCGGCTGCGGGCCCTCACCGATCCGAGCCCCATTCCCCCGCAGCCGCTGGGCGATCCCCTGTCGCTGATCCCCCTTTTCCTTCTGCCCGGGGGGCATGTGCGCCATGACGTGCCGGCGATTGCGACCGCGTTGCGCCGGCAGGGGCCGGTGCGGGTGCTGCCCTTTCTGGGGGCGTGGAGCTTCTGGCAGCGGGCCCTGGCGTCAGAGGTGGCCCAAGGGGCTGTTGACAGCTGTCGACCCCGGTTGCTCCATCACCCCATCGCCGGCCCGTTGGCCGTCCGCTACCTTGCCCATCTTGAACGGGTGACCGGTGCGGCCTGTATCCAGACTCCTGAGGCTTACGTCGACCTTGCAGCCCTGGCTGGGGACCAGCGGGGGGGGCTCATCCCCCTGTCCCTCGGAGCCAGTCGCTTGAGCGAATCCCTGGCTCCCCTGCTGGGTGAAGCGGCCGCGGCACCCTTGCTGGCCCGACCTGTGTTGCGGGAGGGGCTGCTCCAGGCCCTTGAGGTGCTGCCATGAGTCGCGAGGGGCCAGGGCTGGAGGGCCTGGGAACCGTCTATCTCGTCGGGGCCGGGCCGGGGGATCCGGAACTGCTCACCTTGAAGGCCCATCGTCTGCTGCGGGAGTGCGATGCCCTGGTGCACGACTCCCTGGTGCCCAAGGCCTTGCTCGATCTGGTTGGACCGGACTGCGAGCGGCATTTCGTTGGCAAGCGCCGCGGCCACCATTCCGTGCCCCAGCCCACCACCAACGCGGTGCTTCTGGAGCTGGCCGGTCGCCATCGCACCGTGGTGCGTCTCAAGGGGGGGGATCCCTTTTTGTTTGGCCGTGGTGGCGAGGAGGCCGCCTATCTGGCCTCCCGCGGGGTCCCCGTTCAGGTGGTGCCTGGTGTCACGGCCGGTATTGCCGCTCCGGCCTATGCCGGCATCCCGGTTACCCACCGGCGGGCCGGTTCCAGCGTCACTTTCGTGACGGGCCATGAGGAAATTGACAAGGGCCGCTCGGGCGTCGACTGGCAGGGCCTGGCCCGGAGCAGCGACGGGTTGGTCATCTACATGGGCCTCCACAATTTGCGTCATATCTGCCAGGAACTGGCAGCTGGTGGCCTGGATCTCGCCACCCCGGCCGCGGTGATTCAGCAAGGCACGGTGCAGGGCCAGCGCCTCCTGGTGGCCACCCTGGCGGATCTCGCCGATCAGGTCGAAGCCCAGGGGTTCGCTTCCCCCTCCATCGTGGTGGTGGGCCCTGTGGTCGCCCAGCGGGTGGCGGTTTGTGCGCCGCCGCTGGCCGATACGGAGATGCCGCTACCTTTTTAAGACCATGCCCTGGGCCTTTGGTCTTGGTCGGGGCCGCCGCCCCCATAGGAT
>Ga0194059_1001453_pt1 | contig 10101 bp, 6 predicted proteins | sample SepL6211m_MetaG_FD_163426 | JGI IMG/M metagenome (GOLD analysis project Ga0194059, IMG submission 163426) | Anoxic zone freshwater microbial communities from boreal shield lake in IISD Experimental Lakes Area, Ontario, Canada - Sep2016-L626-11m | ecosystem: Environmental > Aquatic > Freshwater >... | reverse complement strand
CAAATGGATGAAATAAATAAACACGTGGATAATATAAATAAAGAAATATTTTATAAAAGAGTCTATTCTTTTACAAATTATTATCACATTGATAATGATATTTTTGGTTGTAAACATAAAAATAATATTTTAATTACAGAAAAAAAATGTATTGAAAAACTTTTAAGTAGTATTGAATCCATAAATATGAATTTATTACGTTATTTACATTTTTTAAATAAACAATATTGTGTTATAAATATTACTCATAATAATACAATAAATTTTCTAATGCAAAATAAATTACAACTAAAACAATTATTAGATAAATTAGCGTTTGTTTATAATAATAATTTATATAATATAAATTTAATAAAAAAAAAAATTAATATTATTAATTTAACAATTACAATGTTTTAAACTTTTTATAATGTATTTTAAAACGAAATATCTTCAAGATCTTTAACTCTCCAATATTCACTTCCTCCATTAGGCAATGGTCTACGAATAATAAATGGTATTCTTTGTTGTTTTAATTCTAATTCAGCAATAATATATCCATCAATAACATTTTCAGGTACTTTAACAAATGGATATGCTCCAGAATTAATTTGTTTTGCTCTTTGTCCTAAAATGCGCGATTTTTCATATTTTGTTAAAAATGGAATAGTTCTATGTAATTTATCTATAATCATTCCATTTGTATCCCTAATGACTTTAGTCATTGATAAAATTTCATCATAGTTTTGTAAAACACTTTCTGGATGAAAATTTAGAATATAATTTTGATTAACAGACTGATCAAATTTTTGTAAATATTGTTCTCCATCATCATTATCTTCATCATCATCATCAATAAAATTAGTTGGGGGTTTATATACATTTTTGGTTTTGGCAGGAATTTTTTTCTTCTTTTTAGCATTTTTTATTGCCTCATCAGCAGAGTCAATTTCACCTTCTTCTAATTCTGATTCTTGACCTTTACCTACGTCATTTTCATCGTCATCGTCATCGTCATCTTCTTCTTCCTCTTCCTCTTCTTCTTCTACCTCATCATCTTCTAGTTCATCATCTAGTTCATCTTCTACTTCTGCTTCATCTTCTAGTTCTGCTTCATCTTCTACTTCATCTTCTTCATCATCATTTTCTTCTAAAGAACTATTATCTTCATCTTGTGTGCCTTCGGCATCATGTTCATTTTCATGTTCATCAAAGTAACTACTCATTTTATAATAATATAAGATAAGATAGTTTTATATTATTTCAATTTTTTATTTTAAATAAAAAATAAAAATAAATAAAATTAACAATTTATGATTTATCTTCTGTTTTCCATACAATGTCACAAGTAGAACATAAATATACATATTTCATGTTCGTATCATCGTAACGAATATAAATAATTTCGCGAGGTTTATTTTCTGTATTAGTAGAACATTCAGTATTAGGGCATAATATATTAGAAACGCGTGGAAGAGTAGGGTCTAACTTGGTATATTTATTAATAATATGAGTAAATTCTTGCTTCGATTTTTTTAATTGAACATTTGAAACAGTAACATCTTTAACTGAAATAGTTGAATCTTTATTACCGCAATTTCTGCAATAATAAATTAATTTATTAGCGTCATCAGGATTAATACTGATGTAATACATATTAGAGCATTGAGTACAAAAGTGCATATTATAATATATATGAATATTTCTATTTATATTTTAAATTTCAATTTTATTTTTATAAAAGTTACTAAATTTTAGAAGTTATCTGACTTTTCAGAATCAATAATTTCTTTAGTTTGAATAAGTTTTTTTTCTAAAGTAGCGTAATCAATATTGACATACATATGATATATACTAACAATTTCAATGGATGTTTGGGAATTTTTTGATTTAACAAATTCAAGTAGTTTATCATAATTATTAATAAAATGACTTTTCATAAATGGATAAAAATATATAAATTGTTGGGGAATGTTAAATTTATTGCGGTTAATCATGTCACATATAGCAAAATCAATATTTTTAAATTCAATGGATTTTTGATAAGGAATGAAATCTCTGGAACCCCGATTTTGCCCAGGTTCATTTTCAAACGGAGCATTATTAAAAAGAGAACATAATGTAAGTAAAATGCTATTAATAGTTTGACAAGAAGACCATTTATCTCCAGTCCAAGTATTAAGAATAGAGACACATACTTTACCACATTTATATAAATTAGGATTAAACCGCGTGAACCCATCATTAGTCATAAATGTAACTTTGGGAGGTGAAAAAGGATAATCAAAAGGATAATCAAAATTAAAAAAATAATATCCTCCGAAATATGGTGTATCTGATGGTCCAATAATCATAGCATAACCGTTGGTCATATTTATATCATCATGATAATAATATATTCCATTATCAGTTAATGGATGTCTAATAAGTTGTTTAACATCTTTTAAAAGTCGTTGAATAGTTTCTTTTTTAATCATTGATATTATTATAATTTTATATTTATATTAGTTTATAAATAATATAAAGAAGAATATATAAATGTTAAAGTGAGTAAAAGTGAGTAAAAGTGAGTAAAAGTGAGTAAAAGTGATTATTATCTTATAAATACGTTAAAAATGTAAAAAACTAAAATAAAAATAAAAAAAAAATGAAATAGAAAAATCTTAATATATTATATCAATAAATGACAACAATGATATCATCATCATCATCATCATCACATTATAATGATTTATCAGATTTTCTTACAAAGCATTCTAATAGTAAAACATCTGGAAATCAAAAAAATATAACGCATACAAGAATAGGTAACCAAGATTTAAATGTGTATCCAGGTGCTTATAGTATAGACCCAGGTGAAATGCCAATATTTCGTAAATTATATTATGAACATGTATTTGTTAAAAATCGTAAAGAATATTTAACTGAAAAACAATTAAACGGTAATGGTCCAATAGCAATAGACTTTGATTTTCGTTATGAATATGAAGTAACAAAGCGTATACATACAACAGAACATATACAAGATATTGTTGAACTTTATTTGGAAGGACTTAAGGAAATGTATGTTATCGAAGAAAATAAATCATTTCCTATTTTCATAATGGAAAAACCAAATGTAAATAGGGTTGCCGAAAAAAAAATAACAAAAGATGGAATTCATATGATTATAGGAATTCAAATGGATAACACATTGCAAATAATGTTACGTGAAAAAATTTTAGCTCAAATCGGTGATGTATGGGAATTACCTTTAATAAATAATTGGGAGGAGGTTTTAGATGAAGGTATTAGTAAAGGATGTATAAATTGGCAAATGTATGGTTCTCAAAAACCAGGGCATGATGCATATAAATTAACATATTATTTAACAGCAGAATTAAATGCAGATGATAATTGTTGGACAACAACTGCAAAATCAGTAAAAGACTTAGATTTATCAAAAGATTTGAATTTATTATCTGTACAATATGATAATCATATAAAATTTGAAATAAATCCAAAAATTAAAGATGAGTATACTAAAAGATTAGAAACTAAGTCCAAAAAGGTAAAAAAAACAGAATCAAAATCAAAAGTGAATATTAAATTTTTGGAAGAATCGGAGGATGCAATAGAATTATCAGACATTATAAATTACGATATACTTAAAAAATCAGTAGATTCTATTATGTTAAATTTAAAAACAAATGAGCAATTTATAAAAGAAACTCATGAATATACTCAAATTTTACCTGAAAAATATTATCAACCTGGTTCCCATTTAATTAATAGAAAAGTAGCGTTTGCATTAAAACATACAGATGAACGTTTATTTCTATCATGGGTTATGTTAAGAGCAAAAGCAAGTGATTTTGATTATAATACAATTCCAACTTTATACAATGATTGGAAAAAGCATTTCCATAAAACACAAGATGGAGTGACAAGAGCATCCATCATGTATTGGGCAAAACAAGACGCTTATAGTGAATATGAAAAAGTAAAAAAAGGAACGATTGACCAGTACATAGAAGATACAATATTTGAAGCAGGTGATTGGGATTATGCAATGGTATTATATCACTTATTTAAAGACAAATATGTCTGTAGTAGTATTACAAATAAAAAATGGTATGTTTTTAATAAACATAGATGGGAAAAAGATGAAGGTCAGCGTTTAAGAATGGCAATCTCAAAAGACTTATTTGAACTATATTCTGAAAAACAAAATCAATGTTTATCGGAATCTCAGCAATTTGAAGCAAATGATGAAAATCATGAAAAATTCCAAAGAAAAATAAAAAAAATTGCTGAAATTTGCATTAAATTAAAGAAAACAAATGATAAAAATAATATAATGCGTGAAGCAATGGAAATCTTCTTTGATAAAGATTTTTCAAAAAATATTGATTCAAATCCATATTTAATGTGTTTTACAAATGGAGTATTTGATTTGAAGGCAAAAGAGTTTAGAGATGGTTATCCTCAAGACTATATTACAAAAACAACAGGCATTTCTTATATTAAATTTAATCCAACAGAAAATATAGAAATAGTAAATGACATAACAAAATTTATGGAACAATTATTTCCATTACCAGATTTGTGTAGATATATGTGGGATCATTTAGCATCAGTATTAATTGGTATAAAAAAAGAACACGCGTTTAATATTTACAGAGGTTCAGGTTCAAATGGAAAATCAATATTAACAGATTTAATGTCACAATGTCTTGGAGATTATAAAGGCACAGTTCCAATAACATTAGTAACTGATAAACGTAGTTCAATTGGTGGAGCAACTCCTGAAATAATGCAATTAAAAGGAGTAAGATACGCTGTAATGCAAGAACCATCAAAGGATGCGATAATTAATGAAGGTATTATGAAAGAATTAACAGGTGGAGATCCGCTTTTAGGAAGAGCGTTATATAGTGATTCAGAAATATTTATTCCTCAATTTAGTTTAGTTGTTTGTACTAATGCATTATTTGAAATTAAAAGTAATGATGATGGCACTTGGAGAAGAATGAAATTAGTTGATTTCTTAGCCAAGTTTATTTCAGAAGGTGAAACTCATACAGATGATACAAAATATATATTTTTAAAAGATAAAAGTTTAAAAGAAAATTTGCCAAAATGGGCTCCAGTGTTTATGTCTATGTTAATTAAAAGAGTGTGTGAAACAAATGGTGAAGTAAATGATTGTTCAGAGGTAATAGAAGCATCAAATAAATATAGACAAAGTCAAGATGCAATTGCAGGATTTATAAGCGAAAAAATTATTAAGGTTGATCATAATCCTTATGGTGTGAGTAAAACATCATTAAATCATGCATTTAAAGAATGGTTTCAAATGAATTATAATAATAGAAAAATGCCTAAATTATCTGAATTATTAGAGAAATTTGAAAAGAAATTTGGTAAAAATAAAAATGTAAAAACAAATAAATGGTATAATATTCAAATAAAAGAAGATGAAGATTTTGAAGAAGGTAATGAAAATGATGCCGAAGGCACAGGAGATGAAATAGATTATTTAAATAAAATATAAATATTAAATAAAAATATATTTATAAGTTATTATAAACATTTTTTGGTAGTCTACTAATAAGTAATTTCCATAAACCATAAACCCATCTAACTAGATAATCAATATAATAAGTATAAAATATAACTAATAGACTAATAATTATTTTTATTATTTTTGGAAAATCAATTGGACTAAAAATAAAAACTAAAACTAAAATTATAACTAACACATAATAAATGTACCAAAATAATTTATACCAAAATGTAAGTGTATTTAAAGCATCCGTTTCATAATATGTTTTTCTATCATTTGTTAGTATATCGCCGTATCTTTCTTTTAATTGTAATTTTAAATTTTTATTTTTTTCCAAATAACTTTCCAATAATTCTGTTGTGTATTTAGAATTTATTAACGCTGTATTTAAATAAAGATTCATTACATTAGCATCTGAAACTTCGCTATCAAAATTTTCACTAACTAATGTGGAAATTTTATTTGCCTTTTGTTGTAATTCTTCTTCAAGCATATTATTATAAAAAGGGGCGCCTTCGGTGTATACATAATAATTTTTTTTAGTATTTTCTAAATTTATTGGTGCAGTTTGTAAATTAGTCTGAGCATCTAAATATTTTTGTTTTAATTCTGCTGATATTTTTTGTTGTTGGCAATCTGGTCCGCAAATTAATTCTTGAGAAGATAATTCTAATAATTGATTTATTTTTTCTTGAGAATCTCTTTGTCTTTTTAATAATTTTTGTTGATTTTTTTTATTACTCATATTGTATTATAATTAGATTATATTCTAATCTAATTATATAATATATTATAAATAATAAATAATATATTATAACCTAAAATTTGGATAAAGAAGAAAATAAAGGTGAAACATTGTTATTTAAAGTAGTAGGTTTAGTTTGAGTACATCCATATTTTTCTAATACTTTTAAATCAGGAACACATACATTTTTGATTGAATCATAAGTGCTTCCCTCATAACAACACGCTGAACCAATACATGTTAGCGACAAGTTATTTTCCCAAGGATTAGATAAATCACCTACATTATCGGAAGGTGCTTTATCTCTATTAAAAAACCAATAATATTCATCCCAATTCATATTATCTCTACTACCAATATCAATTAACTGTCTTCCAATTGATATGATTCCAATGAGTAATATTAATCCCATTAAAAATGCGTATACTTTTGAAGGTAATATTCCTTTATTGACCAAAATAGTTAAAATAATTATGGGGATACACATAATTACAATAGTTTTCATTAATCCTGAATGTGCATTATATCTTTTACCATAATATGTATTTATTTCAACTAAACGTAACTTATTATATTTTTGATCTTCGAGTAAATTCAGTCTTATTTTAGATTGATTTAATTCATTTTCAAGAACGTCAATTGCTTGCATAGATTGTCCTAATGTATTTCCAGATGCGGTAACATTTTGTTGATAAAAAGAATATGTATCTTTTAAACTAGCGTATAGGTTCATTCTCATTTGAGATATTTCATTAATTTTATTAATAATTTGTTGTTTTTGTTCTGAACTTAAACTAACATCATCTAAACTACTATAAAGTGTTCTTTCTTGTGTTTGTAATTGAGATATATTGTTTAAAACTTGTTGATTTCTTTCTTGTAAACTATCAAAATTTTGTGAATTATCTGTCATTATATTAAATAGATAGATTTTTATTTTTTTAGTGTATTAATTGTAATCGTTAGTAGACCAATAGCAACAATACTCCACATAATATAACTATAATTTTCTTGTAAAACACGTAAATCTGAATCATTTAACATTCCATTAATATCATTTAAATTTTGCATGCCTTCTATATTATTATCTTGTAAATTTAATTCTTTTTGTATTTTAATATTTGTTTGTTTATAATTTTCTATATTTTTCTTAAATTGTTCTTCATTCATATTTAATTTTTCGAATATTTTATTATCTTCACTATATAAATTTTCTGTATTTGATACAATATCATTTCCAAGTGTTATTAATTGTGATTTTATATTATCAAATGCTAATCTATCTTGGTCTCCAACAATTGGAGCATTACATTGTGTAGTAGGCGTCATTGCTGAACCTTTTATATAATTGTCAAATTGAACTGTATCTACATTTACTATTTTATTACTACAAGTTTTTGAACCTGATAATTTTACCTCAGGTATTTTAGTACCAAAAATGCCACCAGGAAGATTAGTTAACGTTTTTGGATAAGAATCTTTGTTTTTTAAGAAACATCGTTTCCAAGGAGTATAATATTGATATGATTTACATTCCTTATTATTATTACAAGCAGTTTGACATTCACTTTGGTTGTTTACATCAATAGCTGTAATATCATATCCTCCTGAATCTAGATCTCTAAATATTTGATAATTATTTTGATAATTATTAGTACTTTCAAGCATAGAATCTGGATATAACATTAATTTTGAATCTGAATTAATATATCCTACCTTTCCTAAAGTATTTTTATTACCAGTTTTATTTAATTGGTAAATAGCGTTAATCCATGGGCCTCCATATGTCTTATCATTAATTACTTTACACCCTGATTTGACTTCTGATGTATATAATACTAAATTTCCATCTTTTTCCATCATTAACTTTATAAAACCACTTCCTGAACCAATCCATTCACCTGGGCCTAAACCTTCACCCTGTCTTAAATAATCTCTACCATATTTTCCTTTTGAAGCAACCCAATCTGGATTGGCAACTTTTTGTTGTCCCCTTGTATTAGAAGACCAAACTTTTTCTCCAGTCTGACTATTGTCAGGACCTCTATATATACACATATCGCCAAAATCATGTAAAAAAAGAAAAAACGTACAATTATCTTTCATATATTTTTTACAATCATCTAGAATCATTGTTTGACCGTTTGCTTCGCCCTCTACATGTTTTGAAAATTTTGTTGAACCACATGAATAAGCTACATCAAAATTTTTTCCACATCCTATGGCTGGATCACCAAATGTTGAAACTGATATTGGAATTGAACATGATTCAACCCAATTACAACCCATGTTAGCAACTTTATCTGTAACATTACCTATTGAAACTCCATTACAATTTCCACCATATGTCGCAGATTGTACTGTAAGTGTTCCCCAACTTTCACAACCTTTTACACCATCATTTGCGAATGAAACACGTGCATTACGAATTGTATCAACAATTTGTATTTGTCCTGTTCCTACTAACTGAGCGTAGTTTGATTGTCCGGTTGACGTATTTGACGACCAAAGTGGAATTGAAGTTCTTTGAACACTCGCATCACCATACATTTGTGATTTAGTAATATCATTTGAAACTAAACAAGCGGCTTTTCCATCCGATCCAGTATCTTGTAACCCAAAATATTTGTAACCATTTTCAACGGCGTATTCTTGACATTTATCATAGGTAGTATAACCAATAACACTAGGGTTCCAAATCATAGCACGTTTATCTTCTGACATTTGATAATCAGAACTAGTAAACAACTTCCATTCGGCAACTTGAACGATAGTACGAATTCCAGATGTGTCATCATCATTTCCTACTTTATCAGTTAGCAAGATATAAGCACCATAAGAACCTGGAGTAGCAACATTATACGTTTTTGCATCGCCACTTCTAAAATTTTGATTTTGTTGTCTATCAACTGCATACCATATATTATCTTTCCACCCAAGTACATACCAACTATTTGGACTTCTAGAAGTTAACCCAAAATCTAAACGTGGAGCTATAGAATATTGTGTTACAATAGTATTTTGCTGAGAAGGTGTATTTACATTTGGCATATTTATTTGTAAATGTTCTCCACGAACAAATCCCACACTATAAATTGGTGCACCATTTGGACCTTTATATATTCCATTACTACCATTATACACACCATCATCGGAAAGCCAAAAAGTATTTGGATTTCCATCAAATGCTGCCCAATGACCATAAGCGCTATTATTACCATAAACACTTGACGAATAACTTTGAAATCCATTAACAATAGTAGATGAATTCATAACAGGAACAATACTAACAAGTGTTGAAGCAGGTTTGTCATTATAACAACCAACATATTCACTAGTAGGATTATTAACTAATTTAGAGGCATACACATTTGACCCTTCATTACCAAGACTTTGTCCCATTTTTATTGGTGGTCCAGATATTAAAGGTGGATTTGTTGGTATAGTAGTTCCAGGTGTGTTATAACTATCAAGCCAAGGTAAATTTATATCTATTGGTTTGTCAGAGGCAGTAGTGCTATACAATATATCAAACCCATGTATCCAACCAGCAACACCTTGATTAGTAACATAACACCAAGGTCCATTATTAAATCTAACCGTTTTATTTAAATAAGGATTATTTGAGGAAAGTCTATTAATTGATCCTAAAGATGAATTGCTAATCTTTTGTTGCATTGCTGTATATTGTTGAAGTAATTCGTTGTATTTTAATTTTGCTTGTTCAAGGTCATTTAAATTAGTTTGATTCATATTTGTAGTTAAATTAGTATTTTCTTGCATGTTTTTAAAAACAGGAACAAATCCTTGATTACTTGGTCTAATAACT
>Ga0194059_1001448_pt1 | contig 10119 bp, 7 predicted proteins | sample SepL6211m_MetaG_FD_163426 | JGI IMG/M metagenome (GOLD analysis project Ga0194059, IMG submission 163426) | Anoxic zone freshwater microbial communities from boreal shield lake in IISD Experimental Lakes Area, Ontario, Canada - Sep2016-L626-11m | ecosystem: Environmental > Aquatic > Freshwater >... | reverse complement strand
TGGTGTGCGATTCCGTATAACGAAAAACCACTACATCACAGACGTCAAAGAACCGCAGCAGGATTACGTGGCAAACGTCCTCATCAAGCCGGGTGACACCAAGGTCGTCGTGGGCCTCGCTGATTTCATTGATTCCAAGAAGCAAACAATGCCCGACTGGAGCAACATCACCACCCTCTCACTGGAATTCATCCAAAAAGGAAAGGCTATATCCGTGAAGGGTAATCCCATGCTCCAGTCACTCGAGTGGACGGCTGCGGGGGCTGCTGCTTCGCATTAAAAATAAACAACGTTGATCGGAAATAAAATTATGAAGGGTCTTATGTAGTTGATGGGGTGCTGATGGGGTATAAACCCCTGATCAGCAATGAAGAATAGATATTCAAAAGGCGCGCATATTTCTGAGGCCCGATTTCGAGAGGTGATCCGCTTCTTTGCGGCGGATCTTCTTACCCTCACAGCCGCTGAGTTGACTGGTCTGAACTACCGGACAGTGCACCGCATCTACTCCCTCATGAGGGAGCGCTTGGTCGAGTTGTCACTTCAGGAGATGCAACCCCTAGCCGGAGACATCGAGGTTGATGAGAGCTACTTTGGAGCCCGCAGAGTCAGGGGTAAAAGAGGGCGTGGAGCAGGAGGCAAGATCCCTGTCCTGGGTCTCCATAAACGAGGTGATCGGGTCTTCGTCACCATCGTAAAGAACTGATCCAAGCAAGAATTGATGCCGATTCCTCAAAGGGATACGTCCTCTCAAGCAGTGATGTCTATACTGACGGCTGGAAGGCCTACGATGGGCTGGTAGCCAATGGTTACCGGCATCACCGGGTTCATCACCACAAGAACCAGTTCGCTCCGGGTAAGAAGCATGTCAACGGTATCGAATCGTTCTGGAGCTTCGCTAAACACCGCCCCCTAAAACTCCGCAGCATCCGAAAGGAAAAGTTCCTCACCCATCTCAAAGAATGTGAGTGGCGTTGGAACCACTGACAGCGTAGAATTATCTTTTTCCCCCAACAAATCTCCGCCAGTACCCTCTCTCAACTACATAAGACCCAACCCAAAAATATTCTAATCGTGAAATCGAACCCCAAAAACATCCTCTTCTGGTGTAGGATGTTAAGTATGATGACGACGTTGACTGCGATAGCTCTCGTGACTGGTATCAGCACGTTTGCGGCTGAGCCCCCGGGAGGCCGATACACAGACCGCGTGAATCTTTTCCTGGGCGCGAACTCCAGTGCCCAGTGTAGCCCGGCTGCGATTCGGCCCTTCGGGATGATTTCACCGGGGCCTTTCAACCAGCCCAAGACACCGTGTGGTTATGCGATGCGAGTTAATGAGCTTATCGGCTTTAACCATACCCATTTACAAGGCACGGGATGTGGCTCCTATGGGGTTCTCGTGATGCTGCCGACGACCGGGAACACAGAGCTGGGAACCACGGTCGAGGTGCCCAGTAACAAACAGTCGGCAGAGCCCGGCTACTATAAGGCGGAAATTGCGGGGATGAAGATCACGGCGGAAATGACGGCCACGAAGCGCGCTGCCATTCATCGCTACACATTTCCAAAGTCGGACTCGGCTCGTGTCCTGATCGATCTAAGCAAGGGGGTTTTATGGGCAGACAAAAAGCCGGGGGAAATCAAGGGTACCCTGAGCGAGGTAAGTCCCACCACATTCCGTGGCAGCATCACATCGACAGCCTGGCGTGAGCAGACGACGTATTTTTATATGGAGTTCAGCAAGCCCGTGACCTTCACGGATAAAGGGGAAGCAGGCGGCTACGTGAGTTTCAATACGACCGACGGCGAGGCTGTTCTGGTCAAACTCGGCATTTCCTATGTCAGTGCCGAAAACGCAAAGCTGAATTTGGAGAGCGAAATCCCCGGGTGGGATTTCGACGCCGTGCGCAAGGGTGCACTTAACGAATGGGAGCAGGAGCTTGCCAAGATCGACGTTCAAGGGGGAACGAAAGATCAGCAGTCTATTTTCTACTCCTCAATGTATCATCTCATGTTCCACCCGCAGCTCTTCAGTGATGCGAATGGAGAATACCTCGGCATGGATGGCAAGGTACACAAAGCGGAAGGGCACAACCACTACAGCGTCCTTTCCACCTGGGATACCTTCCGCGCGGCGCATCCGCTTTACACTCTGATCGCGCCGGATCTGCAGCTAGATGTCATCAATACCATGCTCGATGATTACCGGGACAGCGGGTGGGGACCTCTTTGGAAGCTGGCGAATAAGGAAACCTCGAACATGCCCGGCACTTGGGCGGATGTGATCATTCCTGATAGTTATGTGAAGGGAATCACCGGCTTTGACACGGAGACCGCATGGAAACTGGTGAAGAAAAACGCCACGGAGCCCGGGCGACGCAACAATCTCAAAGACTATCTGGCGCTTGGTTATGTTCCCAACCCTGCCTTCATTAACACGTCAAGGACGCTTGAGAATGCCTATTGTGATTTCGCGATTGGGAAGTATGCCGAGGCCCTTGGCAAAAAGGAGGAAGCGTCCGCGTTCTTCCCCAGAGCCATTAACTACAAAAAGCTGTGGGATCCCGAGACCCAATTCTTCCGCGGTAAGGACAAGGAGGGAAAGTGGAGCTATCCCGATGCTTTTAATCCGTTGACCTTCACGGGCGAGGGCAACAACGACTATTGCGAGGGCAACGCCTGGCAGTGGACGTGGCATGTGATGCAGGATACCCAGGGATTGATTGACTTGATGGGTGGAGATGCGGCTTTTGAGAAGAAACTGGACGCCTTTTTCAACATCGCGGGAGACAAGCGTCATACCTCGACCGGGTACGGCCAGTATTGGCACGGCAACGAGCCGGACCAGCATGCGATCTATGCTTATAACTATGTGGGCGCGCCAGCCAAGGCCGCCGAGAAACTTCGCCGATGCCTGGCCTCCGAATACCGCAACGATTCCTGGGGCATGTCCGGCAACGAGGATGCCGGGCAAATGTCAGCTTGGTATATTTTCAGCGCTCTGGGCTTCTATCCCTATGTTCATGCTGTCCCGGAGTATGTGATCGGCAGTCCCCTCTTCGATGAGGCAACCCTGCATCTGCCCGGCGGTGATTTTGTGATCAAGGCCAAGAACAACTCGGCGGAAAATAAGTATGTCCAGAGCGTGACTCTGAACGGCAAGCCGTGGGACAAAACCTTTCTCCCTCATTCCGCGATCGTGAAGGGTGGCACGATGGAATTCGAAATGGGGCCGACGCCTTCCCAATGGGGGACCGCACCGGATGCGCGCCCGTATTCCATGACCGCTCAACAAAAATAGAGAAAGTCCCATTACGGAAATAACAGAAATGAAACACATCCTCACCCTCCTTACTGCCCTGCTGCTGGTGCCACTGGCTGCGCTGTATGCCGCCGATGCGGCTACTGTCAAAAAACCAAATATCGTCTTTATTCTCGCGGACGACATGGGAATCGGCGACTCCTCGGTCTACAATCCGAAGTCCAAAATTCAGACGCCGAATATCGATCGATTGGCGCAACAGGGGATGCGTTTCACCGATGCCCACGCTGGCGGGCCTATCTGTGTGCCAAGCCGTTACAGCTTGATGACCGGCGAATATTCGTCTCGCACCTGGGATAGTTGGCCGCCGAAGGGGAACAAACTCAGCGACCCGAAAAAAGTGACCGTCGCCTCACTCTTGAAATCAGCCGGCTACGATACCGCAATGGTGGGGAAATGGCATCTGGGCATGGAGAACAATCGTAAGGATCTGACCGACCTCAAGGTCAAGAACAGCCCGGTTAAATTCGGCTTCGACACTTTTTTCGGAATCAACCAATCGCTCGACACCGATCCGTATTTCTATGTCGAGGGTGACCGTATGGTTGCCGCGCCGACCGAACACACGAAGGGGCAAAAGGGAGATCCAAAAAAAGTGTCCAAGCCGGAAATCCAAGGCCCCATGTGGCGCGAAGGGGCTATTGCCCCGGGCTTTGTCCATAAGGAATGCCTGCCTTTATTCACCACCAAGGCAAACGACTACCTCAAAAGCCGCTCGGGCAATACGAATCCCTTTTTTCTTTATCTGGCATTCGCCGGACCGCACGCGCCGTGGCTTCCTTCAGGAGAATTCCAAGGGAAAAGCGCGGTCGGGGACTATGGCGATTTCGTCGTGATGGTCGATGACTGCATCGGAAAGGTTCTCCAGACCTTGGAAAAACAGGGACTGGCGGAGAATACCCTGGTCATCTTCAGCTCGGATAATGGACCCTTGTGGTTCGAGCAGGATACGGCCATGTATGGACACAACGCTGCCGGTATCTATCGCGGCCACAAGCTCGATTATTACGAGGGCGGGCATCGCGAGCCGTTCATCGTGCGGTGGCCTGGAAAAGTTATCCCTGGCTCGACCAGCGATCAGATGGTCAATTTCACCGACATGATGGCCACTTTCGCCGACCTCTCCGGCGTGGCGCTCCCACCAGGAGCAGGCGTCGACAGTTTCAGCATCCTGCCGGCACTTCTTTCCAAACCGCCGAGCGGCCCCGTGCGCACGGATAGCATTCACGAGCAGTATGGCGCTAAGCTTGCCCTAGCTTATCGGCAGGGGGATTGGAAGCTCCTGCTGCCCAAGGGTGTATTCAAGGTCATGAACAAAACGATCAATCCCGCAGCGATGGATGGCATTAAGGGCTTTGAACTCTATGACATGAAGAACGACCCAGCCGAATCCAAGAACCTGGCCGAGGCCAATCCTCAGAAGACGAAGGCTCTCTTCGAATTGCTGAAATCCGATATCGAACGAGGCAGGTCTCATGAATAAGACCCATCACTAATAGTAAGAAATACCATTTACAAAATGAAGCACACGGACCTCCTCCTCGCCGCGCTGCTGCTAATCATGTCGCTGGCGGCGCTGCATGCCGCCGATGCGCCGAAGGCTGACGGCAAATCAAAACCCAACATCGTCTTCATCTTCGCCGACGACTGGGGGTGGGGGGATTTGTCGTGCCACGGGCATCCGTTTTTGAAGACGCCGAATCTGGACCGGCTCGCTCGCGAGGGCACGGACTTCCAGCAGTTCAACGTGCTCAGCCCCGTCTGCTCGCCGAGTCGTGCCGCCGCGATGACGGGGATGTTTCCGGCGCGTTTTAGCATCCATCAACACTTCGCCACTCCGGAATCCAATGCCCAGCGCAATATGCCCGACTGGCTCGATCCGAAGGCGCCCACCACCGCGCGGTTTTTCCAGCAGGCGGGCTATCGCACCGGGCACTTCGGAAAGTGGCATCTAACCAATAGAGACACGCATGGCGCTCCACTGCCCACTGCCTATGGTTTCGACGAGTTCGCCGTCTTTAACGGCGGCGCGGAATTTCCTGCGGCCGGTTTGCACGATACGGCGGATAATGCAGCGAAGTTCATCCTCGCGAACAAGGACCGCCCGTTTTTCGTCAACGTGTGGCTGCATGAAAGCCACTTGATGCACGTGCCCACGAAGGCATCGATGGAAAAATGGAAACACCTCGACGAGCAGAAGCAAGTTTACTCCGCCGTCATCACCGATGGCGATGACGCTGTTGGCAAAGTGCTTGACGCGCTCAAGACCGCCGGTGTGGAGCAGAACACCATCGTGATTTTCTCCAGCGACAACGGCCCTGAGTCCACGGGCGGCGCCAAGGGGAAGGACAAGCCCGACGCCGAAAGCGGCGAGCCGGGCTACGGCGCGTATTACAGCATCGGCAGCACGGGTGGACTGCGCGGGCGTAAGCGCAGCCTGTTTGAGGGCGGCGTGCGCGTTCCGTTCATCGTGCGCTGGCCCGGACATGCACCGGCGGACGTGAAGAACGAGACGACGGTTTTCTCCACCGTGGATTTGCTGCCCACGCTCTGCGCCGCTGCGGGCATCGCGCTGCCCGCCGATTACAAGAGCGACGGCGAGAATCTGCTCGACGCATTCAATGGGAAGACCGTCGCACGGACACGCCCGATGTTTTGGGAGTGGACCGGCAAAAATGCCGAGCCCGACTGGTGGCCCCGTCTTGCCGTGCGCGACGGCGATTGGAAGCTCGCTCTAACTGGCGAAGGCGAGCGGTTTGAATTGCACCGTATTTCCAGTGACCGCACCGAGTCTACTGACGAGGCAAAGGATCATCCCGAAATCGTTGCGAAACTCACCAAGCTCGTCCTTGATTGGAAGGCCACACTTCCGGCCGGAGTGGACCCAAGCTGTGTGAGCAAAACGCGAGGCAGCGAGCCTGAAAAGCGCAGTAAAAAGCCCGAAGCACAAAAACCAACCGCAACGGCACCCACCAAAGATCGGAATCTGCCCTTCACTCACTTGGACACCAACAACGAGGGCTTCCTCTCGCTCGATGAATACAAGGCCGGGTAGAAGGGCGGCGAAAATCTCGAAGACCGTTTCAAGAAATATGACAAAAACGGCGACGGCAAAGTGAAACGCGAGGTGTTCGCCGGTCCGAATGCGAAGTAACGGCCGACGAAATCTCACCCACATGAAAGTACACACCCTGCCACTCCTCACCGCCCTGCTGCTGTGGCCGCTGGCTGCGCTCCACGCTGCTGCCTCATCCGCAGCGCCAACGAGCCAAGGCAGGATGCCCGCCTTCTCCTGGGACCGTGTGCCATGCTACATCCATATCCGGAAGGACACCGCCTTCACTGCCGACGAGGTTCGCTACCTGGCTTCCTTTCCGCTGGTTACTTTTGAGAAGACCACTGGGGCCAAGGAGCATGGCTCAACCGAGGCAGGCACGCTAGCAGCAGCCAGGGCGGTTAAGGCAATCAACCCGGCGGCCAAAATATTGTATTATCGTAATGTGGTCGTGCATTACGGCAACTACGCTGCCAATGATTCATTGAATCGCATTCTGGGGGCTTTTCTGGTCGGGAAAAACGGTAGCGACAAACTCGTGCGCGGCCATAGCCAAGCCTATGATCTCACGAACAAGACGCTGCGCGACTGGTGGCTTGCCAACGCCAAGCAGGTCTGTGCTGATCCAGCCATTGACGGGCTTTTCTTGGATGGTGTGGTCAAGGTTGTGGAGCCGAGCTATCTGAGTAACGAGATCGGCAAGAAGAAAAAAACCGCGGAGCTGGCGGGATACGAGACGATGATGAAAGAGGCGAGGCAGATGCTCGGGCCGGACAAACTCATGGTGGCCAATGTGCTGAGGGCGCGTTTCCCAGATTCGGGTCTCAGCTATCTGAAGGCGTTTGACGGCTCCTACATCGAGGGGTTTGAGGGCACGGTGGGAAAGATGTCCCGAAAGGACTATGTGGCCAAAGGGATGGCGGCCTTTCAGGAAGCGGCACGGCAGGGGGATCTCATCGCCTTCACCTGTGGATTGGGTGAAAACCTGCAAGATGCAGATGAAAACCCGCAGGCTAAGCCCAAACTGCACCAGTCCGCGGACCGGGGTGACCGTTTTACCTATTTGCTGGCGATGTTTCTCATCTGCGCCGAGAAGCACAGTTACATTGACATTCACGACAGCTACGATGCCAAAACAAGCAAAACCTGGTTGACCCATCCGCCAGAGTTGGATCGCCCGCTTGGCGCGCCCAAGGGCCCGGCGCTTCGCGCTGGTTACCGCTACACCCGGGAGTTCGCCCACGCCTGCGTCAAACTGGACATTGAGCGGCAAACTGGCACCGTTATCTAGAACCCCCTATAATCGATGAGCACAAATCTGTACGTTGCCCTCCTCGCCGCACTCCTGTTTCCCTCTATGGCAGCGCTGCATGCCGCCGATGCACCCGCGTCACGGCCCAACATCGTCTTCATCTTCTCGGATGACCACGCCGTCCAGGCCATAGGCGCATACGGCTCGCGCCTGTCGGAATTCTGTAAACATCAAGGGGTTACTCCCAATATCGACAAGCTGGCTGAGCAGGGCGGATTATTTGTGAACAGTTTCTGCGGCAACTCGCTCTGCTCGCCGAGCCGCGCGTCCGTGCTGACAGGCCTGCTCAGCCACGCGAATGGGGTGATGCATCTGGAAAAGCCCATCACTCCGGGTCTATGGACCTTTCCGCTGGGGCTGGCGGAAGCCGGCTACCAAACTGCCGTCTTTGGCAAATGGCACCTTGCATCGAAACCTGACTATCAAGACTGGTGCGTTTCATTCGGTCAGGGTGAGTACGAGAATCCGGAATATAAAAACGCGAAAGGCAAGGTGAAGATTCCCGGCTATGCCACTGATGCCATCACCACAATGTCCCTAGATTGGCTGAAGAAGCGCGATCTAAGTAGGCCTTTCTTTTTATCCGTTCAGCACAAGGCTCCGCACCGACATTGGATTCCCGCCGCCCGCTACGCCACCTGGTTGGATGACGTAGATGTCCCCGAGCCGACGAACTTATTTGACGATTACGCGGATCGCGCCTCACCGTCGAAAAACCAGAAGATGGAGATCGACCGGGATATGGACCTCGCCAGCGATCTCAAGGTGGGCGCGCGCATGGCCGGCGATCCCCGCTTCGCCAAACGCAATGCCGACTACGCCAAACTCAAGCCCGAAGGGCGCGATTTCGTCCGCTGGAAATATCAGCTGTTTATCAAAGATTACTTACGCTGCGTGAAAGCTGTTGATGACAGTGTTGGCCAAATTGTTGAGGCATTGAAAAGCGAAGGGCTGCTGGAGAACACCATCATCATCTATTCATCTGACCAGGGTTTCTATCTCGGTGAGCACGGTTGGTTCGACAAACGCTGGATTTACGAGGAATCGCTCCACATGCCCTTCATCATCCGCTGGCCCGGCGTGGTGAAGCCTGGCACCCGCTTCACTGAGATGATCCAAAACATCGACTACGCTCCGACCTTCATGGAAATGGCCGGAGGCCAGGCACCAGCGAGCGTGCACGGCCGCTCGCTCGTGCCTGTGCTGAAGGGCGAAACGCCAGCCGACTGGCGGCAGAGTGTCTATTACCACTGGTTCTCAATCGGCGGCCACATGGTCCCGATTCACTACGGCGTGCGCACCTCGCGTTACACGCTGGCCTATTTCCCCGCCACAGATGAATGGGAACTCTTTGACTTGGAAAAGGATCCGCAGCAGATGCATAGCGTCTACGCCAACCCGGAATATGCAGCCACGGTCACCGAACTGAAAACCGAACTCTCCCGCCTCCGCACTCACTACGGAGACACTGCGGACGCTCTACCTGTAAAAGGCAAAACCTCTAAGGAAAAAGAAGCTCCAGAAAGTGACACCAAATGAAACCTACCCTCACACTTTTCGCCGCCCTGCTGCTGGCTCCGCTGGCCGCGCTCCATGCCGCCGATGCGCCGAAGCCTGATGGCAAATCGAAACCCAATATTGTCATCATTCTGGCTGATGATTTGGGGTATTCGGATTTTGGCTGTTACGGGGGAGAAATCGACACCCCGAATATCGACCGGCTGGCGGCGAGCGGAATCCGTTTTTCAAGCTATTACAGCGAAGCTAAATGCAACCCGAGTCGTCAGCAGTTGCTAACCGGAAAGTATGCCCTCCGTGCTTATAATGGACGCGATGCGACAATCGCGGAGTGTCTTGCACCGGGGGGCTACTCGCGCTACATGGCTGGTAAATGGGACATGGTGGCGGACATTAGCGGAGGCTCCCGGAAGATACCGCAGGCACGCGGTTTTGAGCATTTCTTCGGCACGCCGATGGGTTGCGGCAGTTATTTTGCGCCGATCAAACTGACGCGCGATGGCGAGCCCGCCGAGAACGAGTCGATGGCTCCCGGCTTCTACTATACGGATGCTATTACCGACAATGCGGTGAAATACATCAACGATGCTCCGCAGGATAAGCCGCTGTTTTTGTATGCCGCTTATACGGCCCCGCATTGGCCGCTGCATGCCCGCGAGGAGGACATCGCCAAATACAAAGGTCGCTTTAAGGCAGGGTGGGACCGGCTCCGCGAAGAACGATTGGCCCGCATGAAAAAGATGGGACTGGTCGGCGCCGATATTCCACTTTCTCCTCGGGAGAAAAACGTGCCGGCCTGGACGGATGAAAAGAATCCGGAATGGAAACAGCGGCTTATGGAGGTCTATGCCGCGCAGGTTGAATGTATGGACCGGGGCGTCGGACGCATCCTGCAGGCGCTGGACAAAAC
>Ga0194059_1001446_pt1 | contig 10124 bp, 10 predicted proteins | sample SepL6211m_MetaG_FD_163426 | JGI IMG/M metagenome (GOLD analysis project Ga0194059, IMG submission 163426) | Anoxic zone freshwater microbial communities from boreal shield lake in IISD Experimental Lakes Area, Ontario, Canada - Sep2016-L626-11m | ecosystem: Environmental > Aquatic > Freshwater >... | reverse complement strand
CGCTGACAGTGTCGAAGAGCGCGTCAAGGGGCTGGACTATGGGGCCGACGATTACATGGCCAAACCGTTCAGCCTGCAGGAACTCGAAGCGCGCGTACGCGCCCTGGGTCGGCGCGGCATGGGAACCGCCAGCAGCATGATCAAACATGGGCCCCTTGTTTACGACCAATCCGGCAGGGTGGCCACCATCGATGGCGTCATGATCGAACTGTCGGCTCGGGAACTCGGCCTGCTCGAAGTGCTGCTGCAGCGTGCCGGTCGCCTGGTCAGCAAGGACCAGTTGGTCGAGAGGCTGTGCGAATGGGGTGAAGAGGTCAGCAACAACGCGATAGAGGTGTACATCCACCGATTGCGCAAGAAGATCGAAAAGGGCCCGATCCGGATTGCCACTGTTCGCGGGCTGGGCTATTGCCTTGAAAAAATCCCAGGGTGAACATTTTTCATCAGGAGCAGCGCTCGCTGTTCGGGGAAATTCTGGACTGGATGCTCACGCCCATGCTCCTGTTGTGGCCCATCAGTCTGGTGCTGACCTGGCTGGTCGCGCAAAGCATTGCCGGAAAACCATTTGACAGGGCGCTGGAGTACAACGCCGGTGCGCTTGCGCAACTGGTCAATGTCAGCAACAACCGGGTGCAGTTCAACCTGCCACTACCGGCGCGTGAACTGCTTCGTGCCGACGACTCCGACACGGTTTACTACCAGGTGATGGGCAGTCGCGGCGAGTTTCTGAGTGGCGAACGCGATCTGCCCTTGCCGCCAGAGGACGAGAAAGTCTTTTTTGGCGAAGTCCGGATCCGTGATGCCGAAGTTCACGGTGTGGATGTCAAGATTGCCTACACCTGAGTCCGATCGATGCAAGGGCGGTGCCGCTGGAAGTTGCGCCTCTGGTGTCCTCGGTCAACGACCTGTTGATGCGGCTGAAAGACTCGATCGCCACGCAAAAGCGCTTTCTGGCCGATGCCGCCCACCAATTGAAGACACCCTTGGCGGGGTTGCGCATGCAGGCGGATCTGGCGCAGCGCGAAGGTGCCAACACCGAAGAGCTCAAACAGTCGCTGCGTCAGATCGGGCGTTCCAGCATCCGCGCCACGCACACGGTCAACCAGTTGCTGGCGCTGGCGCGGGCTGAGAGCAGCGGCTCGGCGATGCCACGCAGCAGCTGCGATCTAGCCGAGTTGACGATGGAAGTAGTGCGCGACTGCGTACCGCGCGCCATGGAAAAATACATTGACATCGGGTTTGAGGGAACGCAACCTGGTGCCGAAGGCGGCCAACTTGCGGGTAACCCGACCCTGCTCAAGGAACTGATCCGAAATCTGCTGGACAACGCCATCAACTACACCCCATCCAGCGCAGACAGACCCGGGGTCATCACGGCCAGAGTACTGACCGATCCTTTTGGCAAGACTTTGGTGCTGCAGGTTGAAGATTCCGGACCCGGCGTGCCCTTGGCGGAACGCGAACTGATCTTTCGGCCTTTTTACCGCGCTCTGGGTACCGGAGTCGACGGCTCGGGTCTGGGGCTGCGCATCGTGATGGAAATTGCTCACCTGCACAATGCCACCGTCGCCATGGAGGACACGCGGCCAGGGCAATCGCCGCCCGGAGCTCGCTTCAATGTGCGTTTCGTCGCCGAATCCGGCGGCGCTGCCAGTGCCCAGTGATCACTTGCAAGCAGTCAGCGCTTTACCGTTCAAAGCAGATTTCAAGTCGCTCAGACGAGCCTGCAGTGCCTCCTCTGCGGCGGTCAAACGCAGCATGAGGCCCCTGGATGGCGCATGCTCCTGCAGCACACGTGCGGTGCGCACGCCACGCTGACTTAGACGGGCTAGTGCTGCGTCGGCTGCCGCCTGCGTTTCAAAACTGCCGAGCGACAGACCCCACTGCAGTGCAGGGTCGGTCAGCGGCTCAAAGCGCAGATTCAAGGATGCCAATTCGGAGCGCTTCTTTGCCAGTGCCTCGGGACTGGCATATTTGCCCATGTAAACAATCCAGCGAGTCGGCTCTGTCAATGCGTTCAGCGTCCAGGACCCTGTTGGCAATGCGGACGTCAACGCAGCGCGCAAGGATGCAGCTCTGGCTTCATCGAAAGGTCCGGCTTGCAGGCATGTGGCTGAATTGCCCGATGCCACTGAAGTCTCCAACTGCAGCGCGTCCCGTCCTGTGAGCAGACGCAGGGCTTGCGGCTTGATCTGGCGCAGCATGCGCTGGGGTTCCGTTTGTTGCTCTGGCCCCATGCCTGGAAAGACGCGCTCGGTCCAGGCGAAATACAGGCCATTGAGCAGCAGCAAGGACAAGACCAGGAGACGCAGCATCCGAATACTCACGACGGTTTGGCAGAGGCTGCGTCGAGCGGGCGTACGCTGACCTCGGCGCTGGTCACATGGGTCAAACCCTGCGCTGTTGCAAGCTGCAGTGCACCGCAGTGGTCCACCCCCTGGGCGATGCCGATGGTCCCGTTGCTCAGTGTCACCGGTATCTTGCGTAGCGCATCAACGCGATTGAACCCGGCCTGAAACGGGGCAAAGCCGTGCCGCTCAAACACCTTGATTGTCTGCACCAGTGGCGCCGCAACTTTCAGCAGTGCCTGGGGCGCATCCAGATCCGGCAGCAACTCCTGCAGCCATGCCGGTGGCGTGGCAAGGCCGTTGCCATCGCGCCGCCGGATGTTGACGCCTACGCCGACCACAACGTACCGGCTACTGCCAAAACCGGCTGTTTCGATCAGAATCCCGGCAAGTTTGCGTCCTTGCCACCAGACATCGTTCGGCCATTTCAGGCGTAAATCAGGGTGCAGGCTCTGAACAATGCTCAGACCCACAGCCAGCGACAGGCCGGACCAATCGCCAGGTGCCAAGGGCAGGCCAAGAGAAAAAGTGAGGTCACTGGACCACTGACGTCCAAGGCGACCACGGCCAGCGCTTTGCTGCTCGGCCAGTAACAGCACGGGCTGGGTCTGCCCGTCGCGGGCACGGCGCATCAATTCACTGTTGCTTGAATCAATCTGTGCCAGCACCTCGAAGTGAAAACCTGGCAGATCAGGCGCGATGGCCTGCTCGATCGGCTGCGCTGGCCAGTCCATTGCGCTGTTCATCGCGTCGACTAGCCACGTCTGCGCTTGGGCGCCAGCAGCGTGCCACGACAGTCCTGGGAGCCACACCAGCAGGGGTACTCGGCTTTCAGCTTGGGTGTGTAGCGCTCATGCAGGATCAGGCCGTAGTCGTAGTTGAGCTCTTCGCCGGCCTGGATGTTGCGCAAGGCCTTGATGAAGATGCGTCCGTCCTTTTCGTCGGCTTCGCAGTTGGCGCTGCAGGCGTGATTGATCCAGCGCGATGAATTGCCACCGACCTTGGCATCGATCACGCGGCTCTCATTGATGTGAAAATAAAACGTGTGGTTCGGGTCGGTCGGATCGTGGGGATGGCGCTGCTGCGCCTCGGGCCAGCTGATGATCTCGCCGACGTACTCAATCAGCACCTCACCTTCGGCGATATCCTGCAGGGCGAACACCCCTCTGCCGTGCACGCCGGAGCGGCGGACCTGGATGCGGCGGCTGGCTGCGCTGGTGGTATTTTTGGACACAACTGAAAAATTTGGTATGGTGAACTCGTATGGGCGCGTGTGTGCGCGCTCACGTGTAGGTGCGTGCGCCCGTGCGCCCGCGAGAAAATGGATTGTAAAGTCAGATGAAGAATACAGCTTTCACCAAAACATTGGTCATTGCCGAAAAGCCCTCGGTTGCTCAGGACATTGTGCGGGCCCTCACCACGGCATCCGGTAAATTCGAGAAGCACGACGAGCACTTCGAAAACGAAAAGTACGTCGTTACCAGTGCCGTCGGGCATCTGCTTGAGATTCAGGCGCCCGAGGAATTTGACGTCAAGCGTGGCAAGTGGAGCTTTACCCACCTGCCGGTGATCCCGCCGCACTTTGACGTCAAGCCCATGGACAAGACCAAAACACGGCTTAATGCCATCGTCAAGCAGGCCAAGCGCAAGGACGTAGGGGCCCTGATCAACGCCTGCGATGCCGGGCGCGAGGGGGAACTGATCTTCCGTCTGATCCAGCAGTACAGCAAGGTCAAGCTGCCGGTGCAGCGCCTTTGGCTGCAGTCGATGACGCCGCAAGCGATACGCGACGGCTTCGATTCACTGCGCAGCGACCAGCAGATGCTGCCCCTGGCCGATGCGGCGCGCTGCCGCAGCGAGGCCGACTGGCTGGTGGGCATCAATGGCACGCGCGCCATGACGGCCTTCAATTCACGCGATGGCGGCTTCTTCTTGACCACTGTGGGTCGCGTGCAGACGCCAACCTTGAGTGTGGTGGTGGAGCGCGAGGAGCAGATTCGCAAGTTCATCAGCCGCGACTACTTCGAGGTCCACGCCGTCTTTGGCGCCAGCGCTGGCGAGTACAACGGCAAATGGTTTGATCCGGCCTGGAAGAAGGCTGCTGCCAATCTGGCGGCCGGCAATACGGAGGAGCCAGATGCTGAACTGAAGGCCGATCGCCTCTGGAGCGAGCGCGAGGCGCGCGCCATCGCCGATGCCGTGCGGGGCCAGAAGGCCAGCGTTACGGAAGAAAGCAAGCCGACAACCCAAGCCTCCCCTTTGCTGTTCGACCTGACCAGTTTGCAGCGTGAAGCCAACGGCAAGTTCGGCTACTCGGCCAAGACCACGCTGTCGATCGCACAAAGCCTGTACGAACGCCACAAGGCGCTGACCTACCCGCGCACCGATTCGCGCGCCTTGCCGGAAGACTACGTGCCGGTGGTGAAACAGACCTTCGAGATGCTGGCCGGTAGTCCCATGAAGCACCTGGCCCCGCATGCGGCCACCGCGCTCAAGAGTCACTACATCGTCAAGAGCAAACGCGTTTTCGACAACGCCAAGGTCAGCGACCACTTTGCCATCATTCCTACCTTGCAGGCGCCACATGGCCTGAGCGAAGCCGAACAGAAAATCTACGATCTGGTGGTGCGGCGTTTTATGGCGGTGTTTTTCCCCAGTGCCGAGTATCAGATCACCACCCGAATTAGCACTGCAGCCGGGCATCATTTCAAGACCGAAGGCAAGGTCCTGGTCAAGCCGGGCTGGCTGGCGATTTACGGCAAGGAAGCGGCAGAGGAGGCCAGTGACGGTGACGGCAAGAGTTCCGGAAACCTGGTGCCGGTTCAAGCCGGCGAACTGGTCAAGGCGCAGACCGTTGAGCCCAAAGCCCTGAAAACCCGACCGCCGGCGCGCTACTCGGAAGCCACACTGCTCGGCGCCATGGAAGGTGCCGGCAAGGCCATTGAAGACGACGAATTGCGCGCTGCCATGCACGAAAAGGGTCTGGGTACACCAGCCACACGATCGAGCATCATTGAAGGCCTGATCGCCGAAAAATACATGCTGCGCGAAGGGCGTGAGCTGATACCGACGGCCAAAGCCTTCCAGCTGATGACGCTGCTCAGAGGCCTGGGGGTAGAAGAACTCTCCAAGGCCGAGTTGACGGGCGAGTGGGAGTACAAGCTGGCGCAGATGGAACACGGCAAGCTCAAGCGCGAGACCTTCATGGCCGAGATCGCCGCCATGACCGAGCGCATGGTCAGAAAAGCCAAGGAGTACGACCGCGACACCGTGCCCGGTGACTACGCCACCCTGCAGGCGCCATGCCCCAACTGCGCCGGTGTCATGAAAGAAAACTACCGCCGTTACAGTTGCACCGGCAAGAGCGGGAGCGAAGAAGGCTGCGGTTTTTCTTTTGGCAAGACGCCGGCCGGACGCACCTTTGAAGTCGCCGAGGTCGAGCAGTTCCTGCGCGATCGAAAAATCGGTCCGCTCGACGGCTTCCGCTCCAAGGCGGGGTGGCCCTTCACGGCCGAAATGATCATCAAGTTTGACGAAGAGAGCAAGAACTTCAAGCTCGAATTTGATTTTGGCGACGACAAGAAGGGAGAGGAAAGTGGCGAGTTGATCGATTTCTCGGCGCAGGAGAGTCTGGGTGCCTGCCCCAAATGCGGCTCCGCCGTGTTCGAACACGGCAAGAGTTATGTATGTGAAAAGTCAGTGCCCACACACGCGCAAGCCACGCCCAGTTGTGACTTCAAGAGCGGCCAGATTATTTTGCAGCAGCCGGTGGTGCGTGAGCAGATGAGCAAACTGCTGGCTACGGGCAAGACCGATCTGCTAGACAAGTTTGTCTCCATGCGCACGCGCCGCGGCTTCAAGGCCATGCTGGCGTGGGACGCAGCGGCCGGGAAAGTGAACTTCGAGTTTGCGCCGAGCAAGTTCCCGCCGCGCAAGACCGCTGCCAAAGCCTTTACCGGCGCCGCTGTCAAGGCCGGCGCTGCGGTGAAGGCGGTGGCGAAAAAGGCAGCCGTCAAGAAGCCAGCCGGCAAAGTAGCCGTCAAGAAAGCAGCGGTCAAGAGCGTCAAGGCGCCGCGCAAGACCACGGCGGGCACCGGCCTGCAGCCCAGCGCGGCACTGGCCGCCGTGATCGGTTCAGATGCCGTGGCGCGGCCGCAGGTGATCAAGAAACTGTGGGATTACATCAAGGCCAATGGCTTGCAGGACGCTTCCAACAAGCGTGCCATCAACGCCGACGCCAAGCTGCTGCCGATCTTCGGCAAGCCGCAGATCACAATGTTTGAACTGGCCGGAATCGTCGGCAAGCATTTGGCATAACATCACAATTCTTCACACAGGAGAGTGTCATGAACCAAACCACTTCTACCGCCGGATTCACGCTGGTCAGTTCGGAGATCAAGGCCGACTCCATGATTGCTCAACGCTTTGAGTACAACGGTTTCGGCTGTTCCGGAGACAACCAGTCGCCCGCGCTCCAGTGGAGCGGCGCGCCGGCTGGCGCCAAAGCCTTTGCCGTGACCGTCTACGACCCCGACGCACCCTCCGGGTCCGGTTGGTGGCACTGGGTGGTGATCAACATCCCGGCCGATGTGACTGAACTGGCGCCCAACGCGGGCGCCGAGGGCGGCGCCCATCTGCCCAAGGGCGCACGCCATGTGCGCATCGACTACGGCGTGGCGGCTTGGGGTGGTGTCGCGCCGCCACCGGGCGACGCGCCGCACCGCTACGTCTTCACCGTGCACGCGCTGAAAGAGATCCTCGATATTCCTCTAGACGCCACCGCAGCGCTGGCCGGTTTCATGATCAACGCCACCAGCCTGGGCAAGGCCAGCTTTACCGCACGCTACGGAAGGCTTTGAGCCTGGGATCCGTCATTGCGAGCGCAGCGAAGCAATCCATGTCACAGTTCGCCAACATGGATCGCCGCGGCCTGCGGCCTCGCGATGACGATGCATTGCTGTGGTCTCGCTACGCAGCAAAGCGGCGATCCAGTCAGTCCGCCTCCGGCATCTGGCCATCAATGTAATACCAGCGCCCATCTTCGCGCACAAAGCGGCTGATCTCATGCATGCGCTGCGCGCGGCCATGCTCGCGGCAGCGCGCCACAAACTCCACCACGCCGGCATCACCCGACTGTTCGGAGTCGCGGACTTCCAGTCCTAGCCATTTGAGCGGTGCCAGTTCAAGCTCACCCGGTGCTGTGGCCGGGTACCAGGTTGCCATCAGATAGTCGCCCAGGCGCAAGACATAGGCGCTGTAACGCGAACGCATCAATGTCTCGGGTGTTGGCGCATGTTCACCGAGCTTGAGCCCCAGGTGCCAGCGGCCGCAACACTCGGCATAGGATTGAGCGCTGCCGCAGGGACAGGGCAGGTGGCCCGGCTGCATGGTTCAGAGTTGCAGGCGCAGCGTCTTTGCGATGGCCTTGAGCGCTTCCGGGCTGTCCCATTCCTGGGCGCCGTAGTATTTGTCAACGACCTTGCCCTGTGCATCCACCAGCAGCGTCAATGGCAGGCGATCGGCGCCCAACATGTTTTCGAGCTGCAGTCTGCTGTCAATGAAATGGCTGAAAGTGGTTCTCGATTTAGTCAGGAAGCCCTTGGCAGCGTCCGGGTAGTCATCGGTTGAAATGCCAATCATCGTCAGCTGTTTGCCAAGCTTGCTGCGCGAGAGTCGCTCCAGCGACCCCATTTCCTGACGGCACGGACCGCACCAGCTGGCCCAGACGTTGATGATCAGCGGCTTGCCGCGAAACTCCGACAGCTTGCGCGGCGGCCCGGACAAACCCTGCATCTGTATGTCGCGAAGGGTTCCGCCAATCTCGACCTCACCCGGCGTTTTTGCCAGCGCCAGCGATGAAGAGCTGACAAGGCAGAACAGCAGCAGTGACAAAATCGATTTCATTCGCGGAAGTCTACCAGCCACCCGAACTTGAGGGTCGGTCCTTGCTGGCGCGTTCATAGAAGGGCATCACTTTGGGCAGATTTTTTTCAATCAGGGCGATGCGCGATTTGCCTGAGGGGTGGGTGGAGAGCCACTGCGGCGGCGCGCCCTTGCTGGCTGCCCCCATTTTTTCCCACAGGCTGACGCCGGATCGCGGGTCGTATCCGGCACGCGCCGCCAGCTCCATACCGACCAGGTCGGCTTCGGATTCGTCCTCCCGGCTGAATTCCAGCGTCAACAGGTTGGCGCCACCTCGCGCCAGACCGTCCGTCAGGCGCGGATCTACACCAAGAACACCGGCTGCAACTGCGCCGCCGATTCGCGCCGCGCCTTGTGTCACGGCACTCTTTCCCATCCGCTCGCGGGCGTGCTCGCGCAGCGCATGGGCGATTTCGTGTCCCATGACCATCGCCACCTCGTCATCCGAGAGCTTGAGCTGCTGCAGGATGCCGCTGTAAAAGGCGATTTTTCCGCCCGGCATGCAAAACGCATTGATTTGCTGACTGCCGATCAGGTTGACCTCCCAGCGCCAGTCTTTGGCGCGCGAATTCCAGGCGGCGGCAAAGGGGATGATGCGCTGGGCAATCGCGCGCAGACGCTTCAGCTGGGCTTGCTCTTTACCCGCCAGGGCGTTCTTGCTGCCTGCCAGCCGCAGCATCTGGTCGTATTGCTGCGCCGCTGAGCGCTCCACGCTGTCGGCCGGGACCAGTCTGCTGAATGCGGAGTTGTTGCCGACGTCAACACCCTCGCGCGCCAACGCCTGCGGCAGTCCCAGGCTCGACAGGGCCAACGCCAGGACGGGCAGCAGCAGAGTGCGGGCGCGCAAGCGGTGTGCGTGTTTCGGTTGCACTGAATCGAGGGGCATGCTGGGCATCAGGTGGGGTGAGGGGCTACGCGTATTATTCACGCATGACAGCAAGTGCACCCAAGCTCAGTGAAATCAAGCCCGGCTGGCTTGCCAGTTTCAAGGTTTATCTGGAACCGGCCACCTTGCGCATGTTGTCGCTGGGTTTTTCTGCCGGCCTGCCCCTGCTGCTGGTGCTCGGTACGCTGAGTTTCTGGCTACGCGAAGCCGGCATCGACCGCACCACCATTGGCTACCTGAGCTGGGTTGGCCTGGCTTATGCTTTCAAGTGGCTCTGGGCACCGCTGGTGGACTGGCTCCCCATTCCACTGCTCACAAATTGGCTCGGGCGGCGGCGCAGTTGGCTGCTGCTGGCGCAACTGTGCATCATGGCCGGGCTGGTCGCGATGTCCTTCAACGATCCGCGCGTGGCCCTGCAGCCGGTGGTCTGGGGCGCGCTGGCGGTGGCTGTCGGTTCGGCAACGCAGGACATTGCGCTGGACGCTTTTCGTATCGAGTCGGCCGGCAGCGAGCGTCAGGCAGCGCTTGCTGCAGCCTACCAGACCGGCTATCGCCTGGCCATGATCTGGGCGGGCGCCGGAGTGCTTTGGCTCGCTGCACGCGCCGAAGTGGCGGGCGTCGCGAATTATCAGCACGGGGCCTGGCAGCGTGCCTATCTGGTGATGGCAGCCTCCATGCTGCTGGGTGTGCTGACGGTGCTGCTGTCGTCTGAACCCGCGCCCCGTCCCAGAGCCAAAGCCAGCAGCGTGCGGGCCTGGCTGCACAGTGCCCTGATCGAGCCTTTTGCCGATTTTCTGCGACGCTATGGCAAGCAGGCGGCGCTGATTCTGGCGCTGATTGCAGTGTATCGCATCAGCGATGTCGTGATGGGCATCATGGCCAATCCGTTTTATGTCGATATGGGCTACAGCAAGGATGAGGTGGCGGCGGTCACCAAGATCTACGGTGTCCTCATGACGTTGGCCGGT
>Ga0194059_1001442_pt1 | contig 10128 bp, 6 predicted proteins | sample SepL6211m_MetaG_FD_163426 | JGI IMG/M metagenome (GOLD analysis project Ga0194059, IMG submission 163426) | Anoxic zone freshwater microbial communities from boreal shield lake in IISD Experimental Lakes Area, Ontario, Canada - Sep2016-L626-11m | ecosystem: Environmental > Aquatic > Freshwater >... | reverse complement strand
GCGGATGTGAATGCCCGTGCAAAGGAAGAAAAACTCTCGATCGAGACAGCCGCCCGTGCAGCCCGCTATGAATTCTTGGCCTCCGTTGCGAAGAAGCATCGGACTCGGAGCATTGTGCTGGCTCATCATGCCGATGATCAACTCGAGACCTGTTTCTTCAATTTTCTGCGGGGTTCCGGGATCGCCGGACTTTCCGGAATGAAGCCTTTATTGAGGCGCAGCATTAGAGGTTTCGAAATCGAACTCCAACGACCTCTTCTGAATATTACCAAGAACGAGCTGCTGGATTATCTGAAAGTGCGCAAAATCCGTTTCCGTGAAGATGCGACCAATGCGATTGCTGATGCGTCCAGGAACAAACTCCGTCTCAAAGTTCTTCCTCTGATCGAGGAGCTCTTTGGTTCTGCATTCAAGGCAACTATTGTGCGTAACGCCCGGATTTTTTCAGATGAAGAAGAGCTTCTCTCCTCAATCTCACTCCCGATTGCCAAAAACGAGACTCTCTCAGTCAAGCTGATGAGGGATCTTAATTCGGCACTCCGACGTAGAGTCCTTCATGCATGGCTGAAGAACCGAGGTGTCGATGAACCATGCTTTGCCGATGTGGACCGCGTCGCAACACTTCTGGAACCTGGGGCTGCTGCAAAAGTGAATCTCCCCGGAAGCCGTCATGCTCGACGGCGTGCCGGGATTCTCTTTATCGAATAGCGAGAGTAGCGATCAATTCGCGGAGAGAGACCGCAAGCTGAGCACCCACTTTTTCATGAGTGAAACGCTCTTGGACAGTTTTCCAGCCGGATTCCCCCATCTTCGCGCGCAGGGTAGAGTCTGAAAGAAGTTGAGCCAACGCGGAGGCCCAGCCATCCGTCTTTACAACGAGACCAGAACCAGTCTCTTCGATCCACTCGCGGTTCACCCCCACATCACTTGCCAGCACGGGCAGTCCGTAAGCCATGTATTGGAGAGCCTTGTAGGCGCATTTACCACGGGTGAAGCCGTCATCCACAAGAGGCATGATGCCGAGATCGGAGCGGGAGATGCCTTCATATTCGACCTTTTCGTTCCACTCGATAAATTCCCAAGAAGTAAACTGCTGAAACTTTGGCGGGCGGTTGCTCACAATCCGGAGCAAGAAAGGATACTCCGTATGAGCTGCTAGAAGTTCAGCCTCTATTGCCTCGACTTGGGCAACGTTCGCCCCCATGCCAACCCAGACCACCACAGGAGTGTTTCCCGTTTCCCGATTATCCCTGGAGGGAAATCCGGGAACGCTTGTTGGAATTAGTCGCGTCTTAAGCTTCGGTGCGATGCTTCGAATTTTCTTCTCCAGATACGGGCTTCCGCAGAGGGCCCCATCCAGGAAACGCATCAAGAACCCGAAGCGCCGTGCCTGCTTCCCGCTGACATAGGGAATATGGTCTTTCTTGCCCATCCAGACAGCATCATCGAGATCGAAGAGCAGTCGCTTTGCCACCCGTCGGAGTCTCAGCACGTTCCACTGACTCATCAGAACCTTCTGCCAGAGTACGGCATCCACGGCACGGGCTTTTCTTAGGAGTTTCGACCACGATTCCCCCCTTTTGGGCTGAATCATTACCTCAACTGTGACTCCCGCGGCTTTGAGAGTATCCATATGTTGAAAGATTCGCAGCCTGCTACTCGGACTGATCGCCGGATCCTCCACCACGCAAAGAAGTGAGAGAGTCTTGTCCATTGATCAGAAACAGAAAAGATATGGAACTCAGGAACTCAAGAATTGAGAAAGACCTGAAAAGTGGAGGTATTCAAACTACCGATTGATCCCAAAAATACTCCTGAGTTTCTGAGTTCCAAATTAGATTTCCCCAGCTGATTCGGATTAGTAGGCCTTGCCGAAGATGACGCGACGAGGACTCGGCTCACCGGTGAAGGGACAGATGCCCAGTTCATTGGTGAACTCATCTCCATTGGCTTCAGGGATGCAGCGGATTGTTACCTTCAGCTCCTCCTTGATCTTAGCCTCCACTTCGGCGCTGCCATTCCAATGGGTCAGGGCGAATCCACCGTGGATCTCGGGCTTCTCCTGATTCTTCGGGGTAAAGAACTCATAGAACTCTTCCTTGGTGTCGATCTTCTTGGTGTGCTCCTTGCGGAAAGCCATTGCCCGATCCAGAAGCCCTTGTTGGATCTCTCCAAGAATCTCCGGCAGACGTTCGGCAAGTGAATCGGCGGGAAGGAATTCCTTTTCCTTCGGTCCCTTATCGCGACGGGCAACAGCGGCACTTCCCGACTCGAGATCGCGAGGGCCGATCTCGATACGGAGAGGAACACCCTTCTTGATCCAATCCCAGGTCTTGGTGCCGCCACCGATGTCGCGGCTGTCGATCTCGATGCGGAGCGCCTCACTCGCATAGGTTGCGGAGCGGAGTGTGGAAGCGATTTCTTCAGCCTTGGCTAGTACGGCGGCGCGGGTCTCCTCCTTAGGTGTGATCGGGATGATGACGATCTGAGTGCCAGCGATACGGGGAGGCAGAACGGCCCCATCATCGTCGCCGTGAGCCATGAGCAGTGTGCCGATCAGGCGGGTGCTGACACCCCAGCTCGTTGTCCAGGCAAGCTCCTCGGTGTTGTTACGTGAGAGAAACTTGATACCGGAGGCCTTGGCAAAGTTCTGCCCAAGGAAATGGGAGGTGCCTGCCTGGATCGCCTTGCGGTCCTGGACCATCGCCTCGATACAGTAAGTGCGGACAGCACCGGGAAAGCGTTCACTCTCCGACTTCTCACCCCTAATCACGGGAATCGCCAGCCATTCTCGAGCGAAGGTATCGTAGACACCGAGCATCTTCTCCGTCTCCTCAATGGCTTCGACTTCGGTCTCATGAGCCGTGTGCCCTTCCTGCCAGAGGAACTCGGCAGTGCGCAGGAAAAGCCGGGGACGCAGCTCCCAGCGGACAACGTTCGCCCATTGGTTCAGCAGGATGGGAAGATCGCGGTAGGACTTCACCCACTTGGCATAAGTCGCTCCGATGATGGTCTCGGAGGTCGGGCGCACGACCAGCGGCTCGGTGAGCTCTCCGGCAGGCATAAGCTTCCCGTCCTGGAGTTCGAGACGGTGGTGAGTAACCACGGCACATTCTTTTGCAAATCCCTCCACATGCTCCGCCTCCTTCTGGAGGTGGCTCAGTGGAATGAAGAGCGGGAAGTAGGCATTTTTGTGACCTGTCGCTTTGAACATAGCGTCGAGCGCCCCCTGCATCCGCTCCCAGAGAGCATAACCCCATGGACGGATCACCATGCAGCCGCGCACCTCGGAATTCTCGGCCATCTCTGCACTCCGTACGACCTGTTGGTACCACTCGGGGAAATCCTCTTCGCGACGCGGGGAAATAGCGTTTTCGTTGCCTTTGCTCATAAGTAGAGAAGGGTAGCCTTTTGGCTATCGGTTACGCAAGCGAGCGGAGGAAGCGCTCGAAAAAATCAGCCCCAGCTTCCATATCCTTTAATGAGATGAACTCATCGGCCGTGTGTGCCTGGGCGATCGAGCCGGGTCCGAGCGCTACGGAGGGGATTCCCTTGGCTGCGAAGACTGCTGCATCACAGAACCAGGGAGCACCTGTTGGAGTTGCTCCTAAGTTAGAGAGTTTTAAAACAAGAGGATGATTTGGATCGGTATAGAGGGGCTCGGATCCCTGATGGTCGACCTGAACCCCATGAGCGACGTTTTCGATCAGATTGATGATTTGGAGAGGATCGGTACCTGGAATGATCCGGATGTCGAGGGTGGCCTCGCAGTGATCAGGCACGATGTTCGTCTTGGATCCCCCGCGGATGGTTCCGACGCTTAAGGTGGATTGTCCAAGCAGGGGATGTGTGGTCTTGGAGAGCTCAGGAATGACCTGCAACCTGATCCTCTCAATAGTCGAGGTCATCTTATAGATGGCATTCTCTCCTAACTCTGGAGCCGAGGCATGGACGGCCTTCCCATGAGCTGTGAGGGTCACCCAGAGAGAGCCTTTGTGGGCATGGACTGTCTTAAGGTCAGTCGGTTCCCCAGCGATCACAAAATCAAACTGCTCCTCACTCGCCAGGGCCTTCGCCCCATGCTGACCCGATTCCTCACCGACCAGACCTGCGAACCAGATCTCATGACTCAGTTTTGGAAGTTCTGCGCGGACTCGGGACAGGGCGGAGAGCATGGCTGCCATCGGCCCTTTGGTGTCACTGGCTCCACGCCCCCAGATCTTGCCATTGCGGACTTCACCGCTGAAGGGATCGATCGTCATCCCGACGACGCTGACGGTATCCATGTGAGGTGCCAGCAAGAGACGCGGCTTGTTCTTGCCGTCAATTGGATCACTCGGAAAACGCGCTACCACATTGGGACGACCCGGCAAAACCTCCCGCAGGCTGACCTCCGCACCGAGTTTCAGGAGTAGCTTCTCAAGGAAGACGGCTATCCTGGCCTCGCCCGGATCACTCACGCCGGGATCCCCCTCAGGATTCACGCTCTGGATCCTGATTAGCTCACCCAGCAATGTGACCGGATCGAGCGTCTCCATAATCAGGCTCCCTTCTTATTGTCATCATCCTTGGTGTGGAGTTCGCGGTACCAGGCCACGAACTTGGGAATACCCTCCCGGATCGGCGTGTGCGGCGCATAACCAAGCAGAGTGCGGGCTTTGGTGATATCGGCGGCAGTCAGTGGCATGTCTCCCTTCTGCTCCGGCAGGCGCTCGATCACAGCCTTCTTACCGAGGGCCTTCTCAATGGAGGCGATGAGCTTCGCAAGAGTCGTCGTCTCGTTTTCCCCGAGATTGAAGATTTCGAAAAGTGGTCCCTCCCCGTCGACATAGGAGAGTGCTCCGATCACCCCCTGAACGATGTCATCGATGTAGGTGTAGTCTCGGCGGGTCGAACCATCACCAAACTGCTTGATCGGCCAGCCATGCTCGATCGCATCGGTGAAACTGTGGATCGCCAGATCAGGACGCTGGCCTGGGCCGTAAACCGTGAAGAACCTGAGACAGGCAATCCTCATCCCGTGAAGGTTCACATAATTACCGCAGAGCTGTTCACCCGCGATCTTGGTGGCCGCATAGGGAGAGAGGGTTTGAAGGATCGGTAACTCCTCCCGGAATGGAACGGTCTTTGAGAGACCATAGACCGAGGAACTAGAGGCAAAAACGATCTTCTGGCAGCCGGAGAGACGGGCCGCCTCCAGCACATGGAAGGTTCCGGTGATGTTCGTGTCGATGTAAAGCTTCGGATCGGCGATCGAGGGCCGGACTCCTGCACGGGCCGCCAGATGAATTACGGCATCGGGACGAACTTTTTCAAAGATGCCTCGGATCGCCTCCCAATCTCGCAGATCGATCTCAGCGATTTCCACGGCAGAAGGAAAGGATGCCACATTCGACCTTTTGATCGCGGGATTATAGAAATCATTGAAGTCATCAACGATCGTCACCTCATGCCCTTCTGAGAGGAGGCTCCGGACCACATGGGATCCGATAAAACCGGCCCCTCCTGTGACAATGATCTTCATAGGCGGAGAATAACCGAGAGAACTCATTCCAATAAAGGGATAAACGAGGCGATGGGGTCGCCGAGTTGAAATGCGACGCAGGAGCAGCCCTAGAGAAGCAGCAATTGAGCCATAGCCACAAAATGCACAAAAAGCATAAGTAAAACAGTCACGCTGCCGCAGGTTTTGATCATATATGCAGGCCTGGCACCATACGAATCAATCTACTGAAAGTTTTTTAGATCCCATTCCATCACGAAATCATCCTTGGTCCTTCCCTTTCCCTTTGTGCCTTTTGTGCATCTTGTGGCTAAACCTTTTTCTATAACGCCCCCATTGATCCCTGTGAAATTCTAATGCTGTTTCCCTCTATTCCTGTGACATAATCACAGGATGTCCTTTCCAATGCGCACCTGGGTCGAGGTGGATAATGCGGCCCTCAGGCATAATCTCAAAGCCGTCCGCAAGATGGCAGGGAAGGCCGGGATCATGGCCGTCGTGAAGGCCAACGGCTACGGACATGGCCTGAACGAAGTGGCAGCCACCTTTAGCCCCGGCATCGAGGTGTTTGCCGTGGCTTCACTCGGAGAGGCCATCCAGCTGCGCGCAACGGAGAAAAAAAAGCCTATCCTACTTCTGAGCGCTGCCCTCCCTGTGGAGTATCCCGAGATCGTCCGTCACAAATTCATCCCCACCATCTCCTCTGTGGAAGAGGCCACTCTCTATGCTGCCTCGGCCAATAAGGGGACTCTCATCCATTTCAAGATCGATACCGGCATGGGGCGCCTCGGAGCCCATCCCGAGCAGGCCTTGGCGATCCTACGTGAGATTCGAAAGCTATCACTCTCACTGCACAGTATCTCGACTCATCTTCCCTCGGCCGACAGCAATCGAAAACTTACCCAAAAACAGCTCAAGGAATTTGAAAGCCTCCTCTCTTATCTGCGCGAGTTTACCCCCGATGTGCCGGTTCATGTGCTGAATTCCGCAGGCAGCATGCTCTTCCCCACGCATGCCCAGGATCTGGTGCGAGTGGGACTGGCTCTCTACGGAGTCTCTCCGGTGCCTAAGTTCCAGAAACTACTAAAGCCAGCATTGAGTTGGAAAGCCTCCGTCACCTACCTCCGCGATCTTCCGAAAGGTCATGGGATCAGCTACGGCAGCACCTACACGACGCCGAGGGCCATGAAGGTAGCTGTGCTACCAGTAGGCTATGCCGACGGCTATCCCAGACACCTCTCGGGCAAAAATGCCGCTGTCCTTATAAAAGGAAATCGCTGCCCCGTCCTCGGTCGAGTGACCATGGACCAAATAATAGTTGATGTCTCAGCCGTCAAAAGGATCAAGGTCGGTGACGAGGCCGTCCTAGTGGGTAAACAAGGGAACGAGGAAATCACCGCCACCGAAGCCGCTCAAAAAGCCGCCACAATCCCTTGGCACATCTTCTGCGGGATTACGGGAAGGGTGGCCTATATTTACAGGGGCTAACCCTTCAAGTCTTCGCCTGCGGTCGCAGTAGTCTTGAAAATGCGACCTCAGACCAAGAAGGCTATCCGCCAAGATCGCGAGTCTTCCGCTAAGAATTCTTAGGGGAACCCCTAAACGCTACACACTCATGGAGAACTCTTTCTCCAGCAAAATGTTCGCTCGACCTCAATACCACGTTGATATCACCAACGACGGCATGGGCCCCCTTGGCTAGTTCCTCTGCGAGGGTTACTGAATTCTCCAGTCCCTCGACCAGTGACTTGTCCTGGGAGAGCACAACGGGCTTGGAACCGGGAACGATAAGAATGGCCAGCGGACGGATGGAACGGGCGATCGGGTCGAGCGTCAGGATATCAGCCGTCTCCTCGGCTACTGCCGCGGCTTCTGCGTGGCGAACCTCGAGCTGGATCATCCTGGCGCGGGCCTCCGGAGTCACGGACTCGATGGCATGCGTGATGGCATCGAGGAGGGCGTGACGCACCTCGGAGAGCTCCTCAAGCTCCTGGAGCTTCTGTAGGTCCTCGTTCTGATGGATCGCCTTTGCTAGCTGGGAGATTTCCTTGAGATAAGAATTCCTTTGGGCATCGGGCACATAATACATGACCACGAGATGCACGCGGACTCCGTCGGGAGATCCGTAATCGATGCCCTGTGGGCTCCAGCCCACGGCACAGAGAAGCTCTCCGTCATGATCGGATGTGGCATGGGGACAGGCCCATCCCTTGCCGATACCGGTGTTGTGCTGCTTCTCACGGGCAAAGGCCTTCTCGGTGATCCCTCCCTCGTCGGCGATCTCAGGAATGGCCTCGAGCAGGGTGCCCAGAAACTCCAGAGCATCGTTCTTGATATTGTCGGGAAGTTCGACCAGACGGCCTTCCTGGAGTGCGTTGAGCAGTGCTTTCATGGGAATGGAGAGGTGCAGTCTTAATCAATACCGAACTTTCTGGCAAACCATGCGTTCACCGTGTGGGTGAGCGTTACGTAGCAGAGAATCGTGGCGGCAATGAAGGCCCAGTAGATCGGCGGAAGCGGCACCATGTGAAGGTAGGTTGCCACGAACGGGATATACGGGATGGATGAGCCGATCAACATGATGAGCACCGTGGTAAGGATGAGGGCCGGACTGGCAATGCTCTGGATGAAGGGGATCTTCCGCGTACGAATGACATGGACGATGAGGGTCTGGGTGATGATCGACTCCACGAACCATCCGGAATGGAAGAGCGCTGCGGCATAGGTGTCGTCATTAGCGACCCCGGGCCCTCCAGCGAACCGGTGAAGCAAGTCGGCGGGAGCAGCAAGGTTAAGATTGCTGCACTTGAAGAACCAGAGCATCACGGCGAACGTCGTGTAGTCGAAGAGCGAACTGGTCGGCCCGACATACATCATGAACTTCTGGATATTCCCAATATTCCATTTTCTGGGCTTCTGAAGGAACTCGGGATCCACGTTGTCGTAGGGGATCCCGATCTGGGAGAAGTCATAGAGCAGGTTGTTCACCAGCACCTGGACGGGGAGCATCGGCAAGAAACTGAGGAAGTAGCTGCTGCCGACCATGCTGAACATGTTTCCGAAGTTGGAGCTGGCTCCCATGCGGATGTACTTGATGATGTTTGCGAAGACCTTGCGTCCTTCCAGAATGCCATCCTCGAGGACCATGAGGCTGCGCTCGAGCAGGATGATGTCGGCCGATTCCTTGGCAACATCGACGGCGGTATCGACCGAGATGCCGACATCGGCGACGCGCATGGAGAGGGCGTCGTTGATGCCGTCCCCCATGTAGCCGACAACATGCCCTTTCTTCTGAAGGGCGACGATGATGCTCTCCTTCTGAGCAGGGGAGAGGCGGGCGAAGACGCTGGTCTTCTCAGCAAGTTCCCCGAGTTGGTCCTCATCCATGCCGACAATCATGTCGCCGGTGATGATCTCCCCGGCGTCGAGATGGACGTCCTTGCAGATCTTACGGGTGACCAGAGCGTTGTCCCCGGTAAGGATCTTGGTAACGACTCCGTGGCCTGCCAGCGAGGCGATGGCCTTCGAGGCGGACTCCTTCGGAGGATCCAGGAAGGCAATATAACCGAGCAGGACGAGGTCGCTCTCGTCGGCGATGGAGAAGGTCCCCTTGTCCCGGGGAAACTCGCGGTAGGCGATGCCGAGCACGCGGTAGCCGTCGCGACTGAGTGACTCGAATTCCTCCAGCAGGTCGTTCTTGATCAGGTCAATCATCATGTAGACCTCCTCATCGACCTGATAGTGAGTGCAGGACTTGAAGATGTCCTCCACGGCCCCCTTGCAGATAAGAACATGGTCTCCCTCGTAATCGACCACCACGGACATCCGCTTGCGCTGGAAGTCGAAGGGGATCTCGTCGACCTTCTTGCAGCCGCGATCCACATCCAGGTCGGTGTGGGAGAGGACGGAGTTATCCAGCAGGTTGCGCAGACCTGTCTGATAGTAACTATTCATGTAGGCGTAGCGGAGGACGTCCTCGCTCTGACGTCCCGTGACATCGACGTACTTCTCCAGAATGACTCGGTCTTGGGTAAGTGTTCCGGTCTTGTCTGTGCAGAGGATGTCGATGGCCCCGAAGTTCTGGATCGCGTGGAGCTTCTTCACGATCACCTTCTTCTTGGACATGGCGAGGGCCCCCTTGGCAAGGTTCACCGCCACCATCATGGGCAGCATCTCGGGGGTCATGCCGAGCGAGACGGCCAGACCGAACATCAGAGCCCCGGACCAATCATGCTTGGTGAGTCCGATGATCAGGAAAACCACACTGACCATCACCAGCATGAAGCGGATCATGAGCCAGGTGAACCCGGCGATGCCGCGATCGAAGCTGGTCAGTACGGGAGCGCTGCCCAGCTTCTCGGAGATAGAACCGAAGTGGGTGCGGATGCCGGTATTCACCACCACAGCCTTGGCCGTGCCGCTGACCACATTGCTGCCCTGGAAGACGGCGTTTGTCATCTCGATGACCGCCTTGGACGGTTCGGACGGTGTCTCGGCATGCTTCTCGATCGGCATGGACTCACCGGTCAGCGAGGATTGACTGACAAAGAAGTCCTTGGCCGTGATCAACCGGAGATCCGAAGGGATGATGGATCCGGCCTGAAGAACCACGATATCTCCCGGAA
>Ga0194059_1001441_pt1 | contig 10133 bp, 7 predicted proteins | sample SepL6211m_MetaG_FD_163426 | JGI IMG/M metagenome (GOLD analysis project Ga0194059, IMG submission 163426) | Anoxic zone freshwater microbial communities from boreal shield lake in IISD Experimental Lakes Area, Ontario, Canada - Sep2016-L626-11m | ecosystem: Environmental > Aquatic > Freshwater >... | reverse complement strand
CTACCGAGCCGTGCTGTGGGATGTGGTCGTCATCCGCGATCTAGAGGGGCAGGGGCTTGGGCGCCAACTGGTGGAAACCCTGCTCGAAGCACTACCCGTGGCCTCTGCGGAGAGGGTTTATCTGATGACGACGAACAGTAGGGGCTTTTATGAGCGACTGGGCTTCGAGGAAGTTCAAACCCAAAAGCTGATGCTTAAATTAAAAATTTAGGACCACAAAATATTTGAAGTGAATTTTAAGAAACTAAAAGCGGATGAAGAGATTCGAACTCTCGACCCTCTCCTTGGCAAGGAGATGCTCTACCACTGAGCTACATCCGCAGCTGGAACCGCGCTCGCCGGATGACCCGACTTGACCAGTATGCACCACAGGGGGGGGAGGTCGTCAAGCAGGGGCACCGGGAGCGCCGTGCTAAGGACCCAAAGACGAGCAGCGACAAGCAGCAGTACAAGCTCCCCCAGGGCAAATGCGGGGCGACCTCCATGCCTGCCAACGCCACAAAGACAGACAAGAAATCCGAAAACATAACCCAAACCGGCAGGTCTCACATCGTTTAAAGTGGTTTGGCCTCACAAGCATTGGTGATGGCATTAAGCAGCGGACATGACGGCAAATGGCCCATCCTCAACAACTTGCCTATTTTGAGCGTATCCGCGATTTGTTTGCCGATGCTTTTACCGATGCCGAGAACATCCTGGAAGTTGGCAGTCAAAACATCAATGGAACCATAAGGGATTTATTTACTGTCGATGCCAACTACCTAGGCCTTGATATTGGCAAGGGCAAAGATGTGGATCTTGTCATTCCTGGAGAACTCGTTGAATTGCCTGATGGTTGGGCAGATATCAGCATTTCCACCGAATGCTTCGAACACGCGAAGAACTGGAGAGAGATTCTCCTAAACATGATCCGAATCACGAAGCCGCAGGGGTTGATCCTACTGACCTTCGCCGGCAAAGGCAGGACGGTCCATGGAACCATAGACTCAGACGCTTTTAGTTCACCCTTCACCACAACTTATTACCAAAACCTGGGCCCAGATGATGTCGCCAGAGATATCTCAATCGGCAAATATTTTTCACGGCACGGGTTTGAAGTTGACTCCATCGCCCACGACACCTACTTCTGGGGAATAAGAAATAGCGACAATCCGGCAGATCCAGATTCTAACTGGGAGACACTGGAACGAAGACTTGTTCGCGCCCAGGGGCAACTGGGTCAGGCGGTAAGTTTATACAACCAACTTAAGCTAGAATTGAATGAATCACAGGCAGCCTCAGCTCGAGCGCGGCGTGAAGCCATGCAATTGGCCCAAGCTCTCGCTGAGGAGCGGCAACAGACTGCCAGCAGACTGCGTGCCGCTGAGCATGACCGGCTCGCCCTGGAGCAGGAACACGCTCACTCGCTCACGACCTTGGCGAAAGTCCGCCAACAAGCCGCATCAGCCCGACAGGAAGCGGAAAGCGCCCGTCGACAAAGCCATGAAAATTGGCTCATCACGATGGAGATTGTCAATTCCAGGATCTGGCGGGGCACCCAGTCGATCCGAAAAGTAAAAGATGGGCTGCGCCAAAGGCTCCGATTTGGGCCCAACGTTTTCCCCCAACCCAGTCTTGATGGTTCCGACCCGATCAGCCCTTCAGCTCAACTGCCAAAGGCGACCTTCAAAAGCGAGTCACTTGGCAACAATCAATGGCTCCAGGAGAACTTTGAGCAGGACTGGAAATTCAACCAAGACTTAATCAGACAATCCGGCGGGTCTATCACCAATCAAACCGAGGGTGGAATAAAAGCCTTAATTATAGATTGGAAATGCCCAGAAATTGACAAAGACTCTGGCTCGCATCGCATGGATGCAATCATACAAATCATGTTGAAGCTGGGGATCAATATCAGCTTTTTCAGCCAAGCAGTGAATCAGGAAACGGGCTACATCGGTCGCCTGCGAGACCTAGGATTGTCAACCTATTTAGGTATTGATGTTGCCGCAAAGCATCTAGCAGAAGCGGGTCAATTCTATGAATACGTTTTCTTGTCGCGACCGGATACAGCAGAGGCGTTTCTTCCCTTCATCCAACTTTATTGCCCCAAGGCGAAACTTATCTACGACACCGTAGACCTTCACTACTTAAGAATGCAACGGGCCCTCCGACTTCTGTCGCCAGACTCCGAAGCCGAGCAAAAGACTTTAATGGCTTCATCAGAGCAATACTACGCCAAAGAAATGATCATTTCTCGTTCCTCCGACATAGTCGTCGTCGTTTCGGATGAGGAAAAGAAGTTCCTTGCCGAGGAGGACGCAGAACTAGACATTGTCACCATACCTAACATCCACACCATTTCTGAACATACACCAGGATTTGGGGAAAGGAACGGGCTGTTATTTATTGGTGGATTTGATCACCAGCCAAACAAGGATGCCATGATTTACTTCTGCAAAGAGATAATGCCCAAAATTGCCGCAAGTCTCGAAGATAGTTTCATCAACATTGTCGGCAGCAATATGCCAGATGAAATCTCTGCACTAGAAGGAAAACATGTCCGGGCGATAGGCTATGTTGAAGATCTAGAACCAGTCCTTGCCAAGGCTCGGATCTTTGTGGCTCCATTACGCTATGGTGCAGGGATGAAGGGCAAAGTAGGTCTTAGCATGGCCCATGGACTCCCCGTGGTTGGAACTAGCATTGCAGCCGAAGGATTTGGATTGGTTGATGGCATAGAGATGCTAATCACAGACAATCCATCCCAGCTGGCTGAATACACCATCAAACTTTATCGCGACCAAGAATTGTGGACGAGACTATCCAACCAGGGCAAGATATTCATCAGGGATAATTACTCACCCACCGTGATTGGAAGTCGAATTGCCAGCTTATTCAACTCCACAACTTATCCCAAGAGAGGAAGAACTAATGGCTAACAAAAAAGTTTTGGTGACCGGTGTCGCGCTCTCCGACAAGCCAAACCATGCTGTTTCGATCATGGATGGGCTAGCAAGCAGTCAAAATTGGGAATTAGACCAAAAATGGCATGTGATAGGGGAAAATGTTTTGCCTAGAAGGGAATATGTTGCCAGCAGCTCCATGGAGAAAGAGGAAAAATATAAAATATTGAATCGGATCATCTCGGAGGTCGACCTCCCCTCCTACGAATACCTATTTGTATTTGATGATGACATTGAGATCCCCCCTCACTTTGTTGATCTATATCTTCAGATTGTCGAGAAAAGAGGATATTCATTGTCTCAACCAGCCAGAACCCATGCCAGCTATATAGACCATTATTTTGTTGCCCAGCTATTGGGAATTGAGTCAAGACAAACACGATTTGTAGAAATTGGCCCCGTCACTTGCATTCACAACTCGGCATATCCTCTACTGCTCCCCTTTGACCTAAGAGCACCCATGGGCTGGGGGTTAGACTTCCATTGGCCAACAATACTTAGCAACCAAAACTTGAAGATGGGAATCATAGACCAAGTCCCGATTGAACATTCGCTAAGGAAACCAGTGACCTATTACAATTATGAAGATACAGAATCACGCATGCAAAGATTTCTTGACCAAGTTCCCCACATTAGTCATCAGGACGCATTTAGTGCCATTGAGATCCATTCCATGCCAGAAAGCATCGAACCCAAATCAAGCGAGCGGAATATTTAAATGACGTTCAAGCTATCCGTCGTTCTTACCACATACAATCGAGCTCCATTGCTCGAAAAAGCATTAATTTCATTGGCCAGCCAAACCCTAGCCAAAAAAGACTACGAAGTTATTGTTATTGATGATGGCTCCTCGGATAACACTCGGGAAATCGTTAGGTCACTGGAGCCCATTCTGGCAATCAAATATTCTTATCAGCAAAATTCAGGTTTAGCATCGGCAAAGAATCACGGATTATTTTTGGCCAATGGCGATATTGTTCTGTTTCTGGATGATGATGATATTTCCGATCCCAGTTTAATTGAACAGCATTTATTTGCCCACAGCGCTAATCCAAGTCCCCATACGGCAATTCTAGGCAAAACCAATATCACATCAAGCCTGCTAAGCGATCCCCTAATGCATAATTTTACTCAGATAGATCCGATGCTATTCTGCTATCAAGGCATACGTCATCGTGACATTCTCAATTACGAATATTTTTGGGGTGGCCGTACCTCCTGCAAACGGGAACTACTCCTCAGGGAAGGAGTATTCAATCCAATCTTTCGATTCGGCTATGAGGATATTGAATTGGGGTATCGACTTAACCAAAGGGTTGGGTTGCAAGTCGTCTATTGGGAGCATGCGGTCAATACCATGATTCGCCAGATTGATCTGCCATCCTTTTTAAAGCGCTGTCAAAGGCAAGGGGAATCTGCCTGGCGATTCCTTGAAATCCATAATATGGATATGGAAATAGAGCGCTATCTAGACTGCAATAACTTACTAAAAGACCTTGAAATTCTTGATCCAGCCTATGAAGCATCTATCCTTTCTGCTACCAAGTTAGAAGCTTCAATAAGAACCGCCATCACTATGTCCTATGAAATTCCTTCCGATTGGCAACGAGCATTGGAATTGGCCTACTACAGGGCCTCACGGGCGGCCATGAGTAGGGGCGTTAAAACCGCTATGCAGACTCCAGCACAGTTTAGTACCACTAAAGCGCCTTGACGCCCATCTCCTCCTATTTCCGCAAAGCCGGCCGTAAAGCAAGGCAATTATCAAAGCAATGGATTTATCCAGTCTCTCCAGCAATCCATAGTTTTCTTTTTTTTGAATTGAGGCGAAGACTGGTGACACTCTCCTCAGCAGTGTCTACGGGTAATTTCTCTGATTTTTCCCGTTTGGTTCACAGGGAAAGGACGGGTCCCTTCATTCCTCTAGTCAGCATTATTGTCCCTTGTTATAATCATGGCAAATATCTAAGGCAAAGACTCGATAGTATTTATCGGCAAACGTATCCCAACTATGAGGTCATCCTTTTAGACGATCAATCCACCGACGAAAGCGCTCAGATATTGAACGAATTCGCGTCAACCCATAGACAAAATACATTTCTAGAGATCAACTCGACTAATTCTGGTTCACCCTTTAAACAATGGAGCAAAGGACTTCAGCTAGCTAAGGGAGAGTTAATTTGGATCGCGGAATCCGATGATTTCTGTGACCCAAACTTTTTGTCCGAACTGGTGCCAGCTTTTATCAACGAAGCAGTGATGCTGGCATTCAGTCAAATTCGATTTACCAATGAAGAGGGGAATACGGACGTATGGTCCATGGAACAATACCTGCCAGAATTTGGACCACGGACCTGGCGATCGCCATTCACAATCTCCGCCCATAAACTCGTCCAGAAAGTCTGGAATCGTCGCAATATTATTCCCAATGTAAGTGCAGCACTATTTCGTCGCCATCATCATCTTGACCTTTTGAGCGATAATGAATGGTTGCATATGCGCGTTTGTGGGGACTGGCTTTTTTATCTCACAATTACCAGAGGTGGACTTGTCCACTACACGCAAAAAACCACAAATTACTATCGTCAACACCAAAATAACAGCTCAGTAGCCATGCATCGGCAGCTACAATATCTTGATGAACATATCAGCGTAGCCCAAAGCCTGGCTTCTCTTTATAAGCTGAATGCATCAGATGTCAAGAAAATGCAAGGGGAGCTCATCCACCGCTGGACGCAGCACCACGGCGGAGCAATCCCGGCAGAACAGCAACAAAAGATTGACTTTTTACAGAATATGGGCTCCATGCGCAAGCCCAATGTTCTAATTGTGGCCTACTCACTGATTCCGGGAGGTGGTGAAATTCTCCCTCTCAAGTTGGCCAACATTTTGCATTCAAAAGGCCATGGCGTAACCGTGCTGAATTGCCATCAATATCCCAATGAAAGTGGCATTCGAGCCATGCTAAGACCAGGCATCCCCCTGGTCGAGCTGCAGTCTCTGGAGACTCTCCCCAAGCTGGTAGAAGAGCTGGGTATAGATGTGATCCACAGCCATCACCCCTGGGTCGACACCACCCTATCCGAACTGTTGGCCGACAACTCCAATCTGGCCCATGTCATCACATCCCATGGAATGTATGATGAAATCGATCGAGATGATTTTGGCAGAATTGGCAAGTTGCTGACTCCCTGGATCAAGAAAGTCAGTTATGTGGCTGATAAGAATAAGCAGCCCCTGCTCGATCTGGGATTCGCCGATTCTCAACTCAGCAAGATTTCTAATGCCATTGATCCTATGGTGATAGAGCCTGTCGAGAGAACCTCGTTAGGGATAGAAGAGCCAAATGCCTTCGTTATTTGTCTCGTGAGCCGTGCCAAACGAGAAAAAGGCTGGCAAGAAGCCATCGAAGCCATGGCGATCGCCCAGAAACAAACCGATCGTCCGATTCATCTTTTGCTAGCAGGAGAAGGTGTGGAATTACAACGACTGCAACGCATAACGACGGATTCCCATGTCCACTTTCTTGGCTTTCATCGCCAACCGAGAAATCTTTATGCCTGTTCCGACCTAGGGATATTGCCAACGTTTTACCCCGGAGAGAGTCAACCCTTGTCCCTGATTGAATGCCTGGCAGCAGGCAAACCGTTCATTGCGAGTGATATTGGTGAGATCGCTTCCATGCTCACCCTGCCCGAAGGCATTGCTGGTGCTGTGATTCCACTGTGGGAGGGCCGGGCGGATCCATCAGCCTTTGCCAAACAGATTTTGAGCCACGCTGAAAATCAAGATCTTCACCATCACCGTTGCGAGCTAGCCAAGCTAGCCAGCACAAAATTTAATCCAGATGTGATGGCCGCTGAATACGCAGAGTTGTATGAGGACGCCATCAAGTCATGCGGAGGCCCCATTTACGGAAATAAAGCCAGGCACTATGGAGATTAACTAAGGTGAGTTTTTTGCTGCGATGATTGCCCCGGCCCCAATGATGAACCACTGAGGCAATAGGCAAGTGGATTGTGCGTCCATAAGCAGAAAGACTACGCGATATATCAGCATCCTCTAGATAGAGAAAAAATCGCTCGTCAAATCCACCCACGGCAAGAAAAGCTGGTGTTCGCATCAACATGCAACAACCACTCAAGTAGGGAGCCTCGAAAACTTCTGTGTAATCACGATCGGCCATCACATAGTGCCGATCGTAGCGACGCAACCATAAAGGTTTCCAGGCTTCAGGGATAAAACGACGGCTGAAAAGACCGAGCAGTGAAGGATTCTGTTTGCAAAGTTGCTGCACTTCACCCTCCGGATTGCACAACTGCGGCACCGCCAACACCACATCCCCATGGCGATCCAACCAGGCCAACAAGGTTTCAAAACAACCTGGTTGCCAGGTCAGGTCCGTGTTGAGGGCACCGAGATAGGTCGGCAGAGGGCCCTGGCGGGCCAGGGCGGCCACCGCTTGGTTGATGGCACGGCCGTAACCGGGATTATGGCGGTTAGGGAGAAAGACTTGGCTGGCTCCGGCAAGGGCCTCGACGGGCTCACCCGGCCGGTGATCATTCACCACAACCCCGTAGCCAATGTCCTCCGGCAAAGCCCTTAGGCATGTCTGCAATCGAGCCACCTCGACGGCGGAGGGATGGTAAGCCACCACAATCAGACAGGCTCGTAAGCGCATCAGACCAGGAAGGGCAGCACACGCCGCTCGCGCTGCAGCAAGCGCAAACTGACCACAGTGCCAATCACATTAAAGATCAGCAGAGTGAGGTTAGCCTGCCAACTAAAAGTGGCATGGATAAGCGAATCTCTCAAGGGGCTAAAGGCTTGGTAAAGAGGATTGAAATGGGCGACCCACCCAAAATGGCCGAGACTTTCCTTCATGTATAAAATCGGGGACAGCAAAAAAACGAGCTGTAAAACCACGGGAACAAGCTGGTAGATATCCTTGAAGCGGGCGCCTAGAAGACAGACAATCAGAGGCAGCCAGAACATAAAGATAACGAAGTTAAAGATCCCTGGAAGGCCATAGATCAGCAGATTGGGGAAAAGAGAAGGCTGGAAATAACTGAGACCCAGCAATACCATCAGCAAAGACTGGCCCAGGGTTTGGAGCTGGAAAGCCCACTCCTCAAGGGCATAGAAAAGAGGCGGTAAATTAATGTTATTAATACTGTCACGACTCTGCTCAAACAAGCGGGGTGCGGTACCAATGGCTCCGGCCAATGAATTCCATAGCACCAGGCCAACGCCAAGATAGACAGCATAGTGCTTAAAATCCTGGACCTTGAATACTGTGCCATAGACACTGGCCAGGGCGGCAACCGATAACAAATTGGTCAGACCAAGCCAAAGACTACCGAGCTTGGTGCGAACAAATCTGGCCTTGGTGCGGGCCGTAGCCGTGAACCACCAAACCCTGCGGGTACGCCAGGCGAAACGTAACTGACTCAGGGCGGAAGAGCCCTTCAGCTGCCAGAGATCCATCGTGGCACGATCGGAGGCCTGGGTAGAATTCATCCCTTGGCTCAGAACCGGATCAGGGGGCTGGATTTCCAAGACTCAGGCCGCGTTGAGATGATTGTGATAATAAGAAAGCGCCGAATCTAGAGAGCCATCAAAAACAATCATGCCCTCATTAAAAACAAGGCCTCGACTGCAGAATCGTTGCAGCAACTCATCGGAATGCGAAGCCAGAAACAAACTGCCTGCTCCCTGGATAAAATGGTCAAGCCGCCTCTTAGCTGCCTCGACAAAGCGGCTGTCACCGGTGCCGATACCTTCATCAAGGGCAAGACATTCATGGGAAACACCTGTGAGCACGGCAAAAAGTAGGCGGGCTACCATGCCTTGGCTGTATCCCTTGACGGGCAAGTGAATGTAATCACCCAGTCCGCTGAATTCACGAACATCCTCAAAAAATTCATTAAAGCCCTGTAAATTGCCATGCATCATCAAGTAATGGGCCTTCACCGCCTGAAGTCCACTGAGTTCGGGGCTGGTAATGAAACTCTTGTGAATCATCGGATAAACAAACGTATGAACTCTCATGTGGCCACTGCTGGGTTGATAAATCCCACTAATTAACCGTAAAAAGGTACTTTTGCCGGCTCCGTTGTGACCAATCAGGGCGATACGCTCACCATGGGTGACGAAAATGTTGAGATCTCGCAAGGCCTCAATGACAGCACCGCTGCGTTCGCGGCGCAACTTGCCGCCCGTCACGGAGCGCAGCAAGCTAGAGCCCAGGCTGCGCATTTCGGTGGTAAAAACCGGAATCTGAAGCCCCACCCCCCGCATCTCCAGGATCGGATCGGCAGGGATGCTTTCCAAAGAGTTCAACGTAGGAAGGACATCAGACAAGGAACTCGCCACCCCCCCATCGACATGATTCATCCTGCCACCCAACATCAATGGATCATCCCACTAGACAACTGTGAGTTCTTGGAGTCCCTCAACGGCCCCTAGCCTTGAGCACTGTCTTGACCGTCTTGAGGAGGATTAAAAGATCAAGGCCCGTATTCCAATGGCGCAAATAATATAGATCGTAGCTGAGCTTGAGTTCGGCCTCCTCGACACTGGCGGCATAGGGAGCGCACACCTGGGCCCAACCACTGAGCCCCGGTGGCATCCAATGACGCTTGCGGTAGTGGGGAATGCGCTCCTCCAGGTCCCGCTCCAACTCGGGGCGCTCCGGCCGGGGGCCGATGAGACTCATCTCACCGCGCAGCACGTTGAGGAGCTGGGGCAGCTCATCCAGTCGCACCCGGCGCAACACCCCCCCGATGCGGGTGATGCGCCGATCGCCCCGCACGGTCCAGGTGGCCGGCGCCTGGGGTTCGGCCTGGCGCATGGTGCGCAGCTTGAAGAGCTGGAAGCTCTTCCCCATCAGGCCACTGCGCTTCTGGACGTACAGCACCGGCCCCCGATCCTCCAGCCAAATCAACAGGGCCGCCAGGGCGATCAGCGGCAAGGTCACGAGCAACAGCACCAGGGACAAGAGTCCGTCGGCGGCCCGTTTGAGCTGGCGCTGCACACTGAGGCTGTCGCTCCAGGGCAGGTCATCCAGCACCAAGGCCTCCTCCGGCAGATGGCTGGGCAACAGGCGCTGTTGCTGGTTTTCGGTCTGATCGAGCAGGCTCAGGCCAGGCCGTTGCTGGGGCCGGGCCAGGCGCCGTAGCCAGAGCC
>Ga0194059_1001440_pt1 | contig 10136 bp, 7 predicted proteins | sample SepL6211m_MetaG_FD_163426 | JGI IMG/M metagenome (GOLD analysis project Ga0194059, IMG submission 163426) | Anoxic zone freshwater microbial communities from boreal shield lake in IISD Experimental Lakes Area, Ontario, Canada - Sep2016-L626-11m | ecosystem: Environmental > Aquatic > Freshwater >... | reverse complement strand
TTTGTAGAGTGGACTCGCCTCCCTTCTCTCTTGGCATGAAGTGGTCAATCTCCAGCTTACCTTTGTATCCACACAGCTCGCACCTGCCATTGGCGCGCTTCAGAATTTCTTTTTTATCCTTCTCTGCGAAAGTGTGGCACTTTGTGGAGCCAGTGAATTGGCTATACTTCTCCAGGTTCAGACGGAATGGCCCATCCTTTTTGCCGGTTTGGTTGTCCCAGCACTCGTCGTAGGTCTCTGTTCTGATTTTCTCCAGAGTTCGGCCTGGGTCTCCGTAGGTAGTTGGTGTGCCATCTGGGTTCTTCTTACCTCCCTTCTTGGTGTTCCAACCGACTCCGCCGTCTTGCGCCACCTTGGTGTTGGCGAAGGCTTGTGCTTGGGGTTGCGACCACCATCCGTCATGGGGTTGCTCCAAGAGGAACTGTTTGAAGTAGGCTGTGAGAGAACCTGCCTTGATCTTTGGAAACATTTTCTCAATAGTTGCGGCATACTCTGTCTGTTGTTGTGGTTGCTCCATAGTTCTAGGTTAAATGTGCTGCAAGTAATTGAGAGAAAAATGTTTCAATTTTTTTTGAGTGAGAGTTTTTGTTTTAAAATTTAAAAGACTTGTGTATGTATTGGTGAAAGGTTTGGAGTGGGAAGATATGGTTATTTATTTTGCCAAGGAAGATGCTATATTGGTGTCAAAAATGAGGCCTAAATATTGTGTGGAAATTTTTGCTAAGAATGGGGATGGTGTTGGGTATATTCCGACTTATAATTATTATAAGAATGGGGATGGTGTTTAGAATGGATAAGCGTTGCTGCACTGTCGCAAGACCCTGTAACGCACCAATTTAGCCCTCAAACTCGCAATCCATAGAATCCCTTCATCTATCCCCATTTCTATCCCCATATAGCGTCCAAATAGGTCCATTCTATGGAAAGTCAGAAATGAGTGACAAAACGAGAAATGAGTGACAAATTTACCTTTGGGAAAGGTAGAGCCAAACATGTAAAAAAGGGTTATTTAGTAGGTTACAATTAAAGGTTGAAAATACAAACTATTTTATTTTTTAACGATCTTGGTGCTCCGGTCTGACTGCGTAGACAAAGTCCTTTCCACGGAGAACAAACTTGTCCCCATACTTGGGCTCCTGAACTTTGAGGTCAGCGTTTTTGGCCCACTGGGGAATAGAGTCCAGACTCCACTGCACCTTGTCGTCCTCCCAGTAGCGACCTACTTGGGGGTCCTCCTCGTAGTAGTTCAGGTAGAGGACTTCATTGCGCCAGTTTTGTCTCGTTGACATGTACTTGAATGGTCCAGGCCCCACGACGTTGTCTGCGTTGTCCGCCGCCGCAATGGCTTTTTTTTTCTGTTGCTCCTTTTTCTTTGGGTTTTGCTCCAAATGATACTTACGAATCTCCAGCTTGGCTCGGTTAATGGCACCCCATAGGGTGGTAGGTAGCGTTGACATCCTTTTAGGCTTCAAGTTTCTCAGGTTTTGGTCCTATAAATAAACTCACCAAAAAGTATTTCAATTTTTTTTTGCTATATGGTAAACTCATGAAAAAACTTGGAGTTGGGGGTCCAAGGTTTTTTTTTATGGTTTTTTTGTTTTTTCTCTCTACTCTACTTTTACTTACCAAGAATCCTCGCGATACTGCACGCCGTCGTCCTCCTCGTCGCTGTCTTCAACGTCTGCCCAACCCAAGTTGTTGCGCCCCTTGAAGCAATCGTAGTTGTGCTTCTCCCTGGCAATCTGTGCGGCGGTCTTGGGAGGAGCCGTCATCACAACCCCTTGGCTGTCGCGCTCAATGATCACCATACCTGTAGCGATGGCCCTTCCAAGACGCTCCTCCTCTGCACGCGTCTCGCGAGTCTTCTTTTCGGACAGCGCTGTAGAGTTGACGGCCATCTCCACGAAGGAAACGTTGGCCAGTGGCGCTGCAGTAGGACGTCTGGCCCAGGATCCACCAAGAGCAGGGAACTCCTCCTTTTGCGGAGCTGGTGCCTTTTTTTGAGTGCGCCGAGGCGACTCGTCGGAGTCATCATCCATGAGAACAGCAAAACGACCTTGAACTGGATTGAACTCGGTCACCGGCTTGGACGTCATTTTGTGAGCCTGAACTCGCTTCTTGCGATCCTGTTGTTTGTCGTATTTTGCTTTGTTCTCATTATCCTTGACGAGCTCTTGACAATACTTGACTGTGTGTCCAGAGCGACCACAGTAGCGGCACTCTTGAGCAAGAAGCGTGGGGCACACAGTCTTACCGTCGGAGTCCTTGGGCCAATGGCTGCTATACTCCGACTCGGACTTGCCAGAATCCTTGCAGACCTTGCAGCAGGGTTTGCGAACAATGGTATTGCGGTGCGACATTTTTCACTTGCTTTGAAACTTGATGTTTGCTTTTCGGTGTTTGGTAATGAAAGATAATTTATGCAAAAGTATTTCAATTTTTTTTTCATCAGCCAAAAAACCTCTCACCCAAAAAAAAATTGACGTAATTTTTCTTGAATAACTTATCATTATCTCCCAGAGCAACTTCAACTTCAACTTCAAGTTCAACTTCAACTTCAACTTCAACATGGATAAGTTCCGTTGGTTTATACAGAAATCCGGTGTTCAATATAAACAGCACCAATTTGATGGAGTCAAATGGGCCCTTCACAATGAAACGCGCAATGACCTCAAATGTCACGGCGGTTTCATTGCAGACGAAATGGGTCTCGGTAAAACCATCACCACAATTGGTCTGCTCATTTCAAATTTCAAATTTAGGACGCTCATTGTCCTACCCAACATGCTCATTCAACAGTGGGTGCACGAAATTTTCCGCACCACCGGTCATAAACCGCTTGTGTTTTACGGCCCTGCAAAAAAAATCATCACTCTAAAAGAGCTGGAAAAGGCACCCATTGTCATTACCAGCTATGCCACCATTGCTATAAGTCCAAAAGACTTGGATACCAAGAGTTTGTTGCACCAAGTCAAGTGGAACAGGGTCATCTTTGACGAAGCACACCACTTGCGCAATAAAAATAGCCGCTATATGGGAGCCAAGATTTTGGCCTCGCCTATCAAATGGCTCATATCTGGCACTCCCATCCAAAACAAGCGCAAAGATTTCCTCAATTTATGCTCTGTCGTTGGTTTGCCTGCCAGTTATTGTGCGGAAAACATGAAGGAACTCCTTGAAAATCACATGTTGCGTAGAACCAAAGCGCAAGTCGGTATTCAATTGCCCAACCTTCTTCTCGGTTGCAACAACGTCGCTTGGAAGACTGAATCTGAAAGACTTCTCTCGGAAGATATCCACAACGCAATCCTTTATGCATCTGCTATGGACAGGCTTCGCCTCTACATTCAGGCCAGACAAGCGTGCATTCTGCCTTCCATGCTCAAGGATAAAATGGCCGACCTTGTTGATAATCGCTTGGTTCCTCGTGAGCATAACCATTCCACTGCACTGAAATGCTCCAGTAAATTGGACGCAGTCATTCAGACACTTCTCTCTAGACAAGGAAATGGGAATGGGAAATTGGTCTTTTGTCATTTCCGCGAAGAGATTGACACAATTGTTTCCAGACTACGAGAGAAGGGTGTCCAAAATGTCGCGTCATTTGATGGCCGAACACGGACTCGCAGTAAAACGTTGCAGGCTTGTCATGAGTTCCTTGTCTTGCAGATCCAGACCGGTTGTGAAGGATTGAATTTGCAAGCCGATTATTGTGAGGTCTATTTCGTCAGCCCCAATTGGAACCCTGCAGTTGAGGAGCAGGCTATTGCTAGGTGTCATCGCATTGGTCAGAAGAAGACGGTTCATGTATTTCGGTTCCACATGACCACATTTCAAGTCTGTGAGCCTGACTCCGAACAGGTTCCGAGTCCTTCTTTGGACAAATATATTCATCTTGTTCAGGAGAACAAGAGAGAAATAAGTAATGAAATTTTGCAGTAGTTTTGTTATTCTTTAAAAATGTAATTAAATAAAACCTTTTTTATTTGTAACCATGCAAAGAGGACTCTTTGTGAAGGTTGCTATGAAGTTCACCATACTTTTTGTCTTTTGGTGAATTATACCAAGAGAGAAAAAGTTATTCATGTTTTAGTCTTTTCTATCGCAACTTCCTTTGCAATATTCTTTATTATTTTCTCATGTTTTTTATTATCATCTTCCAATGTGGAACCACCCATAACTTCTAATAATATATTCTGATATTCCATGTGCTTTTTGGTCTCTGTGTCATCTGCTGTTGGATTTTCTTCTTTCCATTGAGGTATTTGTTTTATATTTTTATGTTCAACTTTTTTTATCGCTTGTTTCAATTTAACATTTTCAGAATTTTCCTTTTCCCAAGTATCCTTATCCTTCACATACAAAGTTTCTCTCTTCAAATCACTGCAATGTATTGGACGTTTATGAACATCCAATTCATTAAGATTTTTAATGAATAATTTACTCATACCTTCTGTATAGCCTACTCTGCCAACCATATCCAAATCGCTTAGTTGCAGTTTAAATTGCTCCACAAAATCTGTCAAGTTGAGCGCGTCTTTACACGTCTCGTTCAAGAAAAATTGTAGATTAAAATGAGTGTTATTATTGCTATTCGTATTGGTGTTGGTATTATTGCAATTATTTGACCCAATCTTATTTGCCATTTCTAACATGTTTTTACCCTGTTCAATAATAATATCTTTAAATTCCTTGTTACTTTTTAGTATTTCCAAAATAATATTTTTATCTGAAAATATATCTAAAATATCATTAGACTCTTCATTTTTACACAATTGTTTATGTTTCCATAGGCTTGAATGATGCGAATAAATTTTCCCACATTCACAATTGTAAAGTTTTTTGCAACTTTCTGCAACTTTTTTGCAACTTTCTGTAGCCGTCTTGTTGCATTCTGTTGCAATTATATGTTTAGATGTCAATGCGTGTTTATCATAACTACTTTTTCTAGACGTATTATAGTCACACGTTTCGCAGAAATAAACTTGTGCAACTTTTTTGCAACTTTTTGTTTCCATTTGTAGTATATATTGACAACAGAAAATATGCCTAAATCTTTTTCGCAAAAAATGTTAAAATTTATCGTAACAAATTTTTAATGATTATTTTTGTGAACCAGACCATTATGCTAAGATGGCGGAAATTTGAAACCCTTTTTCATAAAATCATTTGGGTTTTGAAAATTGGACATTTTTTTTGTCCATTTTTGATTTTTGGAATCACTTTTGGGTCCTTGTTTTTCGCCGATTTCTTTAAGTTCACTTTTGGATAATATATATTTTCGCTAAGTCTTTTTCAGTTCATTTTTATTATCATTTTATTCTGATACGAACCAGACAACCGTGTCACAGGATTGTTCTCTATTAGATCTACTATATTCAATAACCCATCCATTATATTATTCAATAACTTTTTGTATTTAAGACGTTTATCGCTTTCCATAGTAAAAAGGAAAAGCCAGAAATGAGTGACAAAACAAGAAACCAGTGACAAAAATATACCTGCTATTTTGCTCGTTTTTTTGGGGGAAAAACGTTGAATAAAAAAGGGTTTTTTAGGTTTACAGTTTTTAACTATGCTACGCTACTCTAATTTTTATTTTTGTTTTTTATTTTTTTTACTCCTCCACCTTGACCTTCTTGGTCTTCTTGGCCTTGGTCACCTTGATCTCCGCAACAGGCTCCTCCTTGACCTCCGCAACAGGCTCCTCCTTGACCTCCGCAACAGGCTCCTCCTTGACCTCCGCAACAGGCTCGGCCTTCTTGACCTTCTTGGCCTTTGTCGTCTTCTTGTTCTCAATAATCGTCTCAGTGGGTGCAATAATCACAACCACCTTCTCCTTGGCAGTGGACTTGACGCTCTCATTGTCATCCGACTCGGCGCCGGATAGAGAGGACATCTCGTCAGCAGACTCGGAACCAGAAGCCTTCTTGGCCTCCTTTGCAGCCAACTTCTCGGCAGCCTTCTTCTCCTTCAGAGCAAGCTTCTCGGCGGCCTTTTCCTCGGCCTTCTGAGCCTTGGCGGCCTCACGCTCCTGCTTCTTCTCCTCCTTGGCGAGCTCAGCAGCAGCTAGCTTCTCGGCCTTCTTTTGCTCGCGTTCCGCGATCTTGGCTTGCTTCTTGGCTTCCTTGCGCTTCTCGGCCGCCTCGGCCTTCTCCTCCTCGGTCATCTTGGGACGACCACCCTTCTTCTTGGGAGCGCCCTCGGTGTCAGAATCGCTCGCCAACTTCTTGGCCTTTGAGGCGCCCTTCAGTTCAAATTCTCTCTCAATAAAATCCAGCATCTCAGCAGCCGCAAACCCATACTTCTCAGCACAGGTTGCAATGGTCTGCTTGCTGACCTCCTTGGCCAGCTCCTTCATGCCGGCACTCACACGTTTATTCACAGTAATAGTCATGGCGCTCATTGTATTAAATACTTGGTTGGGGATGTTTGATACCATACAATTTATTCCCCAAAAGTATTTCAATTTTTTTTTCGGACCTCACTTTTTTTATTCACCCTAAAAAATTTTCAATCTTACAGCCAAATTAACTATCAACCATACAATGGAACTATTTCAACCTTTGGAAAAGGTTGAGCCAAATTAAAATCAACCCATTCAACGGAACTATTTCAACCTTTGGGAAAGGTTGGACTCAACGGAACTATAAAACCCCTATATATGAAAAAACCAGAAATGAGTGACAAATCTACCTTTGGGAAAGGTAGAGCCAAATTAATCATCCATATATGAGAAACCAGAAATGAGTGACAATCTCAGAAATGAGTGACAATTTACCTTTAAGCCCAAAGGGAGACTGTCGCTTCGCTTAAAAGTATAGCCAAATATTTTGATCAGATTATTTGGCTCAACCTTTTTAAAAGGTTGAAAAAAAAGGGTTTATTAATTACAATTTAAAATTCAAACAAACTATCTAATTTTTATTTTCTTTTTTATTTATTTGGCTCCACCTTTTTGAAAGGTGGAACTACTCTTCGTCGTCATCCTCCTCCTCTGACTCTGACTCCAACTCGCACTCCTCAATCTTCTGCTGCGCCTCGTTGAACACTCCCACCTGGTCTTGTGTATCCGCGTCGTAGAGCACGTTGTCCGTGGTTCTCAAATACGTCTTACCTTGGAACACAAACTTCTTTACGCTCAATACAACTTCTTCCTCTGCTTCGCTTTTGTCCTCTGCTTCGCTTTTGTCCTCTTCAACAGGAACAGGAACAGGTTTCACCTCTTCCTTCTTGGTATCCTTCTTGGGTTTGGATTCCTTCTTCTTGCTTTCTGTTTTGGCCTTTTGCTCCTTGGCTGCTGCCTTTTCTTGAGCCTTTTTGTCCTTGACAGCCTGCTTATCAGCTTCTTTTTGCTCTTTCTTGCTCACCTCTTTCGTGGGTTCAGGTCTGGGGGACGCTGCCTTCACTTCCGAAATTAAGCTCGCAAACAGATCCTCGGTGGAAGATACCTCAACAGGCTTCTCCGTCTTCTTGGGTCTGCCGCGCTTCTTTGGCTCTGAAGAAACCTCACTGTCGGTGTCAGAAACTGCTTTCTTGGGCCGACCGCGCTTGCTTTCTGGCAATGCAAAGTCCGTGTCTTCTAGAGCAACGTTAAACTTGGCCGCTTCGCCTTCAACTTGTTCTCTCGTCAACTTCAACTTTTGAATCACCTTTGCATAAGCAATTGGCGCGCGTCCCTTGGGGTCACGGAATTCGCTTCCCTTCATATAGGCTGCCATACGATCTGACACTGAGCCGCAATCTGGTTTGCCGGATGCGTTTTTGTCGCATTGTTTCTGGCAACCCTTGCAATATTCTGAATCGCAGGTGTTTTGGCATTGGGTCAGTAGGCCGTGATTTTGTTTCAAGCCGCTGCAGCAACCTTCTTGCGCGACTCCCTTGAATGGCAATGGCACCATGGGTTTCGCGCGTTTCTCTGTCTTCGCTTTTGCTTCCTTCTTCTTTGTTCCTTCAGAAAGGCTTAGAACGCCCAATGACGTCAATGCTTCTGATTCCGAAAAACCATACTTCATTGCACACTCTGCCACTGTACTCCTACGCACTTCCTCCATCATACGCAACAACCCTGAGTTCAAACTTGATGTCAACATTTCTATTTTTTACTACTACACTTTTTTTCAAAAACTTTTCAATTTTTTTTCACACACACTCACTCACACCTCACCTTTTTTTTTTCTACTTTTAAAAAAGTAGAGCAAAACCGTTCTGCCTGCGGCAGAGTTTTAAAATATTCAATAGAGTAAATACAAGATGTAATTATATATTAAGCGGAATATACACTTTGAAAAAATGTTATAATTATATATAATTATATATATAATGGTAAAACGATCAACTGAAAAAACATTGGCTGCTCCTGCTAGCACAAAACAAACTAACACTCTTTACAACCTATTGGCAAAATTATCAGCAGGCGATTCATGGCATGATTTTCACAAAGATATTACCGGAGTTGGAAAAATTATAAGACAAAATGAAGAAAAATATATGGAAGGGCTCCCTGGCGGAAATTTAAACGACAAGTTTGAAGATGAAGACATTGCATTATCTAGCGTTGTTTCAAAAATTGGCGGAAAGGAATTTTCAAATTTTGGAGGATATTTAACAGGCGATGGATTAGGACTAACATACACAATTGAAACTGTCAACGGAACGCAATATTCTATAAATTCAATTGAAACGTCCAAGGGAAGAAAATCTCTTGGGACTAAAACTGTTATAGACTCTTATGAATTTGTTACAAAATTGGGAATTGAAGATAAGTCAGCAATTGTCATTGATGCAACAGCGGTCTCCGTTATGGATATTTTAACAAGCGATTCTACAGATAGCACGCAAAAAACTGCAATGAATTCAAGAAAAATTTATTATATTATGGCACCAGAATTAATTAATGACCCAGCTGGAAAAACTCCAGCGGATCATCCAATATTTTTTAATAATTCTAGTAAAATTAAAGGTGTTCAACTAATATCGTGTGTACCCAATTCACCCCCTTCGTTAAATTATAACTACACATTTAATAATATTAACACTTTAAATGAACTTACCGAAGAAACAATGAGTGTTTATGATAAATTTTTTACTGCTTATAATTTTCAGTTATCAGAAATTCAACCAGTTAGAAAGGGTATAAAAACTGAAATGACAACAAATCTATTAATTAAAGCTGCAATAAATGGAAAGGGGTTTAATGAAAATGTTCTAGATAGTAAAAAGAAAAATAAAATACCCTTTTTAAAATCAATATTAATAAATTTAATTAAAGCATTTTCTTCAAATAAGGACAAAGATAAAAATACATTTTTATTTAACACGAGCTTCCAACAAAAACGATCCGGTGATTGGTTGCAAGTCTTGCTTTGTTTGGCTTTAAAAGGACGTCCTTTTAAAATTTACAGAAAACCTGGAAAGCCTCAACAAGATGGTGACAATGGTGTCAACAAGAATGGCATTCAAAATGATTTTACACATGTATATTTTGTAACTCATGATAGAATTGCATTGTCATTTGCTTTATTGTGTGGCGTGGAATGTATATTTACACACGCAAGTACACATTCTGCTTATATTTTTAAACAAGCGTCTCCTGGTTTAATTATAGCAGAAAATACAAACTTAATTGCTAATAAAGATGCGGCTCTTGCAAAAATTTTACTAAATTTGGGAAATTCGCCAAATTCGTGCGACAATTGCAAAGAAGAAATCTCAACATATTATAGTTTAATAAAAGACAAAGTTGACACGTATAAGAGGTTTCGTGAGGATAATATTATTCAAGATTTTAATAATCAAATAACAACAGATCTTCCAAATAAATATAGCGGAATATTCAAATCCGATGGTAAAATAAACACCAATTTACAATCATTCTCAGTTGATAATTTTACACAATTTACTAGTGAATTATTTGGAAAATGTCTAGTATATTCTTTTTTACTTTTAAATTTTCCAAGCTTAATAAAACAAAATGAACAAATTGAGGAAAGTCTTAAAGGAATTAAAAACATTGCTCAAAATGCTCAAAAAATTCGTGTAAATGGTTCTCTCAAAACTGAGAAAAAAATAGAAGTTCAAATTGCGGCAATAAAACAAAAAGAAGAAGCTATAGCATTATATGGAAAAATAGTTGG
>Ga0194059_1001436_pt1 | contig 10158 bp, 6 predicted proteins | sample SepL6211m_MetaG_FD_163426 | JGI IMG/M metagenome (GOLD analysis project Ga0194059, IMG submission 163426) | Anoxic zone freshwater microbial communities from boreal shield lake in IISD Experimental Lakes Area, Ontario, Canada - Sep2016-L626-11m | ecosystem: Environmental > Aquatic > Freshwater >... | reverse complement strand
AAGGCCAAGGTAATCAGTCACCGGGCCTATGGATTCAGAACGGCAAAAAACTTCATTCTCAACTTGTATCACTGCATGGGCGATCTAACCATGCCAACTACTTTGCACAGGTTTGTGTGAGGAACCTGACAGGTAAGATGGATATTCTCTCCAATAAGTCGTTGCAGCATCTTGAGCATCCCGGAGATTGTTTCGTTCAGATCTAATACTTTGGGTGAAACGGTCTGTTTGCGTGCAAAGGCCAGGAGTTGCCGAGTCAACTCAGCGGAGCGTTCGGCTGTTTTGCTGATTTCCTTAAGATTCGCACAGACCGAATGTTTTGCATCCAAACGCATTAGACCCATCTCTGCATGGCCCATAATTACACTCAGCATGTTGTTAAAATCGTGAGCCACGCCCCCCGCCAGACGACCGACAGACTCCATCTTCTGGGCCTGATGGAGTTGTGATTCTAGTATGTGTTTTTCATCCTCGTTCCGCTTTCGCATCAAAGCAGCACCGATATGACCGGCAACACTTTCCAGAAGTTCAACTGAGTTTAGGGTAAATCGGTCTTTTCGATGGTCGTTGAACTGGATCAATCCAACTATATTCTTCTCGACTCTAATTGGAATCAGTGCCACGGAAGCGTAATTATGGTGGATGCACTCATTACGGGGGTTAAGGCGTGGATCTACATCAAGGGGTAGTTCCAGTAGCGGGAATGAATCATTAGTCCAGAAGCTACCACCTGCAGTAAAAAACGGATGGCCAGGTTCTCTTTTACCCGTAATTACGAGACCGCATGTACACTCAAGGCATACGTTGCCATCCTTATCCCGGCATATCCCTCCATCTATGTTTCGTTCTAACAGGGAGTTTTCCTTTAGCAGTAATTCCTTCGGGAATCCTTCCTCTGTAAAGTAAGGATAATCGTCTCCTTCTTGCAGTCGTATACCCACTGCATCAAATCCAGTACCCGCTTTCAGACTGGCTATTGCTTTCAGTATTGCATCCTTCAGATCACCCTGTTCGTTCATTGTCATCAGAACTTCCCGGCTGATATCCTTGTATGTATCTGACAGCTTGCGCTCGGTAATGTCGATACCAGTGCCTACAAGTAACGGTTTACCATCAATAATAATTCGCTGGCCAGTCATCAGGAGCCATCTGTAAGCCGGCCCGCCATGCAGCAGAACCCGCCCTTCAACTGACTCCTCTACACCGTTTATCAATACATTCGCGATTCTCGAACCAATGAGTGCCCGGTCATCCGGATGAATAGTGTCTGCCGCGTTCATGCCAGCGATCTCATCTTCCGACTTGCCTACGATTTCATCACGTTGATAGGAGTTCCAGCGCACGTACCGGCCATTTTCGTCAAGCACATAAAAAGTTCCTGGGATACTGTCAATGATGGATTTACTGAAAGCTTGTTCCCTTTTTGCAACGTCCTCGGCCTTCTTTCTTTCTGTGATGTCCGCAAACATACAAACAAATTGGTCGGGCGCAGGCCGAAATGCCGTTACCTCGAAATGTTTATCCAGTGCGGCGGTATAGTTCTCGAAGAAGACCGGTTCACCGCTTAGCGCCACCTTGCCGTACGTATCTATCCAGTGTTGTTCGGTATTTGGCAGTACCTCCAGAACAGTTCGTCCTATCAATTCTTCCGCTTTCAGGCCGGTCAGGCGTTCAAAAGCTGGGTTCACTGCCAGAAAACGGTAGTCGGTCGGATTTCCTTCTGCATCGCAGATAATCTCATGCAACGCAAAACCATCCAGCATTTCGCGGAACAGCACTCGGTACATTTCTTCGCTTTTCCGCAAGTCCGCTTTTGTCTCACGCATTTGCCTGTTCTGCAACTCCTGCTCCGCCAACATTAGATCAAGCTTTTCTTTCTGCAGCACCAACTGATCCCACTGTTCCTTCATTGCCAGATGATTACGCACCCGCAGTTTGAGTAAAGCAAAATTGATCGGCTTGGTGAGATAGTCAATGCCCCCGACTTCAAGCCCCTGCAGTTGTCCATTCTGACTATCCAGCGCCGTCAGGAAGATAACCGGGATATCTGCAAACCTTTCATCAGCTTTGATAATTTTGCAGACCTCAAATCCGGTAATATCCGGCATCATCACGTCCAGAAGAATAAGATCGGGCTTGTATTGCTCGATCAGATCAATAGCCTCATGTCCGTTCAGTGCCGTGAGGATGTCATACTCTTCACCGAGAACAGATTTTATGAGTTGTGTATTGACGTATTCATCATCCACAACCAGTATTCTGAAACGCCTATCCATGAGTTTCCTCCATCGCTTCACCAGATAAACCCATGACGCGTTTCATCTCAGCAATAAGCTCTCTTGTGATAAGGGGCTTTGATACATAGCCGTCAAAGCCCTGGTCAAGAAGCCGCTCCATATCGCCACGCATCGAGTACGCTGTCAGGGCGATGATCGGTTGGTGGTTTGTTGTTCCCTGTTCTTTAGAGCGGATTTCGCGGAGAGCTTCTTCGCCGGTCATAATCGGCATCTGAATGTCCATCAGCACCAAATCAAACGTGCTTTGCTCCAGAGCGGTGAGGCACTCTCTGCCGTTCTCGACAACAGTGACGTCATGTCCCAACTTCTTGAGCAGTGATGCCCCGAATTTGATGTTGACCTGATCGTCTTCAGCAAACAGTATCCGCAGTGGCGGGCCATCCCAGCCGATTGTCGGTAGTGGGGTGTCAGTCCGGATGGTGGCGGTTTCCCTGCCGACGGAGAATGGTAGCGTAACCGTGAAGCAGCTGCCGACGCCTTGAGTGCTCTCTAAACTTATTGTACCACCCATTAGTTCTGCCAGACGGAGACTGATGGTTAAACCGAGGCCGGTACCGCCGAACTTTCTACTTATTGAGCCATCTTCCTGAGTAAATGGCTTAAAAATGTTACCAAGTGATTCAGGTGAGATACCAATCCCGGTGTCGCGAACCGCTATCTGTATGAGTGCGAAGTTTTCGTGCTGCTCCAGGAGTAGCGTTGACAGTGTCACACGTCCCTCGGCCGTGAACTTGATGGCGTTCACCAGCAGGTTAAGGAGGATCTGCTTGATCCGCAGTTGATCGCCAACCAGAAGAGGAGGAATGTCCTTGGCCAGACTCAGATCCAGGGCAATATGTTTTTCAAATGCGACGGTTTTTTGCATCAGGATGACATCGTTGATGCTGTGATGGAGGCTGAAATCGGCCATGACAATATCTAATTTACCGGCTTCGATCTTTGACAGGTCAAGGATGTCGCTGATCAAGGAAATCAGGTTCTTGCCGGACAGCTTGAGAGCATCAACGTATTCCCGCTGATCATGTGTAAGTTCGGTCATCTCCAGAAGCTGGGTCATGCCGAGCACACCGTTCATCGGTGTACGGATTTCGTGGCTCATGTTAGCCAGAAACTGGCTCTTGGCGGTGTTGGCGGATTCGGCGATGGCTTTGGCTTGGAGTAAATCTTTTTCCATCTTCTTGAGTTCTGTTAAATCAATATCCAGACAGAAAAGCTCCGGTTGTCTGGCAATCGGTGTAAGCAGGGCATGGCTGGAGAATACCGGCACACGGGACCCGTCTTTGCGTTTGAGGAGAAGTTCCCCTGCCGGGATAGGCTCGCCGGTTTCGATCATTTGTTGCATTGCCCCCGCAACACCTTCCCTCATTTCTGTCGGGATAATGAGATCGAGTAAATTCGACTCGAGTGCTTCTTCGGCACGATACCCGTATAAACATTCCGATGCTCTGTTCCAGAATAGCACCGAGCCATCAAGCGCATATCCCTGAACCGCGACATTCTGAACATTCTCCATCAACGAACGGAAACGATCCTCGCTTTCCTTTATTTGCTCTTCCGCCTGTTTGCGCTCTGTGATGTTACGGGCAATGCCAAATAATCCGATAGGCTCCCCATTAGCATCAAATAAAGGGCCTTTCGTTGACAGGTACGTAATGATTTCCCCAGATACATCCGTAACCATCTCTTCGTAGGTTTTTACCACCCCTCCCTCAATCACTTTGCGGTCGCCTTCCATAACGGTTATCGCTTCTCCATGCGGGAAGATACAATGGTCATCTTTACCCAGCACATCCTCGCGACTCTTACCAACGGCACTTGCTGCCGCGGCATTAAACAGCAAATAGCGACCATTAGTATCCTTCACATAAACCGCGTCAGTGGTGCCATTGATGATGCTGTCCAGAAGCATACGGCTATCTCTTAGTACATTTTCCATCTGTTTGCGATCTGTGATGTCCTGATGCGTGCCAAACATCCATAATGGTTTTCCGGCGTCATTCCACGAAGCGACCCTGCCCCTGTCAAGAACCCAGACCCACTGCCCGTTTTTATGCTTCATTCTGCATTCGCAGTGGTAATACTCCAATTCTCCATTGAAGTGTTTTTTCAGCAACTCGCCACTATTCTGTAAATCATCAGGGTGGGCAAATTTTGTCCAGGTTTCAATGGAAACAGGTGATATTTCATCGAGTGAATAGCCGATGATTCCAGCCCACAGCTCGTTAAAAACGGTTTCACCTGTTTGTACATTCCACTCCCACGTTCCGGCATTGGTACCCCTGACAATGCTTTCCTGACGTTGTTTTTCATCCCGCAACTCCACCGACTGTTTCTCCCGTATTGCCAGGAGATGATTGAAGCCTGTGACCAGTTGGCCGATTTCGTCCTGGCTGGTGACCGGCAAAGGCTGCATTTTGACCGGAAATGTATTCAGTGCGTTTGTGGCGACCAGCATCGGAGCAAGTTGTCGCCGCACTACCCACCAGATCAGAACACCTGCCAGTAGGGTCAGCAGCGACGCTGTCAGAAACATGCGCCGCTGCATCGCCTGTATAGGCGCAAATGCCGCTGATGTGGGCGATGCGACCACCACGACCCAATCTGCCTGAGAAAGTTTTTTAAATGAACACAGCACTTCCACCCCAAGCGAATTGGTGATCAAGGATGAACCGTCCTGCCCCTGTAAAAACCGGTCCCGTTTTGGCTGAGTGCCTATGGGAACAAGCTTTGTCATGATGCGGTTCTTGTCGTTTGAGGTGACTACTTGAAGCTGCGGCTTCGACACAAGCAGGTAATAGCTGCCGTTCTTGCGAGAACTCTCTTCCGAAATCGTATCCAGGAAACTGCGGATACTCAGGTCAGTCACACCTGCAAGCGCACCGATAATCACGCCGCGTGTATCACGAATGGGGGTTCCGATTACGAATATTGGAGCTTTCAGCTTTTTGCCGATAACCGGTGCACCTATCGTCGTTTTGCCCTCTTTGAGAGCTGCGATTATGAAGTCTCTCTCCATGTAGCCAACGCCGACCCGTTTCACTGAGAGCGGCAGATTCGCAACAGCCACGCCATCAGTTCCGACTATGAAAGCGCCACTGTTGAATAGAATAGTAAGGACCGGCTGTTGTTCCATGAAAGTCTGCAGGGCTGCCGGATTTCGCAGTAAAGACGGAGTGATCTGCATGGAAAATTTTTCGAGCAAATGCATCCGATCATTCAGGTCGTTGTCGACCGCAGCGGCCATAAAAGATGCTGCCGAGAACTGTTTTTCACTGAGCATACGCTCCATATCCTTGTGTAGCAGTTGGCTGACGAAGAACGCCAGCGACCAGATGCTGATAACGAATATGATCAGCGTGGTGGCTGTGATTTTAGTCTTGATTGAAATCTGCAAATTTCTTTTAAAGTTCATGCTGTTTTCCTTCTGTGAATGGCACAGGCGATTCTCAGCTTTAGAATCGGGTCAAATACTGCGTGCAATAATACAAAAAAACCGGCGCACGGAAAAAGCCGCAACGCCGGTTTATATGGGTATTAATCAAAATAACTGTTGACAGAAAATCTTGTCAGGAGGAGGTTTTCTGTCTGTCTGTCTGTCTGTCTGTCTGTCTGGTGTTTCCTTTTCGTACGGAAATCGCTGTCATCGGCTCCCCTCTGATTCAGAAAACATTGTATGAGAATATACCATTAAAAAAATAATATGCAATCAAGTTAAGCATAAAAAAAGTCCCTACCAATCCACAATAACCAATCTCTCAGAAGCCGTTCTCTCCAAAGACATTATCGCCGCCGTACCCCAATTATACGTAACTGGATATACGTGCTTTTCTTCAGTTGGTAAGAGAGGAGGTGAAAGAAGCCATCAACCATAATCTGGACAAGCAATGAAAGTACACCTAAAGTACAACTCTGAGAGAGGCAAATACAAAAAGGCACCTACAATCTCTTGTAAGTGCCTGTAATGTTTGGTGCGCCTGGAGCGATTCGAACGCCCGACCTACGGATTCGTAGAAATATGAGCTAAGTATCTGAAATACAATAACTTTTTTTCTATTTTACGAGCTTTCAGTAGGGAATAAAAGTAATCAAAGGATTATGATCTTCCAGTAGGATAATTTGAAATAGCCTATTCAAAGCACATTCATTGCCTGTTGCTGTTGCGGGCGGTCGCGCCTTAAGTCATGCGACAATATGCATGCTTTCATTGCATCGTTATAAAAATAGGAGCAGCTTTTTGAAAAACTGCTCCTAACCCAAAATGACAATTTACGACAACCTAATAGTTTGTAGTTGCCATAGCTCAAAAATCAGAATGGATTACCACCATTAATGGTAATTGTTCTCTGGTATACGAATGCAGGGTTATTCTGATCAGAGTCAGCCAATTCAGCATAGGCGATTAAACTACCGTTAACCGAACCTGTGATTTTACCAAAACCATCATGAGTTACGTCACCCAGATAAACGGGGTAAAGTGATATCCCTCCAATTGCTTTGGGAGGTAAACTAAATGTAGCCTCACCTTTAGCATTTGTTGTGCTGCTACCACCAATAACGTCACTAGCTACACGGTACAGGTAAGGCTGGTTTACGAGGGGAGTACCGTTAGCGTTATACAGAGTAATAGTAACTTTCGTTGTTGATGATCCAATGTTACTTACCGTGATCGATGGTTGAATAAATTCTGGACCAGTTGTGGCTATTGCATAATAAGGAATATAAGCAGTACCCGCAAAGGAAAGGGCAGGAACCGTCAATAAGGCAGTAAGGGCTACGAGCATCAGAAACTTTTTCATAATTTTATTCTCCTTGAAATTTGATTGTGGGCTTAAGAGTTTGTTACCGTTGCCATCGACGACGTTTGTACATATTAATTGTATCTCTATACGGCTACATTATTCTTCATACCACCTCTGCCTCGTTATAAATTTGCTTTTAATGGCACTCGTAAAAATAATAGAGCACAAAAAAACCGTGGCACCATATCAATTGCTGTAGGAGCGGATCAGGTGCGACATCGTCTGAGAAAACAGACGACAACGGAAAAATGAATTTCAATCTATAACAGCGAGAGGAATCGGTCTACTCGACGACTGATTGACAGGCCCCCGAAAAAGCAAATTCTTATTCAAAACAACAAACCGTCCATGTTCTTCGATTATCTCTAATGATGCCTGCTCCGCACCTTGAGTTGCGTCATGTGGTTCTTCAACAGCGCCTGTCTCGGATTCATCGGGGGCAGATTCTTCTGCAGCAACTTCTGCCTGTTCCTGTTGCGGCTCTTCTACAGCTGCATCACTCGACTCGGGTTGCACCTCTTCTTGAACCGGGGAAGGAAACTCTTCCATAACTGCCAGCGTCTGTATTGGTTCGAACTGATATTCTATTACTGCATCAGACTCCACTTTGAGTCGGTCAATAGGTACCACCTGGATTTGCGGCAACTGACCTCCGTTCGATATGGTTCCTTGAGAAGAATAAGAGTTCATAGACTGGTTTCTTTCCTGCTGTCTTCTTGCCGGAATCTGAATATTCTGAATGACCTGTTGCTGGGCTGGTGCCGGAGCAGCAGGCTGAACAAGAATACGCCGCTGATGCTCGAAGCTCTGTTGAGGATCAATGGCATAGCTGTTGACCGTCATGCAGAGTAGAATTCCTGGCATTATAAATAGATTACGTTTTCGCATGATCCGTTCCAACAATGTGCCTGGTGACTCAATAAGAAACAGGACCTGCCGAAACAGGTCCCATTTGCCGGTGACTGATTACTTTTCTCTACTAAAATAGAGTGCGGGCGAACTGCCTAACGAACCGTTCCGGAATGTGTCGATACGGTCATCGAGATTTGAAAGTACGCAGACTTTGCCAGCGCTGTCCAGCGCGGTGCTGGCCTGATTATTGCCGATAACGCTGACATTGGCGCTCCAGGTGGCGCCGTTGTCAGACGTCTTGTTCAACGTAATGCGACCTTCAGCACCGTACGTCACATAGTGGGCGGCAATGGTGACGACTTTACTGGAGTTAACGGTGATTGACGGGTGTGTGCCGTAAACCGTGGCATTGGGGGTGACGATCTTCTGGCTCCAGCTCCTGCCGCCGTTGGATGTGGAGGCAAGCCATACATGGTATTCGGCGTTGGCATCGTTCAGCGGGTACTTTTTGAAGGCGATGTAGATGTTGCTGGTATCATAGACTGCAATGGAGACATTGTCGTTGATTTCGTAGATCGCATCACTCTTGGCAACGGCGACAGTAGACCATGATGAGCTTGAGGCTGGTTTGTTATGATAGTAGAGCGTATTCCCAAGGACACTGTCGTAGTGTGTTTCTGTTACATAAAGGTTATTGTTACTGTCGATGGCGAGAGACTGGTTTGACTCACTCCAGGGGAGTTCTTTAGGAGTTGAGAAGGGAGCCTCCGCAGATGCGGCTGTGGAGTAGTAGTTTTTGCCGTCCGAACTGCTAATAAACAGTACGTGAAGGCTGCCGTTAGGCGCAGCAGCCAGGTTTACGGTGTCCCATGTATTTGCTATTACGACTGGCGTGCTCCAGGTGGTGCCGGTAGGACGATCCACGAAGTAGGAGTACATGAGACTGCCATCCAGAGTTACCCAGGTTGCACAGACAATCTTTTTTCCAGCATAGAGGGGATCTTTAGCGACTGCAATGCGTATGCTGTAAGACGCGTTGCCTGCGGGATCGTTGGCAAGCACGGCTGGCAAACCCCAAGTAAGACCGCCATCGGTACTGCGGATAACACTCGGTTCACCATAGGGGCCGTGAAACGCCGCATAAATATTACTGCCGTCGACGACCATCTCGCGACCACCATCATTAGACCAGTTGGAACCATTGGCTACTTTTGTTGATTTTACCGTCATGCTCATGACCGGTGCTACCGGTGTCGCTGCCATAACCACTGATGCGCTCAACACGAGCCCTGCTGCCAACACTAAAATTTTTTTCATGCACAACCCCTCTTTCCCTTTAGTTAAAATACCGGTCAGCGTGTGCTGACGGCTTGTAAATCTGACGGTGGTAACACCTTAGCACGAAACTGTAGTCATGACAGGTATCGGATTGATTTTATGCCCAGGTGCTCATAAGAGAATCGACTTGATACTGTAAAGCTGCCAGAAACGGGTCTACCTTAAACCGGGAAAAACTGACCCGTTGTTTACTAAAAATAACTCGAAATTTGAGCAGGCATCGGTCAGAAGTTCCATTGCTGTATAGCTACATTGACGATTCCTTCAGCTGTCGACTCGATAGGCGCAATCTCTTCGTTTGTTATTTCTATTATATTTTTCTTTAATCTTTTCAACCATCTTGCCGATGCTAGGCTTTAATTAAGAGCGCGCCCTTATAGCAGTTAGATAACGTTGCGTCAACAAAAAAAATGGACACAAAAAAATGGATAAAAGTCTGCAGAGTGGGGGTGAACGGAACCTATGGAGTGAAGCTAATGAGGTCTTGAAAAGGGTCACCAATTATAAGGCTGCTGTCAACGGCAAAAACATTCACTTCTTAAATAAGTGTTGACGATGGTCAATTTGGGTTGGTATTGCCGCGCCCCACTGAAAAATCATGCGACAATATCCTCCAGCGCCTCTGACACTTCACTAATAAACTCATCATCACTTCCAATCTCATAAATACTGCCTCACCGTCATTCCAGCCAATCCAAAAACACTTGAATGCTGTAAGGGTTAGAGAGACTGAAAATATGATTTTTGGTTCCTCACACAAACCTGTGCAAAGTAGTTGGCATGGTTAGATCGCCCATGCAGTGATACAAGTTGAGAATGAAGTTTTTTGCCGTTCTGAATCCATAGGCCCGGTGACTGATTACCTTGGCCTT
>Ga0194059_1001435_pt1 | contig 10159 bp, 7 predicted proteins | sample SepL6211m_MetaG_FD_163426 | JGI IMG/M metagenome (GOLD analysis project Ga0194059, IMG submission 163426) | Anoxic zone freshwater microbial communities from boreal shield lake in IISD Experimental Lakes Area, Ontario, Canada - Sep2016-L626-11m | ecosystem: Environmental > Aquatic > Freshwater >... | reverse complement strand
ATTATCAAAATCAAGGCTACAAACAGCCACAATACTCCCCGCAACAATACCAAGATCCCGCACACCCAGCCTACGATCCTAATTATCAGCAGCCTCAATACACCCAGCAGCAGTATCAAGATCCAAACCATCCTGCCTACGATCCTAATTATCAAAATCAAGGCTACAATCAGCCACAAAATCAATTTTTTAGCAATGGTTTTGAAAACCCAAACGCCCTACCACCTCAGACCCAACCCAGGAAACCTTTCAATAATACTTTTAAAAAACTAACAGATTGGGCTGTAAAAAAATGGTGGCTAGTAGCAATAATCGTGGTTGTTTTAATTGGAGCAATTATTGGCTTGGCTTTATTGTTTGCCAAACCAGCTCCAAAAGTAGTCCAGCTAGATTATACAAAAGTAAAAGCAACAATCTCAGCTCCAACTACCTTAGCCCAAGGTACACCTGGAACCTGGGAAATTTTGGTTGAAAACTCTGAACCAGTGGCTCTTACCAATGTTTTTGTTGAATTAAAATTTGACCCAGTTTTTCAATTTTCTAAAGAAATTAGTCCAAGCCCCGAAAATCCTCAAGGAACCCAATACAAGATTGCCAGGTTGGACGCAGTTGACGGCAGGAGCCCAAGCGTCAAGATTAGATTTGAGGGTATCCTTACTGGTAAACCTGACATTGAAACTATAATGACAGGAAATGTCAGTTACGTACCTGAAATTGCAGCAAATAAACTTGGAAACGTGTCCTCAATTGCAGTCAAAGAATCTCGAACTAAAATTACCAGCCCAGAAGTTGACCTAACACTGGTCCCAACTCAAGATCAGGTGCAGAATAATGGAGAAGCCGAATACACAGCTACTCTCACAAATCGAACAGACCGTGAATTTAGAGATCTTCGGGTAAGAATGAAATATCCTGATGGAGTAAATGCTTTCACTTACACCAGCTCTGAGTATATTAGTAGCAACACATTGGCACCAAAAACTTCACCTGACGACGGTACAGACACTTGGCTAATTAGTAGGCTTGCTGGTGGAGGAGTGCACACCTTGAAAGTTCGTGGTAAAATCTTCGGAGCCAATAATGCCAAGCTTACTTTTGGAGTTAGTGTTGCCGTAAAAGCCTCCGGAAACAATTATCAGGTAATTCGTGAAACTTATAAAGACGTGACCATCCTAGCTCAACCTATCACACTAAGCACAAAGATTGATGGCAAAGATAGTTTCCAAATTTTTGCTCCAGATGAAACTTTGAACTTTGTAGTAACTTACGCCAATGACAGTCAAAAGACACTAACCGATGTAGCTTTAACTAGTTTCATTGATGATCCAGCAAACGTTTTAGACCTCAGCACAATTGCCTTCAGTGGTGGCGAAAGAGGTGATATAGCAGGAAATCAAATTACTTGGAGAGCAACTAGAGTACCACAGCTACAAACCCTAAGACCAAGTCAAAACGGACAATTAAAATTCTCAGTCAAAGTAAAACCCCTAACTACTTTCCTCAATCCAAATCTTGATCAAACAAAGTATACTCTCAGACCAGGCATACAAGCCAAAGCCCAAAACCTGGAACAAATCGAAGCAACTGGAATCTTATACAAAGGCAAAGGCGCTCTTGAATTTACCCAAGACGACACAGTTTTAAAGGGTAAAAACCCAACTACAAATAATGATATCTATACTGTTACATGGAGAATTCGTACTTGGCAAAATGAAGTAACCGACGTAACTGTAAGGGCAATTTCTCCGCTTGAGCCTGGTTCTTGGTTGAATAAAATTACTCCAGAGGCAAATAGTAGCAGTATAACCTACAATAAATCTAGCGGTGAAATTATCTGGAGTTTGGGTAAGGTTGGCAGCTACATCGGTAGAAGCAACAGCGAAATCACAATCAGTTTTGATATGGAGGTATCTGGCACTGGCAAAAGAACAATCACAAGAGAACCTCAAATTTCCGGTTTGGACGTGTTTAATGGTCAAAAGTACGACCAGAAAGGCACTTTAACCGAAACTTCAAAGTAGGTTTATTTAACCTCAGATCCAACCTCTAAATCGATTGTATGACCTTCATTTTCACTGATTTTTTCAGTACGTGAGATGAAGTACACCGAGATTAATAATAAAACTATTCCAAAAACTTGACTCCAACTAAAAATGTCAGGTCTAAAGCCAAACTTTTGCCCATATATGTCGTAAAACATATCAATTACAAGTGCAGAAGCTGGCCACATAAGCTCACAAAGTGTAGCAATTTTAGCCTGCGTATTTTTCAAACCATAATAGTAGATTACCATTGCTACTAAACCCGTTACTAAAACAACAATCATTAAAGACTGAAATTGACCTGCAGACAAGCCAAGATTTACGCTACTAGCACCTAAAGGAATGCTTAAAATTTTAGATAGCGGCTCAAAAAACCAAGCTAATAAAAATGTTAGAATAAAAGAAAAAATCGTACCAAACCCAAAACGAATACTAGTTGCCGTTATTGAACCAACTTTATTTAATAGAAGCTTTCCAAAAGTTGTTCCTAGTCCCCAAAAAATACTCGCAAGCACTCCAAATATAGCGGCCAGAAGCGTTCCATTTCCGGTATTCAAATCAACCTTTAAATCTTTAAACGAGATCAAAAATGCTGCAAACAAGGCAATTAAAGCCCAAATTACAAACCGAGGTGGCAGCTTTTCTTTTAAAATCAATCGAGCACTTAAAATCGCCCAAATTGGCTGTAGTTTTTGAAGTAAAACAACTACAGAAAAGGACACAAAGAAAATTTGTCCCAAAGCTGCAGTGTAAAACAAAGTTCCTAGCACACTTGCAAACAAACCGATGGCAGCAAAAATGGCCCAATCTTTAAGATTTAATTTAGCTAGTTCTTTTCTCTTCCATATAGCAAAAGGGAGAATCAGCAAAAACCCTAAAAAATGCTCCCAAAAGACAACATTGATGGAGGGCATGAATAAACTCGATGACGGGTTTCGAAGCCCAGCACGGACAATTCCGTCCAAACTCCACAGCACTGCAGCAAAAGCTACAAAGAAAGCTCCACTATTTTTTCCTACAATTGAGGATGATGATTTTACAGACATAAACAATAAAAATAACCCCTTACGGGGCTTTAGCTTATGTTAAAGTTTCTCAAGAAAGAATTTCTCTTTAAATAAAAGAGTTGTAAGTAAGTTGTAACGCGAATGCTTTATAACGTATACTAGGTATACTTTACTGTGGTTGTACCAAGATTCCCCTCTTGAGGGGTGGCAAAACTGCAAGTTTTGACGGGGTGTTTTAAGCCACCGCAAAGCTACAACTAACTTTATTCTTCCTTTCTCTGCGTAAAACCCAGCTTAATGTACACCAAACTAAATTCTAAACAGTGTGAGAAAACTCACTCCAGACTATACTGTCGGCTTTGGAATTTCACCAAATCATGGAACTAAATTGCTTTTAAATTCAACCTTCGCTCCTCGTGGGCTATACCACCGGCCCGGGAATTGCACCCTGCCCCGAAAGAATATTTAGAGGCAAATTGGTTGTGTGGGTTTTGTCAAAAGTTAACTTATTATGATTGCGTTTCAACCCTTCCTTTGAACTCTTCCTTAATATGATCCCAAAAGCCGTGATCAGTTGGTGAAGATGCGTAAACAATAGCATACGTAGATAATAATTGGATAATCATTTCTTTTGCGTGTCCGCTACCTCTTTCATTTTTAGGTACGAATATCCAACCCACATGACAGTAACCTTCGCCAGGTTTATATTCAACATACGAGCCACGACTCCCATCTAGCTTTAACCAACCATGATCTGACATAATTTGTATTAAATTGTAGTAATCTTTGCTTAAAAGCACAAATTTTCATCTTTGGCAAAAAGATTTTAAAAAGTTACAGCTCAATGGCAATTCTAAGCATATGGTCTATTTTTTCTTAATTTTGACTGCTTCATGTCTTCTTTTCATATCCTGTAAAACGTCACTCCTTTTTTTGTTTAATAAAACTACGTTATCTTCAGGTATATCTAACACACTTGAAGTAACTTGAATAGATCTTCTTAATTCGTAATTAAGATGGGGGGAAATATCATGGTGCCCTGCATCGACCCATTGTTTTAAATTTAGTATCTGGACTTCAATAGGGTAAAGTTTTCCACCCTTCACACCAAACAGATATTCGTAATGTAAAGATGGTGGGTGCGTTTTATTGTCATATCTTACAAACCTGAAAGTATAGCCTCTTTCTTCACATATTTCTGTTATTCTGTTTAAAATAGGTATTGCGTCCTTGGCAGGATTTTCTAAAACAAAGGTTGTCCCATTTTGATCTTTCAAAACAGCAGGATCAGTAGTTTCCATCCTTAAAAGCTTTATTAGTTGGTTTGCAAGTGCTTAATTTTTATTTAAGGTTTTTTTGAAATTCATATAGTCTATACAAAACACTATCGGGCAGTAGAGTATTACCATTGAAGGGAAGTATTTTTCCATTCAAGGTTATTTGCCCAGTACTTGAAGCCTGTATAAACTCGGAAACTGGCACCCAAGTTGCCCCCATTTTTTTGGTGAGTTTGTCTTCTGGTAAAGTACCTGTGCGCATTGAAAATAACGTCTTCTTTTTATCTTGGATTCCTGTTTGACTTGAAGCTGGAATTTGTGCAAAAACAAGGTTTACATCTGTTGGGCCACTGTTTTCACTATTTGGGTTTGGATAAGAAAAAGGATGTACTGAAGAGTCTGGCAAAATGTATTTTTCTACTGGCACAGATATTGTTGTTTTTGAATCTGGCTGTGTTTTTACAATCCCCTGAGCCTCTTCACCTGCCTCTCTCCTTGAACTTTCAATAATCGCCTCTACAAAAGAAGGGTTTGCAACATTTCTTGCACCCACCACTTTTTCTATTTCTGATTCATCAACTTTGCCACCTGGAAGTTCCCAACATTCACCGCTTTTGGAATTAGGTTCTTTTCTTAGCAAGAGAATACAGGGCTTACCGTTAATTATTCTTATAAAACCAACTCTGGTGGTTTGTTTCATTTCTGAAAAATCTGGATCCACTTCGGACAAATCTAAATTATTTTTGGAAACACGAAAGTCTAACCTTTTGCCATATATAGTCATAAAGCTTTGTATTTGGTTCAAATGCGACAAATTTTGAATAAAGGATTGCTGAGCAAACCAGGTTTTTGATCTTTTTAGACTTTTCAACATCAAAGACTTATTTTCAAAAGTAAACTTGGCTAAATTTTGGATTTGCTCTTGTGTTGCTACGGAGATAGAAAATTCTGAATTTATTTCACCAATCCTTTGAATAATTTCATTATACTGATCATCAATAGACGACGTGTTTGTAATAAACAAAGCCTCCAGGAACTTTCTAAATTTTGACGACTCTATCCCCAGTGAATCAATTATTGGCGAAATTATATTGAGAGCTTCTTTCTGTAGCTTTTTCCTGTCAGTATTTTCTTTTGTTTCCTTAGCTTTAGCTTTTAGGGTTGCTTTTGTTTGTATTTGCATCTCAAATTTGTGGCTAATCCCCTTCTCATTAGTTTTCTCCAGGTAAATTGTAGAGTCTACATAGCCTGAATCATAAATTTTAATTGCTGGTTTAGGATTAAGAGTATAGCCCAAAGCTTCTAATTCACCTAATTTTTGATCAAAAAAGCCTCCAAATAATCGACGTCTTTCATCATTTAATTTAGTTAGATATTCTTTCTGATCTTCACTTTGCTCCATTATAGCCAAAGCGTCTATATCTTCAAAAATATCATCTATCAAAACTGTACTTCGATAAATGTCTGACATTTCATTAATATCTACACCTCTTTTTTGCTTACTTTCTACAGATAAAGATGTTTTAACTGCAGATTCAGGGAGTTCAGGAGTAACAAACCCCAAGTCAGCAAAGCCATTTTCTTCTGCTTTAGATTTTGAATTAGTGCTAATCGCAATTTCGTTATTGTGATTGCCTAGTAAAACGAAATAGCCGTAGTTTTGCTCATAGTTTGCCCAGGCTTTTTCCTCGCCAATTTCTGGATCTAAAACTAATTCGTACAATATTTTAGCAACCTTTTTTAAATCTGCATACTCTTGCTCTTCTGGGTATCCTAAAAGGATCAACTTTGATTTTAAAAAATACTCAACACTTTCAATGTTCAATTCCTTCTCAGTCTTTTTTTGATTATTAGGACGAGCCTTTCCTTTTAATGTTTCCAACAAACCATATGTGGTTTTGGGGTAAAATCTTTTGTTAAAATCCGAACGCAATTGGCGAACTGTCTTTTTTACCTCTTGTTTAAAAGTTGTTTCTAAGGGCTTGTTTTTTTGCACTCCCCTTTTAGAATATCTGGAAACGTTGTTAAAATTAGCAGTATTGGCTACAGTACTATCAATTTGGGCCAGCATTTGATATCGCTGAGAACGAAGAGTTCCTAAATTTTCTTGCAAGGTTGAAATTTGTGATTTATCCTCAACTCCATTTCGTTTTAGATTTTCTGCAATTACACCATTTAAAATACAGGCACACAAACTCCTAAATAAACTCAAATTTTTTGCGTTAGGATCTTCTACACCTTCAGAATTGCTTTCAACCGACATACTAGCTAAATGGTAAAGCACACTTTTCAATTTTAGAAAAGCCATTCTTCAAATTATCTGTAGCTTGCCCTAATACAATCCCCCACCAACCTCACCCCTCCAATTTTGAGTAGTAAAATAGTTAGTTTATTACCTCGGTCAAATCTCCATAAAATACGAAGGTCTGACGTAACCCAGCTACTCCAAAAATTAACCCCACCTTCTTGACCACCTCAAAATAAAATGTAAATAAAACGATAGAAAATTTTACTGTTGTTTAATTTAATTCCACTCATATGAATCCACACTACCCTTACCAGGATCCTGATAATCAAGAATTTTATCCGATAAGCACAAACACTAATTTCCAGCACAACCCTAAGCTCAATCCAACTGTAAACAAGAAAAAAAAGAAAGGTTCGTTTTTAAAAGGTTTGCTAACATTGATTCTGGTTTTGGTAGTAACAGCTGGACTTTTGGTATTCCCATTTTTCAAACAAAGCGTGCTAGCCATGGCCCTGGATGCCGGAGGACTCCACAAAGAAGCGATGCTGTTGGATGTGATTACTCGTAAAAATATCAGTCTAGTTGTTGCCACTACAGCTGATAAAGGGAATATCGGCAACTACCTTAGCTCAATTAGCACTTTGGATGTAACCAAACCTGAAACATGCAGACAGGTGTGGGCTTTGAATAATTTAAATTTAAAATCCTATTCCGAACTTGGAAATGACGGTTTTGCTTCAATCAAAACCACAGGTCAATACGAAAATTGGGTTAATGGTAAAGTGAGTTTTGCTGGTCAGGCTTCGGCTACACAAGTCTACTTGGATGGTTACGTTCGGGGTGAATTGAATTTTCAAGCTGATAAATTAGGACAAAAAGCAAGCACTATTCAAAAAGAAAAAACTATTACCGACCAGGACGTTCAGAGATTTAATCGCATGGGGATTGTTACCGGTTCAATTAACGCTCAAGGGCAGATAAATACTGACAACTTCTACTTTAATTTAGATAAAATCAGTCTGGGTTCAAATATTTTTGATGCTGGGTTTAACTTCAAATACGCGGACCAAACCTATTCTGACGATACCCAAAAAACTTCAATTAAAAACACTTTACAGGGACTTACTGAACTTTTAGATATAAATTCTAAAGATCTGTTGTCATCTGGAGCTGGCCAAGATTTAATGCAACTTTACTGCCAAAAAATTCTATCCATAAAGGTATTATCACCAGTTGATAAAGATTTTGGCGATGAGCAGAATAAAGCTGTTAAAAATGTCAGACCAATTGAAATTAAATTTAAAGATAACCTTAGTGATTCTGAAAAAGACAAGGGCAAACAGTTACTACGAAATATAATTTTTGACGATCAACTTAAATCTTCCATCAAGTCCAAATATGAACCTTTAAAAAAGATCTACGACAACCAGAAAACCCTAACAAAAAACTCAAATGATTCTCAATCTAGTTCATCTAACAGCAGTTCACGAAGCTCTAGTTCATCTACGGGTACAACCAGAGTACTAAGCACAACCAAAGAAAAAACTGAGTATATTACAACAGGTCTTGAAAAAAACTGGCAAGAAAATTCTTTGGATAAAATAACCAAAGCTGCGGTATCTTCATCGAGTAATCAAAGCTCTTCTTCAAGCAGTTCTTCAGACACTGATTTCGATAAAGTTTTTAGTTCAAAAGCTGAATTTGAAAAATATGTTGATTCGGAATTTAACAAAATGAAAGCTCGCGATCAAACTACAGACGGTGATCAATTTATTCGTTCAGTTGAGCTGGGTCTAGGTCTAGGCACAAACACTGAAAGTTCATCTAGTTCAGACTTAGTAATACAAACAAAATCAACCTTTTATTTAGATATGAGTAACCAAAACTTTTACGGAACTCAAACGGACATTGAATTTAAGTCTAAAAAGTCTGGAAATGGAAATTTATATGAAGAAGTTGCCCAGGAACCAGTTAAAATTATGATTCAAAACTACAATCAAAGACTAGCAGGCCAGGTTGAAGCCAAGACAATTCCTGATAGAATAAAATAGTTTTAAAACAATGGTTTAGCTGGGCCCCCAAAGTTGAACAAACCTTGGAAAAAAGTTGCTACAGAGCCAAAAACCCAGTATAATAAAACTAAAACTCCAACGCCGACAATTAGGTAGAAAATTGGCCCGCTGTTGTCGCTGACACTGCCAAAAAGATTTGAGATACCGCGATTAAAAAACTCCTCAGAAGAATTCTTTTTCGGAAATAAATTCACCAAGGCTTTTTGAAACAAAGGCCCATGATCTCGGTGAAATACATGAGTTAATTCGTGAGCAACAACATACTCAATGTGCGAACCATTATCATATTTTATTAGGGTGGCGTTAAAAAATAGCGTAAACTTTTTGCTTCTAGGGTTGATTTCGTTAATTCCCCACTCTTTCTCATAATTTCCAATTTTAAAGTCGAGATTTGAAGAATAGCCCAAAAGCTTTATATAGTCATTAACTGACATATTCACCTTTTTTAAAAAGTTACTTTTACCATCAGTATATTCCAGCTCAGTGCTTATTTTCTTCGTTCTGAGCTTGGCAATTCCCCTGCGAATTACACCTCTAAGCTCACTTTGGCAGTAATCTTCGTACTTTTTAACCAGTAGATTAAAATTCTCACCTAACCGCTTATTTACAACAAATTTATTCCCATCAAATCTAAACTCCGACCATTGCCCAGCTTTCATTACAACTGGGTATTTTTTTCCTTTGTAGGGTACGGTTGCAACTTGCGGCAAGTTCATACTTTAATACTGAATCTTTTGCGACTTTTTGACAAAAACGGCCCATATCCTTTTGTTGAAAGAGTTAGTTCAAGCAAATTAATCCACATGTCTGTAGTTTTTCTAAATTCTAAAACCGATTTTGATATATCAAGTTACCAAGATGGAATCATAATCCTGTTTACCAGCAAAGTTAATTCACCCTTTGCAAATAGCCAACTACCAATACTGGCTGAGAAAAAATCTGAAATAGAAAGCCTCGCAGGTCAGGTTTTCTTTATTACTGATACCGAAGAAGCAACCGACAACGAGTTTTTTCTTTTAGACAGTCAGAGGGAAATAATCAATCTATCCACAAGAGCAACCAACCAGAAAAACCTCGGGGACAACTTAATTGTATATAGAAAAACTGGCGATAAACTAGAACATCTAGAAACAAAAGAAAATCCTGAAAAAGACTCTGATTGGATTACAGCAAGTGTAGATTTTCTAAAAAACTACCAGGATCCAGAAATTGATGATGGCTATTGGAAATGGGGTCAGGTAGTGCCTGAAACTGCTGAATATTTATGCAAAGATTGCGGCTACATCGAAGAGTTTGCCCAAGGCAGTGTATTTCCAATCTGCGAAGTCTGTTTAGCTGGCGAACCAAGCGGCCCCAGCACCTCAGCAGAAGGTTATTGGGAAAAGGTGTAGTGGTATTGTTTACAAACCCCAATACCGAAACTCAATAATTCTCTGTAATTAAGCCAAAAAGTGAGAATACTATGTTGAAGAAATAACCAAACTCTGATCTTGCTTTTGTGCTTGTTAAATTG
>Ga0194059_1001434_pt1 | contig 10159 bp, 5 predicted proteins | sample SepL6211m_MetaG_FD_163426 | JGI IMG/M metagenome (GOLD analysis project Ga0194059, IMG submission 163426) | Anoxic zone freshwater microbial communities from boreal shield lake in IISD Experimental Lakes Area, Ontario, Canada - Sep2016-L626-11m | ecosystem: Environmental > Aquatic > Freshwater >... | reverse complement strand
GTTAATACCACTTGATAAATTTATGTTTTTCTTTAAAACAAAATAATTAGTTTTATCCATATATTTGTCAAACCAAGACACCCCAGCAGCATAATAAACATCTTTCCCATAAGAAATTAATTGTTTCCTATATGTATCAACATTAGTTAAAGGGTCTAAATTTTGTTTAGTAAATGAGTCTAAAATATTCTTAACAAAATTTTCAATTCTATTTTGCATTTGAACAAGAGTAAGTTCAGGGAAATCATCAGGAATTAATCCTTTTGTTTTATACTCACTATATAATTCTTTAACTTTTTGATATCCTCTTTCGTAAACAGTATCATCAACATTTGAAAATTGGCTAGCATTACCGCTGGTTGTTTGTATTTTAACCCTCGATTTATACATGTGAGGAGTAGCAATTAGGTATCCCATTGAAACCTCACTTAAAATTGTGTACTTATATGTCACAAAAGTTAAATCAATATGAAAATTACCCGACTGACTATTATATCTTGACGTAAAATTCTTTAACATTATCGGTAATCTAACCGCTTTACCATAGTATCCTTTTATTGTTAAATAAAATAAAGGATAGGGCAAATTAAAAAACGCGGCATATGGTGAATTATCTCCACCTTCAAATAAGGCTCGACCTTTTATATCTTCCATTCTAATTTGAATCGTCGACATAAATGAAGTGTTTTGTCTTATATCAATACTTGTAATACCTAATAATCCGTTATCTGTAGAACCTGGTTTACCACCTGAATTAATTGATTGTCTAATATAATAATCATTATCATTTTTTGGATTAGTTACTGATGTTTGTTTTGGTTGATTAACCCCTTTCCCTTGAATGGCTTCTTTTCCAGTAAATTCATCGGTATATTCATTATCCAAAAAACGTTTTCCACCCGGCTTTAAAAAATTCATTGACGCAACAGATATTGTTTGAATTGCATCATTATTTGCAGTACCCACAGATAATTTAGTTCTTGGAATAACTTTACACTCTAAATTGGCATACATGACCAAATCCTCTTGTCTAACATGTCTATCGGATGCGACACCATGTTCATCAACAAGTTTGTTTGGGTCAATTATTGTAATGTTGTTGTAGTCGAGTTCGACCAATATATTTTCTGGTTTATCTACCATAATAGAAGAAATGATTGTCTAATTGATTTTTATAGTCCTGTAAAGAAGCTACTAAAGGAAATGGAATTGTCAAGATAGCACCGTCAGGAATATCCCATTCTTGTCCTCCATATGTTGGATTTCCTTGCATAATTAACCATCCAAAAGTTGCCGAACCATAATACTGTTGAGAAACCTTATCCATTCTCGATTGACCAACCTTATAAATATACCGTTTATCAGTAGATTTAGTAGGTAATGTTATATATGGGACAACAGTTTGTTGCCCATCAAGAATAAAATTATTATATCTGTTATAATTTTGTTTTGCCATGATTAATCAAATTTAATTTTTCCAATATAAGTTGTTTTATCGTTAGGGTTTAAATTAACTGTCTTATATAAATTAGTAATCAACTCTTTTTGTTCTTTAACTCTAGTATCATTGGTTAATGGAACCGTACTATATTCAAACTTTCTTGTTTTTCCTTTAGGGTACATAGACTCTTCAATACCATCAGTTAATTTTTTATATTTTGAAGATTTTTTTAATGTTGTAAACATTTTTTCTTCGTCTTTTAATTCTAAACTATAATCATTGGATAAATCATTAACAATTTTTTCAAATTTAGTTTTTAAATTAACAGGGTCCGTTAAAGTTGTTAAACTTCCTTTAATAACTGAATTTATAAATTCATCTTTTTTATTTTTATTGGAAAGAATTCTTGCCATAATAAAAAAGAACGTTTTATCATAAATTGACGGGAATTTATCAGAATTTAATACCCTAAAATTACCTCCCGAATATGGGTCACCACCAAATGCTATTTCATATCCTTTACTACTTAATAAGTCGTTAAAATTTGTTGTTACAACGTTTAGTTTTTGGTAATCATTAACTAACTCAATATAGGTGGTTGATGGAGGATTAGTTCCGGTTTTACTTGAATTACTAACTTGTGTCGTACCTAATAAATTGTAAATTCTTGGTGTATTAGTATCTAAAATTTTCCCATCAGTTAATTCAGTAATTAAATTAAGTTTTCTAATTAATTGTATATAAGTTTGCTCAAATACTACAACATCTTGCATAATGGTTGTAACTCCGTTTGAAAATGTTGTTTCCAAATTATTAATATAACTAATCATATTAGTTCTAACATCTCTAATTGCCGTTGAGTTTGGGTTAAAATAAGTTAATAACTTTTTAATAATTGGATTATTAGTACCATTTATATCAGTTATAGTATTTGTAAATTGTATTTTAATTTGGTCAGTATTTTTTTCAGTATACTTTGGTTTTCCGTAAATATAAACTTCTCTACCTCCACCAACAGTTCCTCCACTCACATTTCCATCAGTATATTCACGTTTAGTATTTAACATTTGCACAACACCATAGTTGTAACTTGAATTAATACTCTCTAATTTATTAGTCACTAAATCAAAATAATTTTTAGTTTCCGTTAATAAACTATCCATAATTTTTTGATAACTAGTCTCACCCGTTTGTCCACCAGTGACAGGTATATTTGTGATAATCTCACCAATTGTTGTTCCACCGTTATTAGTTGGTGGATTATCGACATTGGCAACCGTAGCAAGTGTTTGTGACGCTAAAATAGAATCGACAACAGTTTTATCTAACGCTGATGTGTCTTCAGTCCAAACAGACCTCTCGTCGTAAATTTCGGTATTTGCGTAGTAATTGAATGATAATGCGTTCTGTAATTGTTCAACAGGTCTAGCCAATCCCATACCACCAATAATATTAAAATTCATTGACACAGTGGCAATCATTGGTTGTATACCAATACCTTCAGGATTCATATCAAATATTAATGGGTCATATGTAAATCCTAATGATGTTGGAATAATTTTACTGTTAACAAAATCACCTAATCTTAATATTAAAACCGGTGGAGCACCAAATGAGGTGTTAACCGCATCATTATATTTTGGTTTACCGTCAGTACCAATTGTTGGTATAGTTTCTCCCGGTCTAACACATTGATTTAAAAACGTTAAACGAGCATTCAATCCTTCAGGTGTGGTTGAGTGAAAAGCAGGATTAAAATACCTAATTTTCTCTTTAAACGAGTCATACACCATAGGAGCATCTTGTTTAATAACATCAAAATAATCACATTCGGATAATAACCCTCTTAATATTTTTTTAGTTATCCCCTCTTTAATTTTTTTAATAGTATCAAATGTTGGGACAGGTTTTGGTACATCAACATTAGTTGTTTTAACCTCCTTAATAGGTTCAGGTGGTGTAACTGGTTTTGGGGGTATCACAACATTAATAGTCTTAACTCTAACACGTCTACACGCCATTGCACTTACCGCGAATGTTTGTGAATTTGTTGTAACATTACCATTTTTATCTGTTTGATTAACTCTACAATCAACATCAAATCCAGGTGTAGTATTTGAGGTGGTAGACTGTGTTGTTCCTGAGCCTTTCTCAGTATAAGCTTTAGGAATAACTATCTCCTCACCACTACCTGGTTCTGGTTTAATTATAAATCTAACATTACCTGGTTTCATGAATGTACCTAATGAATTAGTACCGTCAGAATAGGATTGGAAAAATTTTTCAATCGAACCGATTCTTCTTTCAGATAACGCCTTATTATACGCAACTGATGCACTCGCAGATGCTGAACCCTCCAACACAACTGTAATTTTTGCATTAGGATTATTTGTTAATAAATTAAATGCGTCTTTAACAAATCCTTTACTAAAAGTAGTAAAATTCGATTCAACAACCGTAGTGAAAAATCCTAAAACATTTATTTCTTTACTATCAGAATTAAATGTCGATTTAGCAATACTATCATATTTTGTTTTATTTCCAGTATCAATATATTGATTATATAAACCTTGATAATCTAGTAATGTCGTTGGTTTAGGTGAGTCATTATCGAAATAGAATGCAAAATCTAAATACTTATTTTCAAATTCCGCACCTGAAGTATCTTCAGTAACCGCCTTTGTAGTATTTGTGTTAGCATTATTACCCGTAGTATCAGTATTTTCTTTGGATGTCAACATATTAATACCCGCCAACTCTATATTAGTTAATCTTGGGTTATTTAATATTTGTTGGTATGTAAATAAATCCGCCGCAGGAATTGTATTGTATTTTTTAGCCAATTCGTAAATATCAAATTTAACACAACCAGCAAAAAACGAATCCATAATTGATGTTACTTTTTCTTTATTCTGACCCTTTAGTTGTTTTTCCGCAATAATATTCATAACTGATGGATGGTCAACAATCATTTTCCAACTAAGAGTTCCAGTTCTTGTTGTACTCTTATAAGTATAAATTGGTTCAGGTCTACCTAAAAAATCAGTTCCTGGATAAGCAACATTACTTGATTCATTAAACTTAATATCATATGGTGGAAACCACATAACTCTACCCCCATTTGGTCCTTTTTCACAAACGGGTAATTCATCATATGTAAACCCCGGTCTACTCGAAGTTCTCCAAGCTAAATTTTCAATTGAGAACATATATTTTTTAGCATAACCACCTTTACCTTTTTCATCACCAGCAACAATATTTGTTGACCCAGGATTTTTTAATGGAGCAATGTTTAAATTAAATGTATTATCAAATACTGAATTTGTAAATGTTCGTCCTGATGTCGTAATACCATCAGTCTTTTGTAAATCATTATAAGTATAGTATGGTGTATCTTTAGTAAAAACTCTACAATATTCAATTCCAACTTCCCCACCTGTTGTATTATCAGTATATGATACCACTTGAGAACCTTTTGTAATTTCTTTATATCCATCGTGAAATACTTTACTAACTTGGTTCATGGCATTACCAACATGTTTTAATCTACTAATACCTGTTACATTATCAGCAGAATCAATGATTCTTTGTGTTTGGTCAAGTATTGAAGATTCTTTAAATGTTACATTAGTTGATTCACCTTTCTCATAACTAGAACTAATTGGCTGAAACTCTTGGTCCATACCACCAGAACCACCTCCCGGTGTTGCACGAAACCCCGCATTACCTTTATATTTAGGTGACACCCAAGTAAATTGACCATCAAGACCACCACCATCACTCGATGACTTTCCACCTAGTCCAAAGTTTAATTTAGTCTCATTACCCTCATAAAGAATCCCTAACTCTGATGGGCCATAAACAGGTGTCTGTACCTGTTTACCAAATGGGTCAACGGGTATTTGATTAGGTGGTGAAGTAATTAATGAGGGTTCAGCATTTTTACTACCCACATAATATCCTCCAACAAGAGTACCATTACTAGGGTTAATTAAATTAACTGCCAAATTAACAATCGCTTGACCAACACCCAATAAACCACCATAACTTTTATCGTAACCAGGTTGATATCTATTATAATTAATGTTCGCAAATAATGCCGACCTTTGTCCGTTACCCGTATTGGCTAAAAATATTTGTGAAGGGTTTCTTGTCTTATTTAAGATTGGCCCTAAAAATCCCCCAGTTAATTGATTGACAACATTTAACGCATTTGATGTCTGCATTGATTGTCCACCATTAATTTCATTTTCATCAAAATAATTTCCCGGAATTGGTGATGCCGGCCAATAAGCTCCGGCTAATCTTGTTGCTAAATCAACTGCAGCTAAGATAGGATTTTCAGGTACTGTAATTCTCCAATTTTTATAAATTAAAGGTTGTTGTCCTGAAAGTAATAAACTAATTTGAAATGGGTCTTGTAAGGCTTGTAAATTAACCGCACCAACAGTATGTTGATATATCTCAATAGCAACTCTTTCCTCAAATGCCGCCTTTAAACTTTGAGCCCCAAGTTTCGCAAGATATGAATCACTAGATAATGGTCCGTTACTACCAATAGGACTATTGGATGTTAATATTTCAAATGGAGAATAAAATGACGGAGTAAATGTAAAATACGGTAAATAAAGTTTGTTATTATTTTGAATACTATCAATAACAACCATATCTTTAAATCCACCTTCAGGTCCATATCTATTTTCAATAAAAGACGCATCAATAAAAAATTCATTAACTAAATCTAACGCAGTATCTGTTGGGTTATACTCACCTTGATTTGAATTTACAGGTAATGGAGGATTATTATATGTTATATTTAAATTATACCCACCGTTCGGACCATATTCGTTTAACGGATATAGTATTTGTGCGTATGGGTCATCATGAATTAAAGTGTCAGGAGAATCTATAACATTTGAAACCGTTTGGGATATTTCATAATTTAAAGCACCTGATGGTGGAGTATAAACACCCGGCACATTATATGGTGCCAAATTTTTAGCCATCAAACTATTCCTAAAACTCGATGTTGATACAAAAGATAAAGTACTCCCTGTCATGTATTATGTTTTTCTATAAATAGAGTTTATATCTGTTTTTATTATACATTAGCCATTTTAGCCATTTGTTTTCTCGACTCAATTGGATTTGGATTAGAACCATTTGAACCATTAGCATTACCCAAAGCATTTTGAAAAGCATTAATTAATGCCCCCTTAACTGATTGGTCGTTAAACGCCAACATTAATTGAGCGGTATCCATATTTGACGGAGCATCAATTTTAATGTTTAAATTAATATTAACATCCTCCATTTTAATATTTGAAGTTGTTGACTCAGGAGTACTATTATTAGGTGTGGAAGGATTTAATAATTCCTTACCTCTTGTCATTCCAAAAATAGTATCCGCCTCTAAAGGTTTAACAGTTTCTCCAGGGAATTTAACAAAATCTTTCATAGGTTTTACTTCTGTAACTTTTTTAGTTTCTCCATTAGTAGTTTTACCATCATTATTTAACTTTTCGTGGTCAACAATAAAATTAGCCCCTTTGGCAACTATTTTATCCATTATTTGAATTAGTGGATTACTCGATTTAGACAAATCATCAAAACCTTCTTTTCCCTTCACCAATGATTCTTTATACACTGTATTCATATAATTAGCAGTTCCTGATGCCGCGTTAACAAAGGCTTCCATAGGTTTTCCTTCATTAAGAGTTTTAATAAAGTCATCTAAACCTCCTCCAACATTTTCTCGAACACCTTTAACCGATATTGATTTTCCACTTGCAAATTTTGACACCGCTCCTGACATTTCTCTACCAGCATTTTCCGCCATAGTCACAGATTTAGTTCCCGCTAAACCAAGTCCTGTTCTATTTTTAATTGAGTTAATATCCGCAGCCATTTTTTGTTGTGTCGTTAATTGTTCTTTAGCCAAATCTTCCATTGATTTTGGATTTGAGGCAATTTCTAACGCCTTAATATCCTTTTCATCTAACTCAGTAACATTTTTTTCCTGAACTTTTCCTTCTGCGTCTGTATATGTTACCTTATATTGACCATCCTTCATTTCGGCCATATTGGCAATTAACTTTTGAGTACTTTCATCAGTTATAGCATCTGAAAATTTAATCTTACTCATCTTTAAATCTAAATCACCAGCAGCTAAGGCCATTTTACCCAATTGTTGAGTATTACCAAAAAGTTCTTGAGATATCTCCATCATCCTTCTTTTTTCACCAGGTAGGATTTCAAATCCTGTTCCATCAGCTTTCAATCTTGTAAAAGATTTTGACATCTCCGCGATTTGGTTTTGTAGTTCGGCAGGGTCATTTTGTGCTAAATCCATCATTTTTAACGGGTCCAATAAATCTCCTTGAGCAACACCTAATCTTTGCATCGCCGCAGACATATTAATTGCTTGTTCAGGGTCAAATAATTTGTTAGCAATATCAAGAGTAGATTTCATATCAATCCTTAAATTAACCGCTTGAGCCGCCATTTTTGCCATCCCTTCAACACCTCCTTGGAAATTGAACTGGTTCATCGAACTCATATTCGTAACAACTTGTTCAGACACTTTAACACCATTAACCCCAATTGACCTTGAGACATCCATAACTTTTTGCATTTGGTCACCTATAGCATAAACAGAATAACCGGCATCTTTAAAACTTTTAGTAAGTTCTGCAGCACCTTTACCCGTTACTTGAGTGGTCGCAAAAAGTTTGTCATAAGATTGTGAATTTAAAATTAAATTGGTTCCTAATGTTTGACTAATATCTTTTTGAATCTTAACAATATCATCAAACCCTCCATTTAAAAGAGTAACACTTGTAACGGCCTCAGCCATTGCGGCTTTAATTGCAGTTATCTGTTCACGTCCTTGACCAAAAGTATGTGCAACATCAGTCGCACCTTTTTCAACTTCCTCAAGTTTTTGAGCAATCGCAGTAACATCAAAATTAGTTAAGAACGCATTTTTAAGTTCGTCCATTAAACTTTGGGTATAATTTTTAATATCTGCTATTGTACTATCAGTTTTTTTAGCCATTTAACTTGTTTTACTATAAATACATAACACACCCCTTTTTTATATTAATTTTTGGGGGTGTTATGCTCAACTATTTTACTAATAAGAAACTTTCTTTCGTATGTTGGCATTCGATAAAAGTCGGAATATGATGTTCTAAGAAATTTCGCCATTAGATAATATTCCTCAATGAGGTATTGTCGGTAGTTAGAAGAAAGGGCGAAAGAACTCCACCCCAAAGGTTATCTCGAAAGATACCAGTTCTCCTGATGGGGCGTTTGTTGTTTTTTTTAGGTCTAATGACGGTTCGTTATCTCTCATAAAGTTACGGATGAACTTAGAGTCCATAATTGGTAAGGACTCGACAAACATCGATATTTGACCTTTATCAGTAATACCGTCAACCTCTTGAATTTGTTTATTTAATCTCCATGTTACTGTTGGAGCCACTCTACCCGAAGGATATTGTTCATTTAACTTACCTAACTCCAAAACTTCGGAATAATTTAAAGGTTTTAATTTAACCGTTGAATTAGTTTTAGGTAATGTCGTAGTAAATAAACCATTTTCATCAGGTTTAGAGTTAGTTTGTTTAATATTTAATTCATCTAAAATAACGGTTGTTGTAAATAATTTTCCTGTCTTAGGGTCAGTCAAATTAATTTCGTATTCAGGTCCAAAAGAAGTATTTCTTAAATAAATCATGATTGCCTCAACATCACCATTTAAAAGCTCCTCAGGTCTTAATTCACTTTCGTAAATTTTACTTCTAAGTAATGTTAAAATAATATTAGTATTGGCGTTTTGAGCTGCTCCAATTAAAATATTTTCATCATTTGCAGTCAAATAACCAACTTTAATTGTTTTCTTTTTAGATTTGTAAAATATACCACCAGAAGGTAGTGTTACAACGTCATGAGGTAAGTTAAATCCCTCCGTACCCGCTTTAATTAAATCTTGTTCCATATTGAATAGTTTTTATTATAAAATATAACCCAAATTTGTTTTTTATAAATAAAAATTCCCATATAAATTACATATATGGGAATTTTACAATATTATAAATATATTTTATTAAAAATCAGTAAACTAATATACAACGGTCCATACGAATTGTTGCGGTAATACTAGCGATAGCATCTGTACTGTAAGATAACGAATCAAAGTTAACGTCAGATAAAAAACTTCCTTCCATAATCCATTTTTCTACAACAACTCCTGTAGGGTCTAACATCTCAAGGTCAATATTTTTCTTATAACCCGCGGCATATCCCATACGACCTGTTACAGACTCAGCACATAAACGTACCCACTCCATAAGAGCTTGTGATGCTGAAGGACCAATTGGGTCACGGAATTTAACGGTAATTGTTCCCCAAGTGAAACGTCCCGCAACATATGTTGAAGTATTTAGGAATTGAATTTCAACAGGGTTAATTGTAATATGTGGTCTAGCAGCCGTTTCAACGAACCATTCATTAATCCCCAAAGTTGAAGGGAAACGAAGAATGAACCTGTTTTGTCTTTTCGGTTCGTAAGGAATCGGCATTTTCATTAGTAAATCAGCCATTGTAATATTGTTTTGTTTGTTTGTTTATTTTATTATAAATATATCGAGTTAAAAAATTATCTCTTTACTTTGTTTTTTTTTATTTTAATCTTTCTAGTATAAATTATCTAGT
>Ga0194059_1001431_pt1 | contig 10172 bp, 8 predicted proteins | sample SepL6211m_MetaG_FD_163426 | JGI IMG/M metagenome (GOLD analysis project Ga0194059, IMG submission 163426) | Anoxic zone freshwater microbial communities from boreal shield lake in IISD Experimental Lakes Area, Ontario, Canada - Sep2016-L626-11m | ecosystem: Environmental > Aquatic > Freshwater >... | reverse complement strand
GCTACCGACCCAGCACCTGGAGGTCATGCAGGCCTGGGATGGCTGGATGGGGCTGGTGGCGCGCCTGCCGTTGTTGCGTCGGCTCGTTGGGGTGGCCTTGACGGCCTGGAGGCTGCGTCATCGGGGTTTTCTCGCCTGGCCCAACATCTCAGCCGGTCGCACCGTGGTTCCAGAGCATGTGGGGTCCATCACCCCTGCTGACATCGCCGCCGAGGCGGCCCAGTGGCTTTGCCAGCCGGAAAAGCTCGCGGAGATGCGGGAGAACCTTCGCTCCCTACGGGGAAGGCCTGGGGCCGTGAAGTCCCTGGCTGAAATGGTTGTGGATCTGGTGCCGTCAGGCACCATCGAACCGAGGCAGGCAAGGCATTCGGCCGTGCAGGCTCCATGGCCTGGTTCACCAACGGCCATGGACGGCTCCGGCCTCGGAACTCGGCCCAGGGAGCTCCATTCGGAATGAGCGATCCATGGATCAAGGCCGATCCGCCTGGGGTTGATTCAACGCACCGTATCAGTGAAAGTCAGAACGTTCCAGGATGCAACACGTACAATTCAACCGGTTTTATGGCCAGCTAATGGCAGATGCTCAACCCATGACAGCGCTCATTCGTCCCGAAGATCGAATCTTTGTAGCTGGTCATAGGGGGATGGCTGGTTCCGCCATCGTTCGCTGTCTCCAGAAACGGGGCTACGGCAATATTCTCACTGTTTCCCGCCAAGACGTTGATCTTGTTGATGCGGCATCTGTATCTCAATGGTTTGGGGCTAATCGTCCCGATGTCGTTGTGCTAGCAGCAGCAAAAGTCGGCGGTATTCAGGCCAATAATACCTATCCAGCCGATTTTTTGCTAGAAAATCTAAAAATACAAAATAACGTCATTGAATCCGCCTGGCGTGGGGGATCGCGTCGGTTGTTGTTCTTGGGAAGTAGTTGTATTTACCCTAAGTTTGCGGAGCAGCCCATCCGCGAGGAATCCCTTTTGACCGGATCTTTGGAGCCCACTAATGAATGGTATGCCATTGCTAAAATTACGGGAATTCAGTTGTGTCGTGCCCTGCGTCTTCAGTATGGATTTGACGCCATCAGTTTGATGCCGACCAACCTTTATGGACCAGGGGATAATTACCATCCCACCAACAGTCATGTTCTTCCAGCTTTGATTCGGCGTTTTCAAGAGGCCCACACCATGGCTGCGCCCACCGTGGAGTGCTGGGGGAGTGGGACGCCCCGCCGCGAATTTCTCCATGTGGATGATCTTGCAGATGCCGTCCTGTTTTGCCTAGAGCAATGGCAGCCAGATCCCCATGAGATTCAATTTATGAATGTGGGCACGGGTACAGATGTGACAATCAAGGAATTGGCCGAAAGCGTGGCCTCTGCGGTTGGTTTTGCTGGAAATATCAACTGGGACTCAAGCAAGCCAGATGGGACGCCGCGCAAGTTGCTTGATATCTCCCGACTGGCTTCCCTCGGCTGGAAAGCTTCGATCCCCTTGGACGCCGGTCTCAAGCAAACCGTGATGGATTACGTTGCTAGTCTGAATAGCGGTGAGGAACTACGCCTGTGAGAATCCTGGTTACTGGTGGAGCTGGCTACATCGGCAGTCATGCCGTTCGCGCCCTGACCCAAGCCGGTCACGAACCGGTTGTTTTAGATAACCTCGTTTACGGACATGGCGAGATTGTTGAGCAGGTCTTGAAGGTTCCCCTTGCTTGTGGCCAGCTCGGCGATAGGCCCATGCTGGAAGCATTGCTGCGCGGGCATCACCCTTGTCTTCAGGGCACAAGCATGGAAGCCAAGCCCATTGAGGCTGTGATTCACTTTGCCGCCTACGCGTATGTTGGCGAATCGGTCAGTGACCCGGCCAAATACTATCGCAATAATTTAGGCGATACTCTCACACTTCTTGAAGCCATGCTTGCCATGGCTAAAGAGCAAGAAAAATTGCCCATACCCATAGTCTTCTCATCAACATGTGCAACCTATGGGCCGCCTAAACAGATTCCCATGACAGAGGATCACGAGCAGAATCCCATAAATCCCTATGGCCAAAGTAAGTTAATGGTAGAAAAATTGTTGATTGATTTTGCCAGTGCCTATCAGTTGCCGAGCGTTATTTTCCGTTATTTTAATGCTGCCGGTGCCGATCCATCAGCCGAAATTGGCGAGGATCATGACCCGGAAACGCACCTGATCCCAAGGGTTCTGGATGCCATGAGTGGTCGAGAGCCCTATCTTCAAATCTTTGGGGATGATTACCCTACTCCCGATGGAACGTGCATTAGAGATTATATCCACGTTTCCGACCTTGCCGATGCTCATGTGCTTGGCCTTGAACGAATCTGGCGTTTACAAGAAAAAGATGAGGTGATTTCCCAGCCACTTGTTTACAATCTTGGCAATGGCACGGGTTATTCAGTTCAGCAGGTGATTGAAACAGCCAAGAAAGTCACTGGTCGGGGATTGCTGGCCCATGTGGCTAAGCGAAGGACTGGTGATCCGGCCCAACTTGTCGCCAGTTCCGTTAAGGCCCATCAGGAGCTTGGGTGGCGTCCCCGTTATCCAGATCTTGAGACAATCCTGGCCCATGCCTGGGCATGGCACCAGAAGCGCCACCCTTGAGTCGAGATTTTTTGGAGATTGGAGATGCCCAGGGACGGGCTAGTGGTTCCCCAATAAAGAGTCCCTGCCCTGGCATGGCGACGCTGCGCCAATAGGACTCAATCAGGGTATCTCCCCTCAGGTAGTAGGTGAGAAATAGCCCAGGATGGGGAAACTTGGCGGCATAATTACAGGGTTCGACCACAGTGCCATAACTACCTGTTGCGCCGGCGTCGAGCCACCTCAACGAGCTCATTTGACCGCTGTCGGTCAGCTTGCCGCCAAAAGATGTAAGGTGATCGGCAACAGCGCCGGGTAAAAAATGATTTGTATCGATCTTCTTTACCCAAGTTAGTCCTGTAAAATAGGCCATAACATCATGAGCATTAGTCAGACTGTCGGAGTGAATGATCTTGAGCTTGAACTTGTTCCCAATACTTCGAATAGATTCTTCGAAAACAGATGCCCTACTGTTTCTGACGGGATCGCTGGTACTCAGTAAATAGCCAGTGCCCTTAGGAGCAGTGCCGTCAGAGGTTAATCCTCTGAGAATCAACGCTTTGCCCTGGTCAGTGTTACTAGCAGCCAGTAGCATTGTGGGACGAAGTTTTAATTGGTCCCACGGTCGGTATATATCACCCCTTGCATAATACGGATTTAAACGGGTTGTTTTACATGAGCGTTGGCAAAGACCCGGTTCTATCCCGTAGGCGAAGGCGCTGGTGATCGATTGGCAGCCAACGCGATAGGGTGTTGTCCAAGCCAACGCAAAAGCCTGAACATGCTGGGGGGTTCTTTTGTTTACATCTCGTAAGATCCAACGAAATTGAGAGACCGGTAACTCACTCATTCCAGTGGGAAGGGATAGATGAATGACCTGGCTAGGGGGAATCCTTCTCTCCTTTGCATATAAGCCGCCAATCTCCAGGCTGTACGGATCGTTATCATTGACAATTACAGCTAAGTTTTGAGCATCAATTCCCCCTGCCGGCATTGATTCAGATATCATGGGCTTGCGATATAGACCTAAGTCAGAGTTGATAAATAGTAAACCTATAAGCAGAAACCATACACTTTGCCTAAGGGCGTATTTCACTTGTTTGGATACAAGCATTATGGAATGCCTCCGAGCAGTAAAATCATATGGTTCAACTTGCTGATATCATCAGCCGCAATTGACCGATTCTAGTCGGCCTCCAGTCCTCTGCTTCAGCCGCAGATTGTCATTTTAAGGCTCTCTGCCGGGCTTTTAGGGGTGAGCTGAAAAGTTTCATGGTATAATCAGCGGAGCTTACGTTGAGGTTTCACTTGCGTAAGCCATGCTTTGATGTGGAGGCTGCTAAACTCAATGCCACATTTTGACGTTTAGCGGTTTTGCTTCACTCTGAAGTTCAAAAACACCTACCTAAAATTTCTCATCCGCAAAGATTCATCTAAGTCATGCTGAGCAATACCACTATTAACCGTTTGAGCAAAATTGGATATACTAAGCATTCTGAAGAGCAGCTTCTTGATTTATTTTTCAACCAAGGACTTGAATCGCTAAGGGATGTAGGTGGCGAATACATTCTAATTTTACAAGGGGAGGATGAATGCGCTCTTGTTACCTCTCCAGTAGGAGCGATGCATTATTATTATTATTACGACGGCAGACATTTCTATCATGGCGACAAAATTATTGACATACTTGTTCAGGCCTCCGTGCCTTGGCAGTGGAATTGGAACGCATTAGGCGACTTATGTCAACTTGAAAATCTTACAAACAACCAAACGCTGCATCCGTCGGTTAGACGAGTGCCACCCGGAACCTGCCTTTACTATAAGAATGGCCAACTCAAAATAGATAGTAAATCTTACATAGACTCAATCCCTTCGCTCCGTCCAGACCCTAATGCGGCGGTAAAAGCGATGAATCAAGAAGTGGCGACTTGGTCGGGGAATAATCCCTATCTTTCCCTTTCCGGCGGATTTGATTCTAGGGTGATATTGGGATCGATGTTGCAACAGGGAATCAAGCCCCATTTAATCACAATGGGTAATGATCAGTGTTCTGACGTTCGCACGGCCAAAGCCATTGCATCCGAATATAGTCTAATCCATGATTTGATACGGATTAACATCAATGATTTTTTCGAGCATGCTCCCAAAATTTCATATTTAACCAACGGCACCAAGACGGCCTGGCATTGGCATACATATCTCTATCCATTAAAGGCTCAAATTCCAACTGAAAGTAGTTTTTTCGTTGGTACTTTGGGAGAATTTGCCCGTTCTTACTATTTTGACAAAGGACAATTGGGCCGGTTAGCAGAGTTAAATCCTAATTGGGCGCTCCACAAGTTCTGGAGCATGAAGCTCAACCGTCATCCGACATTCCTTCCCAGTGAACTATCGTCTCTAAATGGTCAATTTGCCGAGCAGCTCTATCCTGCTGGCATTAACTCACGCGCAGATAGGCTAACTAGTTATTGTAAGACACAATTTTTGCCGGGGTTAACTCGTTATTATTTTGAACAAAGAGTTCCAAATTTTTATGCTAATGGCATAAAAATGTATATGGATTCAAGTCAATGGCGATCGCCCTTCCATAGTCGACGTTGGATTGATCAAATCTGGAATCTACCAGCTTCGTGGAAACTAGGCTCTAATTGGCATAGATTTGCTATTACTAAAAATATGTCTAAGTTATTAGAATTTCCTGAGGAAAACGGTTTTGTTCCAAATCGAATGCTTGTAAAGGCACCACCATTGTACTGGACGTCAGCCATGAGAAGAACACCTTATATTAGTTATGATTTAAGTTCTGAGTGGTATCGGGATCCTAAGCTTCAAGACTTTATTTTTTCTAATAGAAATTCTATCGACGACATTGTTGATCCAGCATTAGTCTCGTCAATATTGGCTAACCATAAATCAGGTGATGACCGGACCCGTACCCTAGCATTTTTGCTCACCATGATTTATTGGAAGCAAAATCTTCGTCATCATAATCTATAGAATTTATGATGATGTCTGGGCTCCAAAATCAACCGCGGCCGCCTTTGTATGGCTGGCCATCGACCCGTTCGCTTCAGAATGCACCACTGCCCCAAAGCAGAAGTGTTGACGATTCCAGCCTTGACTTGAAAATATCTATAGTGATACCAACATTGAACCAAGGGAATACCATTGAGGATACAATATGTTCCATAATCAATCAAGACTACCCCCGCTACGAAATTATCATTATGGATGGCGGTAGTAATGATTCTACGCTTGAGGTGATTGACCGTTATAGGCCCTATTTGGCTCATGTCACTTCAGCACCTGACAAGGGTCAATCACAAGCCATCAATCGGGGATTTGAGCGGGCGACTGGAGATATTTTTGCTTGGCTTAATTCAGATGATTATTATCTACCTGGTGCACTCGCCAAAGTGGCTGACACTTTTTCTGATCCAAGTATTGAGTTTTTGGTTGGTGCTGGTGATGTCATTTCCATGGACCACAAGTTTTTACGGTTCATACCAGAGCGTATTTTGAACCGTGAGGCATTAATTGACTGGAAGAACGATCGCTGGATTATGCAGCAATCTTGTTTTTGGAGACCATCCTTGTGGCATAAAGTCGGTGGAGTGGATGAGAGCTTAGGACTCCTCATGGATTACGATCTATGGTTTAAATTTTCCTCCATATGCGAGCCCGCCGCTGTTGATCATAAATTGGCCATTATGCGTTATTATCCAGAAGCAAAGACCGTTAAGTTTCGAAGCAAGACCAATCAAGAACTTGCTTATGTTTATGCTAAGCACGGTATCTTTGATGAACTTAGGGAGTTGGTCGCTTCCCTTGTAGAAAAAAATTCAGACCTTGAGGATCAGCTTTCTACTATCCAATCCAGCATTCCTGTGCGGTTGCTTAAGCGCCTTTCTCTTCTCCCCCTCGTCACGGATCGATGATGGTGCATCATTCTGGCAAGTCTATTTTTGTTGGTATAACCAGCTGGAACAGCAAGCTGTTTCTTCCCCATTGTCTTCGTTCCCTGCAAGAGACCACCCAAGGGCAAGACATATCCATTTGCGTTCTTGATAATAATTCAACGGATGAGTCTGTCGCAATAGCTCATTCCTTTGGGGTTGAAGTCATTCAGATGGGATGCACTCAGCCACAAGCCCTTAGTTTCTTAATCAATCGCTCAAGAGCAGACTACACGTTGCTAATTCATTCTGATGTCATATTAATTGACCCTCGCTGGCCATCCCTTTGCATCGATAAAATTAATAAGTCAGTAGTACTTGTATCGCCCGAAGATATCGGCTGTGGTCCGATGACTCGTCCCTTTGGCATTAATATGCCGGAAAGCTCCTTTATGTTTTTTGATACTAAGTTGATCAAAAAATGTCGCCAATTAGTGGTGCTGCCAACCCGCGACAGGCTTTTACCACGCTATGAATTTGATTTCAATGGAAATCATGTCACCCATAATATTCCGGCGATTTTGTCTAAACACGGATTCCGATGGTTTGCCATGAATGTCTTGACATCTACCGTTGTAAGTGAGCCCCTGTTTAGGCCTTCGATACCACCATCAGTTTGGTCTGATGAACTAGCGTATTTGCGCTATGGTCTGGGCAATTTTTATAGCATCGATGGCATTGTCACCCACTATCATAATTGGTATGATCGGATATCGACTCGGACCCCACCGCCAGTAGGGACTCCCGAGACAAAAAAAGATTTTCCAACAGAATTTATCTATGATTACACCCATCGGTTTTTGTCTGATTTGCAGCAAAATAAGCTGGATGTACCCATTGACTTGAACATACGTCGTCCTCCCAAAGCCCTTTGAATGGTTAATTTCTCTGCTTTCATGTTTTTGTCTAAATCCATTCATTTGGTTTAATGGTTATGTCAACTAAACGGGCCGCCCACTTCCTCCTAATTCCTGAACTACTGTATTCGCCGCCCAACCGTGCCATTATTGAAGCACTGCTAGCCAGTGATCATGAGGTTCATATATTTTCTCCCAACTTGAAATCCTCCCCGACAGAATATGGCCCAAATGTAATTACCCATCATGTTACTTATTCCTTTCGTTGGGTGGCGAAGGCTTTACTCAATCCTTTTTGGTGGAGTCTCTCCTGCATCTCTGGAACCAGTGAAGAACCTCTGGCTGTTGTTGGGTTATTGGCATTTATACTGCACAAAAAATCTTTCATTTTAGCCGATGAGATCAAGGCAGGTAGCTATAGGGGTAATAGTTCGGAGCGATGGAAAAACCTATGTCGCTGGGCGATGAAACAGGCCAAATTTAATATTGTTAATGATCAGTCACGGGTTTCACTGCTTCGTGAATACGTGCCCTTGGCACCTCAAGCCCAAATCATTGTCTATCCAGGCTGTTTTCATCAGCCCCCTGAGCCATCCGGAGATTATCGTAAAGAACTTCGGCAACAATGGAACATTCCTGATCAGGCTCTTGTGGTGGCATCATCGGGTGGATTTAATTTGACGGCAGGTGCCGATTGGCTGATTAAAGCGCTTCAAGATCGGCCCGAACTATATGCAGTAATTCAGCCGTTAGGGGTAGATCCACTTGCTCTTTTTCTTTTGGAGAACCTACCTTCGCAAGACCGTGTTTATTTGCAACGTGATCGCCTAAGTTGGAATGGGGCTTGGCGCTCGGCTGTTGGCTTCGATATTGGCATGGCCATATATACAAATCAAGCGCCACAATTTCAAAAGATGGGCATTAGCTCGAATCGCTTATGTATGTTTATTGCCATGGGAGTTCCAATTATATGCAGTAAGCAGGAAAGCTTCGCTTTTGTGGATAAATACGATTGTGGGGTAATTGTTTCTGATTACTCGGAGTTTCTAACGGCCATCTCTTATATTGGTTCTAACCTTTCCCAGATGCGTGAGAATTGCAAGCGTTGTTTCCACGACTACATCATGCCTACTGATCGATTTCCGGCCCTAAGTAGAGCCATCAATTCTCTTTAGCAGCCATGAATGATCGCATTTGTTTCTGTTATTATTCCCTGTCATGACGAAGCCAAATTTTAATTTTTATTTATATCGTTTTGCCTCGGGAATGGTGCATGGAGCCAAGCGACTCGTTCCTGCGCCGCTGATGCCCCGCCGCCTTAATTTATCCGGAAACTTTGTCATTGGTATCACTACTTATATTGAACGTTATGATGATTACTTCAAGCCTCTTTATCAGTCTCTTTCCGTTCTTTTCCCGGAGGTTCCAATTGTTGTCGCTGTAAATGGTTTCCCGGATCAACATAAGCAGCATGATTATCTTTCACGACTCCAAGTCGAATTGTGCGAACGGGCTCCATCGCACCATACATTCGTGCTACACGATCGTGCCCGTGGATTGACAACTCTTTGGAATGAAATGCTTCAGGTGGCCAATGATAGACCTCTTTGGATCCTTAATGATGATCTTAGTGTGGACCCATGGGTAAGGCGCTGGGCCGAAAAGTTTGATTGGAAATCTGTTGAGCTTACTCTCCTTAATGATACCTGGTCCCATTTTATTATAGCGCCTGAAGTTGTTGCCAAAGTTGGAGTTTTCGAGCCTTCCTTTCCTGGTATTGGTTTTGAGGATATGGATTACACAGCTCGCTCCGGTCTCGCTGGGATCGCCATAGGCAACGTCCCTTGCCCCTATCTACACCATAGCAATCATCAGCCAAAGACGACTTCGTTTGACGATGTCTCTGGGCGTACTTGGGGAAAATATACGACTGCCAATGAGGAATGTTTTTACCGTCTTTGGGCCCGATCTTCCGATGGAAAAGGAGTTTATATCAAACAGATCCGCGACTTTGTCAAACCTGTTCAGCCCCTTTCCGTGGCTTCTTTAGGCTCCTTAAAACCCCTGGACGTCCGGCGGGGCTTGGCTTTCCCGGATCGGCTCTTTTTATGAAGATACTGTTTTTTGCCCCCTCGGCCTACCTTCTGGGCGGAGTTCAGGACTGGCTGGCTGACCTTGTGCCTGGGCTTAGGCGGGACTGTCATGACGTCACTATTGCCGTAGCGGATGGCCTTTTCCATCGCCTGGAACCCTATAACAAGGCCTATCCAGACCTTGCATGTATTGGTATGCGAAATCCCACCGGCAGTCAGGAGGGTCGAATTCAGGCGATTGTCCATCGTATACACACGATCAAGCCTGATTTGATTGTTGGTGTCAATATAGCGGCGCTTTACCCAGCAATGGCTAGCCTCCGTAAGCGGGGAGATCAGGTTGGGAAACTGATCATTACGCTGCATTCCATTGAAGCTGATTATCTTGAAGATCTGCGTGAATATCGCCCTGTCGTCGACGCCGTTGTGGTCACAAACAGGCTTACGGCCGCTTTAGTTGCCCAAGAGTCTGGGATCGCGCCCGAGCGAATTTTGTACGCACCCTACGGCGTGACGATGCCAGCAGATCAAACACCCCGGTTGATCTCTGACGATGTTTTGCGAATTGCCTGGGTGGGGCGTTTTGAACAGTCTCAAAAACGTGTTTATGATCTTCAGTCGATTCTTGTTCGACTGGATCGTCTCTCTTTCCCCTACTGCTTGACCC
>Ga0194059_1001430_pt1 | contig 10173 bp, 7 predicted proteins | sample SepL6211m_MetaG_FD_163426 | JGI IMG/M metagenome (GOLD analysis project Ga0194059, IMG submission 163426) | Anoxic zone freshwater microbial communities from boreal shield lake in IISD Experimental Lakes Area, Ontario, Canada - Sep2016-L626-11m | ecosystem: Environmental > Aquatic > Freshwater >... | reverse complement strand
CTCCCGGAGCATTCGGGCTGACTCCGAGAGAGCAAGGCTTGCGCCGCGTTCCTCGTCGTCAAGACGGGCGACCGCGAAGGCTGAGAGTTCGATCAGTCGGCGACTGTTCGAGGCGGCCTTGTATCGGGCGTTCAGCGCCTCTTCATCGGCTTCGGCCAGGTTGGCGGAGTTGATCTCCTCCACTTCGAGACGCAGTTGCTCGATGCGGTCCACACCCCCGGCAGAGGCCTCGAGCTCATCCAGTGCACGTTTAGCTGCAGATACTTCGGCTCGTCGTTCCAGATAGACTTCCCTTAATGGAAGCGCCTCGCAGTAACGATCCAGAAGTAGTGTCTGCTCACGTCGGGAGAACAGGGATTGATGATCGTGGGGGCCGTGAAGATCGACAAGCCGAGTTCCGAGTTCCTTCAGGACCGAGAGATTGCAGGGACTGCCGTTGATGAATTGCCGTCCCGTAGTGCCACTCCCCTCCGCCGCAATTGTCCTCTTCAGAATCAGTTCCCCATCCTGACAGGGATCGATTCCGGATTCCTCCAGCAGTGAGTCGATCTCGCGTGTCTCCTCCAGTGAGAAGAGAGCCTCGATCCCAGCAGAGGACGCACCGGCTCTGACAACGCCTCGATCGGCCCGTTCACCCAGAAGGAATTTAAGTGCCCCGAGAATGATCGATTTACCGGCTCCGGTTTCGCCGGTCACGGCTGTGAAGCCGGCAGGAAGATCCCATTCCAGTTCCTCGACAAGGGCTAGATTGCGGATTCGGAGAGATCGGAGCATGGCCGACATGACAGTTACTATGCCAGCCGGAGCGTGGGAGTTGAAGCGTTCAATTGAAGTCAAAATAAACAGACTCGCGCAGAGGCGCAGAGGCGCAGAGAATAGATGAATGAAACGGAATGTGTTTCGCATTCAATTGTTTGAATCTGTCATCACTCAGGTCACGAAAACAGAGTGCTTCTGAAAAACCGGATTGCCACCTGCTTTATCCATGGAATTGAAGGATTATACTCAGCGTCTCTGCACCTCTGCGGGATAAAGTCCCATGGATTCGTTGGAAATCACCTTTCTTGGCACAGGTACCTCCCAAGGAGTTCCGGTCATCGGATGCGATTGTCCGGTCTGTTGCTCCACTGATCCTCGTGATCAACGCAGTCGTACTTCTTTATTGGTGAAGGCTCCCGACTTGCATTTCGTGATCGATACCGCCCCCGAGTTTAGGATGCAGTGCCTGAGAGAGAAGATCACCCGGCTGGATGCGGCCCTGATCACGCATGCCCATACGGATCACATCATGGGATTCGATGATATGAGACGGTTCAGCGAAATGGCGGATCGTCCCATGCCTGTCTATGCTTCCGGGGAGACAATGGAGGGGCTCAGGAACACCTTCCGGTATGCCTTTGATAACCCTCAGACCTGGAAGAATTATCTCCGCCTCTCCCCGGAGCTGATCCGTGGTCCTTTTCAGCTCGGCGAGACGACTGTGGTACCTGTTGATCTGCCTCATGGGAAATTCACCACCACGGGTTATGTTTTTCATCGGGGCGGCCGGAAGCTGCTTGCCTACTTCACCGACTGTTCAGAGCTGCCGCCTGCGGCTGTCGAGTCGGCTCAGGGTGCCGAGCTTCTCGTTCTGGACGCCCTGAGGGAGAGATCTCATCCTACACACATGAATTTCGATCAAGCCATTGTTGCTGCCCGATCAGTCAGGCCAACCAGCACCTTGTTTATTCACCTGTGTCATGAGGTTTCCCACGCGGCCAAGCAACTTGAGCTGCCCCCGGGATTCGCTCTGGCTTATGACGGCCTCCGACTTAAGTTGGATGGGTCGCATGTCGGGGAAGCAAATCAACCATGATTTTTTATATGACTCGGATCTTTCTTCACTTAATCCTGTTTGCGATTGTTCTAAATGGGGTCTGTTTAGCCGCTGCAACTCCTCAGGAGGATGCGGCCGCCACCGTGGTGATCTACAATGCGAATGATCCCGATTCCAAGGGGTTGGCCGACTTCTATTGCTCCGCACGCTCCATCGATCCGGCTCATGAGATCGCTCTTTCGACCACGAATACCGAGGAGATCTCTCGTAGCGATTATGACATCTCCATCGCTACTCCACTCAGGCAGGAGCTAGTGAATCGCGGATATTGGAGTGTCACCCAGGACATGATGAACCGTCCCATCCTAATAGCCTCGAGCATTCGTTACGCTGCAGTGATTCGCGGTATCCCGTTAAAGATCAAGGAATGCGCCGATTATCCCGGTGATTCACAGAGCCAGCCAGCCCCAGTCGGCACCGTGAATGCTGCATCCGTCGACTCGGAGCTCTCCATCCTGGGACTCTTTTCTCCTCAGATCTCGGGCGTACTCAAGAACCCTGTCTGTAACAACGCCTCGTCATCCGTCTTTAACCCGCAGGTCCCTCCCGCCCTGCTCTTCGTGGCTCGCCTCGACGCTCCGAGCGTGGAGGCTGTCAGATCCATGGTCATGAACGGACTCCATGCGGAGAAAGAAGGCCTGTGGGGGTGGGGGTACATTGATCTGCGTTCCATCACTTCTGCCGGCTACGTGCAGGGGGACAACTGGATCAGGGCAGCTGGCACGGCTATGCGGCGATACGGCATACCGGTGATCTCGGATGACCTGCCCGATACTTACCAATCAGGATTTCCAGTCACTGATGCCGCCGCCTACTACGGCTGGTACTCCGAGAACATCGATGGCCCGTTTGCGGATACTTTCTTCCAGTTTGTACCGGGAGGCGTCGCCGCGCATTTGCATTCCTTTAGCGCTACCACCTTGCATGATCCGAATAAGGGATGGACTGGACCTCTCATTCAGCACGGAGCCAGCGCCTCCGTGGGAAATGTCTACGAGCCCTTCCTGGCCTTTACCACCGACTTCGGCATCCTGGCCTCCACTCTACTAGCCGGATCGAATCTGGCCGACAGCTACTATGCGGCGCAGCCTGTGCTCTCCTGGATGAGCATCCTGGTGGGTGACCCACTCTACCGTCCCTATGCCTGCTTTGCTCAGGCCGACAGTACCTCTGCCTCCAAGAGTGTCTGGACTGATTACCGCAGGATCATTCTTTCCCATGATGGAGATGTCCTCAAGTCGGCAGGAGATCTAGTCGCCCGGGCAAAGCAGGGTGGGCAGAGCCTTTATCTTGAGGCTCTGGGGAACGCCCAGATGGATGCGGGTGTTCTTCCGGCGGCGGAGGCCAGCTTTTCCATGGCTTATAAAATGGCAAAAGAAAACCCCGTCCAGTTCCGCCTACTGCTCGAGGATGCCCGATGCTTCGAGAAGCAGGGAGATGCTGCCCACGGAGCTTCACTTCTGCGCTGGGGTCTGCTTCATTACACTACAGCCTCCCAGCGGGGGATTCTCTTGGAATGGATAGCCCGGATGGATCCGATCAAGCCTGCTCCGTCGTCATCTCCGTAGCAACCCGCCCAATCCTTCAGATGAGTAATATGGAACTCAGCCGTAACGGCTGCGAAGCAACGGCCGGGCTAGCAAACTCAGGAAAGGTTTCAAGAAAGGCTTCATTAAGATTGAGCTGCATTCTATGCCTCTTTTGGCTTTTAGCATCCACTGGGTCATGCCTTATGCCAGAAGATGTCAGTTCAAATGCAGGCAAGGAACTCAAAGCCTTCCCACCCGCAGGGGAGGGGATGAGTCGCTTCGTGATCATGCTTCCAGCGCAGAAGGATGAGGAACTCCTGAAAGTTCAACTTCTTGTCGGCAAGACCGTCAAACTTGATCCCCAGAACCGCTACTTCTTTGGAGGGAAGCTTGAGACCGAAACAATCCGTGGGTGGGGTTATGATCGTTACGTTCTCAAATCCCTTGGTCCCATGGCCGGAACTCTCATGGCCGTGGACACTGACATTCCCAAGTTAGATCGCTTCATCACACTTGCCGGAGCCCCCGAGCTGCGTCGCTACAACAGCCGACTCCCCATGGTCATCTATGTCCCCAAGGGGGTCGAAGTCCGCTACCGGATCTGGAGGGGGGATCGAATGATCGATGATGCCAGTGAGGGGTAGGGGAAAGGGTGGTGCGGGTGTTCATCAACGCTCCCCATTTTCCTACAAAAGCATCTGTCATTCGCGGCTAGACTTCCGAAGCGAGCTTGACCCTCTTGCAACATTTTAACCTTCTAACCTTCTAACTTTTTTTACCGGAATGCTGCGCACCATTCCGGTGATCGCCATGCCTCTGGCTCTCGACGCTCGACACCTCGTCACTCGACCTCCCCCTTCGGCCTAACCCTCGGATTCCTGATTCAGGATTTCCTTCAGCCGGAGAGAGGCGGTGCGACCGATGGGGAGGGGTTCCTCCAGACCATGAAACCGGAGGAGCGTCTGATCACGGCTGATCCATTCCGTGCTACGCAGGAGTCCGTAGTGAATGATCAGAGAACGGTCGAGCTTCTGGAACATGTTCATTTCCAGCACGGCATCCCACTCTGCGAGGCGTCGTCGATAGACAGTGGGGGTCGTTTCATTGCTGAATTGCACCTCGGTGTAATTCATAGCCGCCCGGATCCAGATAATCGAGGCGATCGGGATATGCTCCTCCTTTCCATCTCGCCTTGAGTCAAGATGCAGAACCCCACTGGTGAGATCCAGATCGGAAGTGGAGGATTCTTCCTGCTCCGCGATGGATTCTGTCCAGAGGGGGTTTTTGAGCACCCTGATTCTTTCGATGGTCTTTTCTAGCCGATAGGGATCCACGGGTTTCACCAGATAATCCACGGCCCCCGCCTCGAAGGCCGTCACGGCATATTCCTGATAGGCCGTGACAAAGACAACGCGTGTGGGCTGCTTGAGGTATTTCAGAATGGAGAATCCCGCCCCCCCCCTCATCTCCACATCGAGGAAGATGACCCCGGGAGTAGTTGTCTGCAGGAATTCCTTCGCCTCGGCTAGGCTCTGCAAGGCAGCGAGAACCTTGAACTCCGGATACGAGGAGAGGAGGGTGCGCATGCGGTTATTGGCCGCAGGTTCATCATCTATCAGGAGGGTAGAGAACATGGGTTGTGACTGGATGACTTCTTACTTCTTGCCAGTTGCTAGGACCGTGCGTCCTCCTGACAGGGGAATCATCACGGTGACACAGACATCTCCTCCCTCAGTACTCACATCAAGGCGCGTCTCCTCACCGAGGAGCAGATTGAGTCTCTTGCGGAGATTGCGGTGGGCACTCCCGGGAGAGCGGTTGACATCCGGTGATACCCAGAGACCATTATTGGTCACCGAGATCTTCAGGTGGCTCTGATCCACTCCGGCATTCAACCTCACACGGAGTTTCCCCTCGCAGGTCATCGATCCATAGTGGATCGCATTCTCAAGCAGGGGTTGGATCATCATCGGGGGGACCCGTACCGCACGTGCAGCCACATCGCAAGTGATACTGCACTGCAGATGCTCACCGAAGCGCGATTTTTGGACCACGAGATAGTGTTGGATGATATCCAGTTCGCGGGCCAGTTGCTCCAGCGGACGCGTCTCCCTGAGGGAGAACCGGAGAAAGGAGGAGAGATTTTGCGTCACCATCTCCACATCTTCCGGGCTATCCTTGTTGGCGACGATCGCATTGAGTGAGTTGAAGAGAAAGTGGGGGTTCAGCTGTGCCTGCAGGTACTTCAGTTCATAGGCGCTGGATTCCGCCTCGGCACGGCTTGCCCGGACCAGAGCGACGGAGTAGTCTTGGAGAAGTCGCAGTAGGTAATAGAGACTGATCCACATTCCGATAATGAAGAGCCGTCCCGCCATCAGTGCCCGATGTTGGATCGTTTGCTGAAGGTCCTGAAAGATTTTCAGATGTTGCGCCACCAGCGTGAGTGCCGATTGCTCGATCGCCACGATGAAGATACAGGCCAGGATGACCATCAGGACACGTGCCACTCTCTCCTGACGCAGGAACAACGGATGTTGCAGACCGTAGGCCAGCAGCGATGTCGCGGTGAATCCGATCGCCACACGCATCCCCACGAAGGCAACCTCATAATCCATCGGGTGGAAGACATGAACCAGCAAAAGCACTAAGAGACCCACAACAAGCCAGAATGTCGTCTGAAAGATCCAGAAGATCAGCGCCTGTTTATTTCGGGATGCCCATCCCGCGATCGCGCCGAACTCGTCTCCCGGCTTGATCGGGGCGAATGACTCCGGAGATGTCGCATGGGACATGCTCTCCCCTACGAGTGCGCGGTCCTCGCTGAGTGCTCCATTGGTCATCATTACGACTAGTAGCAACGACTTGGCATTCAAGACCAGTGGATATTTTTATTGGCTTCGTGCTGTTTCCAGTGAGTGAAGATTCGAAGCAGGCAAGAAGGAACCCTTCCTAGAGAGCCAACGAGATTCGTCTCCCTACATCGTTCATTGGATCCAATGAATTATTCTTTGGATCCCGAGCGACGGGTTCCTAGCCCCTCTGATTGGCCAACAATGGTTTTAGGATTAGCCAATTTGAGAGGATCGGAAATTCCTCCAAGAAGGTTTTCAGTTTCCGGTCCGGGTAATGAGTAATGACGTTTATCACGAAGTGTCTGGATGCCTTCCTCCCATGCCACAAGCATGTGTTTACCAAGGTCTCGAAAATCCGGATGCTCGCTGATCGCCGCACGGACTTTTGGGGCTGTGTCGGTAATCGCCTCGCAGATTGTTTCTACGAGGAGAGATTGTTCCCGGAGGGGGATGCCGAATTCCCCAGCGATGAATGTTTTTAGGTTTTTTCCGGGAGACCAGGTTTTCTTGCCCATAAAGGCAATGCCGGGTGGCTGGTTCTGGTAGCCAGGGTAGACCACGGTCGTTAGGAGATCGTAGGCCGGTGAAAGTCGGGCATCTGCTTTGCTGGAGTAGATCAGCGCGAGATTCTTGACATGGCAGTCGGCATTACGCAGGGCATAGGTCAGCAGAAGCATGATGCTGAGCTGACGGAAGGCCTCCCTCTGAGTTGGACCGGGAACATGGTTACGGATCGCCTTCGCGATGCGTTCCCACGTGGCGTCGTATTTTTTTTCCGGAGAAAGTCCCAGAAGGCAACAGAAGTCCTCCATACCCAGATGGGGGCAGCCTTCCTCATCGACATCGAAGCGGCGTGCGATGAGAGCTTTGCCATCCATGGAGATCTCGGTTTTGGTAGCAGGGAGGACTTTAGCGGCCACCTGCATGCAGAGGTGTTCATTGAGGGCTGCGAAGGGGAGATTACGCGAGGAGCCCTTAATGATATGTTTTCCAGTGAAGAGGGTTGTCTTGTTGAACGCCTTGATGCCGATGCTGGTATCGGTGCCATCAAGGAACTTTGGTATCACTCCTGAGACACCGCTCGTGGCGTGCTGGCGTACAAGTTCCGCAAAGGCTTCTTCGGAGTTGTCACCCTGAAGGACTTCTTCGACTTCAAAAGGTTGTGGGGGGGTCGCAAGGTCTGCCCCTGGAGCGGAAACTTGGATGCGTCCGATCATGTGACGTCCCACCACGGAGAGAAGGGCCGTGGGTTCAGATCCGATGTGGGGGCCGAAGCTTTCCTGAAGGACCTTGAGCAGGTAACCTTCCGGAAGGTTCATCTGAAAAATCGGATGCAGCGGAGCATCCCAGCCATAGGATTCTGTTCTCACCGGCATGGTAAGAGATACGAAGTCCTCCGGATCGACCTCTGGATGGTAAGTCATCACCGACTTGAAGGAACCAACAGGCTCTAGAGTGCCGACCTCGCGACCAAGCACATGGACGGAAAGCTTCATGAGCCTCCTAGTTCCTTTCGCAGCTCATCCAGATTACCCGCCGAGCCGGTTGGACGGACACCGAGTTCGAGACCTAGGACTGTCAGTAATGAGATGAGCTTTCGGAGGCCGAACTCGGGGAGGCGTCCGTTCTCCAGCCGGGAGAGGGAAGCACTGGGGACTCCTGCGGACGCGGCGAGTTCCTTTTGTTTGAGGCCAAGCTCCTTCCTGCGGTTTGCAAGAAGTTGACCGAACTCTGCTGTAGTCTTCATAAAATGACAAATATATCAATAATATGGGTATTCAATAGAAAAAATGACAAATATATCAAAATATATTGCTTCTGCATGGCCTATAGTTTTGGTTCTTCGCTATTTTGAGTGGGTGCCCTTTGGCCCCACAGGGATCCGAGGGGAGAGATAAATAATCTGGAACTCAGAATACCGAGCCTCGGGAGAGGCTGGGATAGACTACCGAAGGTAGCCCAAAAGTGGGGCGAGCGAATCAAACAAAGGAACATATGTTTTCCTGAGTTGGCTTGCCTGGCCGTTGCTTGCCTCGCCGCCTCCTGACGGCCTCGTCCTTCGGACTGCAGCGCAGGCTACATCGTGCCTCCCGGCACTCGATGTTCGCAGCCGTTGCATCTGAGTTCCCTATTCAAAAAACCCTGTTTGGTTCTTCTAAATCCTTTTCCAAACCAAAGGCCTAAGCGCTGATTGTTTTCGATCCAGCAGATTCACCCATTCCAAATAGCGGAGAGCCAGAAATAATGTAGCCACAAAAGACACAAAAAATCACAAAATGGAATGTCTCCATAACCCTCTGGTGCATCTTATGAGATGTCCTTAGAAACAATCACAAGCCCTGTGCTTCTTGTGCATCTTGTGGCCATGACTCAAAGGCCTAGGCGCTGATTGCTTTAGATCCAGCAGATTCACCCACTCAACATAGCGGGAAGCCCTTTTTTTATTCTCAATTCCCATCAGGGATTGATGGGCGGGAGGGGTAGTTAAAACTACTAGATGCTCTAATGAAGACTCATAGGGGGAGCTAGCACGTTCAGCCTCTATTCAAGAGGGTCACGGCACGTCTATGTTCTGGTTTTCATGAAATCAACAAACACAGCCTACGATCAAATAAAGCAAGGAAGCCAAGGCAACGTAGGTAACGAAGGTAAAGAAGCTGACCAAGAGGGAAGCGAGAGTCCCAAATCATCCTACCATCAACAATGGTTCACCGGAGATTTCCTCTTGGATCGTTCAATCGCTCACATCGAGTCACCGCAAAGAGAAGCTCTTCAGAAGAAGAAAGGTCGTTAAATTGCGTAAATAAATGTCAATTTCGTCACAATACTCATCTTTTCGGCGGATTCATGATAAAAATTACCCGATTCATCCCAAGTTGGTTGCGGATTCGAATTTCCTCAATAGATTGGTCAAACGCCCATGGACAGAGATCGGGATTGGGTTGGGGATAGTCAGCACTGCATGCGTGTTGCTTATCCCTGATCGTTATTCCATTTCTCAGATTCAGTGACGCCAATCAAAATGACTCCAATGCCAATCAATCCACAGCCTCGCAAATTACCGCAGCTTGCTCAGGCGATCCGCTCCATCCCCGGAGCGTTGCTGGTGCTGCTGGCTTTGCTTGCGATTGTGCCGAGGGCTTCTGCGGCTGTCAGAACATGGGATGGCGGTGGTGGTACCGGCGCTTGGGGAACAGCGGCTAACTGGACTGGTGGTGTTGGAAACCCTCCCGATGGAGCTGATGATGTGGTTTTTGCAGGCACGACCCAACTCAACACGACCAACAACCTGACTGGTGCGGCACTTACAAACATTGGCTTCCTGTTTCAGACAGCAGCCGGCGCCTTCACATTGAATGGCACGGCGATGACGCTGACGTCTTATATCACGAACAACTCTGCCAACATCCAGACGATCAATCTTGGGGTCATCATGGGTGCAGCGCTCACCATTGCGGCCAATTCAAACGATATCGTGATGAATGGAGTTCTCAGCGGAGGCTTTGGCTTCACCAAGACCGGAACAAACGACCTCATCTTTGCCAACACCAACACCTACACGGGAACGACCACGATCAGTGGCGGATCCATCCAGTTGACCAGCAATGGCACCACCAACGGCACACTTGGAACTAACAACGTTGTCAACAATGGGCAGTTGGTTTTCAACAGGGCTAATTCGTACAGCGTGAGCAACGCCATTTCCGGAACGGGAACGCTGATCCAGTTGGGAACTGGAACGACTGTTCTTGTGAGTAGCAACAGCTACTCGGGTGGAACGATTTTGAATGCAGGCACCATGGCGCTTGAAACCAACACTGCGATTGGAACCGGAGCAGTGACCTTCGCGAGCAACAGCACGACCCTCCAGGCGTTGACCAATCTGAACATCACAAACAACATCACCCTTACAGGC
>Ga0194059_1001428_pt1 | contig 10177 bp, 10 predicted proteins | sample SepL6211m_MetaG_FD_163426 | JGI IMG/M metagenome (GOLD analysis project Ga0194059, IMG submission 163426) | Anoxic zone freshwater microbial communities from boreal shield lake in IISD Experimental Lakes Area, Ontario, Canada - Sep2016-L626-11m | ecosystem: Environmental > Aquatic > Freshwater >... | reverse complement strand
TGTACCTTGTGTTGAAAAATCAATCCACCGTGGCAACACGTTTCTTCCGATTGCACCCATTGATGGCTTGTAGCCAACAAGTCCTGTTGCAGATGCAGGACCACGCACGCTTCCGCCACCGTCAGATGTAGTGGCAATTGGTGTCAACCCTGCAGCCAACGCAGCTGCAGAACCGCCACTTGAACCTCCGGGAGATTTGTCTGGGTTCCACGGGTTATGCGTTGCGCCGTACACCTTGTTTGTTGTGTACGCAGTTGCGCCGAACTCGGGACTGTTGGTTCGGCCAATGATGATTGCTCCGGCATCGCGAAGTCGAGACACAACGGAGTCATCGACATCATCTGCAGGTCCGTTTGCATACAGCGCTGATCCGGCCGTCGTGATGTGGCCTTTCACTCGCGCCATGTCTTTTACTAAAAATGGCAAGCCAGCAAGTGCGCCTGTTCGTGGGTGTGATGCCGCCAGTGCGCGTGCTTCGTCTGCATAGACCGACACAACTGCATTTAATGGCACTGCTGCTTCGATACGTCGAAGACTTTCGTTCACGAGATCAACAGGGTTGATCTCTCCTGATCGGACTTTGGCTGATAGTTCTTCAAGCATGAGCGAAGACTAGTGATTATCGGCCGAGAGGAATCCATCGCCAATCGAGCTGGCAGATTGTGGGGTCAACGATCTCAAGAATGGAGAGGCCCAGAACGCTTGCACGGGCAGATAAGCCGGTGTCAGGGCGAATAGTGGCACCTGCAGGGGCTTTGACTGCAGCAGCCATGAGCGAACGTCTGGCTGCAAAAGTGTAGGCCGCTAGTTGCGCCGCAATGTCAGGGGAGTGGCGCGCAGCAACAATGCTTTCGAGGCGGAATGTGCGCCACTGGGCAAACGATGGCGACATGTAGTTCGCCAAAATATCAGTGACTACTGCGCGTTGATCATGTGCTGTGAAGACTCGCGACCATTCTTCAACATCACGACGACTCTGTGGCGGGAAGAGAACTTCGAGGCAATCTGCAACGAGGGCATCTTTGTTTTCATAGAGACCATAAATTGCTCCGACACTGACTCCGGCGCGACGTGCGATTCGCGACACAGTGGCTCTGTGTACCCCTGTGCGTGAGATGACGTATTCGCTTGCTGCGATCAATGCATCGCGAACGTCGTCATAGGTTGTGGGGAATTGATACGGGGCGGCGTTTCGTAGTGTGCCGGCTGATTTTGCAGGCTTTACTGGCGATTGAGCCGAAAGTGTAAAGACTTCAATCAGTGCTGTCGGATCAATCATGTTGTTTTTATTATCAACGTATGCAGAGTTAAGTAACGACGCGCCAAATAATGTGCTGATTGCTGACACTACAGATTGGCGTAGTGCGCCATCTGTAGCAGGACCAACTCCGCGATCATCGAGAAGCCCGTTGATGTCGCGTTGTACAACTTCACCGATTGTTTCATCACGTCGTGATGCGATGATGACTTCCATTGCACTACCAAGGTCAGGAATAATCCCTGGATCGGTCGAGCGAATGAAAAGTTCTGCAATTTTTCCCATGCTGCTGTTGTCTTTAGAGATCACTGCGTCAGCAAGCAACGTAATGATCTCTGACAGCATCGGCCAGAAGCTTTTTTCCCAGGCCATAACCACGAGTTCTGATCTGTCGTCACATCGGGCATAGATAGCGCCACTGGAAAAGCCAGCATCGGCGGCAACGCGGGTGAGCGCCATCTGGTCGACGCCCACTGTTCGCACAGCACTGGCTGCGCTGTGGGCGACCTTCAGGTCAGTCTGTCGCGATTTTTCCGACTGCTTAGTGGCAATAACCATGGTCTGATTGTCTCACACCTGCCAGCAAAGAGAACATCCCTAGAGTAGAGATGTGACACTTTCCCTAGCTGCCATTCAGATGTCCATGTCCGACTCCCGTGAGGACAACGTTGCTACAGCCGAACGTTTGGTGCGTGACGCCGCTTCATCGGGCGCCAAAATAATCCTTATTCCAGAGCTATTCGAAGGTGAGTACTTCTGTAAGGAACAAGAAGCGACGCATCATCAACGCGCTACATCTGTCGACGACAATCTGACTATTCAACATTTTCAAAAGGTTGCTGCAGAACTGAATGTGGTGTTACCACTCAGTGTGTACGAACGGGCTGGGAATGCATTGTTCAATACCGTGGTCATGGTCGACGCCGACGGTTCTCGTATGGGCGTGTATCGCAAGAGTCATATTCCTGATGGGCCTGGCTATTCCGAAAAGTTTTATTTCAGTCCTGGTGATACAGGATTTCGTGTGTGGGCTACGCAACACGGAAGAGTTGGCGTTGGTATTTGTTGGGATCAATGGTTTCCCGAAGTTGCACGAGCGATGGCACTGCAAGGTGCCGAATGCATTCTGTATCCCACGGCTATCGGTAGTGAGCCACAAGAACCAACGTGGGATTCTTCACGTCATTGGCAGCGCGTGATGCAAGGTCATGCAGCAGCGAACCTTTTGCCTGTAATGGCAGCAAACAGAATCGGCCGTGAAGTTCAAAACTCAACTGAAATTAATTTTTACGGCTCATCGTTCATTGCCGACAACACTGGTGCATTAGTAGCAGAAGCAGGGCGTGATACTGAAGAAGTTATTCACGCGGCGTTTGATCGTGCCGCGTTGTCTGCATTGCGCTCATCGTGGGGTTTGTTCCGTGATCGACGTCCAGAACTGTACGGCGCACTTTTTACTCTTGATGGCAGCGATAGTTATTTCTCGCATCCAACGAAGTAGAGGTAAATGAATGTCCATATTTCCGCGCGTCATGCCTGCTGAATTTGAACAGCACCAGAGCTCCCTGATGTGTTGGCCGTCGCGTGATGATATTTGGGATGGTCAGATTGCTGACGCAGAGCGCGCCTATGCAGAACTCGCGAATGCCATTGCTGCCTATGAGCCAGTAACGATGATTGCGGATCCAAAACATATTGAACGCGCTGAATCATTGTGCGGCACCGGAGTGAATGTCATCACTGTGCCAATAGATGATTCATGGTGTCGTGACACTGGACCTATTTATGTGCGCGAATCAGCTGGTGGCCTCGTGGGTCTGGATTTTGTGTTTAACGGCTGGGGACAAAAGTTTGTACCTCATGATCAAGATGCGCAATTGGCATCGCGGGTGTTGTCTCAACAAAACCATCAAAAACGCAGTGTTTCAATGGTTCTTGAAGGGGGGTCCATCAATGTTGATGGTGCAGGAACTTTGGTCACCACCATGCAATGTCTGTTGCACCCGAACCGCAATCCTGGGATGTCGCAGACAGAGATTGGGACTGTGCTGAAAGACGAACTCGGAGTCTCGTCGGTGGTGTGGTTGCCGCATGGGCTGGCACTTGATCACGACACTGATGGTCATGTTGACAATGTTGCTGCGTTTACTAAACCAGGTCATCTGTTGTTGCAAGGATGCCAAGACTCAGTCGAAGAAGATTATGCACGAATGTTCATCAATGAAAAAGTGGCTCGCTCATCTTTGTCCGGACGTGGTGAGCTGTTGGAAGTTGATGTGGTTCCAATTTTGCCCTTTGTAGAAACTGATTCTGGAAGAGTTGTTGTTCCGTATTTAAATTTTTACATCGGAAATAGTTTTGTTGTTATTCCAGTGACAGGCCATGAAGCTGACAAAGACATGGTGCAGATGATTAGCGAATTCTTCCCAAGTCGTGAAATGGTTCCACTTGAAATTGGTCGCATCCTCGCCATCGGTGGGGGCGGCATTCACTGCATCACACAGCAAGTGCCTGTCTAGAGACTCCAGTCGATGGGTGCTCGACCTGCCTCTTGTAAAAGCTCATTGGTGCGTGAGAACGGTGCACTGCCAAAGAAACCTCGATAGGCCGATAACGGCGATGGGTGAGGTGCCTCAAGAATTGCATGATGCCCCTGTGTAATCAGCTTTTTCTTGGCCTTAGCATGAGCCCCCCACAAGATAAATACACATCGTTCCGTGTTGTCGTTGACGGTACGAATGATGTGGTCCGTGATTTTCTCCCAGCCCTTTTTCGCATGACTGCCGGCACTGCCTTCACGAACAGTGAGTGATGTGTTGAGAAGTAGAACACCTTGTTGTGCCCATGGTGTCAACGTGCCATGTATCGGTGGTTGCAGTCCGATGTCATTTTCTCGTTCAATAAAAATGTTACGCAACGAAGGGGGAATGGTGACATGAGGTTGTACCGAAAAACTCAACCCATGTGCTTGGCCATGTTCGTGATACGGATCTTGTCCGAGAATGACAACTGAAATCTCGTGTGGCCCGGTGAATGACAGTGCAGCAAATACCTGTTCCTGAGGTGGGAAGACTGTGGACTCTTCTCGTTCGCGAGAAATAAATGATGAAAGCTCACGTGCAGAATCAGTCGACATCACCTCAGCAAGTGATTCTTTCCATTGTGGGTGCACGGTCTTATCGTATGAAGTGTGCATAACCTATAAATACTAGACATATGACTGTTGAACAGCAGTGTGTATGTCGCAATTACTGCAAACTCTTTGGCACACTAGAGACCTCATGCAATTGTCATTGTCTATTGATATTGGTGGCACCAAGTGTGCAGTTGGTTTAGTAACTCGCGACGGCGAGCTCATTGACCGCACCTCTGTTGTTGTTAATCCACGTGACACTGCAGATGATCTTTTTTCCGACATTGCAGAAGCTGTGCAACAACAACTTACGCGGGCACGCGAACATCACGGTGATAGTCCGTTAACAGTGGGTGTTGCATGCGCAGGTCCAAGTACTCACAATCTTGAATTGGTTTCTCCTCTTAATATTCCGCAATGGCGTGATTTTCCATTACGTGATCGATTGATTGACATCACCGGTTTGCCTGTCTTTGGCGATGGTGATGCAAAAGCACTAGCCCTGGCAGAAGGCTGGGTAGGTGGAGCACGCGGCGTTGACAACTTCATGGCCATGGTGGTCTCCACCGGGGTTGGCGGCGGAATTGTTCTGAATGGACAGCTTCTGCAAGGCAACACTGGCAATGCGGGGCACATTGGGCATGTGGTTGTGGAGCCAAATGGCCGCAGATGCGCCTGTGGAGGCCGTGGGTGCCTTGAGGCTGAAGCGTCTGGTCCTGCAATCGAAGCAATTACAGGTCGCCCTCCGACGCAACCGACGTACGAGATCATGGTGCGCACGGGACGGCTAGTTGGGCGTGGTGTTGCGTCAGTCTGCAATCTTCTTGATCTGCAACTTGTATGTGTCGGCGGAAGTGTTGCACTCGGGTTCGGCGCAACATTCTTTAATTCAGCGCAACGCACACTTGATGAATTATGCGGACTTGAGTTTTCTCGCGGTGCGAGAATTATTCCGTCACGCTTGGCTGATCAAGGTGGGCTCATTGGTGCAGCTGCAGTTGGCTGGCGCGGTCTTAACCGCATGGCATCTACGTCGCACTAATTGTTCGCGAGAGAAGTGGTTCTACGACCACTGCAGTAGATCAACTTGCACTCGTGTGAGTGGTTGTTGAACATCGATCCATTCTCCGACGCTCGGTATGGGTCGTCCGCGCGCAATGAACAACATCGACGTGTGCATATGTGGCGGCTCCAACATGTTCATTCGTTGACGTTGAAAATGAAATGGACTACGTCCGTCGAGAAGTGGCACCACGCCGTGCGCTGTGCCACACCCAACAATCACTATTTCGCCAGGGCCTTTGATGGGAACCTGCGTATAACCAGCAAAAGTACCTGATTCCACTGGGTGATGATCAACGACGTCGGCTGTCAGATGCATTGTTGATTTATCGCCATGCCACAGTGAAGTGCCGAGACGCATGCGAAATTCACGAGACGGATAGTCGCGCCGTAATACAGCGTATGCGGCGGCGTCAAGGTGGCTGATGTACACAGGCAGTGACGGATCAATGTGATCCATCCATCGCGTGATATCCGAAAGGTGAGTTTCCATGTCGCCAGCAATGGGCGGATGAATTGCATAGCCACGAATGGTGAATTGTGCGTCTGCAATATCGGAAAGTAACGGTTGCAAGTTTGCAAGGGCGACACCGAAACGCATTGTTGAGGATTGCAACTTGATGATGACATCGCCGCGCCACTGCGCACGAGTGAGTGCGACAACATGGTGAGGGCTGCCTACTGTCAGTACGGTGTTCATCGGCAGATTTTTTGGCGGTGCAGTCATCGTTGGGGTTAAGACAATAGGAGTGATGTGCGCTGGTGTGTCTCGAACTTCGAACACCGTGCCGACGGCGACTTCACGAGATAACTCGCCAGCAATCTCCATGAGGTTCCAGCGACGAAAGCCATAGCCGTTACCCTTCACGACCGGAACAAGGCCGGGGGTTACATCGGCAACGCCATGAACATGGGCCAGCCAGTCGGCTCTGCGGACGGTCAGGCGAATTGTCACCCCATGTACGGTACTCGGGAGACCAATTCCCGAGTTGTTCAGTCGGGAATTAGCCCATAGCGTGGGCGTATGGCAAAAGTATTTGGGTTTCCCAATCCAGTGAACGAAACATCGGCCCGCATTGTGGCCACAGGAGCTGTTCTGATGAGCGTTCTGTTTGTCGTCACCGGAAACCCATTGGTGCTTGTGCCACTGACCTACGGGTTTGTCGCACGAGTTCTGACAGGTCCGTTGCTGAGCCCGCTTGGCCGCATCGCAACCGAAGTTATTACGCCGCGGATGAAGCGCGACCATGTTTTTGTCGCTGGTCCACCGAAGCGTTTTGCTCAAGGGATTGGTGCAGCATTTTCTGTCACTGCTTCAGTGTTGTGGTTTCTTGATCTGCACACAGCATCACGAGTTGTAATAGCAATGCTGGCTGGCGCAGCGTCACTTGAAGCGTTCGTTGGCTTCTGTCTCGGATGTGCGATCTTTTCTCGCCTGATGCGATGGGGTGTCATTCCTGAATCAGTCTGCGAAGACTGCAATGACATCAGCGCGCGACTGAGCGCCGCACGGTAATTACCGGCAGCAAGCAGCGCAACGAACGTGCGCGCAAAGCGCCCACCCACACACCTGTTCCGTATGCCATTCCTTCAAGAATGCGCATAACGAGATAGCGAACAGGGTGACCTGGTTTGTGGCGCATGAGTCCGACAATTGGAGGAACAAAAGCGCTGAATGTAAACATTGCTCCAAGTCGTAGCGACACGAACGATGCAAGAAAAAACAAAGGCCACCATGCTCGCATGATGGCGCGTGCAAGGAGGCGAGTGGTGCTGGTAAGAGCTTTCCATGCAAGTTGTGTGCGAGTTCTAACGGGAATTGATGTCGACCGTAATGACACTGCGAAATATGCCATGGTTGGCACCACAAGAATAATTGCGAAATAGATGTAGCCCATTAGCACTGTTGTTGCAGTGAGCAGTAGTAATGCATGAGCGCGTAACGGTGATGCAGCACGCGGGTGACGCTGATCAAGCAATGCAGCACTAGTGCCGTAGTCATAACGCTGTCTGAGCATTTTGCCCATGGATTGGCGTGTTCTGTGGGGGCATTCAATCGATGGAACATAACGGCAGGTGATTCCTTTTTCAACAAATCGCCATACCAAGTCAACGTCTTCACCCATGCGAATGGAATCATCAAATCCACCAACAGTGCGTAGTAATTGCACATCGCAGACCAGCACAGTTGCAGGAAGATACGACACGCGAGACATGGGGCGAACCAGTGCAGGCACGGCACCAAGGTCTAGCGGCGAATGGTGAGATTCAAATTCGCCGATGAATGTTCTGTCGTTCACACATGTAATACGCGGAGCAACTGCGCCAGTTTGAGAATCAATGAGGTACGCCGCCAATGTGGCGATCTGCTGTGTGGAGACCATGACATCGGTGTCGACACACGCAACAAATGCGGTTGTAACGAGCGCTATGCCGGTATTGCGTGCGGCGCCTGGACCTTTGTTTATGTCGTGCCTGATAACGCGAACATTGTCGATATCTACAGGGTGAGGTGACGCGTCATCCACAATGATGATCGAGGGGCCAGCAAGTGATGCCACTAGTTCTTCAAGATGATCATGCGATTGTGTGCTGGTGATGAATGCAGGAATGACAATGCTGATATCAGTTAATGGTGCAGGGTCGTTCGGCACTGGATGCACTGCACCAGTTGCCAGCAAACGGTCTGTTAACTGAGCGTGATTCTGTGGCAGTTCGGAATTGGTCTCGATGGCATCCAATATTTTTGATCCCGCATCAGTGACACCGAAGTAGGTGAGTGGAGAACCAGCCAGTACGCCGTCTCCATTCCGAGAGCGAAACCATTGTTCATCAGCAACAAACTTGCTTGTCATTGCGAATCACTACGCCACTCAGTGGACAGTCTTGCAAGATGTGTTGCAAGACTCGATGAATACAAATTCATTACGGCAATGCCGTGTTCTTTGGTAGCAGTGGTCGGGTCGCCGAGAACGCCGTTTGCTGCTACGCCAGCAACGCCACTGGTGCGCATCTGTGCCACAAGGTCAGATGCATCTCCGATAGTTCCGCGTTCAATGCGATCAGTATGAACGGTGTCAGGAGCCACGTGCAGCATTACTGAGGTTTCTGTATGTCCTGCGTGCATGTCAGCGCCGTCGTAGGACGGCAAAGACCATATTGAATACTGGATCTTTTCGTATGTCAGAGCTGAACTAATACGCACAAGTGCATCTGCATTACCGCCATGTCCGTTCACTATGCATACGCCGTGTGCCCATGATGCAGATCGGCAAATCGCAACGACTGATTGCACGAGAGCTTCGGTCCCAGTGCTGAGAGTGCCTGAGAAGCCGGCATGTTCATCACTTGCTGAAATAGCAATAGTTGGCGCAATAACAAAAGAATTCGTATGGACTTTGCTGTCTTGTAACGCACGGGCGACAACCGAGTCAATAATGATGGTGTCTGTGTCGAAGGGCAAATGAGGCCCGTGTTGTTCCCATGCGCCAAGTGGCAAGAGAACGATCTGACTATTCATGACGAATAGAGATTAGACGGTCGTGCCTGTAACGGGAGGCTCGGTGCCAGACAATAGGCGTTTGATATTTGAAGCATGGCGAATTTCAACAAGTGCGCCAATTCCGACGAGTGACAATATTTCCCACGTGGGTGTACCGCTGATAACAAATGCCGCGACTAAGACTGGGACAATTGCGATCGATGCGATTGAAGCTTTCTTTGTCACCTTCGTCACAAGAAGCCAAGTAAGTGCTGCGCCAATTACTAGAAAGGGGTGGAGTGGCATCAAGCTTCCGCCAGCGGTGGCCACGCCTTTGCCGCCTTTGAATTTCCGCGTAATGGGAAATACATGGCCAAGTACTGATGCGGCTGCACATGCATATGCGATCGGACGATTCGACAACATGGTGGCAACGGGAAGCGCACCCTTCAGAGCATCACCAGCGAAAACGTAAATGCCGTACTTTGTGCCAAGTGCTCGTGCAACATTGCTGGCACCAGGATTTCCAGATCCGACCGATGTGATGTCGACACCCTTTGATTTTGCAATCAGAATTGCAATGGGCAGTGTGCCGCAGAAATACGCGATGATGATCGCAAGTATCGCGACAAAAGAATTCACGTAGAGACTTTACTCTTTATGAGAGTGCGTGTTGGCTTTGAATGGTCCATTGATGGACGAGGCACAAGCGAGACCGGTACTGATGGCAAGAGAACTTCACCATGGCCTGTTACGCATTCAGGATCTGGGCCGTCTAATGGAAGACCAGTAAAGAACTTGGCAGCCATGCAGCCGCCTTGGCATGCGTCAAATGCTCCACAGGAGGCACATGCGCCAGCACTTTGTGGTTCGCGCAATTCAGTGAATAGATCTGATTCGCGCCATACGTGGGTGAAACCACCATCTTCAAGAACATTGCCTGCTTTAAACGTGTCGTGAATAACAAATGGGCACGCGTACACATCGCCGATTGGGTCAATGAGGCACACCACTCGGCCAGCACCGCACAAGTTCAAACCTGGCAGTGATTCGCCAAATGCGTTGAGGTGGAAAAATGAGTCGCCAGTGAGAACATTTTCTCCGTGTGCAAGCAACCAATTGTAGATCTGACGTTGTTGAGCATTTGTGGGGTGAAGTTCATCCCATGTATCTGCACCACGTCCGGCAGGGCGCAAGCGCGTAATGCGAAGTTGCGCACCATATGAATCAGCGAGAGCTTTGA
>Ga0194059_1001427_pt1 | contig 10179 bp, 7 predicted proteins | sample SepL6211m_MetaG_FD_163426 | JGI IMG/M metagenome (GOLD analysis project Ga0194059, IMG submission 163426) | Anoxic zone freshwater microbial communities from boreal shield lake in IISD Experimental Lakes Area, Ontario, Canada - Sep2016-L626-11m | ecosystem: Environmental > Aquatic > Freshwater >... | reverse complement strand
GAGTTTGTAGTGCCCGCAGGAACCGGCGGCGGCGCCGACCAGATGGCGCGCTTTCTGCAAGGTGTGGTGGCTAAAAATAAACTCAGCCCGCAGCCGATCATCGTGGTCAATAAATCTGGCGGCGCAGGCGCCGAAGGCTTTTTGGATGTGAAAGGTGATAAAGGCAACGCACACAAAATCATTATTACCCTGTCCAATTTGTTTACCACGCCGCTGGCGACCGGCGTGCCCTTTAACTGGCGCGATATGACACCGGTGCAGATGCTGGCGCTGGACCAATTCATTTTGTGGGTGCACTCGGATACGCCCTATAAAACGGCTGGCGACTACATGGCTGCGGTCAAAGCGCAACCCGACAAGGCATTCAAAATGGGGGGCACGGGCTCCAAGCAAGAGGACCAGATCATTACCGTGCTGATGGAAAAATCCACCGGTAAAAAAATGATTTACATCCCCCTCAAAGGTGGTGGCGATGTGGCCGTGCAATTGGTTGGCAAACATATTGACTCCACCGTAAACAACCCGATCGAGGCCGAAACCCATTGGCGTTCGGGCGCGCTGCGGCCTTTGTGTGTGTTTGACAAAGAAAAGCTGCCGTACAAAACCAAGCTTACAGCTACGCAGTCCTGGAACGACATACCCACCTGTACTTCGGCCGGTTTGCCGGTGGAGTACCTGATGTTGCGCGGTATCTTTATGCCGCCCGGCGTGTCGGACGACCAGGTGAAGTTTTACCTGGACTTGTTTAAGAAAGTCAGCGCCCTGCCCGAGTGGAAAGCCTTTATGGAAGAAGGTGCCTTCAAGCAAACCGCTTTGACTGGCAAAGACTATTTCGACTGGCTAGGCAAAGCCGAGCAGCAGCACCGCGAGTTGATGCGCGAAGCCGGTTTCCTCGCCAACTAAGACCTCTACAAACAGGTATTACGCAATGACAACTCCACACGACACCTCGGAGCAAGACGAAGACGGCGCAGGAGCGACGCTGACGCGCGGTCCTGAACTGGTGGTCGGCCTGATCATCATGGGCCTGGCTGGCCTGGTCATTACCGACAGCATGCGGGTCGGTATTGGCTGGGGCGACGAGGGCCCGCAGGCGGGCTACTTCCCTTTCTACATTGGCCTGATCCTGCTGGCGGCCAGCGCGACAGTGGTGCTAAGCACCCTGTTGAAGTGGAGTAAGTCGCAAGCGGTGTTTGCCACGCGCGAGGAGCTGGTGCCGGTGTTCCAAATGCTGGTTCCTATGGTGATTTATGTGGTCGCCATGGTGTTTCTGGGCATTTACCTGCCGTCTGCCATTTTGATCGGCTACTTCATGCGACACCACGGCAAGTTTGCATGGCCCTCCAGTTTAGGCGTGTCGATAGGGGTGCCGCTGACGTTTTTCCTGGTGTTCGAAAAATGGTTTCTGGTGCCTCTACCTAAAGGCCCGATTGAAAACATGCTGGGGTTCTAATGGACGAAATTAACAACCTGTTCAATGGCTTTGCGGTAGCGCTGACGCTGCCTAATATTGCCTATATGCTGATCGGCATCACCCTGGGTGTGCTGATCGGGGTGTTGCCCGGTCTGGGCGGCGCCAATGGCATTGCCATCTTGCTGCCGCTGACCTTCTCGATGAACCCGACTTCGGCCATCATCATGCTTTCCTGCATCTACTGGGGCGCTTTGTTTGGCGGGGCCATTACCTCGATTTTGTTCAACATACCGGGCGAGCCCTGGTCGGTAGCCACTACGTTTGACGGCTACCCCATGGCCCAGCAGGGCAAAGCGGCGCAGGCCCTGACGGCTGCGTTTACGTCCTCGTTCATCGGCGCTTTTTTTGCCGTGGCGCTGATTACCTTTTTAGCGCCGGTACTCGCCAAGTTCGCGCTCAACTTCGGACCGGCCGAATACTTTGCGGTCCAATTGCTTACCTTTTGCAGCTTTGTGGGTATGAGCAAGGAGCCGCCGGCCAAGGTGATCGTTTCCATGATGCTGGGCTTTGCGCTGGCTGCCGTGGGAATGGACACGGTGACCGGCCAATTGCGCATGACCTATGGCTTTCCAGTGCTGCTCAAAGGCTTTGACTTTTTGATCGCGGTGATCGGCCTGTTTGGCATCGGCGAGATTTTGCTCACCATGGAAGAGGGCCTGGCCTTCAAGGGCAAGTCCGCCCAGCTCAACCCCAAAGTGGTGTGGGAGACCTGGAAGACGCTGCCACAGTACTGGCTGACCTTTTTGCGCTCCACGGCTATCGGCTGCTGGATGGGCATCACGCCCGGCGGCGCCACACCAGCGTCCTTTATGAGCTATGGCATTGCGCAGCGCATGTCCAAGGACCCCGAATCCTTCGGCAAGGGCCAGATTGAAGGCGTGCTGGCGCCCGAAACTGCGGCGCATGCGGCGGGCACTTCGGCTTTGTTGCCCATGCTGACGCTGGGCATTCCCGGCTCCCCCACGGCGGCGGTTCTGCTCGGCGGTCTGATGATTTGGGGCCTGCAACCCGGGCCTATGCTGTTTGTCGAGCACAAAGACTTTGTCTGGGGCCTGATCGCTTCCATGTACTTGGGCAATATTGTGGGCCTGATCGTGGTACTGACCACGGTGCCCTATTGGGCCGCGTTTTTGCGCATACCCTTCTCGGTGATCGCGCCGGTGATCGTGGTGATCTGCGCCATCGGGGCCTATACCGTGCACAGCGCCATTTTTGACGTGGTAATGATGATGGTCTTTGGCGTGGTGGGTTATTTGTTCAAAAAGCTCAAGTACCCGATGGCGCCTATGGTGCTGGCACTGGTGCTAGGCGATATGGCCGAAGCGAGTTTCCGCCAGTCCATGCTGATGTCGCAAGGCAGCCTGTCTATCTTCTGGTCCAACGGCCTGGTGGGCGGCATCTTCGCCCTGGCTATGCTGATGCTCATCTGGCCGCTGGTAGGTGGCATTGTGGGTGCGCTACGGGGTAAAGCGGCCGACTAAGCAGCCGGATTCGCGCAGGTCGGCTGCCCCATGTGCCGCCAAAGAAAAAGCCCATGCGCGCTCGCGATGGGCTTTTTCTTTGGACTATCCGAACCTTACAGCTTCACAGTGCTTTGCTCTTTTTCGCTGCGTACTTGTTCCGCAATGGCCTCGACCTGCTCGTCGGTCATGCCAAACTTGGCTTGCATTTGCTTGAGCTGGAGTCGTTCTTCTTCAGTGACCACGCCGTCGGCCAGCACTTCGCGCACCTGCAGCTCGTATTCAGACTCGCGCCGTTGTACTTGCGCGGTGTAGGCGGTGGCGACTACACCGGTCAAGATGGCGGCCAATGCAATAGCCAGAATTTGCGTCACCACCACCAGCACGACCCCCAGGAAGGTAACCGGGTCCACATTGCCCCAGCCGGAGATGATGGTCAGGATAAACCAGTGCATGGCCGCGGGGATGGAGGGGAAGACGTCGGGCTGGTCCGTCCCTTCAATGATGTAAATCAGCGAAGAAAAAAGCAAGCAGCTGATGAGCAGCAAAAACATGGCCGAAGAAAAAGAGTCCTTCTCCGCCTTGATAGCTGCAAACATATCGTCCATCGCACTGTTGTAGCGTGAAAGCTTGAAAATCCGCAATAGGCGGAACATGCGCAGCACACGCAAATCAGCTCCTGGAAAAATCAGTTGCAGGTAGAAGGGCACGGTGCTTGCGAAGTCCACCACGCCAAAGGCGCTGAACATATAGTCTTTGCGCCCACGCCAGGCGCTGCCTTCGGCCTTGGGGTACTTCTCGCCATAGGACCAAACACGCAGCACATACTCGATGGAGAACACAATCACGCTAAACACGTCAAAGGCATAAAAATACTCGTGGTAGGCCTCATGTACGTCGTGCAGCGACTCCAAAATAATGGAGAGCACATTGGCTACCACCAGGGTGGCGATAAATATTTCGCAAGCCCGGTTGGCGTTATCGACTACCGCGCCATCCAAGATTTCAAATATGCGGCGCTTGACGCGGCGGATGCCGGTCAGCTCTTCAATGGGGTTGTCGATATGCATTATTTTTTCTTGCCTTGCGCTTCATCGATAAATACCTGCACCTGCGCATCGGACAAGCGGTATTTAACTTGGAGGGCTTTGAGGGATTCCCGTTCGGCATCGCTGACCACGCCGTCAGCCAAGACCAGCCGCAACTGGCTCTGGTAAGCCGCTTTTTTGCGTGATATCTGATTAGAGAAGGCCGAGGCCACGATACCGGTCATGATGGCCGCCATACACACGCCCAGAAAGCCGGTAAGCAGGGCGATCACCTCGCCCGCCTTTGTCACAGGCTCGACGTTACCGTACCCCGACGTAATGGTCACGATGGACCAGTAAATCGCATGCGGGATAGAGCCAAATTGCTCTGGCTGCTCATGCCCTTCAGCAAAGTGCATCAACGAGGCCGACACCACGGTGGCGATCAGTAGCAAAAAGGCGGCTGAGCCAAAAGCTCGACGCTCGGAGTACACCGCATGGAACAAGTCCTGCAAAGCGGTGTTGTACTTAGAAAGTTTAAGAATCCGCAGAAGACGTAAAACGCGCAGAATGCGCAAGTCCAGCGATGGGAAAAACATGTGCATGTAATGCGGCATGGTGGCAAAAAAATCCACCAGGCCAAAGGGGCTGAAGATGTACTCGCTGCGCCCTTTCCAGGAGCCGCCCTCGCCGCCTGCAAACTTAGCCCCTAGCGACCAGACGCGCAGCACGTATTCGATGGTGAAGAAGGTCACGCTCCAGAACTCGAGCTCATGGAAGAAGTCTTTGTAGACAGCGTGCACTTCGGGCACCGAGTCCAAAATCACCGCCGAGCAATTAACCAGCACCACCACGGTGATCAGCCATTCCACATACTTGCTGATCTTGTAACTAGGCGATCCTTCTAGGACCTCCATCACACTATGCTGTAGTTCAGACAACTTCATGGCGGCACTTCACAATCTATCTACGAATACGCTAACTATCGACTATCAAACACCGGCACTTAGCACGCCGGTGCTTTGGGAACCTTGCTTATCAGCTTTTACCCTGAATTTGCCGCCACAGCGCCATATCGCCTGCGCTCAAGCTGTCTCGGGACTTGACTGCCGCATCAAAAGCAGCTTCGTCGGTCAGCAGGGCTAAGCGGCGGATATCGCTAATGAGTGACTTGTAATGCTCCACCGCCAACTCCGGCCTTTGCGCAATGGTGCTGATCGGTAAAGTTTGCAGCTCGGCCTCTTTTTCCAATTCATGCTGTATCAGCTTGATCAGCGCGTTCACCTCTTCGACGCTCAGGTGCATTCGATGCGCTTCGTGACGGATGGTGTGGATTTCGTCAGCGTCGATGACGCCATCTTTCAGGATTTTGTAGAGATTGTTCTTCAGTTCATCACGCTCTTTTTGCAACTCGTCGCTGAAGGCAGAAGACAACAAAGCCGCAGGAATCGCGAAGATACCGATGCCGATGAAGGCCAGCACAATCGTCATCGCCCGGCCCGGCACCGTGACCGGCGAAATATCGCCATAGCCCACTGATGCAAGGGTAATCACCGCCCAGTAGATCGATGTGGGGATGTTTTCAAACTTGTCCGGCTGCGCTTCGTATTCAAACAAATAGCCTAGCGATGCGGTCAGCACCACCAGCAAAATCATGATGAAAGCAGCGGCAGCAATCACCGGCCATTCGCGTGAGACGACTTTAACCAGCGTGGCCGTAGCATCGTTGCCGCGCGTGAGTTTGAGCAAACGCGTTAAACGGAAGACCCGCAAGAATCGCAAGTCCAGCAAGTGGTGCAAAAACACCTCTAAAAAGAAGGGCAGGATGGCTAGAAAGTCAATCAAGGTGGAAGGATGCTTTGCCTGGCGCCAGCGGCCTATCACAGTTCCCTCGTAGCCCGGTTCCTCCACGCAGGAATACATACGCATGCAGTATTCAATCGTAAACACCGCGACGGCCACCGCATCAAGAATCACAAACTCGACATTGAGCAGATAAGAAATGCCGTGCACCGACTCCAAGATCACCGCAAACACGGACACCAGCACCCACATGGCGATGAAGAGTTCAAACATCTCTTGCAAACGTCCGCCATAGGCGCTCTCGAAGATCAGCGCGTGGATCTTTTGACGAAAGGTACGGCCACGGTTGAGCGCGGCAAACTCGTGGTAAGCCGGAATGACGATGCGGAAAATTTTGAGTAAACGCAAAATCCGCAGCGCCTTGAGTACATGCAAATCAATCGACAGGCCAAACACGCGCACCAAGTAGAAAGGCACGATAGCCAAGGCATCAATGATGGCGAAGGGGCTAAACACATAGGCCAGGCGAGAACTGACTTTGCCCTTGAAGGCGGCATCTTCAGCTGCCAAGTAAAAGCGCAGCAAATACTCCACCGTAAAGACGGCGATAGAGAACAAGTCAAAGAATTCAAACCAAGGCTTGTAGGGTTCGTAGATACCCGGAACATTTTCAAATATCAGACTGAACAGATTGGCAATAATCAATATGCCAATCCACTTGTCAAAACTCCCCTGGAAATTGCCAGGAATGGCAGGGTCCAGCATCCATGAGTACAGCCATTTGCGAAACGGCAAATCGCGCGAAATATCAGCCGTCTTGACCTCCGTATCCAGCAGGTCTTTGATATTCAGGTCTTTGATCGATATGGTTTTACGTTCTTCCATGATGTACCTCAGAATTCGAGTTCAGCGACTTTGACCGCGTAAGAGCCTTTGTCACATACGCTGACTTTGAGAGCCAGTTTTTCTGCAATCGAATCAACATCCACGAGTTGCGACGTAATGCTGGGAACTGCAGAGCCGGGGGGATTGGGGGTGATTTTTTCAATCACGATAGAGCCCACCAGGCTATGGTCCGCCGGGTTGCAAGCGGGGATGAAGTTAGGCGCCGCTCCGGTGAAGGGATTGACCATATCCTTGAATTCGGTGGCGCTCATCAGGTGCGCAACACATGCACCCCAGGTACCGGGAGCAGGAGCAGGTGCAGCCGCCGCTTGCTCTGCGGCAGGCGCATCAACGGGCTTGGCGTCGTCGCCAGCGGCGGGGGCCGCGGCAGGGGCCGCGGCAGGTGCCGCAGGCTTAGCGCCACCCGCGCAGGCTGCAATGGCATAGTCAGGGGCAAAGCGCGTTTCGCTGGCCTTGGTGAACCAAGCAGCCCATTGTTCGCCGTTGCGCTTGCTGCCTTCGGTTTTGAGTGCCTCGCGGTGCCCCACCACGCCAAGCATCGTTACGGCCACTAGTACCAGCGCGATGAAAACCATAAAGCCGTAATCGCCAGCGGTCAGGTCTTTGGGCTCCAACGAGGTGTCTTGTTCAGTCGATGCGTCCATATCTGCCCTTCTTTAGCGTTGACGAAGCGCAAGAACTTGTAAGTCTTGCTAGCTATCCGGTAAGAGCGGCATGATATTCGCAAATTTAATTCAAATCACAGATTCAACACTTCAATATATGAAATTTGGTAAAAAGGTTACAGAAAAGCGGAGACTCCCGTGTAACGCGTGCAATTTTTGCGATCCGAATGGTGCCCATCGGCAGCGCAGGGGGGTCGTCAATGCGCGATGCTGCCTACTGCGCTAAGCGAAGAGAGCAGACCCCCACTAATGTGCGAGGGCCTGCGCTTAAGCCAACAAGTCCGCCAGCGTGCGCGCCATGACCTGTGTGGCGCGGCGCAAGTCTTCTAGGACGATGTGTTCGTCCGCCCGTTTGGCATTCGATTCGAGCACCGTGCGCGGCCCCGCGCCGTAAATGACTCCGGGAATACCCGCTTCACTGAACAAACGCACATCGGTGTAGAGCGGCGTGCCCAAAGCGGGCACTGCGACACCAAATACCGCTTGCGCATGGCTTTGCAAGGCCTGCACCAGTGGTTGATTTCCGAGCAGGGGGCGCATGGCGCGCGCTAGCAGCATGCGTTTGACTTCGACGCTAATACCCGGACACTGCGCCGCCGTCTGCGCGATGAGGGTGCGTAAATCCGCTTCCACCTTAGCGGGGTCTTCTTCAGGAATCATGCGTCGGTCGAGTTTGAAAGTGACGCGGCCTGGAACCACATTGGTGTTAGTGCCGCCTTCGATCATGCCCACGTTCAAATAGGGATGTGTAATGCCGACCACCTCGGAGCGAACATTTTTCAAGACAGCATTTTGCGCAAACAAGGCTGTCAATAGCTCCACAGCCGCTTGCAGCGCATCGACCCCACTTTCGGGAATAGCCGCATGCGCCATCTTGCCATGCACGTTTACTTCCAATTGCAAGCAACCGTTATGCGCAGTAATTACTTGGTAGCTAAAGCCGGCCGCCACCATCAGGTCTGGCTTGATGGTGCCATTGTTCAACAACAAGGCGGGCCCGAGTTCGCCGCCAAACTCTTCGTCATAGGTAAACAGTAATTCGACGCTGCCTTTTTGGGGCTTGGCCACCGCCTCTAAGGCGCGCAGCGCGAAGGTGTAGCTGGCAAAGTCGCACTTACTCACGGCGGCGGCGCGGCCGTAGAGCTTGCCGTCCACGATCTCGCCGCCGTAAGGATTGTGCGTCCAACCCTCGCCCGGGGGCACCACGTCGCCGTGGGCGTTGAGCAGCACGGTGCGTCCTGCGCCAAATTTGCGACGTACCACCAGATTGGTTACGCTTTGCATGCCGGCAGCGTGCACTAAGGCCTCGGGCACAGGGTATTTCTCGACCGTCAGGCCCATGGCCTGTAGCAACTCGGCGGTGCGCTCGGCGTGCGGCGCGTTATTGCCCGGCGGCGTATCGGTGGGCACCCGTACCAGTTCCTGCAAAAAACGCACCTCTTCATCAAAGTGCTGGTCCACCCAAGCATCAAGGTCTTGGTACAGGTTGGTACTCATGGGCAGCTCGCAAGAAAATAAGGGGAAGTTCAGGAAAAGGACGTCATTGCGGCTGGACGGCCAGATCGACCAGCAGGTGCTCAAAGGCCTCGACGGCCAGTTGCATGTCGGCGCTGGTGCTCGATTCGAGCGGGTTGTGGCTGATGCCCCGGTTTTGGCCGCGCACAAACAGCATGGCCTGGGGCAGGATATCGTGCATTTTCATGGCGTCGTGGCCCGCGCCGCTGGGCATGCGGTGCAGCGGCAGGCCCAGGGTCTGCACCGCGCGCTCCCAGCGCTGCTGCCAGGCCGGGTGGCTGGGGGCGGCGCTGGCGCGCATGGTTTCGCGCAACTCCTTTTGCAGACCCCGGCGCTGGCAAATAGCGTCCAGTTGCGCCAGCACGTCAGCGCACAGGGCGTCGCGCTGCGCATCCGTGGGCGCGCGCATGTCCAGCGAGAACTCGCAGCGCCCGGGCACCACATTGACCGAGCCTGCGGGCACCTGCCACTGGCCAATGGTGGCCACCGAGTCGCCATCGGCGCTGGCGCGCTGCTCCATATAGAGCGCCAACTCGGCCACCGCGCAAGCCGCATCGCGGCGCTGGTCCATGGGCGTGGTGCCTGCGTGGCTGGCCGTGCCCTGCACCGCGCCTACCATGCGCACGCTGGCATTAATCGAGGTGACCACGCCCAGCGGTATGTGCAGTGCATTGAGCACCGGCCCTTGTTCAATATGCACTTCCACAAAGCCCAGGTACTGCGCTGGGTCGCGCTGGAGGGCCGCAATGCCGGCCGGCTCCAGGCCGGCGGCCTGCATGGCCGCGCGCATGGTGATGCCGTCCGCGTCTTTTTGCTCCAGCCACTGCAGCGCAAAACTGCCCGTCAGCGCCGAGGCCGACAAAAAGGTAGCCGCAAAGCGCTGGCCTTCTTCTTCCGAAAACGCCACCACCTCGATACCAAAGGGCAGGCGGCGCCCGGCCTGGTGCAGCGCCTGCACGCAGGCCAGCGGCACAAAAATACCCAGACGCCCGTCGTACTTGCCGCCGTTGCGCACCGTGTCGTAGTGGCTGCCCGTCATTAAATAGGGTGCACCAGCTTCTTGCGGGTGGTAGCGGCCCACCACATTGCCCACGCAGTCGATGTGCACCTGGTCCATGCCGCAGTCGCGCATGCGCTGCTCCAGCTCGCGGGCGCAGGCCTGGTGGGCGGCGCTCAGGTAGGTGACCGTCAGCTCGCCGCGCTCGGCAAAACCGGGATCGCTGTGCTGGGCCAGGGCCTCTTGCCAGTCCCACACCTGGTGGCCGCGCTCGGGCTGCAGGCCGAACTTGTCCGCCAGTCGAATTTCCACGATGCGGTGCACATTGAGC
>Ga0194059_1001426_pt1 | contig 10179 bp, 10 predicted proteins | sample SepL6211m_MetaG_FD_163426 | JGI IMG/M metagenome (GOLD analysis project Ga0194059, IMG submission 163426) | Anoxic zone freshwater microbial communities from boreal shield lake in IISD Experimental Lakes Area, Ontario, Canada - Sep2016-L626-11m | ecosystem: Environmental > Aquatic > Freshwater >... | reverse complement strand
TTCAGAATCCGATTCTGAAACCTTGATTATGGCAGCCATTGCTCATCGTCTATTTCCTGATCAAGATATGTGTGTGTTCAGCATCCGCAGCACGCAATCTGAAACACGTGCGACCAATGGGACTAATGTGAAACAGAAACTCATGGGCATTGGAATCAAACACGTGGACCTCACCAAGAGCGACGCCATATACAACACTGAAACAGCTGCGGACTTCATTCGAGAAGAATATCCGGAATACAAAATGATCCTGTCAGGACAGGGCGCAAACGAGCTGTTCATGTGTCATGGTCAATTTGGAAACTGTAGAACTGGCGTTGAATGTGCAGAATATTCTGTCCGTCTCATCCAGAACATCCGGGTCGAGCGGTGCCGTATGGAAATCCGCTTTCCATTCTTGGACAAGGACGTGATTCGGCACGTGCTCTCCATACCTGGAACGTGGAGGAGCCCGTCTAATGGGACATGTAAAGCCCTGCTGAGACAGTCCTTTGAAGATTACAAGTAATTAAACGTGTTTGGGATAAGGACAAAAAATAATCTTGTATCCCGTTACCCCCTTAGTAGCACCGCTGCACGTGTACGTACTTGTTGCATCGTCATAGGCATAGGCATACGACCTCGGACAGGCCGCCTTGAACGCATTTGAATAACTCGTGGGCGGGCACGTATCCGGCGTGTCATGGGCTCCGCTGCAGCAATGTTCTTCAGTTCCAAAAGCAGTGCAAGCCGACTTACACGCAATTGTCTTTCCTGCGCCATTCTTCTGCACTAGAGCGGCAGGACAAGTCAACAACAAGTTCTTTTGACATCCGGCGTTTCCGCATGTTTGCCCATTTATAGCTCCAGTATACGTACCCTTAATCGGATGCACATTCATTGGCAAATTGAAACCGTCAACAAGGCTCACGTCATAGAAATCACCTGGCGCATCCAGCGTGAACTCAGCCAGCGATACGGGTGGTTCTCCTCCTGCGCCATTGCATTGGAGGGCTCCGCAGTTGCCCGTTTCACAGTTTTGACCAGACGCGTCGCAGCCCGTACGACCCCATACTCGCCCACCCCACGACACTGGCGTCGTAAAATTCTTCCACATTCCCGAATTCAAGAGGAACCCGCCATTCATGGGAAGCGTTGAGATGCCTCCATTGCTCAAAATTCCAACCCATAACGCTTGCGGGCACCAGTTGCGCACAATAAACTTGTGGTCCGCTTGGACAAGGCTTACAATGCTTGCAAGGACCTGAAATGCAAGGAATGAAATACGCATTTCCATTCATTTATATATTAATTGACAAATCAGCTTGATTCTGATACGGTGATCGCATAAGACTTGTTCGATGCAAGTCCGGGCACAAATACATTCCCTGAAGTTCCCACTAAGGCCCCCTTGGTTACTCCGTCAACAAGCAGACTGATACCCGCATTGCTATCAATCGTGGTGCTTGATGTCCACGAGACCTTCATTCCAGATGATGCTGCACTCACCGCAAGAGTGGGCACTTCAAGTGTGGCTATCGAAACGGTCGATGCAACTACCGTACTTGTCGTTCCTGCGTCGTACGTGTATGTGCAAGAAATTACGTAAGTTGTTCCAGGGGATGCATTTTTCAACGTGGTTACTGTTGGAGAACTCGAAGAACTCGAAGAACTTGTGATCCAGTCGCTTGTGATTGCGGTCAGCGTGCTTATTGAAGGTGTGGCAATGACCTTGTACTGAATCGTATCTGTGGACGCTACGGTCACGGACAGCGCAATTTTTGTGCACGTTGCTGACGACGTCAGATTAAATGTGGGTGCTACGCGAATGCTGTTTTGAGCAAACGTCGTCCACGTTGTCCCGTCCGTCGAAGACTGTGCTGCAACGGTGGCAAGGGTTCCGGGAGAGAACCCACTTAGACTCTTTGTGGTTGAGCCAATGGCCGTAATGGTGAGTGGTGAGACTGATGTGCCGCCGTACAAGAGTCTGTACGATGGAACAGGATTTGATCCGAGTGTTGATACTGCAAGAATCACATACACGCTTGTTCCATTGAGGCTCAGAGACACGGTTCCTACGGGAGCGGTCACTACGTCTGAAAGGGTTGTGAACGTCTTGGTTGCTGTTAAATTTGAAATAACTCCCGAATAAATGGAAGCCGTTGCCTTTACAGTATACTTAGTATTTGGGGGTAGTCCCGTGAAGGTCACCTTTGAGACATTCCACGATCCTGCAGCTATAACTTTTGGAACTGATTTGCTATACCCAGTGCCTGTCACTAAGAGTGTTATTGTGGTGCTCCCGGACGTAAATTTGGTGCTTGCATCATATGAGATGGTTGCGGAATTGGATGTGACGTTAGAAATTGTTATTAGTGACGACATATGGGTGAGTAAGCTTTATACGTATCACATAAAATTTTGTTGTAAAAACACATTCCATGCATTGATCCATGCATTGATCTATGCTTGCTGGTACCATAGTTCATTGTTGTTGTGATATGTGACCTTGAACTTGAAGCGCACCAGCAGCTCGTGGATGTCCGTATAGGAGTATGCTTCGATCCCTTCAATGATTCCATCTCTTCTCCGTCGCACGCCCGCCATCCACCCTTTCCTTACTCCCATTGATTCCAGTGCATGCCCTGCCTTGTCATTATCTGCTACACCATCTATCGATACACAAGCTGTCATCATGACCACCGTAAGGGTGTTATCCGTTCCCCTTGAGACATGCACAACTATAAGCCGCGGTGGAACAGGTCCAAACCACTGAATGAATTCTGCCGTCATCACAGGAAGGTGTTCCTCATTGACTGCAACAGCAATGGCATTTACCGTTGCCTCAATGTGCCCAGCAGGGTCTTCGATTTTCTTGAGTTTGTCCGTCAATTCGTTGATGATGATCTCTTTCTCTGCCAAAAGATTTGCCAGATTTGTGCATGTTTTTGATTGTTGATTGATAATGTTGACCAAAATTGCTGAGTAGTCTGACATTTTGTCAAATGGAAGCTTGGATAACTTTGACTTGTGATGTATTGTTTTCAGGTTATTCCTAAAATTGTACTGACACAATTAATGTCCAATCAAGTATGTTTCACATGTTGCAACAATATCCATAAATGATGCAATTGTGTTAATTTGATCCGCTCGCAAGCTCATGTTTGAAAAACATGCACCGCGTACACGATTTGGCCCGTATGCCTTCATGTACCTTAGTGTAGTTGTTAATTCTTCAAGGGGTGTAACATTGGAAATTGTTTCCTCCACACCAAATCGCTTTCCACGAACAAATACGGGGATATCAATACCAAGGGCTATGTCCATGATACGATCTTCCCATCTTCTTGCCGTTGCACCAATGTAAAACTGTTTCCTGTCGTTTAACTGAAGAACGTAGACGGTGACTTTTGCGGATGACATGAGACGCTTACCAGTGAGATGACATAATTTTTAATTCTATTACACTTTATGCAAACGTCTTCAGTGCTCAATTAATCAATGCAGTTGATGCGTTCAAACTGCTCTAGGTACCGCTGAAGTCTGTCCTCCTCTGCGCGCTGCTTAGAGACTTTGCGCTGTAGCTTCTTCTTCATATAGCGTTCCATGGCCGCTGCCACTCCTTCTACTTCCCTGTACCACAGCCCGTATGTCTCAAACATGTCTTTCTTGGAGACTGCTTCGAATACGTGAAGAGGTTTGATGTCGTTCAAGACGATTCCAGATATCTTTGCAGAGACCAGAGTGCTCATTGGAATCACGTCGTAGATGCGGTCGTGGTCATCCTCCAACCAGAAGTAGACGTCTGAACCTCCTCCGCGTGCAAGTTTCTTCATCGACTTGTCCACGTTAAAGAGCGTGAGTCCGCCGTACATGAGGTACACGGCATTACCAGGTTGGTCGGTTCCATCGTTGACTGGAATTTTGCATCCGAATATGCCGCCGACCAGCTTCAGATAGATTCCCTTGTGAGCATAGTACTCAATGTTGTGCAGGGCGTTCCCGACGCATTTGGTGGGCACGGTGGACAGCTCGTCCGTCGATGGAAGCTGGCAAAAAGCGGGTGTTGTTCGTTTCATGAATTCTGAACAGCGAAAGGCCACGCACGACTTGAAATTTTCCTCCTTGCAGTTGCATCCATAGATGACCCACAGCTTTGAAACTGAATCAAATGCCCAATACAATTCGCGGCAGCCTGTTCCTCCGCTGTTAACGTTGATTTGTTTGTTTACGAATTCGTTCATTTTGGCATTCATTTTTGATGTCAACCAAGCTATGTAAGACAAGTGTAGGTGAAAGAGTGGGTGCTGATACGGTTTAATTTTTTTTTAATTATTCTATTACATTTTAGTCTCAAGGTCGAACAAGCAATCGCATTTTTGCGCTTTTTTCTAGTCTTTTGCGTTGTACCATGTCCAAAGTATGGACGTCAATGTCGGGACGCCTCCGCTTGACAGCGCTTTCCAAGACGGCATCGCACAGAACCGTGTCACGGGATGCGGCCATAGCGCTCGTGCCAGCAATTGTTCCCTCACCGACCGCCATCTCGGGAAACAGAATTGCGCGAAGCTCCGTTGGAACTTTTTGGGCAGGTCCTTGGAAACTTCCACACGATTTCCCACCAGCGCGCACTGCCGTCTTCCGAGAGAAGCATTTTTGATGGAACCACTCGGGTCCGAATTGAAAGTAGATGGAATTTGTGTTGTGACACCCTTTCTTGTTCTGGCAGAACGTTGACCCGACTCCCGTCACGCGGACAAAGACTCTCTTGATGTAGCCGTTGACTGTGTCAGCCGCTCGAACCTTGCCTTCCTGTGCAATGAGCATTGCATACAGAGATTTCACGACGATGTGGTCATAGGGAGCCCCTCGACCGCGGATGATGCGCTGGACTTCCGACACGTTGAACGGGCTGGACAGATCTTGTCCGCTGGTCCACTTCTCCAGAATCTGCGCATCCGCTTTGAGCATGTCTGCGGATATGCATTCTGACCGAAGTGACGGATCGCTGAATCTTCCTCCGATTAGTAGAAATTTGGTCGACGTGTCGTCCGTAGGTGGGCGTGGGGCATTCCGTGGAATTGTGTAGCCAATGGTGGGCTGAGTGTCTGAGTCAACGCGAATGCTTGTCTGGCGCACAGCTTCGTACGTGTTTGCCAACAGATCCTCCAAGAGGTCCGGGCGAATAGAGTCCGCGTCCCTCACCGCAATTGGCGTGTAAAAACGCGTGTCGTGGAATCGTCCTTTCCCAAAGCACGTCACGCAGACGCCCACCGACGAATCTAAATACTTCTGAACCGATTTGTGCAGTTCCGCATCGTTGCGTTCAGCTTTTGTCAAGACGTTGTAATCGGTGATATCAATGTTTTCGTAGTCCGCCGGTGAGACTTTGAAGAATCGCGCACGTTTGAGGTCAATAGCTTTTCGCAGCGCTTTGCACTTTTCTGATTCCGATCGATCAACTTGCTTGGTACCCTTACAAGATTTGCATACCAGCATCTTTACGGATCCAATGGGGCGGAGACCGCAGCCGAGGCGATACAGCTTGTCCACAACATCTCCCCACGGATTGAATGTGAGGGACCGCCGTCCAAACTCTTCTTCCAGCTCATATACTGTAGAATAACGGATTTGAAGTGCTTGCGCTTCATCCACCACCAGAAGTGGGAATATGAGATGGATCCCCGTCTTGAAGCACTTAGTTTCTTCCTTTGTCGTCTCTGCAGTCCCCGCTCCGCACACGATCATCGTGAACGCGACCGGGTCGGTAATTTCAGGATAAAACTGCCTGACGGTGCGCTGAATCACCGCATTTATGGAACTCAGTGACTCTTCCGATGGAGCATCTTTGTCGTAGATGTCGAGGTCGAAGAACAACTTGAATGCGTGTGCAGAACGGATCTCCGAGAACGTCCACGTACGGTTTCCCGCTTCGACGTCTTGCGCGTACAAGCGATAGAATTCATCGATTTTGTCCTCGGGGATCGCGACGCGCCCGCCAGACATCAGGTTGTGCGTCCTCTGACTCGGGTCTTCTTCGAACGAATTGGGCTTTGCTTTGTACTTATAGATCCAATTTGATAAGCGTGTTGTCTGCATACTCCGAATCGTCTGCGAATGTAAAGAGGTTTGAGGATTCGTAAAACAAAATCTCCGAGGAGAAATGCTCATCTATGAAGTCTAATGAAGAACTTAAAAGGTGTCAACATTTTATATACTGTTTATTTTATCATAACTGTTTCTTTTGGGATGAGCGGATGAGCGCCACACACTTCAATTCCTATTGTAAAATGCCACGACGTTGCCAGCACATAAATGCAATTGGCGAATCTGATTGTACAAAGTTTGCCAAGTATGGCAAAATGAGAACGGGAGCTCCTGGCATGTGCGTCGCGCACGGCGGCGGAGACCGCTGCCAGCACGAGGACGAAGCGGGCAAGTCGGACTGCACGCGCTCCGCCGAGCACAGCAAGACGGGCACCGGAGCTTCTGGCATGTGCATCAAGCACGGCGGCGGAGACCGCTGCCAGCACAAGAACGAAGCGGGCAAGTCGGACTGCACGAGCTCCGCCCGGACGAGCAAGACGGACACGGGCGCTGTTGGGATGTGCAAAGCGCACGGCGGCGGATACCGTTGCCAACACAAGGACGAAGCGGGCAAGTCGGACTGCACGAGCTCCGCCATTTCGAGCAAGACGGGTACCGGAGCTCCTGGCATGTGCATCGCGCACGGAGGCGGAGACCGCTGTCAGCACCAGGACGAAGCGGGCAAGTCCGATTGCAGGAGCTCCGCCGTTTCGAGCAAGACCGCCACGGGAGCTCCTGGCATGTGCAAAGCGCACGGCGGAGGAGACCGTTGCCAGCACAAGGACGAAGCGGGCAAGTCGGACTGCACGAGCTCCACCCAGACGAGCAAGACGGGCACGGGCGCTCCTGGCATGTGCATCGCACACGGCGGCGGAGACCGTTGCCAGCACAAGGACGAAGCGGGCAAGTCGGACTGCACGAGCTCCGCCCAGACTAGCACGACGGGCACCGGAGCTCCTGGCATGTGCAAAGCGCACGGCGGCGGAGACCGCTGCCAGCACAAGGACTGCACGAGCTCCGCCCAGACTAGCAAGACGGGCACCGGAGCTCCTGGCATGTGCATCGCGCACGGCGGCGGAGACCGCTGCCACCACAAGGACGAAGCGGGCAAGTCGGACTGCACAAGCTCCGCCCGGAGGAGCAAGACGGCCACGGGCGCTGTTGGGATGTGCGTCGCACACGGCGGAGGAGACCGCTGCCAGCACCAGGACGAAGCGGGAAAGTCGGACTGCACGAGCTCCGCCCAGACTAGCAAGACGGGTACCGGAGCTCCTGGCATGTGCAAAGCGCACGGCGGCGGAGACCGCTGCCAACTCGAATGCTGTGCGCTCGAAGGCCAAATCGCCACACTGTCGGCGGGCACTCATCCCGAGTCTGGCCTCAATATGTGCCGCCACGCAATTCGATGCTTCATTGCATCTTCCATCCGCGACGCGCAACGAATAGAAGCTCTGTCGCTTCATTTCGGTTTGAAGAAAAATCTGGTACTGCGGGGGGAGCACGCCTTCTACCACGCACTGAACGTCCGCATTCCCGAGTTGCGGTTCTCGGAGAAGGCGCTGGACGAGAGCGTGATCTCAAAAATCCTTGGCAAGCGCAAGAGCCTCAACGACCCGCGTCCCGACTACTTCCACGTGTTCGTCGACCAGGAGGTTTGTCTCGCGATTCACGGGGAGTACGACGAGGCGCGCGATCACGAGGACAGCGACGAGAGACTCGACGCGATTGCCACTGCGAGCACCTGCGGACGCGACAACGTCTATGTGTTCCGCGTGATGGGCGACCACGGTGGTTCGCAGGCCGTCTGCAAGCGCGTCACGGTGAACAAGCACCACACGTACTACAAGCTGACGGAGCACGGACACCGAATCGTGGAGGAGACGGTTGCCGTTCTGAACGAGCGGATCGCATGGATCAAGCAAGGTCTTGCGCCAAGCGCAGAGCGAGAGAGAAAAGTGTACATTAATTACGGGCTGGCAAGGCCAGGGTAGGCACACCCAGATCACATCATAAAAGCAAGAATTGTATTTTTAATGGAGTGTTTGACGCATGTGGATCTGTTTTATTGATTTGCTTCTTTATATGTTTGCCAAGAATCCAAAGGCCTCTCTTATGTGCTGATGCGAGCTCCCGCCCGAGCGTAAGGATTCGCAAGGAGATTTTTTGCAGATTCGCCTAACTTTCGTGCCGTGGCAGCCTCTAGTTTACGAGTCCGGGCGGGCACCTGGCCTACAGACCGGCCTCCCGATTGAGCAGGATTCCCTGTCAAGGCTCTTGAAAGCGCTTTCGTCGGCATGGAAACACGGCCCTGTTCTGTGACCCCCTTGGCAACGTCTTTGAGCGTTGACATTGGAGCAACTGCCCTGATGAGATGAGTTGCCAGCGTGCTCGAAGTTCCCGTGGACACGAGAACCGGCTCTCGGAACGACTCGGACTGATCTTTCCCCGTTCTCCCCACTCCCTGCACCGACCCTCTACCCAGTCCGCCCCCACCCAGCCCGCGTCCGTCGGCGGGAGCGTGAATGCCGACTGGAGCAGCAGCCGCAAAAAATAGTCGCGAAGTACCTGCCACATCGTCCGCAAATTCTTGCGTTGAATGTTTTTGTTGTCTTGATTGTAGAGACCCCTTCCCTGACCCCGTGCCAGTCTGCAGTGGCATCTCTGATACTACGACCTTGCGTGCGGTCACGTTTGGTAACACGGAGGCCGAAAGTCTGCCCTGCGGGATTCCGAATGTTGTTGATGTACTTGTTAGTTGTTCGCGTTTCTGTGGCAGCATTATGTCCCCAGACGTAATAATTGCGGCTTGCGTGGCCCCCCGAACTCCCGTTCCAATGAACGACGCGTCCAATGGTGCGGACGCAGTGAGCTTTGTCACACCGCGAACCGATGAAGCTCCGAGTAGGTGCTGGGGGATACCCGTTGCCGTCTCGATGACCCGGGTACCTTCCCGCGCCTGTGACGCGCCAGGGGCAACCGAATCCAGTGTGAACTGAGGCTGAATGCCTTTTGCGCCAAGCGAAAAGTCCGCCCGCACCGATCCAGTCAACGTGCGGTCCGCGGCAGCCCTTAGTTCACCGCGCGCGTTGGTTGCACCACCAAACCCAAGGTGGCCCGATGCCTTGTTGACACCGCCTTCCAGGACGGGATGATTGGAAACTTGGTACTCCGATGTACCTTCAAGTCCGGAACTCTTTTGAGTTGTGGATACTGCGCCCCTACCTTTACTTACCTTGATGGCGTCCACAGGCTTATTCGACTCAATGGCATCCAGGTCAAACGACGGTGCAAGTGCTGCGGACTGGACACCCGTGTGACCACGCGTACCTCTGACTTCAACTGCAAGGCTTGATCGCTGCGTACCAAGCTCAAAATTAGTTTGAGTTGGGCCGTACGCGGCAGAGCCTCCGAGAAGCGCACCTCGCGGACCAGGGACGGCTTCCACAGGGTTGTCCGCTTTGAGAACTTTGGGGGCATACCGCTTTGTCACTGGGAAGATACCAGGGCCGGAGGCTTCGTGAGGCATCTCTGGCTCCACGGGGCGGTCGTATTGTTTGGTGCGATACACGGAAGTGATCGTGCTCTTTGCAATATCTTGCATTGCGTGCACTTTGTTCCGAAGATCAATCCCGTAGACGTCGTCGCGTGTGGGCGCGATACTCAGCGCTTCTTCCTTTTGAGGAATTGGCGTATTTGCCTTTTTCATCCAAGGCTTCTCACGAATACCAGGCTTGACGTCGTCTGCGTACGCATTCTGCACACCGTAGAGACCTCCGCGTTCGGCTCCTTCGCCGGCTGTACGATACGGTCGAGTGGGAACCGCTGGCGCTGGAAGAGGTACGGAAACTCCAACTGGCGGAATCTGAGCCGCCTGAGCCGCTGGAGCCACGGTTACTGGGGTCATTGGAGGAGGCATTGGTTCTGGGAAATGTATAATTGAATCAGACGCATTGGACGCATAAGACGTCCTACTTTGTTCATAACTGCGTCTTTTCAGACTTTGATCCCACGAATACTGATGAACAATGAGGCCGCCGGCCGCTGCCATGAAGAGGGCTTCCATAGTTTGGTTATTACCATACAAACACAAAAAAAAGTTACAAAAGGTCAAAT
>Ga0194059_1001423_pt1 | contig 10200 bp, 8 predicted proteins | sample SepL6211m_MetaG_FD_163426 | JGI IMG/M metagenome (GOLD analysis project Ga0194059, IMG submission 163426) | Anoxic zone freshwater microbial communities from boreal shield lake in IISD Experimental Lakes Area, Ontario, Canada - Sep2016-L626-11m | ecosystem: Environmental > Aquatic > Freshwater >... | reverse complement strand
CGGGAGACGATTTGGAGACGGCGGTCGTTGTGGCGGCAGAGGTTGGCTATCCAGTCATGATCAAGGCGTCGGCCGGTGGTGGTGGTCGCGGCATTCGGGTTGCGAACAGCGAAGCAGAACTGCGCCAGCAAATGCCGCTGGCACAGGGCGAGGCGCGTGCGGCATTTGGCGACGATGCGGTCTATCTGGAGCGCTTCATCGCCCGCGCCCGGCACATCGAAGTTCAGATTCTGGGCGATGGCAAAAATGTCATCCATTGCTATGAACGAGAGTGTTCTTTGCAAAGAAGGCGGCAAAAAATTGTCGAGGAAGCGCCATCGGCAACACTATCGCAGGGCACGCGCGATGCGCTGTGCGAAGCCGCCGTTCGCCTGGCGACTGCAGTCGGCTATTGCAGCGCCGGAACGCTGGAATTCCTATATGACGACGAAAGCAGCGAATTCTTCTTTATCGAGATGAACACACGGATCCAGGTTGAGCACTCGGTCAGCGAACTGGTGACCGGTGTTGATCTGGTGCGTGAAATGCTCCGCATCGCCATGGGCGAGCCCCTTCGCTACACGCAGGACCAGATTGTTCTCAAGGGCGCGGCGATTGAATGCCGCCTGAACGCCGAAGATCCGGAGCGAAACTTTATGCCGCAGCCGGGGAAACTGAGCGCGCTGCGCTGGCCGGGCGGGCCTGGCGTGAGGGTCGATAGCCATGTTTATGCCGGCTACACCATTCCCCCGTTTTACGACTCGTTGCTGGCCAAGTTGATCGTCTGGGATGAAGACCGCGCCAGTGCGATCCGTCGCATGCAGCGCGCCCTGGCCGAGACTCGCATCGAAGGCGTGCACAGCACCGTTGCCCTGCATCAGGAGTTACTGGCCGATCCATCGGTCAAGAGCGGCCACTTTCACACCGGCTACCTTGAGCAGTGGATGGCGCAGCGCGCAGCGGCCAAAGCCCAGGCCCTGCTGCCGGACCTGACTGCACACTAATCACGTTCCAGCCTCTTCAAAGGAAACCCTATGTCACTACCCCCTGCACGATATTCATTTGGCGGCGACGAGCACATCTTTGTGGAACTCAACACGGAGATGTCACTTGAAGCGTTCTTCAAGGGCATGTCGATCACAAACGCCATTGCACAGCGAAAGATTGTCGGCGTCACCGAAATCTGCCCGGCCAATGCAGCGTACCAGGTACGCTTTGATCCCGACCTGATTGCGCCCGACAAACTGCTCGAGACACTGCAATCAATTGAGTCCGAACTCGGCGATAGCGCGCTGGATCTCAACACCCGCATCATCGAAATTCCGGTTTTCTACAACGACCCCTGGACCAACGAGACGCTGCTGCGTTTTCGCGAACGCCATCAGGAGCCGACCTCGACCGATCTCGAGTACGGCGCGCGCATCAACGGCTATGCTAGCGTCGACGCCTTCATCGCCGCCCATGCCGCCTCACCCTGGTTTGTCTCGATGGTGGGCTTTGTCGCGGGCCTGCCCTTCATGTTCCAGATGGTCGAGCGCGAGAAGCAGATCCAGGTTCCCAAGTACCTGCGGCCCCGCACGGACACGCCGAAACTGACGATCGGTCACGGCGGCTGCTTCAGCTGCATCTACTCGGTGCGCGGTGCCGGCGGTTATCAGATGTTTGGCATCACGCCGGCCCCGATTTTTGATCCGCAGCAGGCCCTGCCCTACCTCAAGGATTTCATGGTGTTCTTCCGTCCCGGCGACATCGTCAAGTTCAAGCCGATGAACCGCGTGGAATACGACGCGGCGCTGGCGCAAGTGCAGGACGGTACGTTCGACCTGCGCATCCGGCCGGTCAAGTTCGCGCTGCAGGACTTCCTGAAGAACCCGACCACCTACAACCACCAACTGACGGAGACTTTGTATGGCAATTAAGGTACTACAAGCCGGACTTGCGACCACCGTACAGGACGCCGGTCGCACGGGCTACTACCACCTGGGCATCCCTCTTTCCGGGGCGCTTGATCAGTACTCATTCCGCGCCGCCAATCTGCTGCTCGGTAACCCGGAAGATGCGGCGGCGCTCGAGATGACGATGCTCGGCCCTAAACTCGAATTCACGCAGGACGCACTGATCGCGCTGACCGGCGCCAACCTGCCAGCCAAGCTCGATGGTGTAGACATCGCCAACTACGAAGTCGTGGCCGTCAAGCCCGGTAGCGTGCTGAGCTTTGGCTACCTCAAGGATGGCGTTCGTGGCTACCTTGCAGTGGCCGGCGGCATTGACGTGCCCGTGGTGCTGGGCAGTCGTTCGACTTACATCCTGGGTGCCATGGGTGGCTTTTGTGGCAGAAAACTTCAAGCTGGTGACGTGCTGCCTGTCGGCGTCGCCACCGGGCCGTCGCACTTGGGCCGAAAGTTGCCGGAGCAATTGAAGCCGGTGTTCCCCAAGGACGTGCATGTCCGCGTGTTGCCGGGCCTGTACTTTCACTGGCTGACTGAAGCGTCGGGCAAATCTTTCTTTGACGATACCTGGCGCGTCGGCCCCGAAGCGGACCGTATCGGCTATCGCTTCAAAGGCGGTCGCGCCCTGGAATTCGCACCGCGCGAGCGCCCCTTTGGCGCCGGCTCCGATCCCTCAAACATTGTTGATGCCGGTTATCCGGTCGGCTCGATTCAGGTACCCGGCGGGCTGGAGCCGATCATGCTGCATCGCGACGCCATCTCCGGCGGCGGCTACGCAATGATCGGCACCGTCATCAGTGCCGACATGGATCTGGTTGCCCAGTTGCAACCGAATTTCCGCACGCAATTTGTCGCAGTTGACATGGCGCAGGCCTTGGCGGCGCGCGCCCAGTCCAAACAGCGCCTGATCGATTTGCGAGCGACCCTGAAGACCTGAGTGTTTTTCGCATTCGTACAAGCAAGAGACTGGCTTGTATTCCCCACCTTCGCACTGACGCGAAGTTTTTTGACCTTGACTTATTAATTTGGAGACTAAATGAAAAAACTATTTGTACCCACCCTGATCGCAGGTGTCTTGTTGTCTGCTTCTCTGGCAGCACAGGCCGCCAACTGGTACCCATACGCAGCCGAGCAGACAGAACCCGCGTTCTCCGATACTGGAGCGAAAAAACCGGTTAACTACAGTCCGCTACCCAAAGCATCGAAGAAGTGGAAGCTGTGCGTTTCATTCCCGCACATGAAGGACGCCTACTGGCTGGGTGTTGACTATGGTGTGGTTGAAGAAGCCAAGCGTCTTGGCGTCTCAGCCCAGGTGCTTGAAGCGGGTGGTTACACCAATTTGAACAAGCAGATTTCACAGATTGAAGACTGCGTCGCCGGCGGCGGCCAAGCCGTGGTCATCGGCGGTATTTCTGCCGACGGGCTGGTCAACTTGGTCAAGTCGCTCAGGGCGAAAAATATCCCGGTTGTTGATTTGGTGAACGGCATCAACTCTGCAGAGTTGACCGCCAAGTCGCTCGTGTCCTTCTACACGATGGGGCAGGAAGCGGGTGCCTACCTTGCCAAGAAGCATCCGGCAGGTGGTGCCAAGGCCGTGGTCGCATGGTTCCCCGGACCAGCGGGTGCGGGCTGGGTCGAGGCCGCCAACAAAGGCTTTGCAGAAGCGGTCAAAGGCAGTTCGCTCGAAGTAATGGCGCCGATGTACGGAGACACGGGCAAAGAGGCGCAGGCCAAACTGGTTGAGGACGCGCTGCAGTCCAACCCGGCTATTCGCTACATCGCCGGCACCGCCGTCACGGCGGAAGTGAGCCAGGGCATTGTGCGCGCTCGCAATTTGAAGGACAAGGTGCAGCTGGTGTCGTTTTACCTGACCCCGGACGTCTATGCCGGTATTGAAAAGGGCACGATCATGGCATCACCCGCCGACGCTATGGTGATTCAGGGGCGCATGTCCATCGACCAGGCGGTGCGTGCACTGGAAGGCAAAGACCTGATCAAACACGTGGGCCCGAAGATTGTCACGATCGACAAGACAAACCTGAAGCAGATTCGTCGCGACGACGTACTTCCACCCGCAGCATTCAAGCCGCTATTTGAAGTCAAATGATGAGAGCCTGCGGTTTGGGCAAGCTAGCTTTAGAGATTGTTTTTGCATCAAGATCAAGAGCGACCTTGTCCAGGCAGCAGGTTGATTCAAGATGAGCGATGTGCTGTTGTCCATCGAAGGTCTGTCAAAAGAGTTTCCCGGTGTGCGTGCGTTGGATGGCGTGGATTTTGAGTTGCTTGCCGGCGAAGTGCATGCCATATTTGGCGAGAATGGTGCCGGCAAGTCCACCTTGATTTCCATCATCGCGGGAGCTCAACCGCAGGGCGGTGGGGTGATCCGCATGCACGGTGAGATCCGCCGGTTTTCATCGGTCGCCGATGCCAGACGGCAAGGCATCAGCGCCGTGTTTCAAGAGTTCTCGTTGGCGCCGCACCTCACTGTTGAAGAAAATCTGTGTTTGGGCGAAGAACATATTCACCAGCGCTTTGGTTTGCTGCGCTTGTCGGAGATGTCGCGGCATGCCAGTGCGCTGTTAGAGCGGCTGAATTTCAAGATTGACCCGCATCGTGTTGTTGCCACGCTGTCGCGCGCCGAGCAGCAAATGGTCGAAATTGCCAAGGCGTTGCGCGGGAAACTTTCGGTTCTGATCCTGGACGAACCCACGGCATCGCTGACCGACAGAGAAAGCGAGCAACTGTTTTCGACCGTTCGCAGCCTCAAACAGCAGGGCGTAGGCGTTATTTACATCACCCATCGCATTCAGGAGATCAAACGCTTGGCTGATCGCGTGACCGTGCTGCGTGATGGCAAACACATTGGCGTGGTGGCTGCCGCCAGCACCTCTGAGGCCAAACTTATTGAAATGATGGCCGGACGCGCGGTTGAAAAGATCTACCCCTCCATAAGCGCCAATCCAGGGCGTGCGATTCTGGAGCTTTCTGATATTCGCGGCGGTTCAGGCGTTGTCGTCGATCATTTCGTCGCACGCGAAGGTGAAGTGGTTGGCGTTGCTGGCCTGGTTGGCTGTGGCAAATCGGATTTACTCAGAATGGCTTTCGGTATCGAGCCCATGAAGTCCGGAACGGTGCGGCTGGATGGTCAGATCGTTGACAGACCGACGCCGCGTCGCATGCTTAACGCCGGTGTTTTTTATTTGCCCTCCGATCGGCGCGAAGAGGGTTTGATGCTGTCGGCCAGTACCGCCGACAACATCACACTCAACGCCCTGACGCAACAGCCTATTCATTTTCGCTCCGGGTTTTTGTCACTGTCAGCAGAAAGAACGGTAACGCGGGACATTGGAAAGCGCGTCGATATCCATCCGTCGAATCTTCCCCGCGCCACTGCGCTGTTGTCAGGCGGAAATCAGCAGAAGGTATTGTTTGGCCGGGGACTGACGCGCCCCATCAAACTGTACATTCTTGACGAGCCAACGGTAGGCGTCGATGTCGGGACGCGCAGCGCCATTTACTACCTGATCAAGGAGTTGTGTGAAAAGGGCGCGGCCGTAATCCTGATTTCGTCCGATCTGCCCGAAATCCTGCACATGTCCCATCGCGTGTATGTGATGCGATCGGGTCGCCTTGCGGCTGAAATCGACCGCGCCCAACTCACCGAAGCCGCCGTGCTGAAGCACTTCTTTTAGTCGATCACGTCAACCAAGGCAATTCAGAATGAGTCCAATCGATCCTGCAAGCAATCCGACTCCGGCTCCGCGTTCATCCCCGCGCGACTGGATACTGAAGATCTTTCTGCACTGGGGGGTGATGCCCTTTTTACTCGTGATAGCTGTCATCACCTTCAGTTTGATGTCATCACGCTTTCTGACCAGTGAGAATTTGATCAATCTGCTGCGTCAGTCTGTCTATCTTGTGCTGGTGTCATTGGGTCAGATGCTGGCTCTGATTTCGGGTGGCTTTGATCTGTCGGTAGGAACGATTGTGGCGCTCGCATCCGTTGTATCAGCACTGACTATGGGCGCCTTGGCCCCGAGTTTTCCGGATGCCATCTGGCTGGTTATCACCCTGGGCTGTCTGGCCGGCTTGGCAGCTGCCATGTTGATGGGCGTTATCAATGGCGCAGGTGTGGCCATATTCGGAGTCTCGCCGTTCATCATGACGCTTGGCATGCAATCTGTTGGTTTTGGCATTGCCTTGTTCCTGACGGCGGGCGTTCCGGTTTCAAACCTGCCCGATGCACTGGGTGACACCTTTGGTTTTGGCGTGCTGCTGGGTGTTCCCGTCCCCATTTTGATGATGCTTTCGATATTGGCTGTTATGTTTGTCTTGTTGAATTACTCTGCCTGGGGCCGGCATTTGTATGCGGTTGGCAGCAACCCGAAAGCGGCTTTGTTGTCAGGTATTGAGGTCAAACCCATCCTGATCAGCGCCTATGTTTTATGTGCCTTGATTGCCGGCATATCGGGTTTGCTGTTGACGGCAAGAACGGCTTCCGGGGATGCCAATCTGGGCGGGTCGATGGCACTTGAATCGATTGCTGCCTGTGTCATTGGCGGCGTCTCGCTGCGCGGCGGCATCGGGCGCCTGGAGAATGTGGTGCTGGGCGCTATCTTTATCGGCCTGGTACAAAACGGAATGAACCTTGCGCAAATCGGCTCGTACTTGCAGATTGTTGTGCTCGGCATGCTTTTGATTGTGGCCGTTGTGTTTGACCGCATTCGTCAAAAGCGGCTGTACCGGCTTTAAAGCACGAACCCGGCCTGTCCCGACATTAAAACGTATTGCGCAACCTTCCCGACAACACATTGGAGTGATATGCACCGCGAACCCGAACTCAAAAATGCTGCCCTGATGGCGCGCCGCCAGGCTGCCATCCCCCGTGGCGTAGGCCAAAGCCACGAAGTCTTCATCGCCCGCGGCGAAAACGCCGAAGTCTGGGATGTTGAAGGCAAACGCTACATTGACTTCGCCGGTGGCATTGCCGTGCTCAATACCGGCCACCGCCATCCGGCCATCATCAAAGCCGTCAAGGCGCAACTCGACCTCTACACCCACACCTGCTTCCAGGTGCTGGCCTACGAGCCCTATGTGGAGCTCGCCGAGCGCATCAACGCCCTGGCCCCAGGCAAGTTCGCCAAGAAGACCATGTTCCTCAGCACTGGCGCTGAAGCGGTCGAGAACGCGGTCAAGATTGCGCGCTCCTACACCAAGCGCAGCGCCGTCATCGCCTTCACCAGCGGTTACCACGGGCGCACCCTGCTCACGCTCGGCCTGACCGGCAAGGTCGCGCCCTACAAGACCGGCTTTGGCCCGTTCCCGGGCGAGATCTTCCATGCGCGCTTTCCCGATGCTTTGCACGGCGTCAGCGTCGATGAATCGATCGCCTCGGTCGAGTCGCTGTTCAAGAACGACGTCGAAGCCAGCCGGGTGGCCGCCATCATCGTCGAGCCGGTGCAGGGCGAAGGCGGCTTCAATGTCGCGCCGCCCGAGTTCCTGCAGCGCCTGCGCGCGCTGTGCGACCAGCACGGCATCGTCATGATCGCCGACGAGATCCAGACCGGCGCCGGGCGCACCGGCACCTGGTTTGCCGTCGAGCAAAGCGGCGTCGCGCCGGACCTGATCACCATGGCCAAGTCGATGGCCGGCGGCTTTCCGATCTCGGCTGTTGTGGGCCGCGCCGAAGTGATGGACGCACCCGCAGCGGGCGGACTCGGTGGTACCTACGCCGGCAGCCCAATGTCATGCGCCGCCGGCCTGGCCGTGCTTGACATCTTCGAGAAAGAAAACCTCCTTGAGCGCAGCCGGGCACTCGGCACACGCATGACGGCCAGCCTGAAGGCCATGGCGGCCAAGAACCGCAGCATTGTCGATGTGCGCGGACTTGGTGCCATGGTGGCCATCGAACTGTGCAAGAACGGTGACCTGCACCAACCCGATGCCGACCTGACCAAGCGCCTGTGCGCTGAAGCGACGAAACGCGGTCTGATTCTGCTGTCCTGCGGCACTTACGGCAACGTAGTGCGCATTCTGGTGCCCCTGACCGCCAGCGACGCCATTGTTGATGAAGGCCTGGCCATCATCGATGCTGCGCTGAGCGCGGTGCAGGCCAGCTGACATGAACACAGACGTGCGCCCGCAGGCTGTCCCGACGCAGCAATTGTCGAATGAACACTTCATCGTCACAGAATGGCGTTTTGCGCCAGGCGCCGAGACCGGTTGGCACACGCATGGCCACAACTATGTAGTGGTACCTCAGACCATCGGTGAACTTCTGCTTGAAACCCCGGAGGGACAAATGACTGCGTCTTTGGTGGCGGGTCAGGCGTACGCGCGGACGGTCGGGGTCCAGCACAATGTTGTCAACATGTCCTCTCATGAGGTGGTTTTCGTTGAAATTGAATCTCTGTGATGGGAATTCTGCGGAAATTTCAGTACCTCCATTTGACTGAACACCCGAATTCACTGACGCTTCCGTCTTCATCCACTAGCTCGTTTTTTGGAACACGCCGGTCCCGCAGTCGTAAACTTTTCACTTTTAACTCAGAGTAACTATCATGATGCAACTTAAAGACCCTTCCCTGCTGCGCCAGCAAGCCTACATCAACGGCCAGTGGTGCGATGCCGACAGCGGCGAAACCTGTGCTGTGACCAACCCCGCCACCGGCGAAACCGTAGGCACGGTGCCGAAGATGGGCGCTGCCGAAACCCGCCGTGCGATTGCCGCTGCCGACCAGGCCTGGCCCGCATGGCGCGCCAAGACCGGCAAGGAACGCAGCGCCGTGATACGCAAGTGGAACGACCTGATGCTGGCCAATGCCGATGATCTGGGCATGATCATGACCGTTGAGCAGGGCAAACCCCTGGCCGAGGCCAAGGGTGAAATTGCCTACGCGGCATCGTTCATAGAATGGTTTGCCGAAGAGGCCAAGCGCGTCAGCGGCGACACACTGTCCTCACCCTGGACCGATAGACGCATCGTCGTCATCAAACAGCCCATTGGCGTTTGCGCCGCCATCACACCCTGGAACTTCCCGTCCTCGATGATCACCCGCAAGGCGGGCCCGGCGCTGGCTGCCGGATGCCCGATGGTCCTGAAACCGGCTTCGGCAACACCCTTTTCTGCGCTGGCGCTGGCCGTGCTGGCCGAGCGCGCGGGTGTGCCAGCGGGCATCTTCAGCGTGCTGACCGGATCGGCGAGCGCCATTGGCGGCGAGATGACCTCCAACCCCACCGTGCGCAAGCTGTCTTTCACCGGCTCCACCGAAATCGGCAGCATGCTGATGCAGCAATGCGCCAAGACCATCAAGAAACTCTCGCTGGAGTTGGGCGGCAACGCACCCTTCATCGTGTTTGATGATGCCGATCTGGACGCAGCGGTCGAAGGCGCCATCATGTCCAAGTACCGCAACGCCGGCCAGACCTGCGTCTGCGCCAACCGCCTGTATGTGCAAGATGGCGTTTATGACGCGTTTGCCAAGAAACTGGTCGTGGCGGTGGAGAAACTCAAGGTAGGCAACGGCCTGGAGGCCGGCGTCACACAGGGGCCGCTGATCGACGCCGCCGCCATCAAGAAGGTCGAGGAGCACGTTGCAGACGCGCTGGCCAAGGGCGGGCGACTGTTGACGGGCGGCAAGCGCCATGCGCTCGGTCAGAGCTTCTTTGAGCCCACTGTGATTGCCGACACCACGCCGGACATGCTGGTGGCCAAGGAAGAGACCTTTGGGCCGCTGGCGCCGCTGTTTCGCTTCAGCACCGACGCGCAGGCTGTCGCCATGGCCAACGATACCGAGTTTGGACTGGCCAGCTACTTCTACTCGCGCGACATCGGACGCATCTGGCGCGTCGCCGAGGGCATTGAGAGCGGCATGGTCGGCATCAACACCGGCATCATTTCCAACGAAATCGCGCCCTTTGGCGGCGTGAAGCAATCCGGCCTGGGCCGCGAAGGCTCCAAGTACGGCATGGACGAGTACCTGGTGATCAAATACTTGTGCATGGGTGGTCTCGATAAATGACGATTCGTAATCGTTGGTGCGATTTTGTTGCACGTAGGAGAACGTATATTCTCTCGTTGAGTGACCGCTTCTGATTTTTTCCTCAACTCTGCGACCGCTATCGAAAACAAAAATGGCTGTCTGTTGATGGTCGCCAAGAGCCATCCGCAGTAGTGACGGGAATGACCGGTCCTGCTTCGGATTTGACCGCCACTACCCCCTGAACAGTGCTGACACTTCCACAACTCGCCATCGAGGTTGCGACGGAGGAA
>Ga0194059_1001419_pt1 | contig 10205 bp, 3 predicted proteins | sample SepL6211m_MetaG_FD_163426 | JGI IMG/M metagenome (GOLD analysis project Ga0194059, IMG submission 163426) | Anoxic zone freshwater microbial communities from boreal shield lake in IISD Experimental Lakes Area, Ontario, Canada - Sep2016-L626-11m | ecosystem: Environmental > Aquatic > Freshwater >... | reverse complement strand
GTCTGTAGCCATGACAGCGGTCACGCCGAAGCGGTCGAGGTAACCTTTGATCCGGCCACCCTCCCCTATCAAAGTCTGTTGAACGTTTTCTGGGAATGCCACGATCCGACCCAACTGAACCGCCAGGGGCCCGACGTCGGCGATCAGTATCGCTCGGCCATCTTTTATCATTCCGAAGAGCAGCGCACACTTGCTCAGGAATCGCTGGACCGCCTGGAGCAATCCGGACATCTGCGGCGCCGGATCGTTACGCTGATTGTTCCGGCAGTTGTCTTTTGGGAGGCTGAGGCCTATCACCAGAAGTACCACCAGAAACATGGCGGCGGCTGCGGCTTCTGATGCCCGCCTGCAAAGGTAATAGTTTCAAATGAGGATACTCGGCATCGATCCCGGTTCACGCGTCACCGGCTATGGCATTGTCGAGCAAAATGGCAATCGCCTGATTCATATTGATAATGGAGCTATTTTTACCGATACGGCGGTCGATTTCCCCGGTCGCCTAAAGCAGATTTTTGATGGTATGTCGGAAGTCATCGCCCTTTATAAGCCCGATGGCGCTGCCATCGAAAACATCTTTTTTGCAAGCAACGCCCAGAGTGCCCTCAAGCTGGGGCAGGCCCGTGGCGCAGCCATTGTGGCAGCCGTGCATTATGGTCTGCCGGTGGCGGAATATTCGGCACTGCAGGTCAAGCAGGCGGTGGTTGGTCAGGGGCGAGCTGAAAAGGGACAGGTCCAGAAGATGCTCAAGGCGCTGCTGGGTCTGCCAGAGATTGCCCAGGCCGACGCCTCGGATGCGCTGGCAGTTGCGATCTGCCACATCAACTCATACGGTCTGGCCAAAGTGACCGGAGCCAGCAACAAGCGCCAAAAAACATCCTGGAGAGATATGAAACTATGATTGCACTCCTTTCCGGTTTAATCGCCTACAAATCACCCGACCACATCATCCTTGACGTACATGGCGTCGGCTACCGGGTATTGATCCCGTTTTCTACCTATTATGAACTCCCGGAAGAGGGGGGCAGTGCCTCACTGCACATCCACACCTCTGTACGCGAAGATGCCATCCAACTGTACGGTTTCCGCACCCGTCTGGAAAAATCTTTCTTCCAGTTGCTGATTTCAGTGACCGGGGTCGGTCCCAAACTGGCCCGCGACATACTCTCCAATATCCAGCCCGGCCCACTCTCTCAGGCACTTCTGCAGGGGGATCTGCTCAAGCTCTCCGGCATCCCCGGCATCGGTAAGAAAACAGCCGAACGACTGGTGTTGGAGTTGAAGGACAAGGCCGGTAAACTGGATATGTCCTCGCTGCCGGCAGCAGAAATTCAGCACAGACCGGCCGATGAGGCCATGGAGGATGTCACGTCGGCGCTGCTCAACCTGGGCTATAAGGAACCACAAGTACGACGGGCGTTGAGCGGCCTGCAGGCGACTGATGGTGCCGGAGTTGAGGAATTGTTGAAACAGGCTTTAAAAACGTTGATGAAATAGACTCTCCCAAACAGCACCTGATCACCGCGCAAGACAGAAAGCACCTCGTCAATCCGCCCCAAATAAAAGAACGGGGCGTTAAAGCCCCGCTCTTCATCTATTCACTCTTTGGTTCCAACGTGTCGTTACGAAAAATGAATCAACCTTATTCATGCATTCCTACGGCGGCGAGAATACAGGCCAAGTCCGGCAAGTGCGCTGCCAAGAAGGATTAAGGTAGAAGGCTCGGGAACAGGGTTGCCGCCACCGGTACCGGTATCCTCGATTAGCAGTGTACTTGAGAAATAGAGCGATGCTGCAGAATCCGGGTCATACTGTTCCAGATAAAATCCGGTAACTGGTTGTGATTCACTAAAAGAGAACGAAAGATACGCAATCTGATTTGCGCCCAGAGTGAAATTCCAGCCAAGTGCCAGCGCTACATCATTAGCAAACCCACCATTAAGATCACTATTGGTCAAAGTCCCTGCTGATGTCAAATCATAGATGTTAGGGTTAAGGGTGTTATCAGCAAACGGATCTCCAATCTGCCAGGACTGCCCGGCAGCCAGAGTACCGTGCGTAAAGCCAACTTCATTGAAAAAGGTATTGATTGTTTCATCAATTTCAGCATCCATCATCAGAGCAACAGAGTGGCTGCCTGGGGAACTGAAAGATGTTGTGAGACCAAGCCCAGTAAAATCAAATGGGAGAGCGTTCCCTCCCCAAGGGTCAAACCGGGATGAGCCTCCATCAGCATAATAGAGATTATCGAACAAATTGAATGTTGCGGCTGAAGCCATACTTGCCACGCTCATGATCAGAGCCATTGTTACTACAATCCAGATCTTTTTCATTGTTTACCTTCCTTTGTAGGCATCAGCCTGTGTAGTTGATTCGTCACAAGAACGATTGTGTACTATCTCTCCGTAAAAAAAACTCAATACATAAATCAGAGTTCGTACCTACTGCAAAGTATCTACAGTAGGTACAAACTAATTCTATCGATTCTTCGGTATTGCCGTTACTTCGTTGGAACGAAGCGACTCCTTGCCATTCGCGTCTACTGAGGTCACCTGCCAGAAATACGGAGTACCGATTGTTAAGCCTGAGTCTGCATACGTGCAGTACGTTGAAACATGACCCGCTTTAAGCAGAGTGTACTGACCTCCTACGGTAGCCTTCCGGTAAACATTGTAGGTAGTGCCTGGTACACATGTCCAGACAAGATCAGCTTTATTGAGCTTAGGTCGAACACTCAGGTCGCTGATGGTCTGCACCGGTGGTATCAGAACTTGATTTACCGTAACAACCGCCGTATCTGTTCCACTGGCGCCGCTGTTATCCTGAACGATTATCGTTACCGTATACGTGCCCTGAGCTGCGTAGGTATGGCTCAGATTAAAGGTCTTGTTTCCGTTAAGCGCCAGTGACTGTACTCCTGATCCATCACCATAATTAGCCGTGGCTGTCCAAGAGTCTGCGCCAGGATCAGTGAAGGAACCGGCGGAGTTGAAGTTGCTCCCGGCAGTTATTGTAGCATCCGGGCCGGCGTTGACGATCGGAGCAACGTTTCCAACCGTCACCGTTGCCGTACCGCTGCCGGTTGCACCGTCATTGTCGGTAACATTTACCGTGACGGTGTAGACCCCATCCTGGTTATAGGTATGATACAGGGCGAAGCTCTTATCTGAGTTCAGTACCAGCGTTTGTTGACCACTGCCATCACCGTAGTTTACGGTTGCTGTCCAGGCAGAGGAACTTGGATCTGTGAATGCTCCGCTGCTACTGAACGTCCCGCCTTCTACGTTTGCAGCATCTGGACCGGCATTGACAACGGGTGCCTGGTTGTTGATGTTAACCAGAGCGGTGTCACTGCCGACAGCACCGTCGGAATCCTTTACACTTACCGTCACGGTAAAAGTCCCATTGGCCGGATAGAGGTGGTTTAAGGCGAATGTTTTATCCGGATTCAGTGCCAGGGCCTGCGTAGCTGTACCGTCGCCGTAGTTTACTGTGGCTGTCCAGGTATCCAATATTCCCGGATCGGTGAACGAACCGGAACTGATGAACGAGCGGCTATTTATCAACGTCACGTCCGGCCCGGCGTTGACTGCCGGAGAAACGTTGATGACGGTCACCAGGGCTTCGGCGATTCCTATGCCACCATCCTTGTCGGTGACCGTTACCTTGACAGGATACAGGCCGTTCTGACGATAGGTATGAGTTATTGCATAACTATTTCCGGAAGGCAGACGTTCACCGGGCGTGCCATCGCCAAATTCTACGTCTACGGTAGAAAAGTCGAATACCCCCGCGTCAGTGAAAGTTACTGGTGCAGAATAGGTAGCCCCCTCATTAATCGTCACTGACGGGATCGGGTTGACTACCGGCGCTGCGTTTGTCACGGTGACAGTCGCTGTTGCAGTTGATTCAAGGGCACCATCAGATACCTTGAGGCGTACGGTAAAGGTGCCGTTATCCGGACGGCTGAAAGTTGGTTTGATTCCTGATGTCTCAAACGTTCCATCGTTATCCAAATCCCAACTGTAGGTGAGTGGATTGCCATCCGGATCTACCGATGCGCTGCCGTCAAGCTGGATGGCACCGCCTTCAGTAACCGTGTACGGGCCACCGGCATTGGCTACCGGTGGATGATTCGGTTTAATTATGACAGTCGTCCACTTTGTATCGGACAGCTTGGCGTTGTTCGGACTCAAAACGCCGTTGTCAGTGACCTGAAGACCAATATTGTAAGTCCCGGGAGAATTCCAGGTATAGGTCGGCTTGACGCCGCTTGCGTCGATGAATTTGTACGGATAGGGACCGCCACTGAGCTCCCAGCCGTAGGCAGTAATGAAATCTGTCGGATCGATGTCGTAGGATGCGCTGCCGTCAAGCTGCAGAGGTATCCCGACGTATCCGGTATATGGTCCGCCAGGAGCGGAAACCGGCGGATGCGGCGGCACGGCAATAACGATGTTCACCGTGCTGGTATCATACTTCGGCGGAACATTGTTATCAGTTACCCTCAGAGCGACCTTGAAGGTTCTCGGAAGCGAGCTCACCGGGTAGTCAACCGCTGAATAGGTATGGGTAACTGTCGGCTGGTCGCTGCTGTAGTCATACACGCCGTCGCCGTCAAAATCCCATTCGTACGTAACAATCTTGCGGAACGGATCGAGATGATATGATTTTGAGCCGTCAAACAACAGTGGCCAATCGACACCCCAGACCTTGCTGTCACCGGCAACCGCTACCGGCGGCAACACGAACAACGTCTTGGTCAGGATGATGACCCCCCAGGCAGTACGGAAGGACCCTTCCACCCAATGAGTGCCGCCAACACTGCCACCGGTGTACATGCCGTTGGCATCCTGCTGACTGACAATAGTGCGTGCGACACCACGGGTCGGATCGTTGTACCAGTCAATAGCATTGGCAGTACCTTCACCGAGAATGGTGATCTCTTTCGGTTTCGCTGTACGCATCGATTTGGCCAGCGCGTATAGAGAATAGTAGTTGCCGGAACCATTGAACCAGTTATTCCAGTATGAAGCCAGGAAGTTTTCGACGTTCTTCCAGCGCTCATCCGTTGTAGGTATCTTGTCAAATGCCACTTGAGCAAGTCCGGAAGGCGTGGTAGAGACATCATTGCCGGGGCCGGTATAACCATAACCAAGCCCATCACCGCTTCTGCTGTACGCAAGCCAGACGACATTTCTGTCGTGCACCCATTGCGGCACCTTGATCCAGCCCTGCTCTTCAGAAGCCTCAAGCCCAAGAGCCGCCCACTGGCTGGCAGAATTATCCGCCTGCCCCTGCCAGCCATAGCGCCATCCGCCGGCTCCGTAACCCCAATCGTCATCCCCCTGTCCCCAATAGTACATTTCAGACATGTCCTCGACGATTTCACGGTAGGTTCTGCCGAAAATACCGGGGCCGCCGGTGGTGGCCCTCATAGTCGGCGTTCCGGATGCTACCAGAGACATCATGACCTGACCGCCTTCATATATAGGACTGCCGGAGCTGACCTGGATGCCGAAGCCGTTGCCATTTACGTCGGGATCACCGTAGGCCTGTTCTGATATAGCTGCTGAAGCAAGCGTCGTCATAACATACTGCATTCCGCGCCAGACGTCTTCTACGTACGGGTCGTTACTGAAATCACCTACTTCCAGATGGCCGTTAATTTCCATGGAATGAATGGATGAAGCGGTCGGAGAGGCATAGTAACCGGCCGTATAGCCGCTGCTCTGCCAACTGCCATTGGATCGGTTCTGCTGGGTATGGATGAACCAGAGCCCATCGTCGATGGACTTGTTAACCTCAATATTAAGCGATTTTGGTCGCACGATGATCGGAAAGGTATCAGAAGAAATTTTACCATCAGCATCAGTCACGGTGATCTTTGCGGTAAATGGAGTACCATCCGCAGCCGTGTAGATATGTTTGGCGGAGAGATTGTAGCTGTCGGTCACCGTTGCCACAGTTGAAGAGGTGCCATCCCCGAAATCCCAGCTATAGGTGATCGGAGCCTTGCCTGATTTGACTACGGCTTTGAGGGTGACTTCCGCACCGTTCCAGGTATCGTGCGGCACTTCGACACCGCCGGTGAACTGCCAGGGTGCGGTGATAACCAGCGGATCGGAACTGACCGTCAGAGTTGTAGACGCTGTGCTGGTTTGACCGGCACCATCGGTAACCGTGAGCTGAACAGGATATGTACCTGCAACAGTAGGAATAAAGACTGGTTTTTCACCGGACGCAGTTTGAATTCCCGTTGTAAGGGCTATATTGTCCACGATAAACGTGCCGGAGTAGTTTGACACACCAACTTTAAAAGTCGTCGACGCAGGTACATAGGATGAATCGTAGAGGAGCACCCAAGTGGAAGACGATGCCTCTTTGTAATAATAGCGTGCACCGGCAACTCCACCGGAGGCGGACGGCTTAAGCTCAACTTTTGCATCATACAGCACGTTTAACGAATAGGTGCCGAACTGTCCACGATGACTTCCATCTTCATACACATTCAATGCGCCGTTATTAAAATAGAACGCATAGGGCATCTGATCGTAGCTGAAGTTGTTGTTGGTGTTCTTGTAACCGAACATTAAATATCCGCCGACGGTCTGATTGAATTGGCCGCTAATTACTGCAGACCCGTCAAGGGAAAAATTATTCCCACTGAACAGGTAGCGGCTGCCCCATCCATAACCTCCCGTGAGGGTAACAGCTTCATTTTGATCAACACCTGCGGAATATAACCACTTGCCGCTGTCAAGAACCGTACCGGTAAAACTATCCTGCAATACAGTAGTAGTGGTGCCAGGTTGCCCAATCTGCCATGAATATGAAGCTATACCATAATCATCCGTTGAACCGGAACCGTTCAGACGAACCGGAACTCCGGTGTTACTGGTGTATGGGCCACCGGAATTGGCAACCGGCGGAGCGCCAACTGCAACAAGTACGGTGGTGGAAGCTGTTGTGGTCTTAAGCGCAGTATCAGTGACTGTCAGAGCTACGGTATACGTACCGACAGAACTATAGGCATGTACCGGCTTGACTCCTTTACCAGTTGTACCATCGCCAAAATTCCAGGCGTAGGAAAGAATACCGGTGTTATCGCTGGAACCACTGCCGTCAAAATTGACCGGCGTATTCGGTTCGCTGAAGTACGGACCGCCTGGACTGGCCACCGGTGCGGCTGTGACAACTACGGCAGCGGTCGTCGTTGCGGAGTGCGACTGATTGGCATTATCGGTGACCTTGAGGGTGACCGTGTAGGTGCCGGGTGCAGCATATTGATGAACGGCTGTACTGGTTGCCACTGCGGCAGTCCCGTCGCCGAAATTCCATTCGTATTTCCAGATCCCGACGTCGTCAGTTGATGCCGAACCATCAACACTGATGCTCCAGTGTTTGTTGATAACAAGATCTTCTGTGACGTTGTACGGACCGCCGGGATTGGCAACCGGGAAGGCATTGCCTTTGGTAGTAACTGCTGTTGTTGCCGTGTTGGTCTGTCCACTCTTGTCAGATACCGTCAGAGTAACAGTATAGTTACCTGCGCCGGTGTAGGAATGAGTTGGTTTTACTCCGCTACCGGTGGAGCCGTCACCGAAATTCCACGAATAACTCTCTATCCCCGTGTCATCTGTTGAGGCAGAGCCATCAAGTGTTACCGGCCAAACATTCTGGCTGGCTTTTGTTTCATCGGCAAGGTACGGACCGCCAGGATTGGCAGTTGGAGAGATACCGGCAACTGTCGATATTGTTGTAGAAGCAGTGGCCTGCTGTCCGGCCTTGTCGGTCACAGTCAGTGTCACCGGGAACGTTCCCTTCGGCAGGAGTTTGTTGGGGTTTGGACCGTAGACAGCGACATGTGATGTTACATCACCAACTTCAAAAGTATCGCTATATACAGTCCCTCCGACTTTCAGTGACGGAAGAGTTGAGTACGCAGACGTGTAAATCAGCTGCCAATCCGGTTTTCCGGTTTCACGCATGTAATAGAGAGCACCGGTGGTTTTCAGCTCAAGCTTCAGATCATACTGGACGCCTCGAGTATACGTCGCCACATTGCCACGGTTGGAACCATCTTCATAGATGGTCATATTCCCCTGATAGAAGTAGAACGCATGGGGCATCTGAGTATAGCTGTAGTTAGTACTGTTGTTCTTAACACCAAACATCGCATGCTGGTAGTCTACTGTTCCGGGTTTAACCTTGAACTCGAAAGTCAACCCGTCTTCCCGGGCAAAATTATCCTGCGAAAAGAGGTAGCGAGTATCCCAGCCGTTTGCTCCAACTATTGAAACGCTACCATTCTGAGTCACGCCGGGGCTGGCAATCCATTTGGCGCTGTCCAGATTCGTGCCAGTGAAAGTGTCGCTTAACGGGCTGAAATCCCAGACGTATTTTACTATTCCAAAATCGTCCGTCGAACCGGATCCGTTAAGAGGCACCGTATACACACCACCGGACGCATACTGCTCACCGAATGTATATGGTCCACCAGCGTTGGCAACGGGTGGATTACCCACGACCTTTACCTGGGCTCCATCAACAGCTTTTTTGCCGTCATTGGCAGTAACCATAAGACTCGGTCTAAAAATTCCTTCTGTAAGGTACGTATGGGTCGGCTTGGAACCCGATCCTATGCTCCCATCGCCGAATTTCCAATCGTGGGAAATGATACTGCCAGCAGGACTTCGGGAGAAGGATCCATCAAACGAAGCTGAACCTCCAACGGCAATTGTCTGCAATTTCGGTTCTGCATCGGAAAACGGGAAACCTTTCGGATTGCCGATCGGCGGAGCAGCAATGCTCAGCACGGCACCATTGGTGTTGCTGGTACTGATTTGAACGCGAGGACCAAAGGTACCGTCACCCTGACCGGGGTAAAAATACATGTTTGCGCCAGAATAGTCACTCAGGACAATGTCCAGATTTCCGTCGTTGTTCAGATCGTAGGCATCAATGGCGTTGTAGTTGCCCGGATTGAGAGATGGAATTTCTACCGGAGCCAGAAAAGTTCCATCGCCAACCCCCTTGAAGAAGAAAGGTTTCGCGTTACTGCTTCCGCCAACTATAAAATCAACCTTGCCATCATTATCAAAATCGGCAGCAGCCAACGCATAGTTATCGTTAGCACTTCCCGGTGCAGTGGCGACCTTTGACGGTGTTAAGCCACCATTGCCATCTCCTTTAAAGAGCCAGATATCATTATTTCCGATCATGGCCACCAGGAAATCAAGATTGCCATCACCATCTACATCAGCAACATTCAGACTACGTCCTGTAGCTGGCAAAGTGTAGGTTGAACGGGTAAAGCCACCCTTCCCGTCATTAAGGAAAACAGCCGTTATATTGGAACAACCGTTATTGGCCGCAAAATCAATCAAACCATCGTTGTTGAAGTCACCAGAAGACATCCCGGCACCCCAGCAACCGTTATAGGGGTGTTGGGCCACAACACCCGTGGAGATAAAATTATCACTGCCATCGTTATTAAACTGAAGGTATGCGCCGTCACTACGACCCACTATGTAATCGAGGAAACCGTCACCATTAAAATCATCGATAAGAATTCCACGGGAGGTTCCGCCTATGTACTGGATCTGCTTGTAATTGCTGAAGGAGCCATCGCCGTTACTCTTGGCGTAATATATGTACCCGGAATCAGTCGCCGACAGTACGAACGTCTTGGACCAATTGTCCGGCGTAGCAACGCTGCAGTCATCGTCTTGGCCGTTATGAACAACTTCTTTACGCCCCGGGTTGATGTACGGGTTGGCATCATTGCAATCAAGGCTGTTAGAAACGTAGCCGACCGGCTGCAGACATGCCAGCAGGGGTTTCGTAATATCACCGAAACCGTCACCATCAGCATCCTGAAAATAAATGGCTGATGTTGTGATCAACGGATCGCTGTCATTGCAGTCAAGGTTATTGGCAACATAGCCCGTGGGTGCTGCACAGGCCATGATTGAGATGCCCGGGTTGCCCAGGCCGTCGCCATCAGCATCGCGGTAGAATGTCTGAGATATTTTGCCCATGCTGGGGTCATTGTCATTACAGTCAAGGTCGTTGGTGACATATCCAACCGGCTGAGAACAGGCGACCACTGAAATGGCAGGATTACCCAAACCATCACCATCGGCATCGCGGTAGAAACGTACCGTAGCAACACCGATTGTCGGATCGTTGTCATTGCAGTCAAC
>Ga0194059_1001417_pt1 | contig 10213 bp, 11 predicted proteins | sample SepL6211m_MetaG_FD_163426 | JGI IMG/M metagenome (GOLD analysis project Ga0194059, IMG submission 163426) | Anoxic zone freshwater microbial communities from boreal shield lake in IISD Experimental Lakes Area, Ontario, Canada - Sep2016-L626-11m | ecosystem: Environmental > Aquatic > Freshwater >... | reverse complement strand
AAGCAGCACTAGAAGCACAATATAAAAAATAATTAACTATAAAAAACAAATAAAATGGCAGCACCAATAGCATTAAGAGAATCAAACATTAAAGTATATGCATCAGTATTGATGGATAACTCAGTATCATTAGAAGAAAAAGCAGTAGCATTAAATGCATTATGTAATTTTTTTATTATTACAAATAGTAATACTAATATATATAACACATTTGGATTAGGAGTATATTTCCGTGATGAGGATTCAGGTGATATTAAAACTACACATGTACCTGTAGTATCACCATCTTAAGTAAAAACATTAAAAAAATAAATACCACAGATATAGTATATTTGTGGTATTTTAATATATATAATATATAAAGCTATGTTAAATAATATAACAAATTATACTAACCTTATTAATCATAGAAAGGTTAGAACACTATTAGAAGCAACAGACTTGTTCACGGTAGGTGTAAGAGATCCAAACTTCTATGGTAATTACCAACCAGCATTAATAACTACAACTGATTTAGTTAGTAGTATTGCTAGTTTGTTACCTCCAACTACTCCTACTTGGGGAACTATTATTGGTAACATTAATACTCAAGGTGATTTAATATCTTTATTAAATGCTAAACAGAATAATATTAATTTAACTACATCAGGTTCTGGTGCAGCTACATTAATTGGATCTACATTAAATATTCCAACACCAGCTGCTCAAACTTTTTCTTCATTAACTACAACTGGTTCATCTGGTGCTGCTACATTAGTAAGTGGAGTTTTAAATATTCCTAACTATGCTGGTAGTACATTACCTTATTGGTTAGAATATGATGCAACAGATCTTACTATATGGAATAACGGTAAAGGTAATATTGCTACAAATATTTCTTTTGGTGAAAGTGTACTAACTTCAAATACTTCAGGTATTCAAAATACAGCAATTGGCGGTGGTGCATTACAAAATAATACAACCGGTGGTCAAAATATAGCTATTGGTTATTTAGCATTATTATCTAATACTACTGCAAGTGGTAATACAGCAATTGGAACAACTGCTTTAAGATTAAATACTACTGGAATTAATAATACTGCAGTAGGTGATACAGCATTAAGAGGAAATACTACAGGTAGTTATAACATAGCACAAGGTTATCAAGCATTATGTAATAATACTACAGGTGATTTTAATGTAAGTTTAGGTTCTTATTCTTTATTAAATAATACTACTAGTTCTACAAATATTGCTATTGGTAGTTATGCATTATATAACAATAATGTTGATCAAAATATAGCAATTGGGTATAGTACTTTATATACTAATGCAACGGGTATACTAAATGTTGGAATTGGTAATAATACATTGTACAACAATACTACCGGTGGTCAATCAGTAGCTATTGGTGTTGAGGCATTGTATTCTAATACAACTGCAAGTTATAATGTTGCCGTAGGTAGACAAGCTTTATACAGTAATACTACAGGAAACAATAATGTTGCATTAGGATTACAAGCTTTAAGACAAAATATAACTGGTACACAAAATACAGCACTTGGTACAGAATCATTGTATAATAATACAACTGGTAATCTTAATTCTGCTGTTGGTAAATCAGCATTATATGCTAATACTATTGGTTATCAAAATACAGCTTTTGGAGCTTTTGCTTTATATTCAAATACATCAGGTAGTGATAACTTAGCAAATGGTAATGTAGCATTATATAATAATACTACTGGATCGGTAAATATTGCAATTGGAAATCAATCACTATTTTATAATACAACAGGTGATTATAATACAGTAATAGGTTATGGTGCAGCAAATAATAATACAATAGGTTCATATAATACAATTACCGGTGCTAATTCATTAAGAAATAATACTACAGGTAATAGTAATACAGCTAATGGTTTTAGTGCATTATATTCAAATATAAGTGGTACAGATAATACTGCTATTGGAAGAAGTGCATTATATACTAATAGTACAGGCAACAGTAACGTAGCGGTTGGAGCTGCTGCATTAAGCGGTAATACAACCGGATTTAATAATATAGCAATTGGTGCTCAGACAATGACTGCTAATACTACTGGAGCTGGTAATATAGTTATTGGTGTAAATTCTGAAAGTGGTAATTTTAATAGTTCAGTAATTATAGGATCAAATGCAACAGCAACTGCTAGTAATCAATTTGTTGTAGGATCAGCAAGTATTAATGCAGGTTCAGTAACAGCAGAAGTTAACGCTTCTACTCAAGTATGGAATGTAGTTATCAATGGTGTAGCAAGAAAAATCTTATTAGCATAATAATTAACTTAAAAATAACTAAATACAATGGATGTTTTAAATTTCATCTCTTGGCTTAAGAGCAAGAGACAAGTAACAACAGTAGATGCTTCTCAAACTTTAATCCCATTAGGGTTAAAAGATCCAAGAAGAAGTGATGGATATTTACCTGGTGCAATATCAGTAGAGGATTTGGCGGGTTCACTTACCCCAACTTTTACTAATGAAAACACACCTTACGGAACAGATGCATTAGCTATAACAGAACAATCTTTTAATGTTGCTATAGGTGCATATTCAATGGATCAAAGTATACATGGTGGTAATAATACTGCAATCGGTGCTTTAACATTAAGACATGCAAATGGTTCAGCAAATACAGCAGTAGGTTTTTTAGCACTTAATAATAATTCAAGTGGTGATGCAAATACAGCTATAGGACAAGAAGCATTATCTAATAGTACAACAGGTCAAAGTAATACAGCTATAGGTTATCAAACATTATTAAATAATACAACAGGAGTTTATAATACATTTGTTGGTATAACTGCAGGAACAGGTATAACTACAGGTTCTGGTAATGTAGGACTTGGTTGGAGCACTTTATCAGGAGGTCCTAATGGAACAGGACAAAATAATATTGGAATTGGTCAACTTGCTGGAGAAAATGTTGGTGCAGCGAATTTTAGTATTGCAATTGGTTCAGGAACACAAATTAACGGATACTCAAGTTCTATAGTATTAGGTCAGAATGCAAGTGCAACTGCAAATAATCAACTTGTAATTGGATCTCAATCTGTTGGTGAAAATATAGGAACTATAGCAACTGAAGCATTAACACCAACTATATCTTGAGCAGTAAGAATCAATGGAGTTGACTATAAAATTCCATTACAAGTAGCATAATAAAAAATAAATATATTAACTTTACAAAAAACAAATATCATGGAATTAGAATTAACAGCAGAGCAAGTAGCAAAATCAGTATCAGCAGCATATGATAGTGTTAACTTATTAAATGAGTTAAAAGCAAAAGAAGTTTTAACTGAAGAAGAAACAGCAACAGTAACACGTAATGAAGAGCACATCAGAATTATGTTAGCTAAAGAATGGTTTGTTGCAGGACTTACTAAAAAACAAGTAACAGAATTACAAAAAATATGAAACCAGAAGAAGCTAAACAAGTAGTTGAACAAGCTTTAAATCAAGCATTCCTTAAAGGAGCATTTAGTTTACAAGATGCAGCTATGATAACACAAGCATTAGGAGTTCTATTTGCAGAACCTCAACTAGTTCAAGAAAATTAAAAGTAATAGCCGCAGAGATGTGGCTTTTCTTTTTTATATTTGTATATATAGAAAGTTTTCTGTATATTATTATATATAAATCAATTATTATGTCTGTAGGAAATTTAAAAACATACGGTGGTAAAGGGACAAACATGCCATGGCAATTAAAAATGCTATTTGGTCAAGAGTGTGCATGTGATAACCTTACTGATATTAACACAAATACAAGTAATGTAGATTCATTACTTAACCAAATACTTGCTGCAATACAAGGTGGTGCAGATTATGAAGCTGCTCTTGTAATAGATGCTGACAATAATACTTGGTTAGAGATTAGAATTTATAATCCAGATACCGGAACATTTGACCCACCAGTTTATTATCTAGCAGGTAGTAATACACCAGGTACTCCAGTAGCTCCAATAACCTATATCAATCCAAATAGTTATTTGGCACAAATGTTAACTGTATTAAATAATATTGATACTACAACTGATAAAATACATGGTCTTGTTCTTTATCAAATAAGAACACCTAATTTTTTTAGAACAACTGGTTTATATACAATACCTGTAGAAACATATAGTTTATCATTTTCTAATGTTGGATTAGGTGACGCTACAGTATTAGGAGCCACTCTTAAACCAGGAGAAACAATTAACTTTGATGCAGGTTCATTAAATAACTACTATGCACCAAATACAGTTTCTTTTGATGCAACAGGAACAGAATTAATAGTTGTTTATAATTCATAATTATGAGTACAGGAATAAATATAAAGAAAAAATTAGCAATTCTAGATGAAGGTGCAAGTGTAGCAACAGATGCAACTAGTATTGATTTTGTTGGTTCAGGTGTTAACGCATCTACAATAGATGGTGATGTTACAATTACTATCCCTGGTGGATCAGGTAATACTACATATTACTTAAACCAAACTGTAGATCAAGCTCCTTATAAAGAATTTTCATCAATTGTTGCTAGTGCGGTAGAACAAGTTATACCATTAACAGTATTAGCAGGAGCAACTTCAGTAATTGCTGAATATCAAACTCCTAGTAATATACCAGGTACTACACAAATACCTGGAGGATTATGGCAATTCTTTTTACATTTTAATGCAGTAGCAGCAGGTCAAAATTGGATAATTAGACCTACAGTATACAAGAGAGATTTAGGAGGAACAGAAACATTAATTTTTACTCCTGATCCTGAGATAGTTACAGGAATGTCAACTACTACTACTATGTATGTATCTGACGGTGTATTTCCAACAACTACAATTCTTACAACAGATAGAATAGTAGTAAGACTATCAATGCAGAATACTAGAGGTGTATCTCAAACGGTAAACTTTAGAACAGAAGGTAGTCAACATTACTCAGTAGGATTAACAACATTAAATCAAGTTATACCTACAGGAGCAGTTTCATCAGTAACAGGTACCGCACCAATTGTATCATCTGGTGGTACTACACCTGCAATTAGTATTGCACAAGCAGATGCATTAACAGATGGGTATTTATCTTCTTCTGACTTTGCAGTATTTGATGCTAAAGTTCCAGCAACAAGATCAATAAAAATAAATGGAACTACATTAGATTTCTCTGCAGACAGAACTTGGACTGTAGGTGATATTGTTTCATCAGGTAGTTATGCTGACCCATCTTGGATTACATCATTAGCTTATAGCAAATTAACCGGAACTCCTACTATACCAGTAGTAACTCCATCAGCATTAACAAAAACTGATGATACTAATGTTACTCTTACATTAGGAGGTAGTCCTTCTACAGCATTATTAGCTGCAACATCTTTAACATTAGGATGGACTGGTACACTAGCAGATACTAGAATAACAAGTGCATCAACTTGGAATGCTAAACAAAATGCAATATCATTAACAACAACTGGTTCTAGCGGTGCTTCCACATTTATAACAAATACTTTAAATGTACCTACATATACCCTATCAGGATTAGGCGGTGTTCCATCTAGTAGAAGTATAACTATTAATGGTACTACACTAGATCTTTCAGCAGATAGAACTTGGAATGTTGGTACAGTAACATCAGTAGCAGCATTAACACTAGGTACGACTGGAACTGATTTAACATCCTCTGTAGCAACTGGAACAACAACTCCAGTAATTACTTTAAATGTACCAACTGCTTCAGCATCTAATAGAGGAGCACTAAGTTCTACTGATTGGACTACTTTTAATGGTAAAGCAGATGGATCTGGAACTATAAATTATGTATCTAAATTTACCGGAACAGGTACATTAGGTAACAGTAATATTTTTGATAATGGTACTAACGTAGGTATAGGAACTATAACTCCAGCCAAACTATTAGATGTTAATGGTGATGCTTTGATCAATGGTCACACCGTTGGTAGAGGAGGAGGAAATGTTGCTACAAATACAGTTGCTGGTTTACAAGCAGGTTTTGCAAATACAACTGGAAGTTCTAATTCATTTTTTGGTTCAAGTTCAGGAAGATTTAACACTACTGGAACAAACTTATCAAGTATTGGTGTAGCATCTTTGTATAATAATACAACTGGAAGTGATAATGTTGGATTAGGTTTGCATACATTATTTTCTAACGTTACAGGTAGTAATAACACATCTGCTGGTAATTTTGCAGGAAGATTTTTAAACAATGGTTCATCAGCTAATACAACACCAGAAAACTCTGTATTTTTAGGTTACAGTACAAGGTCTTTAACTAACAATGACACTAATCAAATTGTAATTGGTTATCTAGCTTTAGGTAAAGGATCTAATACGGTTCAATTAGGAAATACTTCTATAACAAATACTTATCTGCAAGGAGACGTTGAGACACCAGGCAACTTTTTACTTGGAGCGAACGCTAAATACTTATATGGTAAAAATTCATCTGGTGTATCAACTAGAATGATAGGTATTAATGGTTCAAACGCTTTTTATATAGGCTCTATTGATGCAAATGTTACAGCTATTAATTTCAATATTAACGGAACAAATGTTTTTAATGTTGATAATACAGGTCTAATAACAACTAAAAATTACACATTACCATTAGCTGCACCAACAGCAGGTCAAGTTTTAGGTTATCTAAGCGCAGGAACAACTACTTGGGTATCTGGAAGTTCAAGTGGTATATGGGGAATAGCAAATTCAAGTGGTGTTTATACATATTATGCAACTTATCAATTAGCTGTAGCGGCAGCTGTAGCAGGTCAAACTATTGAAATGTTTGGTTCACAGACTGAATCAATAGCAAACCATATTTTAAAAACAGGTGTAAATATTAATTATAATGGTTATACCTTAACTTTTTTAACTGGTTGTGGAATAATTGACAATGGTGTAGCCTGTGAAGTTCAATTATTAAATGGAGAAATTAAAAAAGGAGTTAGCGGTCAAATTGCTATCTATATATCAAGTTCATCTACTATATTAAGAGGAAATGTTTTAGTTAATTCTTCTTTAGCTGGAACAGGAGGGACTGGTTCTTATGGATATTATGGTATAGGTAAAGTATATGGATTAAATTTTAAAGGAAATGATTGTGTTGCAGGATTTGCAGCACTAGGAGATATTTTTAATGTCACAGTTAATTGTACTTCTGGCGCAGCTGTCGCAAGTTTAGCATCACTTATTAACTCAACTATAAATTCAACGTCAACCACAGGTAGTGCTATTGCTTCAGTTCCATTAGTAGATGGTTCTAATATAAAAACAAATGGTGCTGGTGGTTATGTAAACTCTGGTGTAGGAATTGTTAATAATTCAACATTTTATAGTTTAACAAGTAGAATTATAGACGGTCAACAAAACGGATTAACATTTAATAATTGTTCTTTTAATTCTAGGGCTTCTACAGTGTATAATTTTGGTGGAGGTTTTGGAGATAGTGTATTTAATAATTGCACTTTGCGTTCTTTAGTATATATAAATAATTACGCTTCTGGTGGAAATATGAATAATTGTACAGTAGTATCTGAAACTGATATATGTTTATATTTTACATCAGGTACGTTTGTTGATAATAATTTTACATCATTATTAAATTCAGCATCTGGTAGAATTGCTCAAGAACTTGGTGATGGGACTAGATTTACTGGCAATACTTTTAATGTAACAAGTTCTAGTGCTGTGGCTTTATATTCAACAGGAACACCAACAGTATATATTTCTGGAAACAACCTTAAAGGTAGTTCAAATTTAAAAAGCGCAGGCATAGTAAACGGTCAAACAAATACAGCAGATGCACAAGGAAATACAATTTTACAATAAACTAATTAATAAATAAAAATATGGAAACAGTAGAAATAGGACAAATCATAGCTCAGTTAAAAATGACTGAAAACATGAGAATCATCACTCAGGATTTAAACGGAAATAACGTGAAAGTCTTAGTTTGGGAGGACTTCACAGTTGAAGAACAAGCACAATTAGTAGCTTGTGTAAATATGATTGAATCTAAATAAATATAAATTATGGCGGTAGTAACAGTTTCGGGGAATCCCGTAGTAGGTGCTAAATATACAGTAACTACAGCATCAAGTGCTGATTGGGCTTCTGTGTCAAATAGTACATATTTCTTTGATTTAACGGATCAATTAGTTTATTATAAAAATAGTAGTGGTACGGTGGTAAATCCATTTGCTCCACCAGCAAGTGGAATAACATCATTAACAACTACTGGAACATCAGGTGTATCAACATTAGTTGGTTCAACATTAAACATCCCTAATTATACTTTTACTGATACAAATATTTATAATACCAATGGTACTTTAACATCAAGTAGAACGGCTACTTTAGGTAATTTTAGTTTGATTTTTTCAGGAATAGGAACAGGCGGTGGAACAACATTTTCAAGAACAAATGGTGGTGGAACAACAACAAGTTTTTCTTTAAGTTATAATTCTGCTCAATTTAGTACATTTGATGGTAATCAGGGTGCTCAATTTAGTTGCACACCATCTCAGAATATTGGAAGTGCATACGACACAACAGGTCTTTCAACAAATATACAACAAGTACCTAATCTTATAAGTTTAGTTGTTAATGATGTAGATGGTGAGTTAAGTCGTTTAGACGTAAATTCAGCAGGTGCAGTATCTAATAAGTTTACAGGATATAACGGATTCGGTTTCACTTTTGGACTTGGGGGTTCATTAGTTTCTGCTTCTACAACAGGAAGTGCTAAAACTTGGACATTACCAAATACGACAGGTACAATTGCTTTAACAAGTGATATTCCATCTACGAATTATGGGGCAATATATTCACAAGCAACTTTTACATATTTAACTTAAAATTAATTCAATAAAAATAAAAGATCATGGCAGGAAACACAACACCAATATTCTCAAAAGTAGCAGATTGGCAATGGATTACAGGTATCACAACGGCTGATACTGCAAAAAACTTAAGTGCAGCAACAACATCTTATTTAGTATTTACAGCAGATGCTACTAATGGTGGTTATGTTAAAAAAATAAGAGTACGTCACTTAGGAACTAATGTTGCTACAGTAATGCGTGTATTTATTAATAATGGATCTACAGTAGCTACATTAGCAAATAGTATCTTATTTGATGAACTAGGAGTAGGTGCAAATACAGTATCTGAAACTTCAGCATCTACAGTATATGAATTACCTATCAATGAAGCACTAGCTCCAGGATATAAAATTTATGTAACAATTGGTACAGCAGTAGCGGCTGGTTTAGCAGCAACAGCAGTAGCAGGTAAATACTAATAACTATGGAAAAGCAATATTATCTTTGTGAATTTGTTTATGGTGGAACTGGACAGTTTTATCAAGAAGTAGAAAATGGTATTGTACTAAGATTAGTGAATTTAGATGGTACAGATCTTATACTAGAAGATCCATATGGATATAGTATAGTTGATGCTGAACCGGTATTAAATCCTTTCATATAAAATAAGATATGTTTAATATAACTGATAATGCAATTAATAATCAGATATTCTTACCTAAAGGAGTAGCTGATTTTCAAGTTTGGAATAAGCCTACAAATGCAAAATTTGTAAGTATATTCTGTCTTGGCTCCGGAGGTGGAGGTGGTGGTGGAATGGTTGGTACTGCAGTCACTGCTCGTAGAGGTGGTGGTGGAGGAGGATCTGGTGCTTTTTCATTAGGTACTTTTACTGCATCTCAATTACCAGATACTTTATTTCTTTCAGTAGGATTAGGTGGAATTGGTGGATTAGGATTAGCAGTTGCTTCAAATGGAGGTGCCGGTGCATTATCCTTTGTATCAGTAAGACCAGATAATACAGCATTAAATTTATTACTAGTATCAGGAGCAGTAGCTGCTACAGGAGGTAACTCAGGCGGTAATAGTGGTACAGCAGGTGTTGGATCAACAGCTTGGGCAGGAAGTGTACTTAATAGTTTAGGATTAGTAACTGCACAAGCAGGAACTAGTGGTGGTGCTGGAGCTATTTCAGTAGCAGCTACAAGTATTACTCCAACTACAATAGTATGTGGTGGTCCTTCAGGTGGTAATACATCTACAGCAGCAGCTTTTGCAGGTGGTGATGTAATAGGTTCAGGATTTTTAAATATTGTTCCAGGCGGAGCATTAGGTGCTTTAGCAGCGGCAGGTGGAAATGGATC
>Ga0194059_1001414_pt1 | contig 10228 bp, 9 predicted proteins | sample SepL6211m_MetaG_FD_163426 | JGI IMG/M metagenome (GOLD analysis project Ga0194059, IMG submission 163426) | Anoxic zone freshwater microbial communities from boreal shield lake in IISD Experimental Lakes Area, Ontario, Canada - Sep2016-L626-11m | ecosystem: Environmental > Aquatic > Freshwater >... | reverse complement strand
GCACCAATAGCCGTGGACAAACTAGTCGAGTTTGGAGCACCAATAGCCGTGGACAAACTAGTCGAGTTTGGAGCACCAATAGCCGTGGACAAACTAGTCGAGTTTGGAGCACCAATAGCCGTGGACATTGGAGCACCGGCAGCCATGAGTGGTCCCGCCGAGTCCCCAATACCAGAAATCGTCGATAAATCTGATGAATACTTTGTCAGCCACGATAACCTGGTTGAGATAATCAGACGAAAGGTGCGCTTCACAGTTGATGGCCAATTCATCGATCCCATTAAAGGGATAGCAGAGGCACCAAACGAGCAGCATATCAGTCTACGTCTGGCGGGACAGCTGTTTGATACTAATGGTAAATGTGTTGGGATCCGTGTCCAGACTGAAGAAGAAGTGCAGGTCGGGTTGCACGGTGAGAAGAAATTTCTCATAATGGATCTCCATATTAATCCACAGTCACCAATTATGCGCCTACATAAAGAGAGAAAGAAGGCTAACATAGCGTCGCGTCTGGCCTATGTATCTGATGTGATGACGAACGTATCTGAGAAGTTCGGTAGCTTCGATGCTCGCTTCACTCTTATTAAGCAACCGAAGACATCAGTGAAATATCCCGTCTCTGTGATCTACGAGAGAACGCGAAAGTGGAAACAAGAGATCTACATCTTCTGCCGTATGGTGATCACACACTGGCTATTATTTCGTGAAGAGGTGACAAAATTCAGTGACGTTTCCGACCTGCGCGAGTGGAACGTCTACTCATACGTGACCCGTATGATTCTTCCACATGAAGCTGCGCCGGCTAGAGTGACTCAGGAGATCGAGAATGTTATCATCCCAGAGATCCACAAGAACTTCGATGATTTCATTGAGTATCTCGGCCGCATTTATCCGAATGTCTTCTATGGTGGGAGATTCCATGTAGATGCCGATAAAGTTGAGCTGATGCGGCACTATATGGAACGCGAGCTCGATCTCATCCAAACCTACCCTCCATCGTTCGGTACACAATTCGTCAACATGCGAATGGATACGAAACTTCTACCCTCATCAATATCCAGAGCCAGCGGGGAGACGAATCGTAACACTGTTCTCCATCCAGGTGAGCTAGTGTCCGCTCGTCCTGCAAGAGCTGGGCCACTGAACCTAAAGCAGCAGGAGTTCGTAGGTGTTTCGCGTATTCTCGAGGATATTCATATAACAAGGGTAAAGAAAGAGTTGTTAAGTAGCGAATATTATATGCGTGTGGAGTACTTTAACCCGTTGATGGACCCGCTGTCCGTGGTAAAGAAGACAGAACATGTGAAGAAGGCAGAGCTCATCATGATCGAGTTCGATCAGAAACTCTATTTCTTACGACTGACACGGGTTGGATACTATGAGACCGCATGCTACATTTGCCACATGTGGAAGACACAACGTCATATCATGTCTTACGATGAGGAGGAGACGCTGGTCACCTCATCCCGACTTTATTCACTCCAGCGTGGCTGCATCGAGGAGAACAAAGATAACGATGAGATTGCCATTCGTGCTACTGGTCAGAACTATCAGATTCTGAACTATACACGAGCTGAGGCAACTGGTGTGGACCCGGCAACAATGGCACATCAACAGCTATTCCCCAGCCTCCACGGACAGTCAAATAAGACAAAGGAGAGCCATGTCTATGCTGCCATGCTCCCGCTTTACTAAGTAAGAAATATGTATAAATTATACGCCGAAGTGACCATTAGTTCTACAACTGCTGTAGAGAATCTTTACCAACAGCAGCGACCCATCTCCCTCTTAAGCGCATCACGATTCTTGATGGTCTCAAGAAAGACAGCGAAAGACGGAACGTCAGCAAACTGAGGAAGGTTCTCAAGAGCATCCCAGTCGCTACCAGGTAGAGCGATTGCCTTACCAACGCGTCCATCACCGAGCAGGAGCATTGTAATATTGTAGATGAGAGTGTTATCAATGGAACCTCGTTTAGTCACAATGTAATCAGTTGCGATCTCGGTGGAGATATCGCTCAGATAGATTGCGGCCTGAGTGGTCTTGGCGTCATCAGTGAGCGCACGATTGCTACTCACTTTTGCGAACTTCTCGAACTTATACTTGTAAAGGTCGACAGCAATGGTGACGAAGCTCTTAAGGTCGTTCACCATAGGCTCGGTGGCCGAAACTGCGTTTGTGGTATCGGTAGTGGTAGTTGACATTTTCCCCAGAATATAATATCAAGTAATACATAGGCACAGACCGCATATTATATGGTCATATCTTTGCTACGTTTGGGAAAATGTCTCTCTCACTCTCATCACTAGAGATGATTAGACTCGTCGCTACAACTTTGGATCCATCGGACCCGACGTCCAGTGTTCCAGTCCGACCGTCTTACGAAGTATTCGTGGAGGAGCTGATGACAAATAAGTTCCTCATTCCAGTCATATATAAAGGGTGGAAAGATATTGATTCTGAACTCTGTGTCGTGCTGATCCATTATTCAGTAGAGCATGTCAGAGGTAGAACGGTCTTGCTCCCATCATTCGGCAAATCAATTGTGGGAAGGGTGCTAGCTCAGATCTATGCGCATTACACGGCAGTATGTCAGTCTACCGGGCTACCATTTGTCCCATGTATCAAAGGTCTGGCGACAGTATTGCGTAAGGGGCGTTGATTATGGAGTTCTATTACCGTCTTTCTTTCTCTTTGTGCTTGCGGAAAATGTCAACTCCAATTCCTACAGTCTCGCATGCTTCGTACACGCAACTTATGGTTAACATTAGGGAGCAGCTCGCTCTCGAGGCGAAGGCCAAGACGATCGATGCGCAGACCAGTGCGCTGACCCTGGCAAGCGTGGCCGCCAATATTGCTCCTGAGTCGATCCTCAAGGCTGGTGAAGATCGTTCAAACGCAATCGCCGATATCCTCGATATGTTTGATGCCGTAGATCACACTCTCAATCCAGCGGCACTGTCGAAGGATCTTCATGCTGCTCCGGGCGCTCGCCACGTCCGCCTTCGCGCGGCTGGAAACGCACGTATTCTCCTTCTTGAGAAGCAGAAGTGGCTCGTGCGCAACGAGACGGACAGCGCAATCTACATCGCAGTTTCTGGGATCCATGGAACCACGGGAGAACAGATCATTCTCGCGCCACACACAGTCGGTCCCTGGGAGACCCGCCACATCAACTAAAGTGTATAACAATATACAATTTCCTTTCATACGACAAACTTCTGGCCTACACCCGAATACTCAATTCGTTTGAGTGAGCGAGTAAAGGAAGAGGATCGCGAGAAGTGCGTCACCAATCGCGTTCATCCAGAAGCTCATTGTATCCATCGGATAGAGCTTGCCAGCGTTGTCCTTCATCGCATACTTCGCATAGACCATGTAACCAAGGTCCACGAGGAAGACAAGACCGAGCACGATCGCACCATAGCGAGCAGTATTGAGGCGAGAATCACTAATGAGCCACCCGCCGATGAAGATTGCTACCATGACTCCAACGGTCCAGTAGTAGTTCGTCTGCCATCTGATCGTTAGTGATGCTTTAGAAATAGCGAAGAGTAGCCCGCCAAGGAGGACAATCGACTGGTAAGTATAGGTCTGGATGTAGACACAATCCGTAATCCAGTTGATGAGAAGCGCGAAGACAATGGCCACCGTGATGGATGCAATAGTTGCGTTCATGCTACCCTCGCTGTAGCTCGTCTTCTCCATAGAAGTCTGAGTAGTTTCAGATGCTGGGTTGGTTGCTGACATTTTCCCAGAATACGCGACGAAAGGAACAAGCAGTAAAAGTCAGCGATAACCAATCACCAAAGCCGACCACCCGTCGAAAAATGGCTCTCCTAGCAATTCCCATCGATCTACACTTCCCTATCACAGTCGTTACGCGACACGAGAACCACCACCCCACAACGCTCACCATCTCAATCACATCTGGTCCCACCAACACCTTTGAGACCACACTAACATCATCCTCCACAGGCGGACAAATGTGGGAGCCGCGAGCTACTCCAACCGACATTTCACAACTCAGTTGGAACATCAGTGGTATCAAACCGACAAAGAAGCTCGTTCTTAATGGAGGACAAACTATCCTACTCGGCTTCATGATAAAAGACCTGAAACACCTAAATCTCGAGCTTCCAGACGTGCTAACTTGCAACCAATCTGAGTTCCTCGGTTCTGATATTCTCGCCTATCTTCAATCCTCACCGGACTTCGGAGAGGTAATCACGGACACCCACGACAACCCAGGATGCTACGATGGAGACGATGATGAGATCACACACCAACCTCGTAGCCCCGGCCACCTGGGAGCCAAGAGCGGTATAATGTTCGGTGCCCTCTTCGTCGCCCTATTAGCACTAGGCCACAGCACAAAGATCTGAACTCACAAAGTTATACAGACGCTGGCTATGCAAGGCCTGACTAAAATGTCTCAACACGTCGCTATTCACACACAACTGTTTATTCCCACTCAGGCGAATCTTAATCACTACGTGACCGAGGAGGCCATGGAGCGTTTCACTGAGGCCTGGGAGGTCCCTCTAGACTCGCGTCGTCCCCTCGAGCTTATCTTCTCTTTCCTTCCACTGAACGATGTAGAACGTATCGAGTGGAACGAGACTACAAGTCCAGCGTGGGAGGATGATAATGGTGTTCCAGTCTATTCCAAATCTCTCCCAGTTGAGATCTCCGAGGTCCTCAAGCGAGCTGGTAAGGAGTCCGAAGCTATCCAAGCACTCAAGCGGGCGATGCCCGCCCTTGCGAAGACAGCTGAAGGGTGCCAAATCGGCAAGTATCGGAACCTGGTTGAGTATCTGAAGGGCGAGTTTGGTGCTGGGATTCCTGACCAGGCTCCTGCTCCTCGTTATGGTGTGTGCGATAGCGAGCTCCACAAGGCTTTCTTCGCATACTACGAGATGATGAAGGAGTCTAGTGGTGAGGGTTTCAAAGCCTACACACGTCACTTGGCCACGGGTTATGGGCTGCAACAGACGAGTAAAATCTGAGTGCCTCCAAGAACTACGAGTTCGACAAGCCGCGCAGTGGGTGAGATTGAGAGATATAACTATATATCTAAGTGTGCTTACTGGCAGAATAGTTTCGTGACTTCTTGTTCTACAAGGTCGCATTCCTGTCTGGAAATGGTGAATGCTTCGAGGCAGATGTTCACATTGAGGCATCCACCCCGAGATTGGTCGAAGTCGTAGATGTTGAATCCTGGTTTCATTAGTTCTTGGAGGCATTTGACCTTTGCCATGCCTGGGATACCTTCGTTGAAGTCGTTTCCGAGCATGATGGAGTAGCTCATTAGTTGTTCGTGTGTCATCTGGAGCTTGGCGAGTGTCTCGGGATATGAGAAGACGGTGGCTATGTCGTCTTTGATTTCCTTTATGATCATTCGGGTTCCCATTGGTAGGAGGTCGCTGTCGGAGCTGAGGACTGCTTGGCAGAAGCCTATCTTTACGGCGGTGGCAGCGAGTTTTTCTCCTTCGGGGATGCTTGGGATTGAGAGGAAGCGGTGGCCGCGTTGTTGTAGTTCTACTTGGATGATGCGGTACATGTCGCGTGGGATGATCGGGTATTTCGATAGGACTTTCTTTAGACGGCTTACCTCGTCGGAGATGTTGAATGTGGTATCGGTTTCGTTGTCGGTAGGATTCCTATTTGCGACCGGGGCTACGGCAGTCTGGCCTAGAGGACTGTCTGTATTATCAGATGAGGCTGCAGCTTGGGCAGGTGTGTCTGGTTGTTCTAGGGGGGTACGTGGTCCAGTGGGGGAAGTAAGTGTTTCCATGTGTCGCCATCGGGGAGAGTTGGGCCAGTAGTCGCGGAGGAAGTCGTATCGACGGAGGATGTCTGGGTAGGTTGCTGCGTCGAGTGGGTTTCGTTCACACCATTTGGTGCAGGAGTAGTGGATCTTGGCGATTTCGGAGATCTTTGCATCCTTTATGGAGCCGCGTCGTTCGGTGGCGAGTTTGATTGCTGATTTCTCGCCATCAAGGCAGAATACGTGTTCGAGTCCGTTGTTGTTTAGTTTCTTGCACATGTCGTCGATGCGTCTGATGGTGTTTGAGATGACGCGGTCGGTGGAGAATGAGTTGCCTTCGGCAGAGACGCGCCATTCGACGCAGAAATACTTGTAGTAGATGAGGTATGCGTCGATGGCGAGTCGGGACGCACAGTCTACCTTGATGAGGTTACGTAGTTGTGAGAGTGGCACGGTCTTGCCGCATTGTTTCTCTTTCAGAGCTTCCCAGAGATCTTCGATTCCCATTTTACAGAGGGTCGTATAAGTTTCCCTAGTATATAACGGTATGTAATGTTCGGAGCTCTTGTTTCGGTCGTATGATATATTCGGTGGGATGAAGGTCTCTTTACTCTGGGAAAAATGACATCATTGCAGCCTAGATCGCAGGAACGTGGAGAGATGGTGACTATTGATGAATCCCTCAGGAGGGTGATGTCTGCGAATATCGTAGCAGCGATTGAGGAAGTACTGTTTGGTGGGGGATATGGGAACATTCGTGTAGACCGTGTCAGACAGAACGTTGAACTCGCCACTGTTGCGCTCCTCGGTAAGGAAATCAAGCGTAACAAAGTTCAAGCGTACTGCGATGCCTATACTGCTGCCCATGTTAGAGCGGTTGTGCGAACGGGGGAGGCGGTGGGTATCATCGCTGCGCAGTCGTTAAACCAACCGGTAACGCAAGCTGTTCTGAAATCGCAACACCGAACTGGAAGTAAGGAGACGGCCGGCGCAAACTCTCTCATCACTCTGAATAAGATGACTGTCGGAGAGAACGATAGGACAATAAAAGTCCATCTGCGCCAAGATATTAAAGATATTCCTCCAGAGAAGATGTTGCGAGTACTGACTCGCAAATTTGAGGAAGTGAAGCTAGAGGATGTGCTTTCTTCAACATATGGCAACTCCAAGTATGAGCCCGAGACAGTAAGTATTCCAAGGGAGTATGCTTGGGGCGATAGTAGTGACTATAGTCAGGACCCTATGTTTCTTTATATCAATCATCATTTGATGCACGATAACAGTGTGGTATATCGGTTTCACATTGACCCATCGAAACTCGATGACGCGGGTTTGACGCAAATGGCGGTCTACGATGTACTCTTAAAAGTGAAACATGTGATGGTTGTGATTCACCCGCCAAGCACATTTACATTCGACCTTGTCCCCGGCAGCAAACCGCTCACTGCTTTCCTAACGATGATCAAATCACTGATGAGTGTCCCACTGAAAGGCATTCCTGGACTACTCAGTATCAGCGAACGTAGAGTCGAGGTATCACAACTTGTCAGACAACGACACTGGGAACCAAGCACTGACCCAGAGTACCCATTAGGAAAAACTTATCTATATCTCAGCCCAGTAGAGATGGCACACTTCCCAATAGAACAACTCAAATCGCGTACCTGGACAGCCAAAGATCACACTATCCAAGCCGAACCCATCGAAGAAGTAACCAGACTGCAGCATAAAGGCACCGGAGAGGGCGCCCACAGCTCATCTGGAGACCTATTTCATCTCGTATACCACGGCAAGCCCTTCGTAGAAGACAGACCATACAGCTACTTCCTATTTACTGGCTCACTAACAATGGAGCAACTCCTCTCACACCGCACTGGAGAAGAAGATGACAACACTCTATTCTCCGACTACTGCGACAAACGCTACCTAATCAGCAACGACCCAAACGAAATGATAGAGTTAGTAGGCAAAACCGGAGCACGAACAATCCACGAATACAACTACTCTGAAGAACTCACAAACGGAGAAACACCACTACTCTATCAGCACATCACAACTGTATGTCGCCGAATGTTTGGCCTCCATTTAAACCCCATCACACCAATCAGCTACATGAGGAGCAAGGAGCCAAATGCGCTTGACAAGTTTGGCTACCAGAACTACCAACAGAACCTCGAGAGGGAGATCATTAAAGGGGCTCTTAGCACAACAAACGATCTTCCCAGTGCTGTCATAGTTGGTAAGCGACCGAAGCTTGGAACTGGTTATATCGAACTGGTGGTGGATAATGAGAGGCGTCAGGAGGTTATTAGGCAGTATTCAGAGGCGAGGCGTGCGCAGTTGTATCTGAGTGAGTATTCGGGTATTCACTTTCCAAAGCTCGGTGAGGTGCGGCCGATGACGACACTGACGTCGCAGCCGTTTGGTAAGGATTTCCGTCTTCCAATCAAGGGCATTGCTGGTGATTGATGGATGTATAAGTTATACGATTTCGGTTACTACCAGAGAAGTGATTGTAGTACTTCTGTTTCGTTTGTGTTGGAGAGGATAGATGGGTTACATGGAGTGTATCCTGTTAGTCCTCTGCAGGCGATGATAGCTTGGAGTATAGTTAGATTATAAAGGCATATGTTTCCTGATCTTGTTCCGGACCAGAGGACCAATGTCTTATTTGGGGTATCTGGAGGTACGTCTTGAGAACCACTGCTGCGAAGCGGCCCTTCTGATTCCAACGGACCGTAGGTCTGAGTGCCTCGGCCCTGTGTTGCGCAAGTCACGGCCCGTCCTGTGCTAATGGTTTGTATTCCGCGGAAGCCGTATAGGTCGGGAAGCGTTAGTGATGGACCGTACGTTCTGTTAATCATGTCCATAAACTGCACGAGCTTCTTTCTACCTGGTATAACCACGAGTGTCTGTGTTCCGACGAGCATAGCGGCGAAGGTGAATGTATTGTTGCTGGTCGGGAGCCTCGGGTCATTGTTCGGTATCCATCTGGCATAAATCTCAGTAATCATTGTTTCTCTTGTTTGAGCTGGAGATCGAGTTGGTGCTGACTTTAATGCAGGGGCTATGAATGCTTCTCGGTTTGGGGCCGACTTGGAGTTGTCGCTCAAAGAATAGAGTGAGGTTGTGTTGCGATGGTCTTCCTCTGTTTGGGACATTGGGAAGATTCTTGCCTGAGATAGGCATACGTCTGGTGATGAACATCTGCCATCCTGCTGTGTAGGTCGGTCAGGCACAGCAAATACGATTGTAGATTTGGGATTGAGTACTGGAAGCTCTATTTTTGGGTCTTATTAGAACGTGTTCTGCGATTTCCGACTGCATGATGGGTTTGTGTCCGTGTGGGTATTCGGTTTCCGAAAATGTCAGTATCTGATCAACCTCATCATCAACTTGTTTCTCTTTGTCTACCTCTCTCATTTGAGGTTCCAATTGAGTACCTTGAGACTACCAAGGAGGAGAATGCAGCTATCTTGTTGATTGGCCGTACGATGCTGGGTGAGCTTCGGAAGACAAAGTATACTGAACGAGTAGAGCAACTTCAGAAGGAACTTGAAGAAGAGCGAGCTGCCACTGAGAGATTTCGAATGGCGCTTACCTCGCTCCATAATGGCCTGAATGAAAGTGTCGAAGAAATCGTCGAACGTTGTTTCACAACTCTTAGGGGACAAGTGGAGGATCTTAATAGGAAGCTACTGCAATCCGATAAGACCGCGAGAGAGGCGAATCTTACTGCAGTTGTTCACGAACGAGGCACAGTAGAACGACGTGTTCATGGTATTGCAGAGCTGTTGGACCGTATGTCTGAGCTCTCGGCGCGTATGGATACCTCACGTCTCACTTCATCAGTAAGAGGGCGAGACAACGAGACAAACTCACGCCAGTTGATTACCGACACGTTTGGCACAGCTGGCTCTGGTTTCGTTATGCATCATCGCGAAGATTTCGCTGGTGACCACATCTTCGACTGGAACGGACTTCGGTTGATGTGGGAGGATAAGCGATATTCAACTACTGTTCCAAAAGCAGAGGTCGATAAGGCATGGCGGGACTTCGACGCAAATCAGGACTGTCATGTTCTCCTCTTTGTCAGCGCACATTCATCCATTTATAGCCGTGAAAGCGCATCCGGCATAGTATCGGAAGTACGCGAGGGACGGCTGATGCTCTTCCTATCATGTTTCAAGAACAATCTTGACCAGGCTGGCTATATTCGTACTGTTATTCAGACCATTCTGATTGCTGCTAAACCACTGTTGATTATGCAACAAGAGCTTGGCAGCGAGGCTGTTGATGAGCGTCTACGTGTGGCGGTGGCTGTTCTCGGTTCGCTTTCGCAGTCGCTTCTTGATCAGGAGAAGGCGTGTGATGGATTGTTGGCCGATATGCGTGTTCGTATTACGTCGATGAAGAACGGTATTGATCGAACGAAGCATGGGATCGATACATTGATCA
>Ga0194059_1001407_pt1 | contig 10267 bp, 3 predicted proteins | sample SepL6211m_MetaG_FD_163426 | JGI IMG/M metagenome (GOLD analysis project Ga0194059, IMG submission 163426) | Anoxic zone freshwater microbial communities from boreal shield lake in IISD Experimental Lakes Area, Ontario, Canada - Sep2016-L626-11m | ecosystem: Environmental > Aquatic > Freshwater >... | reverse complement strand
CCGAGAGAAAACTTGTATATTCCTGTGAAGTTTGCCCGACCCATGCGACATAACCAGAAAGGGAAAAAATCGAGGAAAGTAAAACGACGAGCAAGAACAGTCCAGGAATAAGATTTAACCATCCTGTCTTAAACGTAAATTGTTTTCGGAGAACCATCTGACCAAGCCAGCAGACAAGTCCGATGATTGTAAGAACGACTAACAACATTTGTTTGTTCTGTTCCAGAATATCCGCTGTGAACGGAAGAAAAAATAACGGAACAAGAAAAAATGCGAGATACGTTACCCATCGTACAATCACTCCAAAAATTCCTGGAATTTCTTGACGCTTCGTAACAGAAGAAAAAATTGCCATAAGAGAAACGAGAACGATTAATTACTTGGATTTATATTGTTGAATAGCCTGAACGACTTTTGAATCCGATTTTAAATTCTCAATAAACAGAACATGTGTTTTGTTGATGGACATTTTATCTTCCGGTGCGTGGGCTTCTGTTCCGAGCTTTGAGAGAGCCAGCCCACCTTGTGGTGAATTGGCTGCCGCGTTTGCTTGCAGATAAAACACATCTGTCAGATTCAGAAACTCGCCAACCTTCGAATCTAACTTTCCAAAGTAAGTCTGCCCGTTATCAAGAAATACCGCTTGATACTCCCCTGTCGCAACATCGACTGTTTGTGATGAACCTTGCAATTCAGACAACACGTCATTTTTTTGCGCTTTGGTGAAGTACCATCCGATACCGATTGTTACGGCAATAAGCAGAATGATCCAGAGCCAGCCCATTGAACGAGATCTTTTTTGTTCGCCAGGTAACCCCGAAGAAAATGGAGACCGTGGAGGTAGTGGTGAGCGATTCATTTTTGATTCAATGGCCATAGGAAAAATGTAAGTGAGCAAGGTTTCAAGACCTCGCGTATAAAAAAAGAAAATAGCACAATTACTGTGTACAGTTTACAAAAATGGAGTGTTATACACAAGGGGCTGTGTGCAATTTTTCAAAACAAAAAAACAGTTCAATGAAATCATCGAACTGTTTTTATTTACTAAGGTGTTACTGGATCCAATACTGGAACCGGTGCGGGATCCTCCACAGGAGTCGGATCGACGACTGGTGGTGGATCAACAACCGGGACAGGATCAACTACCGGAGGAACTGGTGAGACGACAACAGGTGCGGGTGCAGCAGGACCTGTGACATCACTTACCGAAATAGTCACATCATCTTGTCCGTTTGAAACCGTCACAAGTGCGTCATTCACACCAATTGCAATCCAGTTATACTCTACTTGAGCAGAAGCATCTGAACGATTCACATCAAAACCTGTTGGACCCTCATTACTTACCCAAGCCCCTGTCGCAGAAGCAGAACGAGAAGCGAGAGTGACGATAGGCATCACGGCATCCGAATAAGCTTTTTCAAATGTGACGTGAACTTTATCCTTTCCAGAAACCAAACGTGCTCGTCCTGCCATATCGTGAGAACCGTAAAGATGTTCTGCAACAGTGACGGATCCGGAGAATGTTGCGTTTGCACCAGAGATATCACCTGAAAGAGCCAAAGCTGCACTTGATCCACCTTGCAAGTCTGTTGCTGGTTGATACCACGTGTTAATAACCTGAACCATGACCTGTCCTTTGTCGTTAAGAGAAGAAAGTGCCATACCGATCACACGACCAGCTTTCGTTGCTTTCATTCCTTTTCCTGCCGTTGAAGATGTCGTAATGAAATCACCAACAGCAATTACTCCACCTTCATTTGTTACGTTAACAGGAACACGTCCGACGAGAGCAACCGGCATTGGATTGTCCGCTGCCGCAATGTTTGCTCCGGCTGATGTAAAGTCCCCATAGTTATTGGAAAGAATCCCGTAGACAGGACCTTGATATGGAACAGATGAGGGGATAGCCTGCGCAATTTGTTGCGTTCCTTGATTATCATCCTGTGTTACAACCATCTTTGTTCCTGGAACAACGATATCACCGTAAGTGCTTCCTTCTGCAACTGGATAACGCTCAGCATAGTCAGCTGTTGGTGCGATTCCACAATCTTGAAGTAGATAAGAAGTACCTGATGTTGGCGCTGTTGCAGATGCAAGCGACGAACAAAGTGCTGTCGTTGACCCCTGAGATCCACTCGGCAATGTCACTGTAATTCCTCCGGTATTACCAGCTTTTAGATTAAACGTATCTGCGGCTGTCCCGGTGTGTCCGATATTAATCGTTTTTGCGTTTGCTTCTCCTATAACAAGTACAGCGCCACCTCCTGTTGCTCCAGTTCCTGCTAATGTACCAGAATCAATATGGACATCTCCACCTGCACCGTTTGTAAATCCATTTCCTCCAGTAAGTGTTAACGTAGCACCTTTTGCATTTGCTCCAAATGCTGAACCAGCTTTTAGAGAAAGTGCTCCAGGAGCAGTTCCGTCCGCACCTGTAATCGAGTTATCCCAACCAGAACCAATCTGGATTGCTGAAGTATTGAAATTTGCAGCATCTGTAACACTACCGACGCTAACCCCAATCACTTTGCATCCTCCTGATGTACATGCGGTAAATGTCGGAGAAACACTAATTCCATTGATTGTTCTAAACGTTGTTCCATTTCCTCCGGTCGCATTCACTGTTGGAGATATGAGTAGACCATTCGTTGTAGATGTCGTCGCATTTGTACCGGATGAATCCGTAAACGTGAGAGATGCAAGTGTACCCGTTTCAGCAGCTGCGTGTGCGTAGTTAGCACCTGTAATATTCAATGCACCGCCCGTTGTAAGAGCTGTCCCTACTGCGATATTAAGAGCAGTTCCGGATGTGAGACCTGTTGTCGAAATATCGTCCGCTGTTTGAGTTGTGAGAGCATTATTTGTAAATGTTCTAACACCACTGAAGTTTGTACTTGAATTTGCATTTCCAACACTGATCGTTTTTGCATTCGTTCCTCCAATAGTGATGGATCCATTTGTACCAGGCGTTCCGATTCCATCCTGCACTCCACCAGCACCACCGTCAATCGTAATAGCTCCTCCATTTCCTCCATTTCCATTGAACCCACCCACAGAATCACTTCCAGGCCCTCCCTGAACACTTACATTACCTCCATTTTTTCCGTTTCCTGTTGTATGCGCTCCGCCAGTACCTCCTGAAAGGGAGAGAGTCCCTCCATCACCTGAAGTAATTCCCGTTCCACCAGATCCCGCAGCAATAAGCATTTGATCTCCTGCTGAGTTCACTCCATTCGCCGCATAGAGCTGCATGTACCCATAAGCACCTCCTGTGAAGTAATCATTCACTTTTCCACCATGTTGGAGTGTTATACCCGTATCCCAACCAGATCCAATGTTAATTGCGGATGATGTTATAACACCCCCACCTGTTTCCGTCTGTGTAAGAGCACCGATAGAAATCCCATTTACCGTATCTGTAATCACTCCGCCCGTTGCCGCTGCTGTAAAAGGACTGATTTTCATCGCATCAAATGTCTGTCCATCTGTCACGGATGCGTATGTAGGATTTAATTTTAAAAGTGTGTCTCCTGTTGTATCGTAACCAGTCATACTGACATTAATTGCACTCATGTTGTTGTACTGTTCCGTGCCAGCATTCACCGTAACAACATCATTATTTGAATTCATTACTTTGAATTTGCTTACACCATTTACTTGTGCATCAATCAAACTTCCATCAAAAACAGCAGAGTTAGCGTTGATACCAAATGCAGTTCCCGCATCCAACCAACCCGTAGAAGTAGTACCCGATGGTTCTATTAACATTTGAGGTTTTGTGTTTGTTGTCCCAAATCCTGACGCCCAAGCTCCCGTAAGCATTTGGGCACCCGTACCAGAAATTCCCGCTTTAGATTGTGTAAAAGTACCAGCTGTAACAATATTTCCCGTCGTACCATCAACCGTCCATTTATTACCTCCAAGCACTGTAAGTGATGTCGTTGAATCTGCGTTTCCAACACCTATGGTACGCGCATTCGTTCCTCCAATAGAAAGACCGCCATTTACCCCAGCAGCTCCACCGTTTTGAGCACCCGCAACACCAGAATCAATAGTAACGGCACCACCATTTCCAGCTGTTCCAGTTACTCCCGATGAATCAGCACCTGTTCCACCGGCAATAGAAACCAACGCACCGTTTCCCGAAGTAAATGCACCTGTTGCAACACTTCCTGTTCCTCCATTGATTGATATAGCACCTCCCACTTGTCCAAGTGTTGCACCAGCACCGGCAAGTCCACCCTGAATCGTCAAAGCACGACCAACAGTGTCAGCTGCTGAGTCATCATTTTTAATAGTATGTGCTGTATCGTTTGTAAAACTTAACATCGCAGGGTTCACGGAAAGTGTGTCTGATGACGCATTCCCAAGAACAACATCACCATTAGCTGTGAAGGTGCTTGCAAGCGTTAACCCTCCTCCTGAAACAAAATCCGTTCCTGCATTTCCAATATTTTCAATGAGATTATTGTTCATGTCGATTTTGCTTCCCATCGACAAACCTGTATCCCAGCCTGTTCCGATCACCATTCCATAAGAATCGAAAGTTGATCCCATGGGTTCAACAATGTCACCAACGTGCATTCCAACAATTCCGCAGAATCCTGATGTGCAGGCTGTAAGTGAAGGCTCAACAGCAATACCCACATTCACTTTTGTTGCCGTTCCCGCAGTTACATTTACCGTTGGAGAAACGAGTAACCCATTTGTAAAAGAAGTGAATGCATCTCCACTCGTTGTATCTGTATACGCAATAGAAGCAAGAGAGCTTGCACCACCTGCCGCATGATTATATATCGCACCTGAAATATTCAATGCACCACCCGTCGTAAGTGCTGAACCCATTCCAATTGCGAGTGCATTTCCCGTTGTGAGAGCTGTTGCATTCAAAGCCATTGCTGTCCCTGCTGTCGTAGCATCATCGACTTTCACACCATAACCATTGTGATCACCCGTAAAGTTAAAGTGAGCAAGACCATTTGAAGTTGCAGAAGTTGTGGAAGCAGATGCGGAGAAGAGACTACCTGTCATTGTTCCGGCCGTTGATGAGAGAACAAGTCCATTACCTGTCACAAGACTATTTGCATTAAGAGCAAATGCATTCCCTGTAGATGTAGCATCATCAACTTCAACTCCGTTTCCATTATGTGCACCCGTGAAGTTAAAGAGAACTCCCCCATTTGTGAATGCTCCTGTTGATGCAACAGTTACATTTAGAGCCTTTGCAAGCGACGCCGAACCAGAAGAAGTCAGATCTAAAAGATTACCTGTATTTCCAGCGGCGTCTCCCGAGAGAGTAATTTTTTGAAGATCACCTGATAGAGTCGTTGCTGCCGAATCGATGGCGAGACCTTTTCCTGTCGTAAGTGAATCGGCGGAAATCGATTCAACTGTTCCTGTTGTGAGAAGTGGCGACCAGACATTCATGGTTGTTGCTAACGTTGTTGATGCATCGAAAATCTGAAATCCGGTCCCCGCAGCTGTTCTAGTTCCATCAAAATGGAAACTGACCAAACCGTCATCTGGAACACCAGTAGCCTCTGTAACAACAGTGATTGCAGAACCAGTTTGACTCACATTTTCAGTACCAATGAAAAGTCCGGAACCTGTTGTGAGACCATTTGCAAGTACGTTTATAGCTCTTCCGCTTGTAAGACTGTTTGCAGTCACATTTAAAGCCATTCCTGTTTGCGATGCGTCATCAACTTGCAAACCAGTTCCACCATGTGCACCTGTGAAGTTGAAACGAGCAAGTCCATTTGAAGCCATGGCTGTTGAATTCGAAGTTGTAGAAAAAAGATTTCCTGTAAGACCCGTTGAAGTTGAGGCAAGAACTAATCCGTTACCAGCAGCAAGACTGTTTGCGTTTAAAGCCATCGCTGTTCCGCTTGCAGTTGCATCATCAATTTGAAAACCGTTTGCTGTGTGAGCACCTGCAAAACTGAATCGAACCAAACCATTGGTTGGTGATCCTGTTGAAGCATCTGTTACGTTAAGTGCTTTCATGATTTGACCCGCACCGTTAACATTGATGTTAAGAGCGTTGCCTGTTGAACCAACTGTGTTTGCACCAAATGCATTGATAGATGCAAGTGAACCGGTCATTCCACTTAATGCACCACTTGCAGTCACATCAAACAAAGAACCTGCGCCTACGGACGGTGTTGTGATACCTGTTGAATATGAACCGATCATTAATCCATTTCCATTTGTAATACTGTTGGCATTCAAAGCCATGACTGTTCCGGCTGTTGTTACATCATCTAATTGCAAACCGTTTCCTGAATGTGCACCAGTAAAGTTGAAACGAGCAAGTCCATTTGATACAGCTGCTGTCGAAGCAGATGTTAATGACATCAACGCATTGGGGTTGAGCGTACTGCTTGAGTTCATTGTCAGCAATTTTGTTTGGTCTAAAGCACCTGTATCACTAATATTCAACAAAGAACCCGTATTCCCTGAGTTCGAAGCTCCTGTCATCGAAAAATTTGCGAGATTGCCTGTAAACGCTGTTGAAGCTCCGGTTGAACTCACATCAAGAAACTTTGCAGATGAAAGTCCTGTGCTGTTTGAAGTAATTTGTTCACCCATGCCTGAAGTCAGTGTATTTACATTCAAAGCAAATGCTTTTCCGGTTGATGTTGCGTCATCCACCTGTAAACCATTTCCTGTGTGTGCACCTGTGAAGTTGAAACGAGCAAGTCCGTTTGTAGCAAGTGCTGTAGAGTTTGAAGTTGCAGAAAAAAGATTTCCGGTAAGAGCAGCAGATGTTGAGGAAACAACTAGTCCATTACCAGACGTCAGAGCATTTCCCGTAAGAGACGCAAGTGTTCCTAATGTTGAAGCATTCGCTGCGAGGTTAAAAAATGTTGCAGCACCGGTTGTGCTTGAAGAAGAAACATTCAACAAGTTTCCTGCGTAGCCCGTTGTAACACCTGATTGTGAAAGATCGAGAAGAGAGTCTGATGTTTGACCAGTGCTTGAAGAAGCGACGGAAAGACCCTTCCCTGTTGTGAGAGCATTCGCACTTATTGTTAATGCATTTGCGGATGTAATAGAGTCCGCAAAAACACTTACTCCGTTTGAAGTATTTTGACCGGAAGAAAGAGAAATCGTTGTTGCAGGTGTTGCGTTACCAATCGCGATTGTTTGAATCGCACCGTTTGTTGTTCCGATGTTGATGTTTCGAGCGACACTTGTTGTTCCTAAGTTAATATTTTTTGATGCTCCAGCTGTATTTAACGTAATGTCTGAATTTGAAATGACACTATAAGATCCGTTCGTTCCGTTTGCCGTGAATCCGATAGATCCGTCTGTTGTTGTGAAATCAATTTTTCCACCGGTCGCATTAAATCCAAAGGCGCTGATGGATGGATCAGCTGCTTTACCTGTTAAAACAAATTGAGCTGCGTCCATAGTAATAACACCCGTTGTGTTATTTACAACGTCAAACGCGTCGAGAGTAATTCCTGCTCCTGTTGTATTGTCTGCGTCCAATCGGATCGCTCCACCAGCCGAACCAGTTGAAGTTGATCCAGCATTGGTGAGAATTGTTTGTCCGGATCCAGCTGTTGTGCCGAGAGTTAATGCGCCAGAAGTTGTCGTGAAGTTAGATGTGCCCATTGCATTGATTGCAGCACCAGCTGTTCCTGTATTAATCACAACTCCTGTTGCACCCGTTACGTTTCCGAGTGTAATTGTTTTTGCGATAGCTGTTCCAATATTCATCGCTCCTGTTCCTGAATTGAGTGTGAGGGATGATGTGTCATTTTGTGAACCGATCGTTACTGTTTGAGCAGCCGCACCTGTTCCGACGTTTACAGAACGTGCAGCCGCATTTGCTCCGATATCAATATTCCCTGTTCCTGCGTTCAAAACGAGAGAAGTTGTACTTGTTCCATTACCAATAGTGATTGTTTTTGCCACAGCACCTGTTCCAACGTTAATGGCTGTTGCTGCGGAATTATCAACTCCGAGTGTTGCACCGTTCAATACGCCAGCAACCGCAACCCATGCAGATGCACCAGCGTCATAATATTTGAAAAGATTGTTTGTTGTGTCGTAATACTCACGACCGGCATAGCTAAGTCCTGCAGAAGGTTGCGAAGCAACAGGAAGGCTTTCGATTGCACGAGTCGTCATGGAGTAAGGAGACGCAAAAACTTGAACGGTTGGGTTCAAGATTTCTGTTGCGACGGTAATTTGAAGATAGAGATTGCCGGATGCAAAAGAGGAATCGACTCCCACGGTACTCAAACTCGTACTGAAATATCCGTTTGCAGTTGTCAGTGATTGCGTGATTGGAGATCCCACAGGTTCTGTACATGTGGCCGTTGTGGCTGCGTTCGTACAAAACTGAAAGATGAATGTGCGAGCCAAATCTGATACAGCAACTCCGGCGGCTGTTTTAAGACGTCCTTGATATCCAATACTTGAAGGAATACCAACGGTTGCAGCGTTAGCTACAAGCGGAGTTGTAAGCAGGGCTGATGCAAGGGTCGAAAACATCAGTGAAAATCCTACAAGGGTGTGCAGGAATAATTTGGCGGTTCGCATACGAAAATCTCTGTGAAGAGAAATTTATTGATTTGATGTGTTGGGTAGAGACTCCGTGACTGGGTCGTCACAAAATCATACAGATAAGACGAAAGAGAAAGTTGAATACTTTCTCTTTACGTTATTGTTCAATTAACAAGTCCCCTGTAACACATCAATTTATAATTAACGTTTATGTTTTTTTCCATCAGAGTTGGGTCTGCCTCTCACAGAAAATTTCTTTGTAACTATTATACCAAATCCGAGTGCAACAACCAATGCGAGAATTATCAACAGGGATAATTTTTTCATTTCGGATTTTTGTTCTGATTCTTTTCCACGTGCAGCCAATGTTTTTACTTCTGATCCGGATGTAAATCCAACAGGTCGATCGAGCTTTGTTCCTTTTGGATAAACACGAACACTTGAACTTCCATACATAGTATTTCCAGCGCGATCAAGTGCAGCAACTCGGAAAAAATACGTACCTGGTTTTAAATCTGTGATTTCAAGCGGACTTTCTTGCGCCTGAAACGTACTATTGTTCATGGACACTTGATATTCCACGACTCCGGAAGTTTCATCTGTCGTCGCAAACGTCAGCCAGACAGACTCCCCTTCAAGCAAGGTATTGGTTGAGGAAGAAAGAACAATTTGATTTGGGTTTGTTGCATCGACCTGCACTCTACGATGAATCGTTGGAGTTAGAGATCCGTCCTTTCGCACGGCTTTCAAATGAAAGTAATGCATTCCATCTGATACGTTTTTTTGTTGAAAGGATTTTTCTGTTGAAGGAACCTTTGTTTGTGGATCTGTATTTGGTGTCTCGTCGAATGAATAGAAGTAAGACGTGATCGGATTATCACTCTTTAACTCAGTCCAACTGATATTCACCGCGTCTTTTGGATACCAGTTTGTTTCTATTGAATGACTTGAACTGCTTACCGTAACGATTCCACTGTTTATTTCTTTTACCGCGGGCGAAACAGTCATGGACACGGATGAAAGATTCGAAATCGAACCTTTCTCCTCACCGTTTGCAATGAGATGGGAGTCTGGTGAAATTTTTATTTGAATATTTCCCTCTTTAAGAGCGGTAAACGTCACTTTTGCGAAATCACTTTCTGAAGTAAGTGTGTTTGTTGTACTGAACCCGGCCCATGAAACAATCCCATTTTTATTATCGAAATAATTTCCCGGAGCTGTGCGATTAAGCGACCCCGTTAATGTTGCCCACTCTGCTTGTAAAACCGTTGGATCAAACGTGAGAACGGTACGGACAGTATTAATTTGTTCGTTATTTGGGTTTGCAAGAATAAAAACATCAAACGTTTCTCCAACCTTTGCCGAATAGGAGGCATCTTTAAATGACAAAGACGCATTCCCTGCCGCAAATGCAGGCAGAGATCCCATTGTGAACAACATCGCAAACAAAACGCCCGTAATCAGTTTTTTCATAAAACGAAATGACTATCCTCCGCATTAGATCTTTGTCCCCCAACGCACCACCATCATAGAAAAATCATAATCATCAACGATTCCATCTTCTGTAAAATCCGCACTTGGATCTTTACTTCCCCAAAGTTTTGCAACCTTTGAAAGGTCGTAATCGTTTACGATATTATCTCCTGTTGCGTCCCCCGCCAGACGACGGGTGATGGAATAATCTGTTATAGAAGAACTTCCAACATCATTTTTTGCAACAATCTTAAACGTGTTTAAACCAAATGCA
>Ga0194059_1001403_pt1 | contig 10293 bp, 3 predicted proteins | sample SepL6211m_MetaG_FD_163426 | JGI IMG/M metagenome (GOLD analysis project Ga0194059, IMG submission 163426) | Anoxic zone freshwater microbial communities from boreal shield lake in IISD Experimental Lakes Area, Ontario, Canada - Sep2016-L626-11m | ecosystem: Environmental > Aquatic > Freshwater >... | reverse complement strand
GGTATCCTAAATTTATTTGTTATAGTAATAGTTATAAAAATAAAAATATTATTAATGATATTTTATTAAATAATAATTCTGATGAATTATTATTAACACCATTAAATAAATTAAAAGAAATTATTATTAAACCATTAAATTTAATAACAATAAAATTATTATATTTAAATAATAATTGGTATGATGAAGAATTTAATATATATAATAATTTTATTGAAAATACATTATTAATACAATCTAATTTTGTATATGAATGTAAAATTAAATTTAATAATAATAATATTTATTATATTCCAATTAAAATTATATATAATAATAATCCTGATAAATATAATTTTATTAATACTATGAATAATATAATAAAACATGATTGGCAAAAAGAATATTATTCATTTTAATTTTAATTTTGATTTTTAAATATAAAGAACATAATTATTAATAATATTATACATACTCCACAACATAATATATACCATATATAATTATTTGATGTACTTTCTGTAGTAGGAACAATTATATTTGTTATTTCATAAGTACTAGTTGTATAAGGATTACTTGTTTCTATACTATTTGTATAAGAATTATTAGTACTTGTATTTGCACTTGTATTTGCACTTGTATTTGCACTTGTACTTGCACTTGTACTTGCACTTGTACTTGCACTTGCACTTGTACTTGCACTTGCACTTGTTGTTTCTTTATCTTTACTTATTGTATCTGAAACTGTTGCCGTATTTATTGGATTATTAGTAGTTTCTATATTTTCATTTGTATTTGTATTTGTATTTGTATTTGTATTTGTATCTGTTGATTCATTTAATGTTTTTAACATACCTGCAGCGCTTATAATTTTTTCTACACTAGCACCAATAATTACATCTAACATATTTAATGCATTATTAAGTTGTTCATTTGATAAACCACGATTATTAATATAATTATATATAATATTATATCTATTTTTTAATTTATTATAAACATTATTTGATAATAATTTAGTAGTAGATTCACTAAAAATACAAGTACTATTAATATTACTAACAGCTTCTTGTGATGAATCTTTAATTATAATATTACCTGATGAATTACATTTAAAATTATTAATATTAATATTATTTCTTGCTAAAGAATTTATAAGACATTCAGAACCTTTATTTATTTCATTTGATAAAGTATCTTGTACATTTAAATTATTATCATCAGTAATATAAAATTGCATATTATTAATATATAATAAATCTATTAATAATTTGTTAAATACATACATATTTTGTTGATTATTACTTGTATCATTACATATATTTGTAATTGATGATAATGAATATGTTTCACCATCGCAACCAACACTATATATTTCAAAAATTTTATTAATATCATTTGGTAAATGATTTGGTAATGAATTTAATATATTATTTAATTTATTAGAATAGTATGGATTATATTGTTTAATTTGATCATAAGATATATTTAATATAGTTTTATCAATATCAGATGATATATTTTTTGATATATTATTTGATTGTGATGATAAACTATTATTTAAATTTGAATTTGAATTATCTTTTGATGATGTTGTTGATGTTGATGATTGTAATATATTTGATATATTAATAGAATTACAACCTTCTATATTTGAAATATTTATATTATTTACAGAAGCTGAATAAATTTGTCCTAATGATTGTGTCATAACATTAGTTCCAGATGTATTAATTAATGATGCTAATGCATCATTAAATAATTTTCTACTTAAACCATGAAGAGTTTTTGTATCTGGATCTATATTGAAAAATAATAATTTATATAAACTCATTAAATTTATTATATTAATTTAGAAAATATTATATTTTCTAAATTATTATAATACAATGAATTTATTATTAATAATATTATCACTATTATTAATATATTTTTTATTTAAATTAGATAATAATGAATCATTTACAGAAAATACAAATCCATATATTTTAACAATACCAATAAATAATATAAGTCCATCTAATATAACACCATCAAATATGATATTATCAAATAATAATGCTTATAATTTATATATTGTATATAATAATGAAAAATATATATTTATTCCATTTGATTTATTAAAAAATGAATATCAAACATTAATAATTAATAATAAACCAACAATAATTAATAAAATTAATTATTATAATGTATATAATTATTATAATTATAACAAAAATAATAATAATTTTGTTAATATTTATAATAATAATAATGAAATTAATATTTTATATTTAATAAAATTAGATGATTTATCAACATATACAAATATTACTGATTATTTAAATAATGATATATCTAAAATATATATAATTAATAATGAATTAAAAATAAATGATATTGCAATATCATATAATTATTTAAATATATTATTTTTATCAAATATGGGTAAAAATAAATTATTAGTAGATAATAATAATCAATTTATTAATAATGTATCCATAATTAATATATATTCATCAATTAATATTTATACTATTAATATTAATTATTAATTAAACATTTAAATATTTTTTATATATTATATTATATTATGGGTAATCAGTTAACTGTAGAAAATAATAATAATAATAATAATTTTAATAATAGTTATATTTCTAATAATTTTAAACAAATATTAGAAAATGAAAAAATAATTTATGAAAATAAAATAATTAATCCTTTATTACTTTCGTCATGTTGTGCCACAAATAATGGTAATCCTGTTATTGCACAAAATGGTCAAGGACAAACAAATACTAATGTAATATCTGTTGCATTACCAGTTGTTGAAGATTATTTATCAGAAAGATGTAGAAAAATATCAAATGATCTTGGAATTGACAATTTTCAATGTTTAAATAAAATTTATTTAGGATATAATAAACAAGACGATAGTAATACTGTATGTACTCCTGTTTATAATACTTTTGGAACTAATCCAAATAAAGATTTAATATGTGATAAATTTATGATTAATAAATGTTCAAACCAATTATATGATCGTGGATGTTTAAAATTAAATAAAATTATTGATAAAGATGGTAATTTACAAAATAATGTAGATATTGTTAAATATAGTGATAATAAATCATGTTATAGTGATTATCTTGGTCTTACTGATCCTAATATTAAAACATCAGTTGATAGTGTTAAAAGTGCATTAAGTGATGTAAATACTAATTCACCACCAATAAAAGATATTAATAATGATGCTACAAATATGGGTAATGATTTAAATAAAAGTTATACTAAAATTAGTGATGAAGATAAACAATCATATATATTTGACTTTGGTTCTCCTGATTGTAGATGTATTAATTCACCATATGGATATACATTAAATAATGATCCATATAATAATCCTACAATAAGTAATAATAATCAATATTTTGATAATAATGGTAATTATTATTTAATTAAAGAAGAAATTGATAATACAAGAAAAATAGATCAAACAATTAATAATATTAATTATTCAAATCCATATAATTTTACTGGTACTAGTACATCATTATCACCTTATACTACAAATGTATATAATATGCCTAATGAATCGCAAAAACCTTTTTTAGTTGATACAACTTGTAAATCTTTATATCAATATCCAAATACTAATGGTAAACCATATAAATTAACTATCGATCAAAGTAGTCAAGGCAATACAACAATATGTTTAAATGCTATTAATGTATCACAAAATACTGTTAATAATATAGATTTAAGTAGTATATATCAAGTAAATAATTGTGGCAGTGGTGGTGTAGGAACTAGTTTAGAACAAAAACCTATTACAAATGTATTTGTTGAAAATTATGGAACTACACAATTAAATAATATAATTGAAATATATAATTCTATTATTAATACATTTTTTTCAAATAATTATATTGATAATTTATATAATGAATATATAAATAATATTTATAATTCAATAATTTTTTATAAAGATTTAAATAATGTTAAAGATATTGGTAGTTATTATATATATATTAATAATTCTCAATATTATGTTTATATTCCAATTACATTTGAATCTAATACAATTACTAATGCACCAGTTAGTAATACTGTTAGTTATGATGATACTATAAAATTACATTATAATATATTATTTAGTTTAAAAAAAAAAATATATGTATATATTCAAAAAAATGGTTATAATTTTTTAAATGTTCAAGTTTCAGATCCAATAAATATAAGTAATTATCATAAATTAAATACATATAAAAAAAATACATTAATAATTATTAATTTATTTTATAATTTTTATATATCATTAAATTTATTCTTTAATAGTATTAAAGAAGCATATTATACATTTGGAAAAACAATATTAGCTGATAATTATGTTGCATATATAACAAATTTATTAAATAATTATAATGATGATGATATTGATATTTATTATACTGATATTAATACAAATATTAAAACTTATAAAAAACAAATTACAGATAATAATAATATTATTAATAATAGTATTAAAGGTATATTAACTGATGCAAATAATAGTTATGGACTTACTTCAAGTTCATATGAAATATTTTTAACTGATATTAAAAATATTATAGATAATATATCTTTAGAAAATGACATTAAATTAAATAATATTAAACCAAAATTATTAAATATTAATACAGATATAAATGGTTGGATAATAAGTAAATATAATTTAATTAGTAGATTAAATTTTTTTATATTTAATAAAAATATAAATTTATCACCAAATCCGCCTAGTAATAATAATATTATTTCATTAGTTAATTCAAATAGTAATTATATTAATAAAATAATTTATTTAAATAAAATTAAATTAAATAAATATGATACAGCAAAAGCTAAATTAATAACACCTAGTTTATCACAAAATAATAATTTATATATTAATAGTTATAATTTAACTATTGATACTAATATAATTAAAACACCAGATTTACCAGATGTTTATGAATATTCTATTAAACCAATTACTCAAAATATTAATATTTTATCATATAATAAAAATATTAGTGGTTTTACTAATGTAAATAATTCAAATTTTATACATAATGAAAATATTAAAATGATTAAAGAAGATAATATAATATATATTAAACCAAATATTATTGAAAATTTTAATGATACATCATTTGATAAAAATATTAATCAATCAATATTTGGTGTATTAGTTGATACTATTGTTAATTTAGTATTAGTTGGTGGTGGTGGTTATGGTGGTTGTGGTTCTACTAGTGGTGGTGGTGGTGGTGGTGAAGTATTATTTATTAATAATTATTTATTAAAAGCTGGATTATATAAATATATTATTGGTAATTATGGTGAATCTACTAAATTATATAACCTCGCTTCTAATGATATATTAATATTTGAAGCTAAAGCTGGTGGTAATGGTGCTAGTGATTATAATATACTTCCATGTGAACCTTTTTTATTAAAAAATAATATGATTAAAGGAATTTCAACATGTTATTCACAATTAGTATTATTTAATAATAGTAATGAATATATTATTAGTTTTAGTTCTTGTAATATTAATAAAATATTACCATATTATATATTTTATCAAGATAATTTTAATATTAATATTAATGGATTAAATATTAATTCAAATGGTGTTTCATGGGGTGATAATAGATATATTACTTCAACAAATAAATATATATTTAATGATAATCAATCGCAAAATATATGCAATACTTTAATTATTTCATCTATAAATCTATATGGTGATTATTGTTATATTGATTTTTCTTATAATATTAATTTAGTTAGTTATAGTATTATTATTAATAATAATGGTATTGGTTCACCTAATACATGGTATATTATTGGATATTATAATAATGTATGGGAAATATTAGATACATGTAATGATAAAACAATTAGTTTATATTCAACTTTTACTTCTACTTTAAAAAATTATAAAGGAATAATTAATAGTACAAATAATATTAAACCTTATCAAAAAATAGGAATTATTGTAAATGCAATTAATAATGGTACTAATTTAAATTTTATTCAATTAAAATTAGAATATGTAAAAGTTGGTATATCTATTTTAGCTACTAATGGTGGTTCCGGTGGTGGTGGTTCTGGTACTATACTTAATTCATTTAAAGTTGCAGGTAATAGTGTATTTAAAGATGAAAATAATATTAATTATGGTACTGATAATAGAAATATTGGATATGTAAATGATGGTTCTAATGGTGGTACTACATTTGGCGGTGGTGGTGGTGGGGCTTGTGGTAATTCAACTAATTATTTAGGTGGAAAAGGTATAACTATAAAAGGTACTACTTATGGTGCTGGTGGTAATGGTGCAATTATAGGGAGAACACCATCAATGTCATCAAATTTATCATCTAATAATTTTAATTATACAGGTTCAGGAGGAAATGGTGGTTTTATTAATTCAAAAATGAATAATAATAATATTGGTAATAATGGTACATGTGGATATTTTTTTTGTTATTATTATGATAAACCAACAGAATTAATAACTAATTATAAACCTATTTTAACTTGTACTAAAAAAAATGTTACACTTGTTAATAATGATGATGATTTAACAGATAGAGAAAAAAATGCTAAGAAATTTTTATTAAATTTTAATGGTTTATCAAAACCAATAAATGATATATTAACAAATATTAATATTGAATTATATGAAATTTTATCTCAATTAAAAGTTGTTACATCATCTTCATCTAGTCAAATTTTAAATAATATTGAAACAATTAAAACAAATATAGTTGAGTATAATAATGCAATTGATTTTGAACTTAATAAAAATTTTATGTTACCAGCAGATGTTGAAAATTCAACATCTATTATTAATAGTTATAATGGACCTATTTCAACACTTTTTGTTAATTATAAAGAAATATATAATATTCCTAGATTTACTTGTAATAATATTATATTTATTAATGATATATTAATTCAATTTAAAGATATTGCAAATTTATTTATATTAACATATAATGGGAATCTTATTGCATATAAACCATTAGTAGAACAAATAACTAGAACAATTGCTACAATTACTTCTAATTATGATATTGTAAAAAATATTATTATAACATATTTAACATCTTATAATAAAAATAAATTTGGTGATATTAATTATAATACTAGTAATTTTTATAATTATGCTAATAATATATTTAATATTTTTAATGATTTAATAGAAGAAAATAAAAATTTTATTAATCTTAAATTAACTGATTTACAAAATAAAATTGATGCATCTATTAATAGTATAGAATCAAAATATGCATTAAATCAAGGTAATATAAGTTTAAAAATACAAAAAATATATAATATTGCAAACTTTTTAATAAATAATGGAAATAATATTATATCATTTTTTAAATTATATTATAAAAATATTGATAATATTACCTATAATTATAATATTATTAATAATGCTATTAATGATAATACATATAGTTTTAATAATTTAAATTCTTATGTATCACTATTATCAACATATATATCAAATATTAATAGTATTAATAAAAATACTGAAATTTCAAACAATAGTAATAATATAAATATATTATTATATAATTTACAAAAATATTATTATTTAATTTATAGATTATTAAATAATAAAACATTAAATACAAATTTTGATACATATATTGATAATTTAAGTATGAAATTAGTCACTGAAAATATTATTAAAGATAATAATTTTATTAGTCAATTATCAATGATACCATCATTAACTATAGAAACATTTTCATCTGACCCATCAACAATAGGCGAACCAACAGATACAACACAACAAGGAACAGATACAACACAACAAGGAACAGATACAACACAACAACAAATATTAACACCAACACAAAAACAAACACAACAAGGAACAGATACAACACAACAAGGAACAGATACAACACAACAAGGAACAGATACAACACAACAAGGAACAGATACAACACAACAAGGAACAGATACAACACAACAAGGAACAGATACAACACAACCACAAGAAACTGCAATTATACCTCAATTTGAAACTGTTAATACTGTAATTGAACCACCAACATATTCAGCAACACCCCAAATAAATGAACCAGTTAGAACAGATATTATTGTTCCAACAACAAATAGTATGTATCAAGATATTACAATAAGTATAGATGAATCAAATTTATTAAAAAATATTTTAAATAAATTAATTATTATAATTAATAAAATTAATATTTCAAATAATACATGTAATCAAACTAATAATACATGTTTAAGAGATCAATCAGATATAAATAATAAAAATTGTTGTGAATTATATAATACAATTCTTGATTTAAATATTAAAACTAATGACAAAAGTTATTTAATTATTAATATTAATTTACTAAAAGATAAACTTGTTTATTTAATAAGCAATCCACCACAAACAAATAGATTAACATTTACACAAGATTATATAAATCAAGGAAGAACAACAACAAGTACACAAGGTACAACAAGAACTACACAAGGTAGTACAACAACAAGTACACAAGGTAGTGCAACAAGAACTACACAAGGTAGTACAACAACAAGTACACAAGGTAGTACAAATACACAAGGTAATACAACAACAAGTACACAAGGTAGTACAAATACACAAGGTAGTACAAATACACAAGGTAGTACAACAACACAAGGTAGTACAACAACACAAGGTAGTACAAATACACAAGGTAGTACAAATACACAAGGTAGTACAAATACACAAGGTAGTACAACAACACAAGATAGTAAAACTACACAAGATAGTAAAACTACACAAGATAGTAAAACTACACAAGATAGTAAAACTACACAAGATAATTCATTAATTATATCCAATACATATATTTATATTGCTATAGGTGTTTGTGCATGTTTACTTATAGTAATAATATTTTTTATTTTTTTAATTTCAAAAAAAAAATAAAAAATGAAATTTATATATATAAATAAACAAAAATTATATATAATATATATAATGGAAATTTTTAAAGGACATCTATTTATAGAACAAGAAATTAATGATAAAATTAAAAATATAAAAATAGTATCAATTGAAGATCATGTGACTTTTAAATATGAATTAAATAATATTATTAAATATACTGATTATATATCTAATAATAAATTAGAAAATTATATATTTATAGAATTATTAAATAATTATCCATTATGGAATATTGAATATGATAATAGTTCTTGTGGAACAATTATTTTTACAGTATTTATTGATATAAATTTAATATCAGATTTTAAAAATAATTCAATTGGATTTAATTTTTTAATGCGTATACATTTTGCTCAATCATTAAATTTTTCAAAATCAGATTTTTTAAATAAAAGTTATATTCCTAAAATAAATAAAAAAAAAATTAATATTGATAATTTTAAATTAATACTATATGATTATCAATTAAAATCATTATCTAAAATGATAGAAATTGAAAATAATAATAATAGTACTATTGATTATTCTTTTCATATTAAAATAAATGATAATAATATATTATATGATCCAATTTTTAATCAAAAAATTGATGAACCAATATATTTTAATATAAAAACAAAAGGAGGTATTTTAGCTGATGAAATGGGATTAGGTAAAACTATATTATCAATTGCATTAATTGTATCAAATCCATTAAATAATATTAAAAATTTTATTAAAAATAATAAAATTAATACTAAAGCAACATTAATTATATGTCCATCTCATTTAATTAAACAATGGGAATCAGAAATTAAAAGATGTAATTCAAAATTAAAAATATTAACAATTATAACAAAATCAAGTTATAACAATATGATATTTAATGATTTTTTAGAATCTGATATTATAATAACAAGTCATCAATTTATAATGAATTTTAAATTTTATCCAACATTATATTATTATCCATGTAATCCTTCAAATTTTAATTTTGAAGAACGTAATAATATATTACAATTATATTTTAATAGTAATATATTAAATAATAATATTGAAAATATTAAAAAATTAAATAATCCAATATTTGAATTTTTTAATTTTCACAGATTAATTTTAGATGAAGGACATGAAATATTTGGTGAATTATTAACATCTAATTCATTAAGTAAATATATGTCTAAATTAATTTCTAATATATCATCTAATTATTATTGGTATGTTTCAGGAACACCATTTATAAATTTAATAGGATTACAAAATTGTGCAAAATTTATAAATTTAAAATTAAAAGATAATGAAAGAAATATTAATATAAATTTTAATAATTTAAATAATAATAAAAATTTATT
>Ga0194059_1001402_pt1 | contig 10297 bp, 8 predicted proteins | sample SepL6211m_MetaG_FD_163426 | JGI IMG/M metagenome (GOLD analysis project Ga0194059, IMG submission 163426) | Anoxic zone freshwater microbial communities from boreal shield lake in IISD Experimental Lakes Area, Ontario, Canada - Sep2016-L626-11m | ecosystem: Environmental > Aquatic > Freshwater >... | reverse complement strand
ATTAAAGGACAGACCAGGGTGCTTACCACGGCAACCGTGATGGAAACCGGTAAAGGAAACTTTGATGTGGCGATTGCCCTGTCATTAATTCTGCTGGCGCTGGTCTTCGGGATCAATTACCTGCTGACGGTTATTCAGCAGCGGGAGCGACCGCGATGATAAAGCATGCCGCCGAGGTAGTCAGAGAAGCAGAGGTATTTGTCATTACGGCCGGTGCGGGGATGGGCGTCGATTCCAGTTTGCCTGATTTTCGCGGTGACAAGGGGTTTTGGCATGCGTATCCCGCGTATGCGCGGTTGGGGCTCACATTTGTCGACTGTGCCAATCCGCAGCATTTTTCTGCGGACCCCACTCTCGGCTGGGGCTTTTACGGCCACCGGACCAATCTGTATCGGGATACCATTCCGCATGAAGGTTTCCATATTATCAAAAAGTGGATAGAACGGAAAGGTGCAGAGTACTTTGTCGTGACCTCGAACGTCGATGGCCAATTTCAAAAAGCCGGTTATGCCGATGACCGGATTGAGGAGGTTCACGGTTCGATTCACTGGCTGCAGTGTCAGACGCCGTGCTGTACCAGTATTTGGGACAATGATGAGATCATCGCCATTGATGAGAACAGTATGCGCGCCCGTCATCCCCTACCACGTTGCCCCGACTGTGGAGAGGTCAGTCGCCCTAATATTCTCATGTTCGGTGACTGGTCATGGCTACCCGATCGCACCCGTATTCAGGGGCATACTTTTGACCGGTTCTTGACTGCACACGGAAACCGTCGTATTGCGGTGATCGAAATGGGAGCGGGGAGTGCGATTCCCACGATTCGGGCGACCTCGGAACGAATCGGCTGGAATTTCGAGCATGCCACGGTAATTCGCATAAACCCCAGGGAGCCGGAGATAAAACCGCCCCATATTTCGTTACCGTGCGGGGCGTTGGAGGGACTGCGGGAAATTGACGCATTGTTGTAGTTACTCAATAGTTCGCGAACCAAAGAGCAACTGAGCAACAGAGTAATCAGGCAGTTACTCCGGATGGTGGTACGGTTCGCTAGCGTACTATTTTTCCCGTTTTCTGCGACCACCCCGAAATACTTTTTTTGGTTTATATAATTCCGGATCCCTTCAGCCGTGCCAGATCTTCATCAGCAAGTCCAAGCATCCCCTTTAAAACCACATCGTTATGCTCCCCCAGTCGGGGTGGCGGCTGCCGGTCATTCAGCGGCACCCCGGAAAATTTCATCGGGCTCCCGACCAGCGGAATCTGTCCAGCCGCCGTATGAGGCACTTCTACGCGCATGCCGCGAGACTTGACTTGGGGATTATCAAAAACCTCCGCTATGGTGTTAATGGGACCGCACGGAACACCCGCCTCTTCAAAAGCAGCAATCCACGCGGCACTGGTCTGCTCTTTGAGTGCCTCCTGAATGAAGTGGATCAGTTCCGCACGATGGCCTACCCGGCCGGCATTGGTGCGAAAGCGCTCGTCGTCAGCCAGTTCCGGACGCTTGACCACGGCACAGAAACGTGAGAACTGAGTGTCGTTGCCCACGGCAAGAATGATGTGGCCATCGCTCGTTGCCAATGCCTGATACGGAACGATGTTCGGATGAGCGTTGCCGAGTCGTACCGGCGAATTACCGGAGACCAGATAGTTGGTCGCCTGATTGGCCAGTGTCGCCACCTGCACATCGAGCAGTGCAAGATCAATATATTCCCCCTCTCCGGTTCTGTCACGGTGTACCAATGCGGCGAGCACCGCTGTTGCGGCATACATGCCGGTAAAGATATCGACAATAGCGACGCCAACCTTAACCGGCCCTCCTCCGGGAGTTTCATCTGGTTCACCGGTAACACTCATCAATCCGCCCATCCCCTGAATGAGGAAGTCATAGCCGGCCCTGTTCCGGTAGGGGCCGGTCTGGCCGAAGCCGGTGATGGAACAGTAGATGACCCCCGGGTTAATCTCCTTGAGGGATGGGTAATCGAGGCCATACTTGGCAAGGCCGCCGACCTTGAAGTTTTCGAGGACAATGTCGCAGTCGACAGCCAGACGACGGACCAACTCCTGCCCTTCGGGGAGGGTAAAGTCAATGGTGACCGACTTTTTCCCCCGGTTTGTGGCAAGGAAATAGGCGGCGTCACTGGTCGGCTGCCCCTCCCGGTCGGCCAGAAATGGCGGCCCCCACCCGCGGGTATCGTCCCCCAGGCCGGGACGTTCCACCTTGATAACCTCCGCTCCCAGATCTGCCAGGGTCTGCCCGGCCCAGGGACCGGCCAGCACCCGGCTGAGATCAAGCACCCGTATATGGCTTAACGGGCCTGGCATAGGGTACTCCCTGTTTTTGTGTTCACCAAACAGGTGTCTTGATGTAAATCGGTATCGATACAGGTGGAGACGACGAACTCCACAATCTTATCCGGGCAGCAGACGTAATACCCGTCGTCGTGCCCCATTTTTTCTGATTCAATGCCGAAGCGGGCAGTCATTATGAAGGGGTAAATGCCAAGCAGAGCGGTAACACAAACCGGAGCAGAAGCTGCATAATCTATCATCGGACCATCCAGATACACACAGGAATCGAGCTTCATCAATGAGCACTCTGACTTCACCACTTTAATTTGTACTCTTTTATCCGGTTCCAGTTTCACGCTGCCCCCTATGAAGATATTCCTACGCCCGCAACTGCTGGAGTGATTCTTCCAGAATCGTGAGGCCCCGCTCAAGTTCTGCATCGGTAATCACGAGCGGCATCAATACCCGGATGACGTTGCCATGATTACCGCAGGAGAGCAGCACCAAACCCTTGTCATAGCAAAGCTTTGTCAGCTTCTTCGCCTCATCACCAGCCGGCTCTTTGGTCTCCCGGTCACGCACCAGCTCCAGCGCCAGCATCGGTCCCTTGCCGCGAACGTCGCCAATCATCTCGTACTTTTCCTGCATGGCCAGAAAACGCGCCAGCAGTTTTTCTCCAAGCTCTACACCGCGCTTGAGCAGGCCATCCTCGAGCAGTATCTCCAGCACAGCCAGTGCGGCGCCACAGGAAATCGGGTTGCCGCTGTAGGTACCGCCGAGCCCCCCAATATGTGACTGATTCATAATATCTGCGCGCCCGGTAATGGCGCTGAGCGGCATCCCGCCCGCGAGGCTTTTCGCCGAGGTGATGATGTCCGGTTCAATACCCCAGTGATCGATGGCAAATATTTTCCCGGTTCGCCCCATGCCGCTTTGAACTTCATCGACGATCAGCAGAATGCCGTGCTTCTTGCAGATGGCATGCAGTTTGGTGAAATATTCCTGCGGCGGCGTAATAAAGCCCCCCTCACCCTGAATCGGCTCAACGATAACCGCTGCGGTCTGTTCTGCGGCAACATTGGTGATGAAAAATTCTTCGAGGTAATCGGCGCAGGATGCCTTGCACTCCGGGTACTTCAAGCCGAACGGGCAGCGATAGCAGTATGCAAACGGCATTCGATACGTTTCCGGGGCAAAGGGGCCGTAGCCCAGTTTGTATGGCTTTACCTTGCTTGTGAGGCTCATGGTCAGCAGGGTGCGGCCATGAAAGGCATTTTCAAAGGAGATCACCGCCGGACGTTTGGTGGCATACCGGGCGATTTTGACCGCATTTTCATCTGCCTCGGCACCGGAGTTGCCGAGCATGGTCATTTTGTCACACGCTCCGGGTGCCAGTTCGTTCAGCTTTGCCGCGAGCGTAATATATGATTCGTAGGGGTTTACATGAAAACAGGTATGAATGAATTTATCCGCCTGAGCCTTGATGGCGGCTACAACCTTCGGATGACAGTGACCGACATTATTCACTCCGATACCACCACCAAAATCGATCAGCTCCCGCCCGTCCGCGTCAATCATGAGGGCTCCACGAGCTTCCGTGATAAAGGCGGGGGTCAGATTAACCAGTCCCTGCGGGACATGTTTATTGCGCAGCTGCATCAGTTGTTCATTTCTTGTTGTCATGGGGGCTACTCCTTATCCTTGTGTGGTCTCAGGCTCTCTTCAGTATATTGATGTCAGCGTAAGGCAGCGCGGCACACTGTTGCTGAAGCTGCTTGTGCTTTATCAAGGACCGTGCCAGCAAAGCATACTAATGTGTATCTGTCCGGTTTCGTATCTGTTTACTATAGTTACGCCGAACGCTGCCAATGATTGCTCCGAAAACCGGTATCCTGAAACGACAAAATAATATTCCATATTGCATAATTTATTCTATTATGCATAATAGAGTCGGCTGCAGATGTCTTTTACGGCTGCTCAACGAAAAAATAGTGTAATTCAGGTAAGTTATAGAAAGGAAGAGCCATGCCCTTTCCGTCCGAAACACATCAGTTCATCGCTTCAACTTTCAGCGATGCATCGCTTCACTCGGAAGATTTTTATCATGCCCTTACGGATGCCGTTGACGTGGGACTTCTCGCTATTAATAATTCCGGCATGACGATCCACGCCAACCGTATCGCCCGGGAGAGTTTCAATATATCCTGTGGAATTCACCTGAACAGTATCATGCCGGAACTGTGGGACAAAATTTCCCAGACACTGCGTGAAAGCAAGCCGCGACTGGAGATTTCGGTGCGCGGAGTCGAGTCGAATTACCTGGTGAAAGTCAGTCCGATAATGGTTGATAGCGAGCGCGTCGGGGTGGTGTGCCTTTTCATTGAAAGTACCGAACTCGAAGACATCGCCATGCAGATGCGCTTCTTCCAGGAACTTACCAGTGAACTGGATACCATCATTGATTCGTCGTCGGACGGCCTCTGGATCTGCGATGCTGAGGCCAACGTACTCCGCATCAATCCTGCCTCAGAGCGGATCAATAAAATCCGGGCCAACGAAGTTGTCGGACGCAACATGCGCGAACTGGTTCAAGAGGGTTTTGTGGACAGGTCAGTGACCCTGGAGGTAATCAAGACGGGAGCAGTATACAACATGCTGCAGCAGCGGGAGGGGAGCAAGCTGATTTTGACCGGCAACCCGGTATTTAACAATGATGGCGACCTGATCCGGGTCGTCGTGAGCGAGCGCGACGTCACGGAAATCGACGCGTTACAACGGGAACTGGAGGAGCAGGGAGCCATTAAAGACCAGGTGCTGCACCATATGTTGGAGATGCAGCAGCTTGAGCTGGAATCGCGGCGGGTTATCGCAAAAAGCCCCTGCATGCTCAAGGCACTGCGGCAGGCTCTCAAAGTAAGCATCGTTGACTCATCGGTGCTGATACTCGGTGAATCAGGTGTCGGTAAAGGGCTGTTTGCCGACCTGATCCACAAAAATTCAGGCAGATTTGACAAACCACTTATCAAAATTAACTGCGGCGCCATCCCCGAATCACTGATCGAATCGGAGCTGTTCGGCTACGAAAAAGGCGCGTTTACCGGAGCGCAGACGAGCGGTAAGCCGGGGTATCTCGAACTGGCAGACGGAGGAACCCTCTTTCTCGACGAAATTGCGGAATTGCCCACAGCTTCGCAGGTTAAGCTGCTGCGCTTCCTTGAAGATGGCCGCGTTACCCGCCTTGGCGGCACCAAAAGCCGCACGGTAAATGTCCGCATTCTGGCGGCGACCAATCGCAACCTGGAGGAGATGGTAAAACAGGAGCGCTTCCGCCTTGATCTCTATTATCGCCTTAAGGTCATTCCGATTCATGTACCTTCGGTGCGCGAGCGCAACGAATGCATCCTCCCCATGGTACATCACTACATTGATTTTTACAGTGCGAAGAACGGCATAAAGAAACGGCTTTCAGGCGCTGTTTCCGACGCCCTTTCAGCCTACCACTACCCCGGTAATGTTCGCGAGCTGATCAATATCTGCGAGCGACTGGTAGTCATGTCGGAAACGGAAGTCATTGACCTCCAGGACCTCCCCGGAGAAATTATCGGCCATGCCAAAGAAGTCAGCACGAGCCTGGCCAACTGGCCCGAGACAATGACCCTGCAGCAGGCTATCGATAGTGTTGAACGCTCCATTCTTACCCAAGCTCTGGAGAGATATGCCAACCAGACCCGATTGGCAGAAGCGTTGGGAGTGAATCAGTCAACTATTTCAAAAAAACTGAAACGGTATGGACTCAGCTGAATCCACTTTATTCCGTTTGGCATAATTATGCCCCGTATAGTTCAAAACACTAATTGATAACACGCGCAGATAAACGCCAGTGGCGCACGGCCAACAGTGAGCACATAACTCTGACCGAATATTGGCACGCCTTGTGCTAACTCAACTTATCAAATAACAAACTGTTCTGTTCCGCGTCGTACCACCTAATCCACAGAGTACTTCCAGAAATTCAACTGGTAAGGAAGATGCTCACCACACTAAGGAGGCAACACAATGAAAAAAAGATTGCTCTGTACCCTGGCCCTTATCGCGTCACTCATAACAACAACCTCGCTTTTCGCAGCGGATGAAGCAGTGTTCAAGGTCGGAGTTGTCACCGAACTTTCCGGTTCGCTGGCCACCGGCGGTAACGTCACCAAGAGAGGATACGATCTCTGGGCTCAGGAAGTTAATGCCAAAGGCGGCATCGAGATCAAAGGAAAGAAGTACCAGGTAAAGCTTTATTATGCCGATGCCCAGTCAAACCCTGCGTCCGGAGCTGCCGCCGCAGAACGTCTGATCACCCAGGAAAAAGTTGATTTCATCCTTGGCCCCTACTCTTCCGGCGTCACCATTGCAGTCGCACCTGTTGTTGAAAAATACAAAGTCCCGATGATTACCGGTTCGGCAGAGTCTCCCCTCATCTGGACCAACAAGTTCCTCTACACCTTCGGCACCGTGCCGCCGATCAACTTTACCGGTGCCACCCCGATCAAAACCCTCAGCGAACTGAAACCGGCTCCTAAAACCGCTGTTATTCTCGGTTCCAACGACACTTTTTCCAAAGCATCTGCTGAAGCGTTCAAAGCTGCCGCTGAAGCTGCCAAGATCAAAGTTCTCAAGTTCAACATCGTTCCCGCCGGCCAGGACCTCACTCCGCTCCTGTCTGCTGTTCGCGGCTTGAAGCCTGACCTGATCGCCTTCGGCGGCCATGACGAAGAACTCATCAAGCTGGTTAAATCACTCCGCCAGATCGATTACACACCCAAAGCGCTCCTGATGCACTACGGCGTAACCGAGCCGGCTTTCGTAGAGGCACTCGGCAAGGATGCCAATCAGGTATTCGGCGCTTCCGTCTGGACCAACAGCGCCAAGACCAAGAGCAAGATTCTCTGGCCGACCGCTGCAAGCTATGACGCCGCATCAATGAAAGCATTCAACACTCCGGCCGACTACACTCAGGCAGGTTCATCAGCAGCCGGTATCGCTTTCCAGGTGGCTCTTCAGAAAATCGGCGCAACACCCGGTATGTCAGAAGCAAAGCGCACCGAGCTGATCAAGGCTCTGGAGCAGGTTGATATCGAGACCTTCTACGGCAAAGTCAAATTCGCCACAAGCGGCGAGTATTACCACGCCAACATCGGTATGACTCCTCTGACCATTCAGATCCAGAATGGCAAAACCGTGGTTGTCGGTCCTAAGAGCAGCCAGGAAGCCCCGCCGCAGTACCCGTTTACCCCATGGAAAGATCGCTAGTTCAAAGTCTAACCTCCCTCAGTCCCCCCTTACCTAAGGGGGGAAGCTTTGAAATCTCCCCTATAGTTAAGGACCCTCTGGGGCCTAAAGGGAGATTTAGAGGGGTTATCCGTTAAAACCTCAAGATCCGCAACACCAGAAGCAGTCGGAGGAAAATGTAATGGAACTTCTACCTCAAGCGATGATGGACGGGATTCTGCTCGGCGGAATATATATCACCATCGCCATCGCTTTCTCCCTTACCTATGGGGTAATGCATATCATCGACTTCGCCGTCGGCGAATGGATCATGTTCGGCGCGTTTGCCGGGTACTACCTGAACAAATTGACCGGCCTTGATCCGTTCCTGCTGCTGCCGGTGGTCTTTATTCTGTTCGCCATGGTAGGCTACCTCATCCAACCGGTGATACACCGGGTGCTGAGCGGTAACAAAGGGAACCCGCTGCTGATGGGGCTGGTCTTTACCTTTGGCCTCGCCATCATGTTTCAGGGTATCGCCCTGACGGTGTTCGGATTTTACAGCAACTCAACTCCTTCGGTTTTTTCTGAAGGATCATTTTTTATTGAAAAGTTCGGCTTTTCGCTGACTATTTCCTCGATTCGCCTGGCCGGACTTATCTATGCCCTGGCAATTACGGTGGCCCTCCATTACCTGCTGAAGAAAACCAATTTTGGTCTCGGCGTGCGCGCTCTGGCTCTGAACCGGGACTCTGCCGGACTGATGGGGGTCAATGGCAAACAAACCGCTTCACTGGTCTACGGACTCTATGTCGGTGTGAGCGCTATGACCGGTGTTCTGATCGGCTGCATCCTCTCCGTCAGTGCGCAAATGGGCACAGAATACACCATCTTCGCCTTCTTTGTGGTGGTTCTGGCCGGCATGGGATACCTCGCAGGAGTGCCATGGGCGGCGCTGCTGCTCGGTATGGTCCAGTCGGTTTTCCTGATTTATTTCAATCCGGGTCATACCCTCCTGGCGGTTTTTGCGATCCTGTACATCATACTGCTGATTTCACCACGAGGGTTATTTGGAAGGGGAGTCTGACCATGAAAGATAAAAGCATCCGCTGGGGTCTCCCTATTCTGCTCGTTCTTATCGCCTTGCCCGCAGTCGTTCAGGATACGTTTTTTCTCCGGGTGATCACCGAAGCGATCATGTGGATAGGTCTCGCCCTGGCATTCGATGTTCTTGCCGGCTATACCGGTTACCTCAACTTCGGTCACGGTGCCTTCTTCGGCCTCGGCGCCTATACCACCGCCATACTGATGATGCAGGCGCACTGGCCCTTTGCCCTGGCGCTCCCGATGGGCGGCGTCCTGGCCGGCGTAGGCGCTCTGGTAGCCGGTCTGCCGACACTCCGCCTCAAGGGCGCCTATTTTGCCATCGCCACCTGGGCACTCTCCCGGGCCGTCCAGCAGATGGCACTGATCATGGATATCACCGGCGGCCCTGACGGCATGCGGCTCCCCTCATTCCTCAATCCGCAGTTCTTTTACTATCTGATGCTTGCCATTGTTGCTGTTACCTTTGCTCTGCTCTGGTACCTGCTGGAATGTTCGCCCTTCGGTCTGAAACTGAAGGCGATCCGTGAGGATGACCAGGGGGCCATGGCGCTCGGACTTAATCCGACCAAACTGAAAATGCAGGCGTTCATCCTCTCGGCTGTTCCGACCGGTGTCCTCGGCGGCGTCTATGCATACTGGATTACCTTTATCGACCCCGCCTCGACGCTCGGCGACCTCGTCAGTGACCAGGCGCTCGTGATGGTGGTCTTTGGCGGTATGGGTACGCTGATCGGACCGGTTATCGGCGCCCTGCTTATATTCGCCTTCAAGACTCTATTCTGGGCCTATCTGTCTGACTTCCAGCTTCTCTATCTGATCATCCTCGGCGCTGTCATCGCCTTGAGTGTCGTGTTCATGCCGAACGGCCTCTGGGGGACGCTGAAAGGATCACGGTCGAAAAAGAAAGAAGAGGCGAAAAAAGATGAAGGCCCTGCTGCAAAACTGTCACCGAGTGAAGGGGAATAATCATGGCTGAGCCGATCTTAAAAGTAAATTCGGTCACAAAATGTTTCGGGGGATTGACTGCGGTCAATAATGTCTCCTTTGATGTCCAGCAGGGGGAAATCATCGGACTGCTCGGCCCCAACGGCGCCGGTAAAACAACCCTGTTCAATGTCATCAGTGGTTTTTACGCTCCAACCAGCGGCACGATTATTTTCAAAGGGCTTGATATCAGCGGTAAACCGCCCTATACACTCGCGGACCGCGGTATCGGCCGGACGTTCCAGGTGGTGAAACCATTTGCCGGACTGACGGTACTTGAAAACATCATCATCGCTTCGTTCCTTCGCTACCCGAAACGGAAAGATGCCGAGCGACATGCGTGGATGATCCTTGAAAACACCGGCCTGGCGGATCGTGCGGATGTTTCTGCCGCCAGCCTGACTCTGGCCGGACGCAAACGGCTTGAAATCGGTAAGGCTCTTGCTCTGGAACCGACCTTTCTTCTTCTCGATGAAGTTGTTGCCGGGCTGAATCCGACTGAAGCGGACAAGACGGTAGAACTGATACTGGAACTGAAAAAACAGGGCATGACCATTCTGATTGTGGAACATATCATGCGGGTTATCATGAACATCAGTGATCGCTTGGTGGTGTTGAATTTCGGCGAGAAGATAGCAGAGGGTACCGCAGCTGA
>Ga0194059_1001401_pt1 | contig 10307 bp, 13 predicted proteins | sample SepL6211m_MetaG_FD_163426 | JGI IMG/M metagenome (GOLD analysis project Ga0194059, IMG submission 163426) | Anoxic zone freshwater microbial communities from boreal shield lake in IISD Experimental Lakes Area, Ontario, Canada - Sep2016-L626-11m | ecosystem: Environmental > Aquatic > Freshwater >... | reverse complement strand
GCAGTGGGGGGTACAGGCAAGGCTGTGAGGAGCAGTCTCGAGGCACTTGGCGCTTTGTGGTTGGTTATCGAAGTGGTTTCATTCTTTTCGCAGAACGCTGCTAATACACTTAAGGCTCAGTGGCTCTCTTTCGTTGCAATTAGTTTATTGTGGACTATATGGGCCAATCGTCCAATCCATCAAGTCTCACACCGGCTGAACGGGAGAGATGTGATTATCGAAATACGTGTTGGAGATATATTCAAGATGCAGGGCTCAATAGTGGTACCTACTAACCGAACCTTTGACACAGAGCTCTCGACAAACCTGATCTCACCAAGAAGCATCCAAGGTGCATTCACTAAAAAGTACTACGATAATACAGCGCACTTGGACCATGATATAGAGTCTGCGTTGGAGGGAGTTGATTGGGAAGAGGAGTGCAATGAGAAGATTGGAAAGAGGCGACTATATCCTGTGGGGACATGCATAAAACTAACTGCTCAAGGCGTAAGCTCGTACTGGCTTGCAATTGCGAAGCTCAATAATCATGGCCGAGCCCAGGGAACTGTCGAAGACATTAGAACAAGCCTTCCTATCCTATGGAACTATGTTTCAGAAATGGGTGATTATGGAACAGTGCTTATCCCAGTTATCGGCTCGGGGTATTCTCGTATAGTCAGGAGTAGAGAAGAGATCATAAGAGAGATACTCAAGAGCTTTGTTGCGGCATGCGCTGCTCGGAAGCCCTGCGAAAAGCTTGCAATTGTAGTTTCATTTTCAGATTACTATGATTACGCCATGAGCCTGGAAGAACTTGGTGGCTACTTGATGCATTTGTGCAAGTATAATATATTCGAGGATAACGAAGGGCATGCGCAAGGCAGTCCGATTTCCTGATTTCTGAATACTGCATAACAAGCCTCTCGAGTGGACAGGCCACCACCAAGTCTCTTCTTTCGGCTTAACTTCTTTGCCTGCCACTCAGAGGCAGCGTTAGGTGGATATGGCCGCGGGTATAGTAAGTCAACGATTCGACCTCCACAACCAAGCCAAATGCCATATGAGCTTAGTGAATATCGCCAAGGAGTATCAAATGATGATCTAGTTGAAGATGTAAAGAACATTTCAAGACTTGTTGGCAATAAATATTTATCTTATCAGCGATATAGAAAAGCCGGAGGCCGCTACGGTGAGCATACGTTTCGAAGAAGGTTTGGCTCTTGGGTCAATGTTCTGGCGGAGTGTGGGCTTGAGCAGATCAAGGGACGTTCCGAAATGGAAAAGGTTCGCCCGGAAGAAATCATTAGTGACGCGAGGCGTATCGCAGCAGAGCTGAGCACCAGCACAGTGACATCAAAGCAGTATGAGGCCCTTGGCGCTTATGCCTTTCAAACGGTAATAGAAAAGTTTGGAAGTTGGAAGAACCTAGTTGAACAGGCCGGTCTTTCTGAAACTGGTTTCATTCCGAAATACTCAGACATTGAACTATTCACTGAGATAGAAAGAATATGGACTCTACTTGGCAGGCAGCCTACGACTACTGATCTTAAGCGCGGCATCTCAAGAATATCTCTGGATACGCTTAGTCGACGGTTTGGTGGCTGGAGAAATGCGCTGGGCGCGTTCCTGGAGTATGTAAATGACAGTAGTTCTCCAAATCAGGATGATCTCGATAATACAGCAAGCGAAGAGTCAACTGCGCCAAATGTGGAAGAAGAAGTCGTGGGAGGCTACAGAAAAAAGAGAACAACCAGGAACATTAATCTTAGGATGAGATTTCAGATTTTACAGCATGATGCTTTTAGGTGCCGCGCTTGTGGAGCCTCACCTGCAAAAACCCCTGAGACCGAGCTTCATGTAGATCATATCGTTCCATGGTCAAAAGGTGGCGAGACTGAACTTGATAACTTACAAACGCTTTGTTCGAATTGTAATTTAGGGAAGAGCAACATGCACAAGTGACTGATACCACCTAACACAGCCATCCACCTGAGCCGCCACCAATGACACCTGTGCTTTCCTTTCAAACTCTGCGGCCAGGTGATGGCCAGCGTTAGGCCCACCTGAAGGCTGCGTGCCGAGAAGCAGTTGCCGTGCGACCTTTCCGTAGCAACAGTAAAGTATGAAGCTCAATTTCGATCCAGGCAATGTCGCGACCTATCTGCACTAGAACAGCATCCCCTCTTTCACTTCGCTGCAGCCGTCGAACGTGCACACCGGCTTGCGCAGCTGTACCTCGTTGCGTGCCCTCTTCAGCCGGGTCCAACACATGCGTGGCCTTGAAGATCGCTCGGAAGCGAGCATCCGATCGATCGTGGAGCAGTTGATCGAGAGCATCCTCTCCTTCACCTCAGAATCGAGGGCCTGGAGTCCGTGGTGTTCCAGGGACTCCAGCCGTAACGGCAGCAACGCCTGCAAGCGCTTGCCGCAGAGTCGAATGATCGATCGCTTGCCATCCCGCCGGCAGGAATGGCCGTTCGGTTGAGGACCCAGCACCGCAGTTGCGATTCTGGTCCGACCGTCCTAAGATCAATAAAAATATTGGTAGTTTTCAACCCTGAGGCAAAATCTATGACTAGCTTGCTACAAAGAGTGCTAAGCCTTGCTGCTGCTGCTACCTTGTCAGCACTTAGCGGGGAAGTAAATGCTGCTGAGTTAGGTCCAGAGCCAATCAATGCACCATCTCCGACATTTCCTTGTGATATAGTTTCATCACCGGCTCTATGTCACCAAGGTATTGTTGAGTCATTGACAAGATCTACTGTTCTTGTTGCTGAGGAGAATCCTCCGGAGGCAACGCAGACGACCCAGCCTTCACCACCACCACGTGATGCTATTACAGTTCTCCAAGAGCGGCATCAAAGAGTAATTGATGGACAAAGAGATTCGGCGGAAAAATGGAGAAACCGTCCACCTATACCAGGAAACTAGGGATACTTAAATAGTGCATTGAGTATATCTCAACAAGATTAATGTTTTCTTGAAATATTGGTCTTTATTGTTATGTTTGCATTGTCAGCTATTGCTGAGGTCGGTTGGGGAGCGGTCCTCGCTTGGATTTATGATTGGCTGGCTATGGTGGAGCTAGTATGGTTTCCTTGACTCCAAATGGAGCCATATTCTATTTTGAAACCTTTGCAGATCACGAAACGGCAGCAAGAATTCATTGTCTGCATAGAGCCAGTCGTCGTGAAGTCAGTCACTATCTAAAAGCCATCCAACAAGATCAGCCTGTAAGTGCCGACACTTGAAGAAAATCAGTTGATTACGGCGACTGCGGAATCAGATCCTGATGCCCTTCCTCTTACAGCCGGGCAGATGAGCGCGATGGTCCCCATGCGGGTATTGCGCGGACGCCCAGAGTTGGCGAATGAAAAGCAGCTGAATTCAATCCGATATAGCCCTGAGATTATTGTCTATTTCAGGGCTCCAGGTGCTGCTGGTTGGCAAGGTCGTATGGATGCTGTGCTCAAGGAATATGTCGAAGCTCAGTCAACTGGCGATGCTAAGGGGGCCTAACATCAAGATGCAGAAGACGGGAGCAAGGGTTGTCTTCTAAGCTGAGGGTTCTGCCCGCTGCTGATCTTGAGCGTTAGCCAGACACTCAAGCATAATGGATCAATCTCTACCTCTGAAGGTGCACCATGATTAGCATGAAAACAGAACAAATAATCACACTGACCGCTTTGATAACATTTAGATGGGTAATGCCTAATCCAGTGCATGCTTGGGAATGGAAAGGCAAGTGTGGAATCACAAAATCCTCTATTGCAAACTGTACCTTTATTAAGGGTGACGGTGCACTCGGAGGCGAGACTGGCACATCATATACGTACATACTTCCCTCGGGTGACCGCTTCCAGAGGTTTGTTGCTGACTCTATCTCAGGTGCTATTTGCGAAAGCCCAGGCTTAATGAGAAAGAATGATGGGCCCTGGTTTAAGATCACAACATCGTGCATGGGTCCGTTTATTATTCATTCCCTGCCAACCGGGAATTCGATGCTTGTTGAGGTTTATGATACACTCTAACCCGTTCGGAAAGAGTAACATTTGCCGAATTGACGGCAGCTTCAGATTAACCTACATTGTGAATATCAACTAGTCAAATCTACATCTCATTGCGCCACATGCCAACTTGTCATCTGTGCCGCGAAGATCGAGTGATCCGTCAGAGTCACATCATCCCGAAATTCGTCTTCGATTTCGTGAAGCGGACGTCCGCCACTGGCTACATGCGGATGGGCACGGAGCCGAACCGCCGAGTGCAGGACGGCCGAAAACGTCCACTGCTGTGTCATGGCTGCGAGCAACTTTTCTCTGGCTGGGAGGGTAGCTTTGCCCAGTACCTATTTCATCCGTACTGCGCGAATACGTCCGTCGTAATCGACTACGGGCCTTGGCTGTGCAAGTTTCTCGTCTCAGTGTCGTGGCGAGTGCTGCTTTTTTACAAGCTGGAAGGGCATCTTGACGAAATCCCCACGTTGCATCGTGGGACGATCGAGAAGGCTCTAGAGACTTGGCGAGAGTACTTGCTCAACATGCGCCCACATCCAGGTGTCTTTGAGCAGCATCTACTGCCTCTGGACGCATTGAAGAGTGCGAATGTTCCGGGAATGCCACCGAGCATGAATCGGTACGTTCTCCGAGCGGTGGACATGGATGTCTCCATGGGAGAGCGGACGATCGTCGTGTATTGGAAGCTCCCTCGTTTCGTTGTGCTGGGGCTCGTTGTTAACACGGAGTCCCGTAGCTCATGGGTTGGTACTCGGACGGCGGTAAAGCGCGGCAAGATTAGCCCCCGAAGTTACGTTCTTCCTAAGACGATAATCGAACTCGTCATGGATCAAGCGCAGAAGGCTGATGGTTTAATGAGGGGCCTCTCATCCCGGCAACAAGAGCTGATCAGCAAAGCCGTGCTTAACGATATTGAGCGCGCCCGCACATCGGAGAGCACCAATGCTTTCATCAAAGATATAGAATTCTTCGGCCTCGCTGCCTTAGATGCTTCTGTCGTAGATGATGATGCATCAATGCCGGACGTCGAGGCTCCGCGCCATGCTGGCTAACATCCAGATGCAGAAGACGCGAGCTGGGGCTGGGTTCTGTGCCGGGATCTCTACCCGCTTCTGATCTGGAGCGTTAGGCTTGCTGAGGAGCCCCTGCATTCTGTAGAAGTACTATTGCAGTCTTCATGATTCAGGCCAACAAAAAAATTAGACCCTTACCTGAATCAACTTTTTCTCGCGTCTTAGAAGTTGTCTCTAGCCGGGGCGGGCAAGTTCCGAATGGCAATCAGAGAGACGATTCTAAGAAAATGTTGTTTCGCTGTGAGTCCGGCCACCAATGGCAGGCCATCCCATACAACGTTCTAAAGGGTAGCTGGTGCCCGCACCCCGATTGTTCAGGTCCGCGAATCTCTGAGGGCCGCGCAGCAGGCACCCTAGTGAGGCAGTGCGACCGAATTCGCGAGATTGTTTCCAAGCGCCACGGGCAGTGGCCACAGCCAAGTTACAAGAATAATTCTACTCCAATAAATCTGGTTTGTCAGCACGGCCATCAGTTCTCCTTGCGACCTTATGTTCTGTTCCAAGGCTCATGGTGTCCGCGCTGCGTAGGGAAGGTTCCTGCTGCAGAGCGATTAGCTGAGCTACAGAAAATTGCATTTGAACGTGGTGGCGAGCTACTAAGTAAGGAGTACAAACCAAAAACACGATTGGAATGGCGTTGCGGCGTTGGTCACACATGGTGGTCTTCATCTGGAAGCGTGCGAGATCGGCGAACTTGGTGCCCACACTGCGCTGGTTGTGCGCCGCTGGATGAGGCCGAATTGACTGGCCGCTTATCAACTCTGGCAGAACAGAAAGGCGGAAGCTTAGTGAATCTAAGTAGGCTCAATCGTGGAGCTGGAATGAGCGAATGGAGAGCAGTTATGCGATGTGCTGCCGATCACGAGTGGGAGGCACGAGTCTCCCACCTGCTAAGCGGTGTCTGGTGCCCAACCTGCAATATGCCTGGCACTCGGGAGAAAGTCTGCCGGCAGATCCTCGAACACTTGCTAGGAGCCCCCTTTCAGAAGAGGCGACCGGATTGGCTCAGAACTTCCAAGGGCAGGAAGGCCGAGCTTGATGGCTACAACGAAGATTTACGTCTGGCATTTGAGTACCACGGACAACAGCACTACGCTCACGTCCCGTTCTTTCACTCTGGCGCCAAGTCCTTTGCCCAGCGAGTGGAGGACGACCGGCTGAAGAGAGAGGCCTGCCATGCGAAGGGGATCACGCTACTTGAAGTCAGCATCAATGTCCCGCTGACAGCCTTGCAGGAACACTTAGTCGACCAAATTGTGACACGCCGCCCGGACCTTTTATCTGCACTCAACACGGAAATGTTTGACGTAGGAACTGCCAGGACTGGCAAGGACAATGATCTGCGAGAGAATCAGGAGATCGCTCGCAGCAGAGGAGGCAGATGTCTCTCAGCAACCTACATCGATAACAGCACGAAGATGGAGTGGGAGTGCTCTGAAGGGCACCGATGGTTCGCTTCTACATCATCAGTTAAGCAAGGCGGAAGCTGGTGCCCACAGTGCAGTTTCAAACGCATATCCGAAAGCAAGATAACCCCCATCGAGGAGATTGAGAGCCTATGCCAAAGTTTGTCCCTACGCCTGCATGGAACTGAAAAGCAGGACAATCGGCTGCACTACTTAGTGAGCTGCAGCAAAGGCCACAGTTGGCTCACCGTCCTATCCCGGCTCAAAGATGGCCGAGGCTGTCAGAAATGTTCAGCTAGAATGGCAGGTGACAGACTCAAGCTGACCCTTGAGCAAGTACAGGCCGATGCAGCTGCTCGCGGAGGCCGCCTTCTGTCGCAGCGTTATCAGCTGTCGGGTGTCCGATTGCTTTGGGAATGCGGAGCTGGGCACCGATGGCTCGCCAACGCCAACAGCGTCCGACGCGGATCCTGGTGTCCCCTTTGTGCCGGCAAAATGGGATCAGCGTTTAGAGGAAGTGTCGAAGAATTTCTGCGTTCTGAACTGGAAGCCTAACAAGCCCCTTGAGTGGACAGGCCACCACCAATTCCCTTCTTACGCATTCAAGTCAATGCCTGCCACTCAGGGGCAGCGTTAGACTCCTGAAATGACAACATACCTGTTCCAAGGCAAGGTACATCCCGAGCGTGCAACCATTACGCTTCAGTGCTCTCTCGAATTTACGCATCTCGCAAGCGGAGAGATTGCGACCGCGCGGATAAGTATTCTACTTAATCAAATCGCAGTCTGGGTAGATACGACTACAGTTTGGTACGTCTACGATCTCCGAAACATTGTTAAGACAATTGTATCCAATGAATTGGAGTTTGTCGGATTCGTCAATGGTTGCGCATACGACATAGAAATCACCCGAGTGCTTAACCAGGAACACCAAGTCGATGAGGTCTTTGGCGTTGATATCCCGTGCATTGTTGAACGCAACAAGGAGGTGAACCTTGCGGATCGTGTTGCCGTAATCCGAGGCAAGACTGCTGGGCCAGAAGGCATCTTTCTGCGCCGATGCTTTGCAGATCTTGTGAGCGCCATGCGCAATGCCGATGACACGGGCTTCTATTGCTATCGAGCAATTGAGTGTTTGCGTCAGCATTGCATAGTCAAGTTTGATCTTGATCCTTCGTACAAGAACAAGAAGAATCAATGGTCGAAACTAAGAGAAGTTGCCGGATGCAGCGAGGACGTAGTGCGGCAGCTAGAGGAGTCAGCAAAAGCACCTCGTCATGGCGAGGTTGTCCCTATCTCTTCAGATCAGAGGAAGAACTTGTTCCTTCTGGCATGGGATGTGGTCGATGGATACATCAAGAACGTCTAACATCAAGATGCAGAAGACGGGTACAAAGCGATCCGGCAAGGCTGATATCTTGGCCCGCTTCTGATCTTGAGCGTTAGAAGGGCCAGAAGAAAGCCGGTAGGCTCCCCGTCTTGACGTCAGGACGTTAAAGCGCTAGCCTCTCGGGATGGATGAAACAAAACGTGCCACGGTCTACTTTGACGCGGATGTACATCGTGCACTGCGCTTAAGAGCAGCTGCATGTAATCGCTCGATATCTGACATGGTCAATGAAGCAGTCCGCATGACTTTGGCCGAAGATGCTGATGATTTAAGAGACGCTGATCAGAGGGAGGTCGAGCAAAGTTCTAGCTTCGAAGAGTTTGTCACAGGCCTAAGAGACAGTGGCCGCATATAGCCTTACGATCAAGTCATCAGCTGCCAAGGAGTTGCAGGGGGTTTCGGACAAGGCGACGTTGTCTCGATTGATTGAGAAGATTCAATCATTGGCAATTGATCCACGACCATCAGGGTCTGAAAAGCTCGCGGGCAGGTCGAACCTCTATCGTTTCCGTCAAGGCAACTTTAGAGTTATCTACTTTGTTGATGATCAGTCACGCGTCGTCGACGTTATTAAGGTGGGACACAGAAGAGATGTCCATCGATGAGTGGACCGCCCCCCGCTTCCGAAACACCAAGATGCGGTTATTGGCAGGCATCGCCCCATCCGCCAGCGCCTCAAGCCCAAGGCTGTGCGCCTGTTCAGTGACCACCTGGGCATCGCGCACCCCCATGGTCGGATCGAGGCTCCGCAGGTGGGCATCGAAGGCGGCATTGCTTGGTGCCGTGGCTACGCCTCCGCCAAGGAAGGGGCCGTAGAGCAGCAGTAGGACGCCGGCAACGCTCCGACGGCCTGGAGCCACTCCAGCAGGGGGAAACCTGCCTCGCCGCGCTGGTGGCGGCTCCAGCATTGGGCATCGGCCCTAATCTGCCAATGGTTCCGGCACGTTTCCCCGGGGGGAGCACTCACCATGCGACTCGCTGAACTAAAGCGACAGGCACCCCAGATCCAGGCGCTGCTGGGCCGCTTCGGTGCCACCAATCTTGCCGTGTTCGGGTCCGTGGCCAGGGATCAGGCAAGCTCCGATAGTGATGTCGACCTGCTGGTGGACCTGCCCGATGGCACCAGTTTGTTTGATCGAGCCGAATTGAAATCCGCCCTGGAAGAGCTGCTGCTGACGCGGGTGGATCTCATCCGGCGCCGCAACCTCAAGCCCGCCATCAAGGCCATCGTTGAAGCTGAAGCGATCACTCTCTGATGGACCGGAGAGATCATCAGGCGCTGGAAGACATCGTGGCGGTTCTGGATCGCGGTCTGGACTTTCCGATTCCAGACTTTCAAACACTGCGGCGAACAACCTATCTCCAAGATGCCGTGATTCGCTGCTTGGAGGTCCTCGGTGAAGCCACCAAACGGCTGAGTCGTGAAATACGGCTTGCCTAGGATTAGTAGGCGCCGAAGATCTGCCGCCGATCCCGTGTCCTTGTTCCCCCTACGTGCGCCACTGATGGCTGGCGTTATTTGTCCGCCCCCCGCTTCCGATAAACCAAGATGCGGTTATTGGCAGGCATCGCCCCATCCGCCAACGCCTCCAGCCCAAAGCTCAGCGCTTGTTCCGTGACCACCAGGGCATCTCGCACCCCCATGGTCGGATCGAGGCTCCGCAGGTGGGCATCGAAGGCGGCATTGCTGGGTGCCGTGGCTACGCCACCGCCAAGGAAGGGGCCGTAGAGCAGCAGTAGGCCGTCGGGCGCAAGCACCCGCGCCGCGCCGGCCAGCAGGTGGGGTACCGAGGCCGCCGCCATGATGTGGGTGGTGTTGGCGCTGAAGACCGCCTCGTAGGGCCCCCGCGGCCATTGATCGGTGCGGTCCACATCCAGCTCGATCGGATCGGCCAGCCGGGCCCCAGGGGCCAGATCCCTGGGGCCCTCCAGGCTGATCCGTTCCCTGAGATCGCCCAGGTACTCGGCCCGGTCGCTTGGCTGCCACTGCAATCCGGCCAGATGCCGGGCGAAATGGACGGCGTGTTGGCCGCTGCCGGAGCCCACCTCCAGCACCCGCGCCCTTGGCGGCAGCCAGTCGCGCAGCACCAGCAAAATCGGCTCCTGGTTGCGTTCGCAGGCCTCGGAGAAACGCACTGGCAGCGACGGGACATCTGGCACCATCCTGGACGGTCCCAGCACCCGGGGCTCCCTTAGAAGCGGGCTCCGGCTCACCTGCGTTCACGCAGCACAAGATCGATCAGCTGCAGCAAGGATGCCGCCGCGCCCGCCACATAGGTGAGGGCGGCGGCATCCAGCACCCGCTTGACACCATCGGCCTCCTGCCGGGTGGACACAATCCCCGTGCTCGCCAGCACCGCCTTCGCCCGGTGGGAGGCATTGAATTCCGTGGGCAGCGTGATGAGCTGAAACACCACCACGGCGGCAAACAGGCCAATCC
>Ga0194059_1001400_pt1 | contig 10310 bp, 9 predicted proteins | sample SepL6211m_MetaG_FD_163426 | JGI IMG/M metagenome (GOLD analysis project Ga0194059, IMG submission 163426) | Anoxic zone freshwater microbial communities from boreal shield lake in IISD Experimental Lakes Area, Ontario, Canada - Sep2016-L626-11m | ecosystem: Environmental > Aquatic > Freshwater >... | reverse complement strand
ATCAAGACACGTGGCGACATTGTTTTGTTTATCGATGAAATTCACACACTTGTTGGCGCTGGTGCTGCTGAAGGCGCAATTGATGCCGCAAGCATTCTCAAGCCAATGCTTGCTCGTGGCGAATTGCAAACAATCGGCGCGACCACAACAGACGAATACCGCAAGCATCTTGAAAAAGATCCTGCGCTCGAGCGTCGTTTCCAGCCTGTAAAAGTTGAAGAGCCAACTGTTGCTCACACCATTGAAATTCTCAAGGGTGTCCGCGACAAGTACGAAACTCATCACCGCGTCACCATTACTGACCAAGCAATCGTTGCAGCAGCAAACTTGGCTGACCGCTACATCGCAGATCGTTTCTTGCCAGACAAAGCAATCGACCTCATTGACGAAGCCGGTTCACGTCTTCGCATCAAGCGCATGCAAACACCTCCAGATCTCAAAGATCTTGAAAACCGCGTGTCTGAAGTGCAAGAAGCAAAGAAGAAGGCAATCGAAGACCAGCGCTTCGAAGAAGCTGGTCGCTTGCGCGATCAAGAGCGTTCATTGCTCGAAGAGAAGTCTGAAAAAGAAGCTGAAATCAAGGCATCTGGCATCAACTTGTTCGACGAAGTCGACGAAGAAGCCATTGCAGAAGTACTCAGCATCTGGACCGGTATTCCTGTGTACAAACTCACAGAGGAAGAAACAGCAAAGCTTCTCAACATGGAAGCCGAACTGCACAAGCGCATCATCGGTCAAGAAGATGCCGTTACTGCTGTCTCGCAAAGCATCCGTCGTACACGTGCCGGTCTGAAAGATCCTCGCCGTCCTAGCGGTTCGTTCATCTTCCTCGGACCAACTGGTGTTGGTAAAACAGAACTTGCAAAGACTCTTGCTGAGTTCTTGTTCGGCGATGATCAAGCTCTCATCACACTCGACATGTCTGAGTACATGGAAAAGCACACTGTCAGCCGTCTCGTTGGTTCACCTCCGGGATATGTCGGTTACGAAGAAGGCGGTCAACTCACTGAGGCAGTGCGTCGCAAGCCATTCTCTGTTGTGTTGTTCGACGAAATCGAAAAAGCTCACCCCGACGTGTTCAACACATTGTTGCAAATTCTTGAAGAAGGTCGTCTCACCGATAGCCAAGGCCGCAGCGTTGACTTCCGTAACACCGTCATCATCATGACCAGCAACTTGGGTACTCAAGACTTGCGTAAAGGAAGCCTTGGGTTCACATCTGGTGATCAAGCAGTTTCTTACGACCGCATGAAAGACAAAGTCAATGATGCGCTGAAGTTACACTTCCGTCCTGAATTCCTCAACCGTGTTGACGAGATCATCGTCTTCCACGAATTGGCAAAGAACGAAGTTATTCAAATGGTTGACATGATGATCAAGCGCCTCACCGGCCAACTTGAATCACAAGGTCTTGGCATCGAACTCACGCAGTCTGCGAAAGAGTTCTTGGCAGAAGTTGGTTACGACCCGCAGATGGGTGCACGTCCTTTGCGTCGCGCCATTCAGCGTCAAATCGAAGATCAACTCTCTGAAAAGATTCTGTACAAGCAATTCACCGCTGGTCAGATCATCGTTGTTGATACTGAAGACGACCCAGACAATGTCGGTAAGCGTCGTATGACCTTCCGTGCTGTTGAAGGCATCGTTGCACCAAGCGAGCCACCGCTCGCTGGTGACACTGCTGCTCCGGTCGAGTGACTCGAAAAATAGTTGCTCGCATTGCAGCGTCATGTGCTGCAATTGTCGTTCTGTCATCATGTCGTGTCACCACCAATGTCTCGCTTGCGGTGCAACAAAATGGCACCGGCACCATCACTGTCGTCGTCACTGCTGACAAAGACATCGTCACTAAAGCACCAGGACTCAAGGCCGACATTCGCACCGACGACATGGTTGCAGCGGGTTGGAAAGTACAAGGACCAACAGATACGAAAGATGGTGGACTCACCATCACGTTGACTCATGCCTTCTCCGGCCCAGCTGAAGCAACTGCACTGATGGGCCAAATCAATGGTGCACGTGGACCACTTCACGAGATGGTCATCACTCGAACCGGGAAAGACACCAACAGCACGTACACCTTGGCTGGGCGACTTGAAGTAAACGGTGGCCTCAGCGCATTTGCCGATGATGCCACTCTGAGACTTCTCGGCGGTGCGCCCTATGCGCCCGATGTTCAAGCGGCAGGTCTAGACCTGGGAGACGCAGTCAGAATTACGTTTGATGTAAAGCTGCCAGGCAAAGTGAACAACACCACTGGTCAAACTGCCAATGGTGTTATCTCATGGCGCGTACCAATGGATGGCACTCCCACCAGCGTGGCAACAAGTACCACCAATGTTGACATTGCCTCCAGCATCTCGCGATTTGCCAAAGTACTCGTCCTTGGTTTGCTGTATCTCTGGATCATTGGCTCGCTCGTTCTCATCTTTATGGTCATGCGGGCTCGTAATAGACGACGCCCCACACCCCGCATATAAAGTCACGGTGTGGCAAAACTTCGACTCATCCATCGGTGTACTGAATGTGGTGCATCATTTCCGAAATGGTCTGGTCAATGTTCTGTTTGCACCGCATGGAACTCGCTTGTTGAAGAAGTAGAAGGCCCCGAAGAATCGCGCGTCACGCTTGCTGCTGGTCTTGCACTTGTTCCTCCTGGTCTTGCAACACCTATTGGTGATGTCAACCCAAACGAATCAGATCCAGTGCCAACAGGTATTGATGAACTAGACCGAGTTCTCGGTGGCGGTCTGGTGCCGGGCTCAGTCACATTGCTCGGTGGTGAACCAGGTATTGGTAAGAGCACCTTGTTATTGCAATTACTTGCCGGAGCAACTGGGCCGTCTCTCTATGTCACCGCTGAAGAAAGTGCACAGCAAGTGCGTCTGCGTGCAGATCGTCTAGGCGCTATCAGTCCACACTTGTGGTTGTTGCCTGAAATGTCGTTGCCAAACATCATCGCTGCCATCGACAAAATTTCTCCGTCACTCGTTGTTATCGACTCCATCCAAACTGTGGTCGACCCTGAACTTGGTTCGTCGCCTGGTTCTGTTGTGCAAGTGCGTGGGTGTGCGCATCGTTTGGTACAAGAAGCAAAGCGCCGCAATATTTCAGTAGTACTTGTTGGTCATGTCACCAAAGAAGGCGGCCTTGCTGGTCCGCGTGTTCTTGAACATGTTGTTGACACTGTGTTGTCATTCGAAGGTGAACGACACAATGCGTTACGCCTGATGCGTGCCGCTAAACATCGCTTTGGCCCCACCAATGAACTCGGATTGTTCGAAATGACAGAAGCTGGTCTCATTGGTGTTCCCGATGCCAGTCAGTTATTCCTCACCGATCGTCGCACCGGTGTTCCTGGTTCAGTTGTTGTTCCCACCATTGAAGGTCAACGCCCATTGTTGGTCGAACTTCAAGCGCTCACTAATCAAGTCAGTGCATCAGTTCCAGCGCGTCGCAGCGCACAAGGTCTCGACCAAGGTCGTTTGTCTATGTTGCTTGCCGTGCTTGAACGTCGTGCCCGCATTAGTTTGTCGGGCCATGAGGTGTATGCGTCAGTTGTTGGCGGAGTCAAACTCACAGAACCCGGCGCAGATCTCGGTATGTGTTTGGCGTTGGTGTCAGCGGTGTCAAACATTCCGCTTCCAGCAGACCTTGTAGTTATCGGAGAAGTTGGGCTTGCAGGCGAAGTTCGTCAAGTCGGTCACTTAGCTCGACGCCTCAATGAAGCATCGCGACTTGGATTTACTCAAGCCATTGTTCCGGCCAGTGCTCCTGACATTCAGTCTGGTTGCACAATTCGTCGCGCTAGCACGTTGAATGAAGCGCTGGCTTTAGCTGGCTTTACAACAAACGGCTAATCGTTACGACGAACAGGCATTACGTCGTATTGGCCGAACTGTTCAATCCACTTCAATCCGGGTTCACCCATCACAAACACTGTGGTGGCATACGCATCAGCCCACACCAAACTTGGTCCGGTCACAGTGACAGATAAAAACTCATCAGCTGGTGCACCAGTGCGTGGGTCCCAAATATGAGCGCCGCGTTCAGCACTACCTGATGTTGCAATTGCACCGTCAACAACATCGACTGTTGCTACTAATTGTGTCGCATCACGTGGGTCTGCAATGCCAATGCTCCACGGTTGTGAGTCAGACAAGCCTCCGCGTAAAACAAAATCGCCCCCGATACCTAAGTAGTAGTGATGCAATCCGGCATCCTTCAAAATAGATGCGCTGCGTTCTCCTGCCCAGCCTTTGACAAACCCTGATGGGTTAATTTCAGATTCAGACCGTGATCGACGAATAGAGAAAGCCCCATTTGATGCTTGCTCTAACCATGAACACGCATCGAGAACTGCAAACACTTCAGGTGACGCATCAAGATGATGCAAGGTACCTGCGTTGATTCTGCTGATCTCACTGGTCTCACGAAACACAGAGAACATTTCCTCTAATCGGTTCAGTTCTACTTCAAGCTCTGAGACAATGGCGTGAAATTCCTGACAACCAATAGCGTCATTAACATGCACACTTGCAGTAGTACCCATAATGGGAAACGAGTGTCGATGAAGTGCTTGCACCACTTACGCCTTGTGGTCGATGGCAGATTGCAAAGATTGTGCGTACGCCTGTGAACAGGCTGTTGCACCAGAAACACCTTGAATGTTTGCATTTCCAGCATTAGATGCTTGCTTGTTCAAGATGGGAATCGCATACGACTCAAAACGTTCTGAACGACTGTCATAGGTCTGATACTGCGCAGTTGCCTTGCACAATGTTCCGTTTGACATGAATTTGGCAGTCACTTGTACCACGCCATAGTCACGTCGCCATGCGATCGTTACTTGTGAACCTGTTCCGGTTAACGCGCCACAATCATTTGCCGCAGGAGCAGCCGGTGCATTCGTCACTGGTGCAGCTGTAACAGGTGCTGCGGTAGCAACGGGCGCATTTGTGACAGGTGTTGATTGTCCCGAATTATTGGCCGGTGCATTCGTCACTGGTGCAGCTGTAACGGGTGCTGCAGTCACTGGCGCGGCAGTAACGCCTGGAGCATTCCCGGCAGGTGGAACAACGGTGGTTCCAGAGGCACCTGGCAACGGCGCAAGAATTCCTCGTGCACCAACTACTGCTGGACGATCAAGTGAATGAACCATGCCCACACCCACAGTTGTGAGTGCAACAGCCGGAAAGATTCGGCGAGCTAGAGAGGGTTGACGATGAGACATGTTGTTACCACCAAGGCAATTCGAGATGTATACGGGACGGAGCTAAACCAGCTTCGCGTAGGCCCTTACGGGCTGCGAATGTGAGAGATGTTGGGCCACAGACAAATGCAACGTAGTTCGCGAGGTTCGGAACGAGTGAATGCAATACTTTCGGAGCAAAGGGATCACGTGCCTTCAGTTGCGCTGTACGGCCAAGTACTAAACGCACTTCCCCACCGCGAGTTTCTGTGAGATCACAAATCTCTTTGTAATGAGGAATCTCTTCAACCTTGCGGGCACGCAACAGCACCAATGGGTGTGAACCCTTTGGCAAGCATTCGAGCATGGCACGCACCGGAGTTACTCCGACACCACCAGCAATCAACAACGGGCGAGAACCTTCGAAGATGGCAGGTGTTGCAATGCCGTATGGGCCTTCTACTGCAACCTTGTCGCCACGCTTTAAACGGAATGTAGCTGCGCTTGCATCACCACGATCTTTCACCGTGATGCGCATACCAGCAGTTGTTGGTGCAGCAGATAGCGAGTACGGGTTTGATTTCCACCACGTTCCGCGCTTTAACATACGCACTGTAATGAACTGTCCTGCTTCGCCTGCATACGTAATGATGTTTTGTCCACCGAGAACAACACTGACAGTGTCTTCAGTTTCACGTTGTACTTCCATTACTCGTAATGGTTTACGAATGGCTTTGAAAACGCTTGACCAGCGAGCAAGTACTACCAACACCAAGATATAAGCAAAGAGAATTCCCCATAAGTACCGAATCAATCGATCGCCTGATAGCAACGAACCAAGTGTGATCGTGTGGCTATAGGAAATAATTACACCGACATAAGCACTGAGATGCAACAAGTACCACGTCTCATATGACAAACGATTACGGACATTTTTCAGAGACGACACCACAACCATTGCAACAATCAACGCGCCGATTGTTGCCATACCCATGTATGACTCACGACCAATCATGTCTTTTACTGTGGAGACCAGTCCTCCGCGCAAAGGCATTTCTGCCATCACTGATGTAAAGACGTGAATACCCAACATGACACCCATGGTGTCTCCGGCCATTCTGTGCCAGATGAGAATTCGATCAAGGCCCGCTGAACGTTCCATCCATGGAAGACGTGCAGCTAACAACAGCCCGGTCATCGCTGCGACAGAAGTCCAGATGCCACTGAGCGATGCGCTTGCCCGCCACAGATGTGTCCAACCACCAATGATTTCGTCCCAACCACCATTGACAGCCCACACTCCGGTGGTGACAAGGACAAGGAACCCAATAAAAATTGGCACGTCGCTGTTGATGGCTCGCGTCCGGGGGGCGGGCGCCAACCGTTGTACCGCTGGGGCACTGCGACGGCTCGATGGCTTATTCTTGGTCTTAGGGGAGGCGTGCATATAAGTGGTGACTTCTCGTCTGCCATAACCGTACGAGGCGCTCGGTAAAGATTGGGTAAGGGCTTACCCCAGATTGAGCCATTTATATGGCTTTGGTGGACTTCGCCAGCCAGTTGGCGCGGTCCAAACGGCCCGCCATCACGGTTGGGGGTACCTACCAGAATTGTTAGAGTCTCTAACATGTTGAAGAAATTGTCAGCCTTTGCTCCTGGCCTTGTTGTTGCGGGAATCGCCGTTTTTTTCGGCTTTGCCATCAGTTGGCAGTGGACAAGTGTGTCCCCCCTCACCGCGTCTTTACTGATTGGTGCCCTCGCAGGCAATCTTGGACTTGTTCCCTCCTTGTGTGAACCAGGACTCAAGTTTGCAGCTCGCCATATTTTGCGCGCCGGAATTGTCTTGCTCGGATTCCAATTGTCGTTTAGCGAAGTTGCACATTTAGGAAGTCGAGGATTTCTTGCTGTGATCGCGGTTGTCACGGTCACTTTCTTTGGCACGCAATACATTGCACGTCTTCTCGGTGTCTCCCCAGGTCTTGGCCTTCTTACCGCTACCGGCTATTCCATCTGCGGAGTCTCTGCAATAAGTGCAATGACTGGTGCAATCGACGGCGATGAAGAAGACGCAACATACGCAATTGCGCTTGTCACGTTGTTCGGCAGTATTTCAATCTTTGTTCTTCCCGCACTTGGTCATCTCATGAACATGACCAATGTTCGTTTCGGTATGTGGGCAGGTTCATCAGTGCACGATGTTGCTCAGGTTGTCGCCACCGCAACCGCATATTCACCTCATGCTCTAGCACCAGCAGTAATTGTGAAACTTACGCGTGTAGTTTTGTTGGCTCCACTTGTTGCCATATACGGCTATCGGCATAGCCAAACACAAAAACACGAAATACCCCACGAGCACCCACACACTGGTTCACAAAGAGTCTCTCTATTGCCTATGTTTATTGTGCTATTTCTTGTCGCCATAAGTATTCGCACAACAGGCGCCCTTTCTTCTGATCTGCTGTCAACTCTTAAGCACGTCGAGAAAATTCTTCTTGCATTAGCTCTTGTTGGCCTTGGTGCTGGCGTCAATATCAAGAAGCTTCGCCTTCTCGGTTCGCGCCCCATTATTCTTGGTGTTTGTTCATGGGCCCTGGTGCTCATCACGTCTGTCGTAACTATCCGTCTTATTCCGCTAAATCTGTAAGGACATTCCCATGATTGAAATGAATTGGTTTTTACCAACCGGTGGCGACTCGCGTGATGTATTGCCTGATGACAGTTCTATTAACCGTGCTCCAAGTCATACGTACCTCGCGCAAATCGCTCGCGCATGTGAAGATCTTGGGTTTGATGCACTACTCACACCATGTGGCACAGGGTGTGAAGATGCATGGCTTGCAACTGCGTCTCTCATTGCACTCACATCACGCATTAAGTTTCTGGTTGCCTTTCGCCCAGCATTACTGACGCCAACTCTTGCCGCGCAAATGGCAAGCACATTCCAGCGCATGTCGAATGGCCGCTGTCTGGTCAATATTGTGACCGGCGCTGAGCAAGCAGAACTTGCGCGATTCGGAATAACTGAAGACAAAGAGACTCGATACGAGCGCACGGGTGAATTCATTGAAGTGATGCGTGGCGCATGGTCTGGCGAACCTTTTAGTTACAAAGGGAAGTACTTTGAAGTGACTGATGCAATGACGCGTGAAGTACCGAACCCTATTCCTCCTATTTACTTCGGTGGCGCTTCGGCATCTGCTGAAAAGGTGGCCGGCGACAATGTCGACTTGTATTTGTCATGGGGTGAAACACCCGACGCCATTAAGGAACGTCATGAACGTGTAGCGGCCATTGCAGCTGCTCAAGGCCGCACCATGCGTTTTGGAATTCGCTTTCATACCATTGCCCGCCCAACAAGTGAAGAAGCATGGGCAGTAGCTGACGACATTTTGAATTCAATGGCACCTGATGCGATTGCTACCGCACGAGAAGACTTTATGAAGACGCAATCTGTAGGCCAACGCAGACAGTTTGATTTGCACGGTGGAGACCTGACAAAACTTGAAATTCATCCAAACGTGTGGGCCGGTATTGGTCTTGTTCGAGGCGGAGTCGGCACGGCGCTTGTCGGTAGTTACGAAGAGGTTGCAGATCGCATTGTTGAATATCACAACCTTGGTATTGAAGCATTCATCATGTCTGGTTACCCGCATTTGGAAGAGGCGTATTGGTTTGGTGAAGGCGTTATGCCCATCTTGCGTGAACGTGGCTATTTGCCCGCATTAGAAGGCGGCCCGACAAAGGTATTTTCATTCCGATGAAAAAGATTGGTCTTCTCTTAGTCGGCCACATTGATGCCGGAAGTCTTCATGTCGGTGGTGATTACCCCGAGTTATACAACGCGCTACTTGCTCCGTTAGATATCGAACTCACTACCTATCGATGCGACGAAGGACACATCCCTGATTCCGTGAACGAACAAGATGGTTGGATCTGTTCACCAAGTCGCCTCAGTGTGTATGACGATCATGCATGGTTGCGTGATGTTGAACAACTACTGCGTGATTTTGTTGCACACGAGACTCCCTACGTTGGAATCTGTTTTGGTCATCAACTCATGGCACAAGCAATGGGTGCAACAGTTGCCAAAGCAGACTTTGGTTGGGGCATTGGCGCCAAGCATTACGAAATTGTGGAACCACAGCCGTGGATGGATTCAACTACTGACATTGTTCTTGCAGCTAGTCACCAAGATCAAGTGCAATCACTTCCTAATGGCGCACGTCTCATGGCCCGCTCTTCATACTGCCCAGTTGGTGGAATGGTGATTGGTGATCGTGCCTGGACATTGCAAGTTCACCCCGAATTCTCCCCTGCACTGGCGGATAGTTTGCTCGCAACACGACTTGCACTCTTTGGAGAGGAAAAGGCAAATACTGCCAGAAAAACATTGTCTGAACCACTCGACCAACACCGGATAGCAGGCTGGATGGCTCGCTTTTTCCACCAGACAACATGACGCAACAAAAGATTCGCCTCAACCGCTCAGTCGTTGTCGATATGGCAGCAGTTATTGCCGACTCGGAAGGGATTGATGCGGTCACTCTCAGCCGTATCGCACAAGACGCTGGAGTCAAGCAACCGGCCCTGTATCGCCATGTCACGGGTATCGAAGAGCTCTGGACTTTGTTGTCATTGCGAGCACGTGATCTGTTAGTCACTAATCTCACGATTGCCATCGCTGATACCAATCGGGAATCTACAGTTTTGGCCGTAGCACACGCATGGCGCGGTTTTGTACAACAACATCCAGGTCTCTACAGCGCTACTGATCGTGTTCCCTCCGTGGGCGACCTTGATATCGAATTGTCCCTAGCGCGTGTTGTGGCTGTGCTCACAGAATCACTTGATGGTTATCAACTCACTGCATCACAACGGGCACACTGTGCGCGAACATTGCGCAGTGCATTGCATGGCTTTTGTGTTCTTGAAAAAGATGAAGGACATCCAGAGCCGTACGCGATCGACCAGAGCCTTGCTCAGTTGGTTGAACTATTTTGTCGCGGAATCGAAACTCTGGAGATTTAACTTCCAGCAGTATCTGATGGAATCAGTTTGCTCCACAACACATCTTCAGTCGGAATAGAACACTTCACAGAAGACCCATCAGTACCAGCAG
>Ga0194059_1001398_pt1 | contig 10344 bp, 18 predicted proteins | sample SepL6211m_MetaG_FD_163426 | JGI IMG/M metagenome (GOLD analysis project Ga0194059, IMG submission 163426) | Anoxic zone freshwater microbial communities from boreal shield lake in IISD Experimental Lakes Area, Ontario, Canada - Sep2016-L626-11m | ecosystem: Environmental > Aquatic > Freshwater >... | reverse complement strand
GGTAGGGGATATGTCGGTTAGAGTCCGACCTATGCCCGATGAGTCAAACAAGTTGAAGTACAACGTGATTATTCTCAACGAATCATAAGCCGATAACCCCCAGAGGGCGTGTCGTAGTTTGTGGGGAAGGGGCAATAGGGGTTAAAGTCCTTTATTGTCCGACATATGATGAAAGATTTAGTGTATAACAGATTGCTGCCATCCACAAACCAGAGGGTGCGGGCGCTAAGCAGCAGCGCCGAAGTGGTGGGTCCAATAACGGCTCACCCTAAAGCACTAGTAGAACCGAAGGTGAGGAAGGAGCGAATCCCGAAATGGAGAGCAGGGAAAGAGATCCCGCAGGTAGCACTGACGGCTGACGGGCGATGGCCCGCAGACGCGTATAGCCAGTCACTGTGTACGAACGCAACCGGATCCCTATTAGCGGATGGGTCGCTGTATAAGCGGTATGAAGCCGGCGGAACTTATTTCTGCCTAAAGATGAAGGGTGCCTCCAAGGAGTATTTACAGTCCCGCGCAGCAGCGTGGGGGAAATTAGGGTATAGTACACCACGAGTACCAGTGGTGACAAAATTGTCGGAGAGGAGTAAGGTGACGGGAGAACCCTTACAAGCGATATACTACAGAACAATCACGACACGGGCGTTAAATTGACTTTACGACTTGTGATATCCTGTAGTAGAAGGGGGAGGTAGACGAGTGAAGGTGGTGCCGGAGTACGATTACGAGGTAATGAACGGGGAGATACTAGCAATGATGATACAGGAGGATGGTCACCTGAAAGGGACTCAAGGACTAGAGATAGCAACAAACAGTTTCAGTCTATCCGACTGTGAGAAGCTGTGTGCGGCAATAATTGCCAAGCTAGGGGTAAGGTGTAAGCCTAAAGCGTCCCTGATTTTAAAGAATGGGACGCAAAGCTATGTAATAGTATTCGAGAAACGGGAATTGAAGAAGCTATTCAAGGTCATACGCCCCTGAATTCATGATGATTTCCGGTACAAGTTAGGTGAGGCTCCAAAACCATTGGGGTATGGGCGACAAAAGCAAGGGTACACCGAGCTTGCGAACTTGGTGTCAAATCCTACGTGAGAGACATTGGCGGCATTTGTGGGAGTATCGAGTATTCCTCAAACGAATGGTGCATTAATATTAAGGACTCCGTGCGAGAGCAGGGCAGAGGCGGAAGAAGTGGTAAAGAAGCTTCAATCAGTGTACGATTATGGGTATACTATAACGTCGGTGGACGAGCACAGTAACCACTACCACGAACCTGGCCAGGAAGTATCGATGGCCCATTCTATATATCTGGGGGTACAGGGTGTACCAGGCTTTATAGCAGGGGTATTAAAGTACTTGCAACCGCAATACTACAAGAGGGTAGGCTTAGGGCCAACAGGGGAACCACTGCCACCGAAAGTGAAAGGCAGAAAGGGGGAAGGGCTCGAGGAGAAGGCACTACTGGCACAACCGACAGTGGAAAACCTAGCAAATTGAGCTATGGCCTGTTGTACACCCAACAGGCACGGAAGTCGAACGATGCATGTCTATACCAAGGAGGCAGAAGTGGTGAGAATTCTAGAGGAGTTACTGCGTGTATCATTTGGGCTGGTGTGGAAGGGTACAGTGTTGAAGACGGGGCTATGGAACCTGAATTTAACAAAGGATCAGACACCTCGAATGCAGTCGTTAGTACTGCCGCATATGAGCGAGGAGACCCGTCACAAGGTAGGTGCGGGGGAGAAGCCCAAGAAAGGGAGCTAATACCCGGCCCCCATAAACACTAAGTGTTTCTGGGGTTTAACCCCCTAAATCCTTTGGGATTTAGGGGGGCCAGTGGTGGGGGAATGTAAGGTTAAAGTCCTTAATTCTCCGATGAGTCAAACAAGTTGAAGTACAACGTGATTATTCTCAACGAACCATAAAACGATTGGGGTCCTTTATATGATACTAGGTCTAATATCAGCAATGATAGGGACAGGGTTCTCAGTGATAATTAGAATGGAATTATCAATACCAGGGAACGCTTATTTAGCAGGAGACACTCAATTATATAACGTTATAATAACAGCACACGCTTTCATTATGATATTCTTCTTTGTAATGCCAGTGTTAATAGGGTCATTTGGGAACATATTAGTACCAATGATGATAGGTGCACCAGATATGAGTTTCCCAAGAATGAATAACATAAGCTTCTGATTATTACCGCCAAGTTTAACACTATTAGTGTCATCAGCATTAGTAGAAAGAGGGGCGGGGACATCATGAGTTGTGTATCCACCACTATCATCAATAGAGTACCATAGTGGAGGAAGTGTAGATTTAGCAATATTCAGCCTACACTTAGCAGGGATAGCGTCAATACTAGGGGCAATGAACTTTATAACAACAATAATAAACATGCGAGCACCAGGAATGACAATGCACAAGATACCGTTATTCGTATGAGCGGTGTTTATAACAGCATGATTATTATTATTATCGCTACCAGTATTTGCGGGGGCAATAACAATGTTATTAACAGATAGAAACTTCAATACAAGTTTCTATGATCCAGCAGGAGGGGGAGACCCAGTATTGTACCAACATTTATTCTGATTCTTTGGTCGATTTCAACAAGATGGCCCATGCTAGTAGTAATTCTAGCAACGTATTTCGCTATATGCTGGAAAGCTGGGCAAAATGTACGCGAGATGTACATTAGCATAGTATTAAGTACTCGAGGTGTAAGTGATCAAGAAAGGAGAAGAGGTCTTCTAAGCGTAGACCCAGGCTCTCGAAAGAGCCCCCTAGATCCGTCCTCAGTGAAAACCTTAATGCCAGTAACAGCCAATCAGCAGGTAACCAACGGCATTCGTTCTTCATTGTTTTTAATGGAGAAAGAAGAAACTCGGGGGGAAACCCCAAGGAATGATAGCTTAGTAGGAACCTCAGAGACTACACGCGAAAACCCTCAAACAGAAACCACGAGAAAATTTAACCAGTGACTAGCCGGATTAATAGACGGTGACGGTTGCATATTAATCAGTAAGGCCGGTTATCCAAGTCTAGAAATTACAATGGAGGCTCGCGATGAAAGAGCCTTACAAGCAGTTAAGGCCGAACTGGGCGGGAGTATAAAGCCCAAAGGGCGTAACGCCTTTAGGTATCGTTTAACGACAATGCCAGGAATGTTTGCAATATTGTCCAGATTGAACGGGGAGATAAGGAACACAGTAAGAGTAGAACAACTCAAAAAGCTGTGTTTATATTTTGACGTGCTGTATAAGGAGCCCAGCCCGTTATCCCGAAACCATTCATGGTTTATAGGATTCATGGATGCCGACGGCTGTATAACAGGGAATTTAGAGAAACCAGACCCACAAATAGCGATAAAAGCGACGAATAAGGCTTCCGTAAATGTGGAAATGTTCCAGATATTTGGAGGGAGTGTAACCTTTGATCGTGCGCAGCAGGGGTGTTACAACTGGAGTATTAGCAGTCGTCTGGATATACTAAATTTTCTGGAGTACGTCAAAGCACACCCGTTTCGGTCGGAGAAAAAGCAGAGGCTCCACTTGATACCTCGGTATTATGAGTTAAAGGCGCTCCGAGCACATAAGGCAGAAGAAGGCACAGTACTGAATAAGGCATGGTTAGAATTTAAGGGGAAGTGGTCCAAATGAGAGGGATAAGATAGAGTCCGCCCTTCCCCCCGGCTCCCACTAAAGTTCCACTTTAGTGGGAGCCAGCAGGGGAGGAAGGTCAGCATCCAGAAGTTTATATTTTAATAATCCCAGCGTTTGGGACAATATCACACGTAGTGGCAGCATTTTCATCTAAATCAATTTTTGGGTATTATGGAATGGTGTACGCAATGTTATCAATAGGGGTGTTAGGGTTTATAGTATGAGCACACCATATGTATACAGTAGGGATGAACGTGGATACACGAGCGTACTTTACAGCGGCAACAATGATAATAGCAGTACCAACAGGGATCAAGATATTTAGTTGACTAGGGACACTATACGGAGGAAGTATAAGATTTGAAACACCAATGTACTTTGCATTAGGATTTATATTCTTATTCACAATGGGGGGATTTACAGGAGTATTATTAGCAAATGGGGGATTAGATATAGCACTTCACGATACATATTACGTGGTAGCGCACTTCCATTATGTATTAAGTATGGGGGCAGTCTTCGGAGTATTCAGTGGGTTCTATTACTGAGTAGGAAAGATAACAGGATACGCATATCCTGAATGAATAGGGAAACTACACTTCTGAGTATTATTTGCAGGAGTAAACTTAACATTCTTCCCACAACACTTCCTGGGACTAGCAGGATTCCCAAGAAGATACAGTGACTACCCAGATGCATATTCATTCTATAACTGAGTGAGTTCATATGGAAGCATGGTTTCGGTAATAGGAGTAGCAATATTCTTATACGTATTATACCGAATGTTAGCGGATAAAATAGCAGTAGATCAGAACCAATGAAAACAAGCGGAGTTCTTTGATACACAAGATACAATGAACTGAAGCTATACATTAGAGTGACTACAGACATCTCCAGCAGCAGTGCACACATACAACGAGGTACCGTATGTAGTAGCAACAAAATAGTTGGGCAGGGGGTTCAACCGAATAAAAGGTGCTCCTTTTATTAGGGCCATGGGAGGCCAAGTGAGTGGTAGTAGCATAATAGGTTGTGCAATGAGCTTCGGATTCACAGACGGCGGTTCGAATCCGTCCAACCACTAATGATAACAGTATTCGGAACACTAGCAATAATATCAGCACTAATGGTAATAACGGAGAAAAATACGGTGCACTCGGTGTTTTATTTAGTAATGTCGTTTGTAAATACGGCGATAATACTGGTGATAACGGGGGTAGATTACCTAGGTCTATTAGTAATAATAGTATATGTAGGGGCGATAGCAATACTATTTTTATTCGTAGTAATGATGATAAACATAAAGAGTGAGGAGATGAACAGGGCAAGGTATACGCCAATAGGGCTAATAGTGATATTAGTACTAATAATGGAGGTATACATGGTGTACCCTCGAATGATAGAGGTAGAATCCCCTCTATCCTATAGAATAAACGGGGCAACGTCAAATATAGAGTCGATAGGGGAGATAATGTATAGTTGACCAGTGATAATGTATGGAAGCATAGTACTTTTAGTGTCGATGATAGGAGCGATAGTGTTAACGCTAAGTCATACCGCAGGAGTGAAAAGACAAGATTTATTTAGCAAATGAGCGGAATAGTAGTATATTTAATAGCAGCAATAACAGTAGGGGTAGTACATAATGTAGTAACAAATGGGTCATCAAGTAGATGACTAGGGGTATTAACACTCTGACTAGTATTGGGAATGACGGACAGTGTGGTAGTATGAATAATAGTAATAAGCGCATCAACAACATTACTAATATCGAGTTTAGATGAGGAGACAACGACATTATTTGTAATAGGGGCGACAGGGTTAATAGTACTGACGGAGACGACATCATTAATAATCTTATATCTAGGGTTGGAGATGGTGGGTCTAACATTTTATATCTTAGCCTCGCGAGAGCGAAAGGGGGTGAAGAGTACGGAAGCGGGGATAAAATACTTTATATTAGGGGCCCTAAGTTCAGGGATAATCTTAATGGGGATGACGATAGGGTATGCGACAACGGGGACAACAAGTATAGAGTTGTTAACAGGGTCTAGTGAGCCAATAGCGTCGACAATGATAAAGGTGGGGTTATTATTTAAAATGGGGGCGGCGCCATTCCATATGTGAGTACCAGATGTATATGAAGGAGCACCAATAATAGTAACAATATACTTAGCAGTAGTACCGAAAATCGCATATATAACAGTTTTAATGAGATTGGCAAGTGAATCCGATTCGATACTATTACTAAGTGGGGTGCTAAGTATAATAGTGGGAAGTATAGGTGCATTAAATCAGACAAAACTGAAGAGAATGCTAGGGTATAGTGCGATAGGTCACATGGGGTTTATACTAGTAGGGATAGGAGTGGGAACATATGCGAGTTATCAGGCAACAATAGTGTATATCCTATTGTATATAATAATGTCAATAAACAGTTTTACATTGATAATGGAGTTAGGGCTACAGAAGATAGTAGAAGTGCGAGGAATATCCCGAAGGAATGGGCTAGTAGGGTTAACAATGGGGATGGGGTTAATGTCAATAGCGGGGATTCCTCCATTAGCGGGGTTCTATAACAAGTATTTAGTGATAAGAAGTGCAGTAGAGGAGAACCTGATATCGCTATCGATAATAGCAGTAGTGATGTCCGTAATATCAAGTTATTACTATGTGCGAATAATCCGCTGAATGTACTTTGAAGATACACCAGAGATAACAGCAACAACATCGAGAATAAGCGCAAGATCGTCGCTAGTGTTAGGGGTAACAACATATGGAATACTGACAATAATGGTATATCCAAAGATTCTGACGGGTATTGTAGGACAATCGACAATGGTGTATCTTTTATAGGGGTAAGACCGTGTTTTTTTTTACTTCCTGTGCGCCTCTCTAAGACTCAGTGGGGAAGGGGGGTTGCAATCGACGAACGCGGTAAGCGAGAGAATCGGGCCAAGGGAATGAGCCAGGTGCCTATAGGGTTATCAGGTGGGCATTGAGATCGCCGGTAGATAGACAATCTGCAAAATTGTTAAAAGTTGGTTCGATTCCAATCAGTGCTTGAAATGAAAACAGAATATGCAGGAGCACCCATGGGTGCGATAGAAAGAGTAGAGAGGGTAGGGCCCAGAGAAATGCTGTATATCACAGGCCCATTAGGGACAAAGAGGGTATATTGAGATAGTACAACAACCTTATCGGTTCGTGAGAGAATACGAAAGGAGATGATCCGAAGTGTAACACATGGGTATAAGGAGAAGATATGAATAAAGGGGGTAGGGTATAGAGCGGAAGAGGTAGGTGGCCGTAACCCTTCCCTATTATTGAGTTTAGGGTACCGTAGCCCAATAGAAGTGGGGGTACCGGCGGGGATGACAGTGAAAGTGAAAGGAGGGGGGACAATAATAGAAGTGTCAGGAACGAATTACCAGGCGATCCGCCAGTATCAGAGTATGATAGTGGGTTTAAGACCCGCATCAAAGGATAAGTATAACGGGAAAGGGGTGTATTTTATATAGTATTTTGTCCCCCGCGAAACGGCCCCCCTCAACACTAAGTGTTGAGGGGGGCCAGGAAAAGTGGGGGCCAAGTGTTTCTGGGGTTAAACCCCCTAATCCTAGGGGGCCGCACAGCGTTTAGTGGGTTTAACTAAACGACGGCTCGGTCTGATACACGTCGAGATTAATCGAGTCAGTAAGAAGAAAGAATGAAATTAGAAATAATAGGAATGAAAGAAGCAGGGTATTTAATCCGGGGGAAAGTATCGATAGCCCAAGAGGTAACAATTCGTCATCAGGGTAAAGTGGAGCGAGTGGTAGTGGTGACAACGAAGAGAATGAGCCCGACAGGGGTAAGATTTGATAAAGCGAGGGTTATAAGCAAGGAAGGGAAGATGAAAGCGAAAGGGTTGATGAGCAAAGGGTTAAGTAAGCATGCGGACATAATAGCGTTAGGGGGGATAATGATATAGTGTGGGCCCCATGAGTGTAAAGAGAGCAGGGAGAACAAAGCGGTATTGTTACCAGACTCATTATCTGAGAATTGAAGGTTCAAATCCTTCTCCTGTCATTATAATGACCACCGTAGTTGTTGAACCGTAAGGGTCACCCATCCGGTCTTAATAAAAGGGGCCCCCCTCAACACGGCCCCCCAAAATCCTTTGGGGTTTAGGGGGCCAAGTGTTGAGGGGGTTAACCCCACTAAAGTTCCACTTTAGTGGGGGCCGGCCCCCATTTTCCCTCGGGGAAAAGAGGGGTTAAACCCCACGAATCGTTTACGATTCGTGGGGGCCGGAAAAGAAAAGAAAGTTTCCCAGCACTTCGCCCTAAGAACCGCACAGGCGTGGGGGTGAGTGACCATCTAGAGCCAAAAGTGCATAGCTCAGAAGGCAGAGCGTTTTACTTTTAATGAAACGAGCGTGGGTTCAAATCCCTCTGTACTTAAATGTCAAACAAAGTCCATCCAATAGGGCATAGATTAGGGGTAACAACATGATGAGATAGTCGAACTCCGCAGATTACAACAGGGGAATATAGTCAATCCAGATATAGCAGACTTGCCCAAATAGTAGAGGGGGTTTGCGGGAAATACGGGTATAAAATGGCGGGGATATACGCCACAGTAACATGCGTAAGTCCGCCGACGACCGCGATAAGGGGTCCCAAGAAACCATTGATGGTTTCTCCGTGCCATACCACAGCCGTCCAAGCCCTAAGTAGGGCTTCCGCAGGTATCTCCAATAGCTTGAGAGGGGGGGTAGAGAAGGCGGGGAGAATAGTGCTGGTAGTAAGTAAGAAGGAAGGCCCATCAGAGGGGGCAGTGCTAGGGGAGGTGAGATCCGCGGAAGTAGCAGGGGCGTTGATATATCTAAGCGGGTATATCAGCAAGTTAATAGAGGAGTACGAGCAACGAAGGTACACAATAGATATCCGAGAGATAATGATAGAAGGATCGACGGGGACTTCAATGCTGGTAGGTCATAAGTTAAAGAGTAGTGACCGAAGTATAGTGCCCGCAATGCAAGACATGGAGCGAAGAACTCGTCAGATATCCTCACAATAACCAAGATTTTCGGTCCGGGGGGGGCTCAAGTGTAACTTGAGGGGATGAGTATAAATCGAGAGAGGTTTAGATAACTAAGGTCCCACCACTTAGAACAACCCCTTTATAGAAAGAATGAGGGTAATCCAGTGAGAGAGACATAAGGAATTTCTAATACCAAAATCCCGCGGCCCTTTTGTTGAACCCCCCCCAAAACGCTTGTGCGTTTTGTGAGGGCCCCCTAAATCCTTTAGGGGGGCCGAATCAGAAGAAGATTCGTGGGGCCGCGTGGGTGGTATTCCAAAGGAATCCTGGGGAAAAGATGAAACAACAAGATATGGTAGTAAAGCGAGTGGGGATCCAGGGCTCAATTCGGGCCCCCACGAACCGCGATGCGGTTATTGGGGTTAACCCCCGTTCCTCTAAATTACTTAAAGTAAATGTGGGGGGTTCATGGGTGCCGAAGAAAAAGTGCCGCCTGCCAGCCTCAGAGGTAGTGACGATAAGGGTGCGTGGGTGAAAAGTGCGGGCCCTGGAGGTATCTCAATATCAGTAAAAGGGGGTTAACCCCCACTAAAGTTTCACTTTAGTGGGGGCCGGCCCCCCTTTTCCCTCGGGGAAAAGAGGGGTTAAACCCCACGAATCGTTTACGATTCGCGGGGGCCGAAAGAATGAAAAGTTTAGCGATAATAGTGCCAGTATTGATAGCGGTAGCGTTTGTGACGTTAGCCGAGCGTAAAGTATTAGGATCAATTCAACTTAGAAAAGGGCCTAACGTGGTAGGCCTAGGTGGGTTGATGCAACCGATAGCGGATGGGGTAAAGTTATTTACGAAGGAGACAATAATACCAACACATTCGAACACAATAATATATATGATAGCGCCAATGTTAGGGTTAGCGATGGCCCTATTATCATGGGCAGTAGTACCAGTGGGGGAGGGGGCAGTAGCAGTAGATTGACCGCTAGGGATATTATTTATAATGGCGGTATCATCAATAAGTGTATACTCTTTAATAATGTCGGGGTGAGGGAGTAATTCACAATATGCCTTTTTAGGGGCGGTAAGGGCGGCAGCGCAGATGATAAGTTATGAGGTATCATTAGGATTAATAATATTAACAGTAGTAATAAGTAGTGGGGAATTGAATATAACCGGAATAGTGACGGGTCAAGAGGAGGTATGGTATGTACTACCCCAACTACCAGCGTTTGTAATGTTTGTAATATCGGCATTGGCGGAGACGAACCGGGCACCTTTTGATTTGACAGAAGGTGAATCCGAGCTAGTGTCAGGGTATAACACAGAATATTCGGCGATGACCTTTGCGTTATTCTTCCTCGCAGAATACAGTCATATCGTGTGCGTTTCGGTCATGGGGTCCATACTATTCTTAGGTGGATGACAGCCAATACTAGGGATAGGATTACCGCTACCGTGATTGGGAATAAAGATGGTAATGCTGATATATGTAATAATATGGGTACGAGGTAGTTTCCCCCGAGTGAGATATGACCAATTAATGTCCTTACTCTGAAAGTCTTATTTACCGTTAAGCTTAGGGTGACTAGTATTAACAGTAAGTATACTAATAGGGACAGGTTCGCTATTGTAGGGGCCATAAAGGAG
>Ga0194059_1001392_pt1 | contig 10383 bp, 12 predicted proteins | sample SepL6211m_MetaG_FD_163426 | JGI IMG/M metagenome (GOLD analysis project Ga0194059, IMG submission 163426) | Anoxic zone freshwater microbial communities from boreal shield lake in IISD Experimental Lakes Area, Ontario, Canada - Sep2016-L626-11m | ecosystem: Environmental > Aquatic > Freshwater >... | reverse complement strand
CCGTAATCCGTACAGCCGCCGATATCCTAGCAGGCGCAATAGCCGACGCCCTAGCTACCGCCGAACCGGCCGACCACTGATCAGCCGTACAGCCCTATCGCTCCCTCTGCCAACAGGGGTATTAGGGGATTTGCACAAATTCCGGTCAAGCTAATTCCACTCCGTTGCTCCGTTCTCGCACCATTGCACACTTCGCTAATCTATGCGAGACTTCCAAAAGCCGGTCACCTCACTCCGTCTCACCAAACTCCGTCAGAGGTGGTCGCGCCCCCTTTTATGCCGCGCCTTAAAAATCGACTCCATGAACGCTTCGCGCACCTAATCGCTGAAGGGCTTACGCTCGCTGACGCGTACCGGAAGCTGTGCCCCCATGTCGCTCATCCGGCGGATCAGGGCTATCAGCTTGGCAAGCGCAAGGAGATCAAGCAGCGCATCAGCGAGATACAGGCTGAGGTGCATTCGCGGGCTGTGATGGTAATCGATGAGAAGCGCGACGTGTTGCGCCAGATGATCGAAGGCACTGTGCCTACCAAGGTGATCCGTCAGCCGGACGGCCGCGTGCAGGCCACTTACGACCGGCTGGCAGCCCTACAGACCGACGCCAAGCTGGCCGGTGAGTACGCGGCCGATAAGGTCGAGGTGACGACCGGCGATATCTCAATGACGTTCGAGGTCTACGGCCGCAACCATCCCTGTCCGCCCAAGCACTGGATGGAGGCTAAGGTCGTGGACGTGGAGCCCGCCCAGCAGCCTGCCATGGCTCTGGAGGACTACGAGCGCGAACCGGTTACCGGCGCACCCAGCCTCGAAGACCTCGTGACACAAGCCGATATGGCATCTTTGGCAAAGCTCTGACGCACAGGCACTTGTCCAATAACACCATACAATGACAGTCATATGGAGTGGCTGGCGTTGTTTTCCAAGCACTTATGAACGATCCTTCTGAGCAGCCAAAGCCGCCAAAGCAGAAGCGTCGCCGGAAGAAAGAGAAGCAGCCGGTGTACTGCCAGAGTTGCGAGGCGTTCATGGGCTGGGGTAAGACCGGTGAGTTGTGCCGGTTATGCTGGGAGGAGTTGGTGAATCGCACCCTCTAGCCAACCCATTCGGGGCGTGGTATCGTCCCGACATGGCTACCTATTTCTCTGAAGGCGCAACGTACCAAAAGTCGAATACCACGTTCGGGCTTCGCCCATACGACGTGCAGAACAATCAGGCTTCTGCTTCGCAGCCCGACCCTACGCTCATCTGCGTAGCGGTCACCAAGACGTTTGTCGTGTTCAAGTTTACGAACCCTACCGGCTCTGGCCCTACGGCCAACGCTGGCTGGCTGCTGGGACAGACGCAGCGGTGCCGCATCCGGCGCGATGCCACCGGCTTCTACGCGATGCCGACCAACCGCGCTTACGGCCGCATCATCGTCCGCCCTTAGGCTGTGATGGCAGAGGCGAACGATCTATTGTCAACGCTCCCACAGTCGGTCAGGGGAGCGTTGCTTGTTGCGACGGAGGCTCGCAGGCTGGTGGACGCCGACGAGGAACTGGGCATCATCAGGGCGGCCGCCTACCTGTGCGAACAGCGGGGCACCAAGCGGCTGGAGAACGTCAGGGTCACGAGGGCGGCCGCTGAGGGGATCATCAGGGCGTTCATCCAGTCGCTGTTGGACGCCGACCTGTTCGAGCCCGCCGCCCTACTGATGTGGGGGCCACAGGCGTTCGATTGGCGGCCGGAGAGTTGCAGGCGCGTCTGGGGCGGTCTGATGGCCCACGACAAGCTACTGGTTCAGGGCGCGGGCTCCATGGGCAAATCGTATGGGGCGGCCGCGTGGTTCTACCTCGATTGGTGGCGTGATCCGCGCTGGACGTGCGTCAAAGTTGTCTCGTTGACGAGGGATCACGCGGAGCGGAACATCTTTGCGAGCATCAAGCAGTTCCACCGTACCGCGCTGGTGAGGCCGGTGAGCGAGGTGCCGGACGATCTCGCCACCACGATACAGGTGAGCAACGACTCGAAGCAGGGCGTGCATTTGGTGGCGATCCCGAAAGGCGAGGACGGCCATGGGACGCTGCGAGGCTTCCACCCATCGCCGCGCTCAGGCGGCCCGCATCAACGCTGGGGCGGCGTCAGTCGCACGCACGTCATCCTCGATGAGGCGGAGGAGATTAGTGACGGCGTCTGGCAGGGCGTCCAGAACATCCTGTCAGCGGCCGATACCAGCACCAAGGGGCGGATCAAAGTCTTTGCGGCCTCGAACCCTCGTGACAGGACAAGCCAGTTCGGTCAACGGTGCGAGCCCAAGCATGGGTGGGGCGGGCTGGAGATGGAGACGGATCAGGAGTGGGACTCGAAGGACGGATGGAAGGTGATCAGGCTGGACGCGGCGAACTGTGAGAACGTGATCCACCGGCGCGTGATTTACCATGGGCTCCAGACCTACGAGGGCTTTATGAGTTACGTCTCACGCGGCCGGACGGCTGAGGCGTCTACGATGGCACGCGGCTGGTTTCCGGACGAGGGCATCGCGATGGGCGTGATCTCACCGGCGATGATGGACAACGCGATAGGGATTTGCCGGTTCACTGGGCCGGTAGTGCCGCTGGCCGCGTTCGATCTTGCGCTGGAAGGCGTCGATCAGGTGCTGGCGTCATACGGCCGTTTTGGGTTGAGCGACGGCTGGACGGACAGGAGCGGCCGGTTTCACGAGTTCAAGCGGCCGCGCACGATGTTGCAGCTTGATTCACAGATACCGTTTCCAAAGAACAAGACGCTGGAGCAGACGCAGGCGATCATTAAATTCTGCAAGACGATGAAGATTTCGCCCAACTGGCTGTGCGTGGATCGCACTGGCAATGGGGCGGGCATTCACGATCTGCTCTGCTCTATGTTTGGGTCGGAGGTTATGGGGCTCAACTACTCGTGGGCGGCCACCGACACGCCGGTGATGGGCGACGACTCGCAGAAGGCGAATGAGATGTACAACGGCCTCGTGACCGAACTCATCTTCGCGCTCTCGAAGTACTTGGAGTTTGAATGGCTCAAGATATCGCCTAGCTTCCGGAACGAAGACCTTGTTAAACAGGCGACCGGCCGCCGGTACACGCAGAAAGGTAAGGGGATGGTGCGCGTGGAGGCGAAGAAAGATTACATTAAGCGAACACGATTGAGTTCCCCTGACGCTCTTGACTCACTTTCAATGATGGTACACCTTATGCGACTTCGAGGGGGCAATGTGGCAACGATGAACGAACCTAAGCCGGAGTCGTATGTCAAAGAGATGGAATCCATTGTGGATTCGTCCATTGTTTTCGTCGATTTCAGTGAATAAATATATGAGTGAAATCAACATAATCTCTGGCGACGCTGCTATGGCTAAAGCCTTGGGAGTCAGCGTATCAACAGTCAGGACGTGGAGAGGTAAGGGGCTAATTCCGTACAGGAAGTTTGGCCACAAAAGCGTTTTGTATTTCTACGACGAGGTAATTGCCGCACTTCAGAATTCACCTAAAGCCATTAGCAATAAGTAGTTATGAGTGCTTTTAAAAATTACGATGCGTGGTTAGAGCAAGACAATCCCGCCAATGATCCTGAAGAGCCGGAGTGCGAGAAGTGTGGTCAGGCTATGGAGTACAGTGAGGACGGCGAACACTGCGAGGAAACTGGTCGCGTTGTGTCGGCTGGTGGGGATTGGAATTGTGTGAATCCTGATTGCGGAGACGACGAGGCGGGCAAACCGAACAAGCCAAACGATGGCTCAATGAATATTCGGATATATGTGTGTAAAAACGAAGGATTACCTCGCGTAGAGCAATCATTCAAATACATAGAAAAACGGTTGGCTTGCTCCGGCTTGAAAGATTGCAACTTGCAGGTTATAGAAGCATCTCAAGATATATATGAGTTTAAGGCTTTAGACGCTTGCTGGTTGGATAGTCAGGAGTTAGATTTTTACGGACTATATTTGCATTGCAAGGGCGGTAGTAAAGAGAATGAGGCTGAGTTTAATAACTGTATAGCTTGGCTCGACTATATGCTATATGGTTTGATAGATAATTATGAGCTTTGTCTAGATCATTTGAATAAAGGGGCCGACCTTGTAGGAAGTATGTGGTACAGACATTTTAAAGGTAATTGCTTTTGGTTTAAAAGTTCTTATGTAAAACCCTTGATCAGACCCATGCTGCTCAACCTTAATGATAGGTATTTAGCAGAATATTGGTGTTCACAGTCTCACTGGTTTAACCCATGGATAAAGATACCGATGGTCAAAAGTCTATTCTATATGCCGATAGATAAAGACTCTGATTTTTTAAGATTAAAAGAAAATGATTATGTCCCTGATTTCAATCATAGCTATGTTTGTGAAGATTTCGAGGCTATGCTAGCTCAAGATAAGGCAGATTATTCTGTTTTTGATGAACTAGTATTAACTAACGACGAACTACACAAACACAAAGATGTACTAGCAAAATATTTAAATTATGACGGAAAAATTTCATTAAAATGAAAACTAAAATGATTGTGATGCCTGCTAACGCAACAGGATGGTTTTGGCACTGTCTCGCCCGCGAGACCGGAAAGATTGGCCACTTGTTTAGCCCAGACGCTCAATGCGGGCCTTGGCCATGGATTCCTTACGCTCTAGACAATGGGGCGTTTGCAGCATGGGATATGGCCGCAAATATTTGGGACGAATCAAAATGGGACGTTAACGCATGGAAAAGAATGATCTTTTGGGCGGAGTCTCAAGAGCAAAAGCCATTGTGGGCGATTGTTCCCGATTGGATTGGAGACGGCCAGCGCACCATTGAACGATGGAATGCTTTTAAAGATCAGGTGCCGTTTCCGAAAGCATTAGCCGTTCAAGATGGCATGACTGTTGAACAGGCTAGAAAAATAAACCCAGAGGTTATTTGCGTGGGCGGAACAACCAACTGGAAGTGGGAGACCGTTGAAATGTGGGCACAAGAGTTTCCTAGAGTTCATGTTCTCAGAGTTAACAGCCCTACAAAACTGGACTATTTAGAATCACTTGGAGTTGAAAGTTGCGACGGAACAGGTTGGCTTCGCGGAAATCGCGAGCAAACATTAGGATTAGAATTATGGGCGAGGAAAAATTCGCAACCACGAGTTGATCTGCTGACGCCGTTTACTTGCAGGCAGCAACGCGACAAAAAACAAATGATCTTTGCTTAATGCATCCGCGTGAATTGCATCAAAATTGGAAAATAAAAGGGAACAAAATGACAATTGAAGAGTTGGTAAGCAGAGTAGAGTTGATGGAATCTGATCTCGCACGTCTTAAAAACTCGCAATGGCGCGAGTGGGAGTCGAACGAAACTTTAATGAAGGAGTTCAAAGCGATTCAGGTGTACGCAAAGTACAAGGGGCTGTACGGATCAAAGTTGCCGACAAAGTATTTGATCGATTACGGTCTGTATTCCGGCGACCGGCTCGTGGAATTGGTGGAGGTAAGGTGCCGAAATGCGAAGTCCACCGATTACGAAACGGCGATTGTTGCGCTTGATAAGGTGACCAACGGCAAGTTTCTGGCGCGTACAGCGGGCGTCCCGTTTACGCTGCTGGTGCAATGGTCTGATCGGATTGGGTTCACTCAAGACTTTACGCATCCGGAGTGCAAGCTGGGAGGGTGGGTAGTCAAAGAGAAGGAGACGGATCAGGAGCCAATGTACCACATTCCAATGTCGAGCTTTGTATTTTTACTATGACGCTACGTTTCTCGAACTCAAACCGATACCTGCCAGACGTATGGACATTTAACCTCCCGTCCGGCTTCTCGTGTCCGGCGGCGGTTGAATGTCTCACTACGGTAGACAGGGTCACCAACAAGATGACGGCCGGAAAAGACCGCAAATATCCATGCTACTCAGCGATGGGGGAGCGGTATCCGGCGGTCAGGAGGGCTGTGTGGGAGAACTTTTATGCGCTGGCAAGCTGCAAGGGCGACGCCGCCAAAATGGCGGAGTTGATCAACTCTGAGTTTCCGGCCAAGGCAAAACGCTTCCGGATTCATTCTGGAGGCGATTTCTTTTCGCAGCGATATTTTGACGCGTGGCTGGAAGTGGTGGCAAGGCGGCCAGAGGTTGCGTTCTGGGCGTTTACAAAGTCGGTGAACTTCTGGGTCGAGCGGCTGGGCCTGATCCCTGAGAACCTCAATTTGACTGCGTCCTACGGCGGCCGGTACGATTACCTGATTGCAAAACACGAGTTGAAGCATTGCCGCGTGTTTAACACGATGGAAGAAGTGTTGGCGTCTGGAATGCCGCTGGACGACAACGACGCGCTGGCCAGCACCGGCACCGCTTCATTCGCGTTGTTGCTCAACTCCACAAAATCGAGAATGAAGAAAAAAGGCACGTTTGATGAAGGACTACAAAGAACCAAAGGAGGCTAGAGAACCAAAACCAAGAAAACTGCACCGGTGCGGTCACGTTGATTACACGCCCTCTTGCATGGGGCTCCCTCCGGAGTATGTTCGCTGCGACGCCCTCACATCCAAAAGCATTAAGTTATCCAATGGCCAAAAAATCCACGTCTGTCCCACTCACGAGCGACGATACATCCCAACGCAACCGGCTTGAGGTGCAGATGCTGGAGGTCTCAGACCTCCGAACCTACACCAACAACGCCCGCCGACACTCGCCGGAGCAGATTGATGCACTGAAGTCGAGCATCACAGCGTTTGGGTTTACTAACCCAGTCTTGGCGACGCCGACCGGCCGCATTATTGCTGGTCATGGGCGCGTGCAGGCCGCGTTGGAGTTAGGTATGAAACTGGTGCCGGTCATTGTGTTGGCGGATTTGTCGGACGCGCAGATTCGCGCATACACAATTGCGGACAACCAACTCCCAAACATGGCGAGTTGGGACTTTGACGTGTTGGCGGCGGAAATTGACGCGTTAAACGACGAGGATTTTGATTTGAACTTACTTGGCTTTTCAAAAGAAGAACTCGACGATATGCTGGGTTCTCCGGAAATACCTCCAGAAGTGGAGGAAAAGCCTAAAAAAGAGCCTTCCGACACAACAATCTGCCCAAAGTGCCACCACGAATTCGTCCTGTAATATGGCAAAACCCATCATCGGCCTCGTCCCTCCGTCTGGTTGGCATTACTATCAATCCGACGTGCGCCTCGACGCGTACAGCTACCCTGAGTTGCTGAAGACCGTTGAGCAATATCGGGCGGAAAATCATTTACCGGCCGGTGATGTTGAAGGAGACGTGAACAGTTACTTGTGTTCATCTTGGCCTCGAAATTGCCATGGAGTGGACATGGTGGCTATCACGAGCGTGACGCCTCCAACGGCGACAACTGAGTTGATGAATGACGTCACCCAGTGGGCGAAGAACATCCTACAATCCACCCAGCCGGTGCCGCTGGTCACAGACGACCTCGCGGAGCAGCGGGCCAAACTGTGCAGGGGATGCCCGCAAAACGTCAACTGGAGAGGTGGCTGCTCGTCGTGCATTGTGGCCGCCGACCGCTTGTGTGCGTCGGTGCGTCACGCCCGCGACACTGCCAGCAGCGCGGTGCTGGGTGGGTGCCGGTTGATGAGGCACGACAACCGGACGGCAATATTTCTTGATCGAGGCATATTACAGAAAGCAAGCAACCTTCCCGACTATTGCTGGGTGACAATTTAACATGGCTACAAGACCCTTTGACCCAAAAGTTACCGACCAATACGCGGACAAGGCACCGCGCATTCAGGATCACCACGAAAAACCGCGCATCCTTAATTTGGAAGTGCGCGATCCGACCAACGGGAATACCGACACAATTGATGAGAAGACGCTACAAGTGCGTCGCACGTTCAAGGATGCGGCTCAGGCGCACAGCGCGTACCGGCGGTTAAAGCAGCAAAACGTCGAAAGGAACCGCAAAAACCAACTGATACAAAAAAAGCTCAACAATGAAACGCCTTACCAGCCCAAAAAGCTCGAATCAATGGGCCAGAATTGGAGAAGTAACCGCCCTACTGGGTTTCTCTCTACTATGTGTTCTCGCCTACAACCGCCTTTCAGGCAAATTATCGAACAGGCCGCAAGCCTGACGTTTACAAAATATCCGGTAGACGGAATTGATGCCGAACACAAAACCAAAACTTTTCGAGACGCAATCACGCGGTGCGTTCGAGGCTGGAATGCGTTTGACGACCTGCTCGCCCAAACTGTTCATGAGAACACTGTGTTTGGATATTGCGCGTGGAGTTGGGATGATTTAAGAGACTGGAAGCCAGAGTTTTGCAGACAAGACTACACATTTTTCTCAATTGAAACGCCTCAAACTGTTGACGCTACGCCTATTTGGGCAAAAAAGCGGCGGTATCAAATCGCGGAACTAATGCCGATTCTCGAAAACGAGGAGATGAGCATCATGGCAGGCTGGCACATTAAAAATCTGATCAAAGCAATCAATAATGCCATTCCGGCGGGCCGAACGCTGGACGCGGACGACGATGCAAGACGATACGAAGACTGGATCAGGGAAGGTAGTTACGGGGCAAGCTACGAAAACGACGCAAAATACGTTGAGCTTGGGGAGATATTGGTTAAGGAGCCGCATGGCAAAATTAGCCGGTTCCTCTTCGATGACAAGTCGGGAGACGAAATTTGCACCCAGATCGACAGGTATAACAAAATGAGCGAAAGTCTCGCGTTGTTCTCTCTTGAGATTGGGTCTGGAAATTTGATGAGCAGTAGGGGGGCAGGACGCGATCTCTACAACACTCATGTAGCAGTCGATAAGGCGAGGAATTTGGTTGTCGATAATGCGTACCTGAAGGGGCTCTTACTGCTAAAAAAAGGCCCGACTGCAAAGCCGAATGCGGCACCCTTGACTGTACACCATCCAGTGGCATTCATTAGCGAGGGGTACGAGGTAATTCCGCAGTCGTTACCTGCTGACATTGAAGATTTTCTAAAGCTTGATCAGTTTGTTTCAAATCTTGCGGAAATTCAAGTCGGCACGTTTTTGCCTTCCGCTCCGGTTGAAACGCAAGGCAGCAAAAAGACCGCGTCCGAAGTAAACCGCGTGGCCGCCATTGAAAACCAACTGCGCCAAGGGATTCTGATGCGGTTCTCGCGTCAGTTTAGCCAAGGCATCGAGCGAATGCAGCGCGGTATTTGCCATCCAGAGCATATCAAGGCGGCCGCCGACTTGAAGGCAAAGATGGACATTGTGCGTCAAACTGAACATGGAGCTATTTGGGCGCGTCGCGAAGTCGTGGATGCGTTTGATAAATCCAACATGGAATTGCCTCCGTTTTTAATTCCGTTTGAGGTGCCTGAACATCTCGACGAGGACGCAATTCAGTGTTGCTTTGAGATGCTGGACAAGAACTTGCCGCCATCTGACATTTTGTTGCTCGCGTACAGCCCCGCGTCGGAGTTGTTGCCTGACACTACTGCTCAGGACAATCAAATGCTCGACCTGTTAATCCAGCGGTATACTGGAAACCCGTCCATTAATCAGGACGCGTTGATGAAATTGGACTGGGTAAAAAAGATGGGCGAACCAATCGCCAATGAGGTTATTCTGCCAAAAGATCAGATTGAGGCCATCGCAATTGAGGCAACGCGCCAGCAGATTATTGAACTGCAATCGATCATCGCCGGTCAGGATGTGCCTGTATCGCCTCGCGACAATGACAAAGTACACTTGGACACGCTCGTGCAAAAACTTTTGCCTTTGCTCCAAACCGCGCCAGCCGGTGCGCTCAGTCCAGAACTGGTGGCTCCGCTTGTAAAGGCGATGCAGCATTTTGCAATGCACGTCGAGGCCGCTCAGGCAAAGGGCATGAACCCTCAAGAGGTTGCCCAATACAAGCAGGCGTATCAAATGGCCCACAAGCATCTCACCGCTGGGCATGGCACACCTCCGCCTCCGGACGTGGCACCAGCGGCCGCGCATACCGGCGGCCGGTCAGGCGGAGGCGGCGTGTCTGGAGCCGGAGTGCGAGAGACAGGAAAGGTATACGACGCCGCGCATCCAACCCAAGCTGGTATCATTGAGTCCACGTCAAACCCACCGCGCCCTCAAACTGCACTTTAATCCATGTTCAACGAACAAGACCGCGCAAGATTTCGAGACTACTACCGCCAGAGCGGCGGTAGACTCTTACAACATCTCAGAGAGAATGTGCCTCCGTTACTGGGCACGACGATTGAGGCTGTGGCATTGGAAGCCAAGCACAAGGAGGGATGCGAGCGCATCATCCGCGTGATGGAAGATATGCTCACAGAGAAGCCGCAAGCAGATGAAGCCGCCTCCGGCAGTTTCACCTCGATGTAACATTCACCCACATAAATAAATACATGAAAGCAAAACTATACATACACTATGTCCGACGAAAACGACTTGGAAG
>Ga0194059_1001388_pt1 | contig 10409 bp, 10 predicted proteins | sample SepL6211m_MetaG_FD_163426 | JGI IMG/M metagenome (GOLD analysis project Ga0194059, IMG submission 163426) | Anoxic zone freshwater microbial communities from boreal shield lake in IISD Experimental Lakes Area, Ontario, Canada - Sep2016-L626-11m | ecosystem: Environmental > Aquatic > Freshwater >... | reverse complement strand
GGTCGATTGAATTTGATGGTTCATCTGGAACTTCCATGGCTAACCATTTCCCATCAATTGATCGCTGCTTTGCTTGTCGCCCTCCTTGGAGCCGCCATCGGCAGGACCCTGCTGATGACTTCAGGCCCATGGCCGGGCCAGGGGGGCGTTGATTTTGGTTAGTTCTCCGAATTTGGTCCCTTACCAAGGGGCCCCAGCCACCTCCCAGGTTCCCCAGAAGGGATCCACCAGACCCCAACTCCCGGCGTGGCTTGAGGTTCTCAAGCCTCGCTTAATTCCCCTTTTACTGGCCACCACGGTGGGGGGCATGGCTGTGGCAGATCCCTGGCCCCTAGCCCCAGTTCGATTTCTGGCGACGTTGGTGGGGGGAGCCCTCGCGTCTGCCGCGGCAGGCGTTCTGAACTGCCTCTGGGAACAGGATCTCGACGCCAAGATGGTCCGTACCAGTCGGCGGGCCCTTCCTTCTGGAAGGCTGGCCCAACATCAAGCCCTGGCGTTGGCCATCAGCCTGACCACCGCTTCGGTGCTGATTTTGACGCTGCTGGTCAATCCCTTGGCGGCCGCCCTGTCCTTGCTCGGGCTCTGCAGTTACGTCCTCCTCTATACAGCCTGGCTCAAACCAAGGACAAGTCAGAACATCGTCATTGGTGGACTGGCGGGGGCGATCCCCCCCCTGGTGGGCGCGGTGGCGGCGTCTGCCCATCCGGGCTGGGGAGGATTGTGGCTGTTTTCGTTGGTGATGCTTTGGACCCCAGCCCATTTTTGGTCCCTCGCCTTGCTCCTTCGAGAGGATTACCGTTCGGTGGGCATCCCAATGCTGCCCGTTGTCAAGGGGGCCAAGGTGACCGCCCACTGGATCCATGTTTATGGTCTGTTGACCGTCGCCATGAGTTTTGTTGGCATCCTTGTGCTGCCAACAGGGGGTTGGTTTTACGGACTTCTCATCTTGCCGTTCAATGCCCGTTTGCTGCAATTAGTCGATCGCCTTCAGTGTCAGCCTGAGGATCCGCTGCCAGCCCGCAGTCTTTTCCGTTGGTCGATCCTTTATTTGTTTGGTGTTTGCCTGTTGCTCGTGCTCTCCAGAACCCCCCTGGTGGCAGCGTCTGCTAACCCCCTGGAGCTGCTGCAGCTCTTCTGGTCCAACTCAGCGCTGGACCGGGCTTAGCCATGGGGAGCGCTGATTGCCTAGATTGAGTTTGCTTGGGCCCCTTGGAGCATCCACGGTTTGATCGAGATTCAACACCTCAGCAAATCCTACGGGGGCGGAAAGCACCAGCCAGTCAAGGCCCTCGACGATCTTTGCCTTCAGGTGCCCGAGGGCATGCTGTACGGCATTCTGGGACCCAACGGATCGGGTAAGACCACTTTCCTGCGCATTCTTTGTACCTTGTTGGCTCCTGATTCAGGCACGGTGACCGTTTCGGGGATCGATGCCCTCAGCCAGCCAAGGCAAGTGCGCCGCTTGCTGGGCTACGTCGCCCAGGATGTGGCCATCGACAAAATCCTGACGGGGCGAGAACTGCTCTCATTTCAGTCCGATCTTTATCATCTTCCAAATAATTTACGCGAAGAAAGGATTATTGAATTAATCGATCTTTTGGATATGGGTGACTGGATTGATCGTCGATGTGGATCCTATTCTGGTGGCATGCGTCGTCGTATCGACCTTGCAGCAGGACTTTTGCATTCTCCCCAGTTGCTGGTCCTCGACGAGCCGACGGTTGGTTTGGATATTGAAAGTCGTGCTGTCCTCTGGCAAGTCCTACGCCAGCTTCGCGACCAGGGTGTGACCGTGGTATTAAGTAGTCACTACCTTGAGGAAATTGATGCACTTGCCGACCGGCTAGCTATATTTGATTCCGGTTCTGTGATCGCCGAAGGTACACCAACTGATCTAAAGAAGGCACTTGGTGGGGAACGTGTCACCTTGAAAGTCAGGGAATTCAGTGACATTCAGGAATCGGCTCGACTGCGTCAGCTCCTGCTGGAATGTCCGGGCGTACGCGATATCGTCATTAACCAGTCCCAGGGGTATTCCTTGAACCTGCTTGTTGACAGCCAGGATGTCAGTGAGACTGTGCGCCATCGATTGCTTGAACAGGATGTTCCCGTCTTTTCCCTCACCCAGAGTCGTCCCAGTCTGGATGATGTTTACCTCCAAGCCACCGGTCGCACGCTCATGGATGCCGAGCTGGCGGTGGCGGGGCTGCGCGATCCCAAGGCAGAGCGTAAACAGTCCATGTAAACTGGTCAAATGACGATCACTTCACCTTCTGTTCCATCGGAATCCTTGGGGACCGGTGGCCATCGGCCCTTGCCCCAGGTTTCGGCGACTTCGGAGATTTTCCAAGAAACCCTGGCCCTGACCCGCCGCCTGTTTCTGCAGTTGATACGCCGACCGTCCACCCTGGTGGCCAGTATTCTTCAGCCCTTGATATGGCTCATTTTGTTTGGAGCCCTCTTTGCCCATGCCCCTGAGGGTTTGCTTCCAGGGGGTGGCAGTTATGGTCGCTTTTTGGGGGCGGGTGTGATTGTTTTTACGGCCTTCAGTGCCGCTTTGAATGCCGGGTTGCCAGTCATGTTTGACCGTGAATTTGGCTTTTTGAACCGCCTGTTAGTCGCCCCTCTGCGTTCACGGGCTTCGATTGTTTTAGCCTCGGTTATTTATATTACCCTTCTCAGTTTGATCCAAAGTGTTTCAATTATTATTGCGGCAGGATTGTTGGGCTATGGTTGGCCTTCTTTGTCAGGGTTGTTGATTGTAGTTTTAGTCCTTTCCCTGCTTATTTTCGCTGTTACGGCCCTGAGTTTGGCCCTCGCATTTAGTTTGCCCGGCCATATCGAACTCATTGCTGTCATTTTTATCAGCAACCTACCCCTCCTTTTCGCCAGCACTGCCTTGGCCCCATTAAGTTTCATGCCCAACTGGCTGTCTTGGCTTGCTTCCATCAACCCACTAACTTTTGCTATAGAACCGATAAGAGCTAGCTACACCAATGATTTCCATCTAACAGATGTAGTTCTTAATGCTCCCTACGGCTCTTTAAATTCTTTAGCCTGTATTGCTATTCTTGCTTCCCTAGCACTTTTCCTATTCATAGCTGTAACGCCCCTACTCGACCGCAGACTTAATTAAGTTGTGGCCTGCGATTCTACAATCCTTCGAGATCTCGCCAGTAGGGTATCTGGAAATTTAATCGTCTCCGTTCAGGCTCCATTTGGCTCCCCCCTTCGGGATCCTTACGTCATTGCTGCCATGGCTGAGGCCTGTTTAGCTAATGGGGCTGCAGGGGTTCGACTAGAAAGTCCTGAGCATATTGCTGCCGTACGTCAACGTTGTCCTTCGGCCCTGATTGTGGGTTTATGGAAACGAACTTTTTCCCATAGCGATGTTTATATCACACCAGGCTGGCATGAAGTCCAAGCCGTATGGGCAGCTGGTGCTGATGTTGTAGCTTTAGATGCTACGGATCGCATCCGGCCGGATGGAGATTCTCTTGAAGTCCTATTGAAGCGTATACATCATGAACTTTCTATACCCATCATGGCCGATGTTGATTCTTTGAACTCGGGCCTCAAAGCCGCAGAATTGGGTTGCGCATGGGTTGGCACAACTCTCTACGGTTATACAAACATAACTAAAGCCTTCCACCCTCCAGCTTGGGATCTATTGGCACGATTGCATGCAGAGTTACCTGCCGATGTTGTGTTGATCTGCGAAGGCGGTATCAGCACGATTAACGAGGCAACAAAAGCTTTTCAGGAAGGAGCAGACGCTGTGGTTGTCGGCTCAGCAATTACGGGGATTGATATTCAGGTATCAAAATATTGTAATGCCATCGATCAAATTCGTTGTATAAAATAAAAAACACTTCCTGATTCTTTGAATTGTTCAAACAACACAATCTTCTTCTGCAAATTTTCCGATCTCTTGAGTTAAAATCTATGATTCAAAACCCAAAAAAAACGAAAGAATTCCAACCTCTTACATCGACTTGTTTAAATTTCTCTAGAATGATTCTATGGATAATTTTTTGATACCTTCCAAATCCGACATTGATATTAGTGGGTTGCTGCTCCCTTCTGACACGTCCGAGGGAATTTTTGAGCAAATTTCGGGAGGTGATGGACTGGGATTTTTGGTCATTACTGCTTTTGGTTTGGCCATGGCACTGGTTTATATCCCGATTCGGCTGTTTTTGACAATTACAGCTAGAAGTCGAAGACTCAAATTGCTTCAACGTATTCGAAAATTGAGAGAAAGCATGGCCGAGCCCATCAATAAAAATAATTAATTCTGTACAGTTACCCTTATTTTGTACTTAGTAGGTTTGAAGAATCAAAACTATCGATACTACGTACCAGGGATTGTGGTTTGCCACTGATGGCTAGATAAATACGCCCAATATATTCACCAACAACACCTAGCAACAGGCATTGGATGCCGCCAAAAAAAAGTATTGAAGAGATGATCGAAGTCCAGCCAGGAACTTGGTGACGGTCAAATATATTTGATATTAATGCATAGACCAAGCCTGTGGCTCCAAGCATGGCAGTAGAGATTCCAACAAGTATGGCAATCCTTAGCGGCATCAAGGAGAAACCAGTTAAGATAACTAGCCATAATCTTACAAGACGACGCATATTGTAACCACTTTCGCCAACAAATCTTTCATCATGATGCACATCTAGACTAGATATGGAGGAAGTTAACTGAGAAAGTATACCATCTATGTAAACATAAGGGCCTTTGTAATGGGCAATATTTTTAGCTATATGACGACTGACACAGCGGAAGCTTGAGAGATACTCCGTTCCATTGATATCTAGAAGGAATTTAGCGGTTAGATTGGCAAACAGACTGCCAATATTGCGCCAGCCAGCATGTTTTTTGCTCCTATAGTTTCCATACACAACATCGAGATCATTTTCCCGTGCGTACTTCAACATGCGCAGGGCTTCTTCAGGAGGATTTTGAAGGTCATCATCTAGGTTTAAAATATAATTACCACTGGCGTATCTATATCCAGTTAATACCGCATTGTGTTCCCCATAATTTCGAGTATGACGTACAAGAAGTGCATTCAAATGTGATTTTTCGAGTTTATTTTTAATAGTTTGGTAAGTATTGTCGGGGCTTCCATCGTCGACAAAGACTACATTCCAAGATTCAGATGTAGATAAATTCTCTAAGCGTAGAAGTAAGTCTGGGATAATTGATTCACTTCGATAAAGAGGAATCACAATGGTAAAATCATAATCTTTTTGAGTCATGTCAAATCTCTATGTAAGGGAAGGGACTTGGGTGATATTTTATGTGATTGGGGACCAGTCGGAAATACTTGATTTAATAAACTCGCAGACTTTTCTAATGTCTTTGGATTTGAGATAGGGATTGAGTGGAAGTGTTAATATCTGTTGAACTAACTTATCTGTGTTTGGTAGCGGATGGTGGCTAGGATAGTTATTAATGATGAAGGGGTGCCTGTGGCATGGTAGAGCATAATGTATACCAAGGGGGATGTTTGCCTCTTTTGATGCGTCTAAGAGCTTATTTCTTCGGTCAGCTGATAATTCAATAACGTAGAGATGGTAGCTGTGGGCCCAATGGTTTTGCTCAGAAGGCAAGCTAATAATTTGATCGCCAAGGTACATCCCAAGATCGGCATTATATTGTGCAGCGAGTTCGCGACGTCGTGCTATTTGCGAATCAAGATCTTTTAGTTTACCAGATAATAATAAGGCTTGGAATTCATCTAGCCTACTGTTGACTCCAAAATGGACCGCTTCCCTATTGCCATCCCAGCCATAAAAGCGCATTTGTCTGGCTTTTTCTAGCTGATCCCGGCCCAATCTTGGATTGACAATTAGCATGCCCCCATCCCCGATGGCACCTAGATTTTTGGTGGGATAGAAACTAAATGCGGCAAAATCACCAAAGGTCCCAACACGATGATTTTGATAGAGGCTTCCCGTTGCTTGGGCACAATCTTCAATGAGGGTTATGTTATGGAGGCTGCAGAGAGACTGAATTGATTCTAGTTCGCAAACTTCACCATAGAGATGAACAGCAATCACAGCTTTTATATTTTCACAGATACTTAAGGTATGGGCCAATGTTTCGGCGCTGATTACAGGCCGATCGCTCTGAACATCAATAAAAACGGGGATGGCGGCAACTCTTAAAATTGCCGCAACCGTTGCGTAGGCCGTATGGGACGGTACTGCGACGTGATCCCCTGACCCTACCCCTGCAGCACGTAAGGCCAGCTCGAGGGCGTCTGTACCATTGCCTACACCAATACAATGAATTTCTTCAAGATCGTGAGATAACCATTCGGCGAAATCGGCTTCAAATTGCCGAACTCCAGGCCCTAGGATTAATTGACCACTATTGAGAATACTTTGTAAAGCTTTACTGACAAGAGCTTGATGGAATTCGGTGTCTTTTTGAGGAAAGTTGATCCTGTCCTGGAGGCTCATGGAAGGGTGATTGGTTTAGATGTAAGCCGAAAGATAATCTGTGTAGTATCCTAGGGTCCTTTTCAGGGTTTGCTCGAGGGATTGGGCAGGTTCCCAACCGGTCATTGCTTTGAGCCGTTCAAAGGAAGAATAGTAATCGCCGATATCAATTTTTTTTCTTTCTGGGGGATAATCCATGATCTTAATCTCACCACTTCCATGGATTTCTTTCATCATGTTGGCGAGTTTCATTAAGCTGATTTTTTCATCGCTACCAAGATTGAAGATTTTGCCAAAACAGTTGACATCCTGAGAGGTGATCAGCATAGCCCGAACGACATCTTCCACATCATTGAAGTCTCTAAGCTGCTCGCCACCCCAGACTTCAATGGGTTGACCCTCGAGAAGCTGACGGATCCAAATCCCAACAAAGGTTTGTCTTGCATCCTTAATGCGCATACGCGGACCGATGGTATTTGTTAGTCTAAGTATACATGTGTGGATGCCATGGACTTTACCGTAAAGACCATAATAAAGCTCGGCAGCATATTTATGGATACCATTGATATCGACAGGGTTGATGCTGTGATTTTCGTCGACCGGCAGATAGGTGGGTTTACCGTAAATTTGACGTGTGCTTGCGAAGATGATGCGAATGTTGGGATTAAATTGGCGACAGGTTTCCAGTAGATTGAGTTGGGCCATGCAGTTAATTGTTAAATCCGTATGGGGATCTTTCATGGAGTCCATGTGGCTTGTTTGGCCGGCAAGATTAAATAAGATGTCGACATTTTCGATTAGTGGTCTCAGTGAAAAGCTGTCCCTGATATCGGAAAGGTTTATTCTTATTTTGTCTTTGATGGGGTCCAAATTAAATAGGCATCCACCGTATTCAGGTATAAGACTATCTATGACTGTGACATCGGCTCCGAGTTCTGCTGCGCGGATGGCCAAGGTGGAGCCAATGAAGCCGGCGCCTCCAGTAATTAATACTTTTTGCCCTTGCCAGGTGGATGATTCAGGCCGGAACGGATCCATGGTTAGCTTCAAGATTTAGACAGGCTTGTTGCGTTGCCTGCCAAGACGTAATAGTAGTGTAAATTAGTTTACCAGTCAAGGGTTTTAGACCAAATGGCATGGTTTTTTATGCATGTTGACGGATTGTCTTCGGCTCTCACCTGGGCTTTGCTTTGATTCAGCGCATCACCATGCCGCCGTCCACCTGCAGCACTTGACCCGTGATATAGCTTGCGGCTGGATCGGCCGCAAGAAAGCGGACGACACCGGCCACTTCTTTTGGACTACCCATTCGGCCCAGGGGGATGGATCGAAGGATGACTTCGCTTGCTAGCTCTTTGGTCATGTCAGTAGCGATAAATCCTGGCGCAACGGCGTTGACAGTCACACCTCTGCTGGCGAATTCCGCGGCTGTACTGCGGGTTAAGCCAATCACACCTGCCTTCGCAGCACTGTAATTGGCTTGCCCAGGATTACCCATCAAGGCCACGACCGAGGTGATATTGATAATACGTCCGCTTCTCGCTTTTAGCATGGGCCGACTAACGGCACGGCTGCAAAGAAAGACGCCGGTGAGATTGAGGTCAATGACGCTTTGCCAATCTGCGGTCTTCATTCGCATCAACAGACCATCTTTGGTGATGCCCGCATTGTTGATAAGAATATCGATTCGATTTTCCCGTTCCATGATTTGTTTGACCATCGCCTCCACCTCATCTTCGTTGGCGACGTTGGCCTTCAGGCTCCAGGCCTGGCCACCGGAGGCAGTGATGGAGTCCACTAGCGCCGCTGCCGCTGTTTCGGAGTGGGCGTAATTCACCACAACGGTGGCCCCTGCGGCCGCCAATTCTGCGGCAATGGCCGCACCGATGCCCCGGCTTGCACCCGTGATCAGGGCAGTTTGGCCAGTCAGGGGTTGGGAAGGGGACATCGAGACGCCGGGTGTGGCCGCTGATCGTATGTCGCCATTGCTTACTCTGTCAGCGGGGGGCCATCAGGCCGGCATGCCACCCACATCCACCAGGGCTTCTCCAAGCAGATCCCTTAATCGGCCCAACTGCTCCTGGCTACCCATCACGACAAGGAGCTGTCCGGCTTCCAGACGCACATGGCCCCCAGGGTTGGCAATCAAGGACGGAGTTGAAGGCCCGTCTATCGCCTCCCCTTTTGGGTTGCGCACCGCCAGCACCAGGGCCCCACTGCGACGGCGCAGGTGCAGATCCTCCAGGCTGGCCCCCTCCAGTTCTCCCAGGCGCTGGGGATCGGCACTGAGTTGGAATTCCTCGACCTCGCATTCGGAGCCCGCCAGCAGCTCCATGAAACTGACGGCGAGGGGCCTGAGGGCCGTGGCGGCCATCGTGCGACCCCCGGCAACGTAGGGGCTCACCACCTGGTCGGCTCCGGCCAGCCTCAGTTTGCGGGCGGCCTCTTCGCTGTCAGCCCGGGCGATCAGCCTGCAATCCGGTGCCAGACCCCTGGCGCTGAGGACCACATAGAGATTGGCCGCATTACTGCTGAGGGCCGCCACCAGGCTGCGGCAATGTTGGATGCCCGCTTCGATCAGGGTTTCATCCAACGTGGCATCCGCCAGCAACACCGGCAGTCCCCGTTCCTCTGCGGCCTCCTTGCAGGCCTGGTCTGTTTCAATCACCAGCAGCCTTACCCCTTCGCGGTTGAGCTGCTCGGCGATTTCGCGGCCGATGCGGCCATAGCCGCAAAGAATGACGTGGTTGTTCATGCGCTGGATCCAACGGCGGAGGCGGCGATCCCGCAGGCGCCGGAAATAGCCTGACTCAGCCAACCCCAGCAGGCTACGGATGGTGAGTTGCACGACCACCAGACCACCGGCGATCAGAAAAGCCGTCACCACACGGCCTGTGGCCGTCAGGACCTTGGTGTGGGGGTCACTGAAGCCGAGGGTGCTGAGGGTGATCAGCACCATCCAGTAGCAGTCGCCCCAGTCCCAGCCTTCTGTGATCTTGTAAAGACCGGCGGCCAGGTTCACCAATCCCCCGAGGGCCAGGATTGGCAGGAGCCAGGGCCGCCTCGACCGGCCGGTGGGAGGGCGTCTCCAGCGGGCCAGCCAGCTGCTTGGCCATCTCATCGGCCTGGCGCCGAGCGGACCTGGAGGTCAGCCAAGGCCCAGGGCTCCCAGCACGTTGTCCACACTCACCTGGCCCAGGTTCTGGGCTCCGCCTAGCCCCGTCACGCCCTCCCGCGCTGGCAGGTCGTCCGCCAGCCGGCCAAGGGCCACCAAGGGAACACCACAGAGAAGCGCCAGTTCGATGGTGACGGGATCACTGGCCAGCACCACATCGCTGCAGGCGACCTGGGCGGCCCTTTGGGACCATGACGACCCAGGGGGGAGACTTGGCTGAACCCTCAGATCGTTGAGACGCAGCTGGATGCGTTGGGTCACGGTCCCCCAGTTGTCCTGGGGCCAGTCCTGGGTTCCCCCCTCTGGCGCCAGCAGCAGCACGGGGCCCTGGCCCGGCGGCAGGGCCTCGGCGGCGTTTTGAAGGCTGGATTTGGGCAGCACCAGGCGGAAGGCCTGGGCATCCAGTTGAACCCCGATCGGAGCCAGATAGGGCGCCAGCCTCTGGGGAGACCAGCCCCGGTCCAGGGGGGTGACCTTTTCGGTGGCGGAGAAGCCGGAGGCGGCCAGCCGCTTGGGGATATGGCTCATGGACAGCATCAAATCCACCTGGCGTCCCTGGGCCAGGTTGATGCAGGCCTGGAAATCGGGGTCCCGAACGGATCCCATCAAGTTGGTCCAATCCGCAAGGGTGGCATCGGTGTAGTTGAAGGGGATCACCTTCTCAACGGCGGGGACCAGTTCCCAGATCGGGCCAACCGACGGTGGACAGGCCACCTGGATCTGGAACTTCAGCTGCTGGGCCGTTGCCGCCACCGCCGGCAGGGTCTGGAGC
>Ga0194059_1001387_pt1 | contig 10409 bp, 10 predicted proteins | sample SepL6211m_MetaG_FD_163426 | JGI IMG/M metagenome (GOLD analysis project Ga0194059, IMG submission 163426) | Anoxic zone freshwater microbial communities from boreal shield lake in IISD Experimental Lakes Area, Ontario, Canada - Sep2016-L626-11m | ecosystem: Environmental > Aquatic > Freshwater >... | reverse complement strand
AGGCGATAGGGGCCGTCGCTGAAGCGCAGGTCCCGAAATTCGCCGGTCTTCCAGGGGCTTGCCGCGGCTCCGGCCAGCCCCACATCAGCTCCGTCGGCGCGCACGGCCGTCACGGCCACCGCCACCTGGCCCGCCAGCAGGTCGTGGCTGTGGCCGCTGGCCAGGTGGAAGCGCTCTTCCGGCGCGGTGGCCCGCCGGAGCTGGGCCAGTTCCGCCAAAGCGCGGCCCTGGTCCGCCTCCAGTCCCACCAGCCGTTGCTGCAGCCGCTCGCCTTCCTGGCGGGAGGCGGCGGCGGCGGCAAAACGGTTGAGGTCCTTGAGCAGGACCGGCAGGTTGAGGCCCCGGCTGCTGCGGCACAGGTCAATCTCCCCCTGCATGGCCGCCATCTGCTGCCGCAGGGCCCCCTGGGCCACCAGCCAGGTGGCCGCCACCAGGGCCGATCCACCGGCGGCGGCCGCCACCAGCCAGGGGCTCGGCCCCCCCGGCCCTGGCCAGGAGCGTCGGCGCCCAGCGGGGCGATCAGGGGGCACAGAAGGGCTCATGGGCCGTTGGGGGGACCTGAGTCTGCCTGGGCGCGGGCTACCCATGGTCCCGTCCCTGGGCGGCCATGCCCTGGTCGCGCCAAGGCCGAAAACCGCCCATGGTCGGGTTTGGCAGCATTGGATCCCGACCAGGCCCCATCTCCCCTCCCTAGGGTCCCGTCCATGGCCGATCTCACCCTCCTTTACGACGGCGCCTGCCCGCTTTGCTGCCGGGAGGTGGAGCTGCTGCGCCGCCGCGACAAGCGCCACAACGGCGACCAGCTCCGCCTCGCCTTTGTGGATATCGACGCCCCCGATTACGACCCCGCCGCCCATGGCGGCATTGGCTACGCCGAGGCCATGGGCCGCATCCATGCCCTGGTGGGCCAGGGCCCTGGAGATGGCGAAGTGCTGCGGGATGTGGCCGTTTTCCGCCGCGCCTATGCCCTGGTCGGACTGGGTTGGCTCTATGCCCCCAGCGGTTGGCCCCTGCTCAACACCCTGGCGGACGGGGCCTATGGGCTTTGGGCCTCCTGGAGGCTGCGCTTCACCGGCCGGCCGCCCCTGGCCGAGCTGTGCCGCGAGCGGGAGGGGCGATGCCGGATCTGATCGTGGTCGGCAGTGGCCTGGGGGGCCTCTGCGCCGCCGCCATCGCAGCCCGCCACGGGCTGGAGGTGCAGGTGTTGGAGGCCCATAGCCAGCCCGGTGGCGCCGCCCACGGCTTCCGCCGGGGCCCCTTCCATTTCGAGTCCGGCCCTTCGCTGTGGAGTGGGCTGGGCCGCTGGCCCAGTGCCAACCCCCTGGCCCAGGTGCTGCGGGCCGTGGGCGAAAGCGTGCCGGTGGCGCGCTACTCGGAGTGGGGATTGCTGTTACCCGAGGGCAACCTGCGGGTGGGTGTGGGCCTGGATCCATTTCTGGAGTTATTGCGAACCCTGCGGGGGCCAGCGGTGGCCGACGAATGGCAGGCCTTTCTGGTGGCCCTGGAGCCCCTGTGCCGCGCCGCCGGATCGCTGCCGCTATTGGCCTTGCGCCCCGGCGCCGGCATGGTCACCACCCTGGGCAGCCAGGGGTTCGGGCTGATCGGCAGGGCGGGCCAGCTGGCGGCCCTGGGCGGAGGCTTCGGGCCCATCGCCCGCCGCCATCTGCAGGATCCCTTCCTGCTCCATTGGGTGGAGATGCTGTGTTTCTTGATCTCCGGCCTGGAGCTGGACCAGACCAGCGCCGCCGCCATGGCCACTTTGTTTGGCGAATGGTTTGAACCCGATGCGGGGCTGGATTACCCGTTGGGCGGCAGCCCCGCCGTGGTGGAGGCCCTGGTGCGGGGCATCCGCCGCCATGGCGGCGAGCTGCGCACGGGGGCGCCGGTGGCCGCCATCGAGGTGTCGGGACAGCGGGCCACGGGGGTGCGGCTGGCCAGCGGCGAACGGCTGCAGGCCCGCCGCGGCATCATCAGCAACGCCAGCCCCTGGGATACGGCCGCGTTGCTGGGCAAGGGCAGTGCGCCGGAGCGTTGGCGCCAGAAGCTACTAGCCGCCCCGGCCTGCTCCAGTTTTCTGCACTGGCACCTGGCCCTCAAGGACGAGGGCCTACCCGAGCTGCCGATCCATCACGTGTGGGTGGGCGACTGGCAGCGGGGCATCCGGGCCGAGCGCAACATGGCGGTGCTGTCGATGCCCTCGCGGCTCGATGCCTCCCTGGCGCCCCCGGGTCACCAGGTGCTGCACGGCTACACCCCAGCCAACGAACCGTGGGAGCTATGGCAAGACCTAGAGCGCGGCAGCCCCGCCTACGAACAGCTGCGCAGCGAACGCTGCGGCCTGTTCCATGACGTCTTTGGCCAACTGGTGCCCGACTGGCGCCAGCGGGCCGTGCTCGAACTGCAGGGCACCCCCCTCACCCATCGCGATTTTCTACACGTACATCAGGGCAGCTACGGCCCCGCCTGGCCCGCCAACCGCGGCGCCTTCCCCGGTGGCGGCACCCCCATCGAAGGCCTGGTGCTCTGCGGCGCCGGCGTCTTCCCCGGCATCGGCGTACCGCCCGTAGCCGTCAGCGGCGCCATGGCGGCCCACCGCTTCGTACCCGCCGCCGCCCAGCGGCAATTGCTGGAGGAATTGGGGTTGGTGGGGTGAGGGCAAGGCTGCCTGATGTGTATGAATCCAGTAGGCTTTACACATGGGCGATGATCACGGGGCTCCTGTGCGAAACGTTCATTCGCACCCCGTCCATTTGCAACCACGCCATGCGCACCAACATCGTCATCGACGACGCCCTGATGCGGCAGGCGATGCAGGCCTCCGGTGCCCGCAGCAAACGCGAGGCGGTGGAACTGGGTCTGCGCACCCTGGTGCGTCTGCAGCAGCAGGGGGACATTCGCTCCTACCGCGGCCAGATGCAGTGGGAGGGTGACCTGGAGGCGCAGCGGCTTGATGCCGATCTGGAGAAGTCCGGCCCAGGGGATTTGGAGCAGGACAGGTTGTGATCGTCGTCGATTCCTCGGTCTGGATCGATTTCTTCAATGGCGTCAGCACTGCGGAAGTGGAGCGGCTCGATGGCCTACTGGGAGTAACGCCTGTGGCGATCGGTGATCTAATCCTGGTGGAAGTGGTTCAGGGATTTCGCCTGGACAAGGACGTGGCGATGGCCCGCCAGCTGTTCCGCTCCCTAGCACCGCTGCCGATATTCGGCGCCCGCAATGCCTGGAAGGCTGCCGAGAACTAACGCGAGCTGAGACGCCGCGGCATCACGGTGCGCAAGACAATCGATGGGATCATCGCTACCGCCTGCATCGCAGCCAACCTGCCGCTGCTGTTCAGCGACAGGGATTTCCTGCCGTATGTGGAGCACCTGGGGCTTGAGGCAGCCTGAGGCCCGCACCAGGCTGTACCCCTGGTGCTTCGTGCATTGGTGCCCGTCCGAAGTTCTGCACGCCCCACCTGGAAGGGCAAGGGCCATTTCCGTAGCCGGTCAGTCGCATAGAAATACATGGAGGGCCCCCGTGTGTTGGTGGATTTGATGACTGGAGCGGGGAACCTTGAGTCAGTGGCGAACCGCCCTGCCGATGACCAATCAAGCCCGTCCACCTGGCCTGATCCAGCGGTACCGGGAGGAGCTGCAGGTAAGGCACTACGCCCGTCGCACGGTGACCTCCTATGAGCAGTGGCTACGAAGGTTTCTGCGGTTTCACCAGATGCGCCATCCGCGCCAGATGGGGGAGGCGGAGATCAATGCCTTCCTGAGCCATCTGGCGACAGAGCAGAGGGTGAGCGCCTCCACCCAGAACCAGGCCCTGGCAGCTCTGCTCTTTCTTTACCGGACGGTGCTGGGTGGTGATGTGGGGAACCTGGAAGGAGTGATCCGCGCCAGAAAGCGCCAGCGCCTCCCCGTAGTGCTGACGGTGGGGGAGGTGAGGGCCGTTCTGCACCATCTCGATGGAGCGGAGGCTCTGGTGGCCAAGCTGCTGTATGGCGGTGGCCTACGGCTCATGGAGGCGCTGCGGCTGCGGATCAAGGATGTGGACCTGGAGCAGCGCTGCATCACGGTGCGCTGCGGAAAGGGAGACAAGGACCGGCGCACCGTTCTGCCGTCAAGCCTGGTGGAGCCCCTGAAAGGGCACATGAATGAGGTGCAGCACCAGCACCAGAACGATCTCTCGGCAGGGTGGGGCGCTGTGGAATTACCCCATGCCCTGGAGAGGAAATACAGGAATGCCGCCAGGGAATGGGGCTGGCAATGGCTGTTTCCCCAGGGCCGACGCTGGCGGGATCCGCGCCAGAACATCGAAGGAAGGCACCATCTAGATCCGAGTCTCGTGCAGCGCGCCGTGCGTGCAGCCGTGCAGGCTGCGGGGATCAGCAAACCAGCGACCTGCCACACCTTCCGCCATTCGTTTGCCACGCATCTACTGGAGCAGGGCGCCGACATTCGTACAATTCAGGAACTGCTCGGCCACAGCGATGTGAAAACCACCATGATCTACACCCATGTACTGAATCGTGGACCATCTGGGGTACGAAGCCCCGCCGACCTGCTCTGAGGAACGGAGGGAGCTTCTGCGGACCGCGTATCATTCCATGAAGCTAGTGGCGGCATCCGAGAAGCCTTGCTAACAATGAACTTTCGCAAGGCTGAAAGTCCTGCTCTCGCAGCTTATGCGGCAAACAGTCGGTTGGCCACAGCTTCTGCGGACCGCCTAATCAGCGTTCGAAGGGCCAGTTGGCAGATCATCCTGATGCCAGTAAGTCCACGGTTGACAAAGAGGGCCGAAGACGATAGTATTCAGATACTGCCAAGGCTCTGTCGATCTTGTTCTACTACTACGGGCGCAAGAAACAAATTGCAAGGCATTATCCGGCCGCAGAACACGAGGCGATTGTAGAGCCTTTTGCCGGTGCGGCTGCGTATTCACTCTACGGGAATAATTGGAAGAAGAAAGTAATCATCGTAGAGCGCGACGAAAGAGTCGCTGACATATGGAAATGGCTCATCAATGATGCAACATCAGATGAAATCCGAGGCTTGCCAGCACTGAAAGCCGGAGAGAGTAGCTCGGAATTTCTTCATATAATACACGCCGCTACCAAAATGGCATTTAAATATAAGACGATTAAGGTTACTCCTGTTCTTGAGCGTAATTGGGAGATTAGCAAACGGCTCATGGCGGCTGATTTGTACAAAATTAAGCACTGGGAATTAATCGCTGGAGACTACAGCCTTGCGCCTGATATTAAGGCGACATGGTTTATCGACCCGCCATACAAAGACTCGCCCGGAGATGGCTACGCCTACGGAAGCTCTCTCCTTAACTACAAGAATCTTGCAGATTGGGCATCCCAACGAAAAGGCCAGATTATTTGCTGCGAGGGGGAGAATGGTGATTATATGCCATTCCGAAGGCTTCTTAATCTTCCAGGCGTTGCGGGCAAAAGAAGCATGGAGCGAATCTATCATCGATCGACGAGCGCCTGCTCCCAACAAGAGCTATTCAGTGATGTCATTGTTGCATAAACGCCTATTCACTGGACTTCAGTGGAGTATTAAGCAGCGAATAGAAGATTTCAGGATAGCCATCCAGGCCAAGTATTGCTACCCATCCCTTTCCCATCTTGTCTTTTCCTGATTTGACCATCCCTGAAACCTTGGTGTTCCTACCAGTAGTTCCGCTTATTGCCCCCCAGTCGTCAATATCAAGATCTGATGAATAGAATATGCCAGTAACACCTGGATAATTAAATCCATCTTTGAGATTCCAAAAATCCCAGACCAAGCCCATTAATTCTCTAACCTCTCTATGATGCGCCTGCCAAGTGATTCCCGTCAAATGTTTAATGCGCATTTCACCAGCCCTTAGATTTGCGCCTTTAATAATATTTCCTACTGTCGACTTAACTTCCAGTCCGACAGGATAGTTCCTAAGTTGAGCTTCCGATGCGGAGGAAGCAGTAGATGGCACTATATCCGGATGTCCTTTTTCAATTGGATTCACAATGCCATCCGACCGCGTAGCGATCGCATCACAGAATAAAGCCCCAACCATGGAAGAGACAGTTTTATAATCAATGCATTTATAAAGAGAAGGAGGGAGGCTCAATAACTCCAGATTTGTAGCCAAAAGTGCTTCCTCAATGCACTCTGCATCAATTCGAAATCCAGGCTCAATCAAAAAAGATTTATTGACAATGTACATCACCCATCCCCTCGGCCATCGCAATTAATGCGCTCACGCGGATCGAAAGAGCAGAGCATATTCTTTCAAGAATGGTAAGAGTAGGAACTTTGATGCCCCTTTCAAGCTGGCTAACATACGTGCGGTGTATGCAAGCAAGATCTGCGAGCTGTTCTTGTGACAGTTGAGCATCTTCACGAGCTTTCTTAATAGCAGTATGAATCTGCAAGTAAAATCGGAGATATAACCAACCCTAGACGCTTAGGCACGAAAGGTCTACAGACTATTGTATTCAGGGCTGAGAGGATCCTGCTTGAGGCCTTCGAACAACACGATGCACCTGTCCCGCCATCCACAGCGCCTGAGCAATTGCCAAAAGCATCTGGCGGGCAGGTGATCGTGAGCGTTAGATGGGCCCAAAAGCTTCCTTCCTGCCAACTTCTTCTGCCTTGCTCCCAAGTTGGATTCTGCAGAACTTAATGCGTAAGTCGCAGCCCTGGACTATACTCTCAAGGACATTCGTATTCTCATGATGCCATGAAGAGAGAGCAAGCTCTTATTGAAACTCTCTTGGCCGAAATTGAATCAATGCCGATTGGCAATGGCGGGACGGTGCCAGCGCAGTACTTCTTCTTCAAGCTGAACAACATTTCCTCGGAGCTTAATCCTGGCCACTTCGCCGCAATTGAGTCCGCGCTCACAGCTGTTCGACAGCATGAAAACCTTCCCTTCTCACAGGGAAAGATCACCTATCACCTCAGGCTACTTCTTGAAGAAGGTCTCATAAGCGCTGTGCTGTCTGAGACCTATGACGGCACTTTTGTCGCCGTGAAGAGTCTAACAGCAAAAGGGCATAACTACTTGGACGACCGTCGTAAAAAGGAAGAGGGACCGCTCTTAAAGGCGCTCAACGCATCCAAGGCGAATGCTCCTGAATGGGTTGCACGATCCCTGATCACAGATGGCTTAAAATGGTTTCTTGGATTTGTAGGAATCCTCGCTACTTCTCAGATTCCTGCCGTTAAGCAGTTTTTGCTTGGTGCTTGGTTTGGTCAGCATCATTGAGGAAGATTCTGATCGATTACAGTCAGTTACTTGGGACTCATTCTTGCAGCGATAGGCCATCTAACATCAAGATCCCGCGGCTTGGGCAAGGGGTTGCCTGAAATGCGTGCTGAGATTTCTGCCGCCGCTGATCTTGAGCGTTAGCCAGTCCAATTGATTGGACCTTGAGCTTTAAGCCTGGGAATCCACTCGCACTTTCTGTCTGTCCTATTATTTCGGATAGCCGGATTTGAGCTATGCCATTTCAACTACCAAGCAAGAAGCCAATTTCAATCGCTACTAGCAGCCTTGGCGTATTGCTCTTTCCGCCATTCTTGGCTGGCTCCTTGGTCGCCTTTGAATCAGCGCTGGGAGCTGCTGGCACTAGTCCTGATGACTTTGTCAAACATTTTGCAGTCAATCAAGCAAGAATACCCAGCGATGACGATGACATTAACATGCAATATGAAAATGGGCATAGAATTGATGCCACCGCGTTAAGCTCAAAGGACGTAATGCAAATTGCCGGTGAGTACCTTAGATCTAATGAGTCAGAGATGGCCTGGTATGCCTCAGGCGACCAGGTAATTAAGCTGGAAGACAACAAGTGGAAGCCAGCGCAAAATATTGAGCGCATCTCTAGTGAAAGCGATGCACAGTACTTCAGGCGACTGGCTCAAGAGTGCGTTAATCAATCATCCATGGCACTTAAGCGAATAGCAGAATCATTCAAGTCAATCACCGGCATTGGCAATATCGGCAGATTCGCCTTGGCAGACCTTAACGCTACCTTGAGCGCAAATCGGATTAGGGCAATAGCAAGTTCTCCTGCCACTAAGATTGCGCACCTTCAGTCCGACCTGAATAGATTACCAGTGATTCCTGCAAGACGGGATGATGGTGTAGCCGGGAACCTTGAAGAGTTAATTATAGAGGTAAAAAGAGTATCAAGCCTAATTGCGGAGCAATGCGAGTCGGCTCGGAATCAGAATATCAAGACCGATCTTCTAATTGAAGCTTCCAATAGATCCTCGTCAGATGCGGTCAGAAGCCTAAGAACAGCCGAGGACAACTTGAAGTGGGCCAAAGTAGGCATCTTGACAACTACAGTCCTTAGTCTTCTTGCCCTGATTCAATCTGTTATTTCATCAGGTAAGCAAGGTGTGGATGACGCGGCTCGAGCCAAGGAAACCGCTCAGGTCATGAAGCTTGCGAACTCTTCTCAAGATGCCTTGTCATCAATCAATAAATCCATTGCTGAAATAAACAAAAGAATATCGTCGTGGCCTGGTGCTACGCAGAGATAAATCATGAGTCCGCTGCAACAACTCAGAGCTGTCTAACATCAAGATGCAGAAGACGGGAGCTGGGGCTATCTTCTACGCTGAGGGTGGTTGGCCCGCTTCTGATCTTGAGCGTTCGAAGGACGCACTCCCCCCATATGCTGGAGCCAGAAATCCGTTGAGACATGGTATCCTCATGTTTGGAATTCCGACATCTGCCAGACTTATTTATTTTCAGCGCCTTCTCCTGTCCATGCCTCCGGCCATCATGCAAGTCTTGTATACAGTAGCCTGAAGATTGTCAGGCGGGTCATCACCAAACGCAAGAACTGATATTGCTGCATTTATCCTCTCTGACTGCCAGAGACCGCCATTGGCTCCAGTCGCTAACCGGCACAAAGACATGAGAACGACTGATTCATCTTTGGTGAGATTAGCAGGTGTCCACCCACTTTCTTTCCGGAGCTTCCAAGAAGATGCGTAATCAATAACGCCGCGTTTTCCTATATTGTTGGCGGCTTCCAACTGGGGATTGCCTGCTAGTGCAGCATTGAAAGGGATGACGATAGCCAGTAAACCCAATGATGAAAGTGCGATGGTGACGAGCTTTGTTGGCATTGTGGTTTTCATGTAGTAGGGCGGCTCTAATTTCAACTAATAACATGGCATGTGCAATAGAGCAATAATGCTAAAGATCATACAGCTTGACAAAGGCTTGCTTAGCGTGGCCTGGATACTAACGTCTTATAAAGCAGGTCATGGACTAGAAGGTTCTCCGCCTTGAGGCTGATATTTATCTCTAGTGTGAAAAGTGATATCGTAGGCAGCCTGAGGCCTGATGGAGAGGAGAAGGTCTGCAGACGTTGCCTGTTGAGATGCGACACCTTCGAACAAGCCGCTTGAGTGGGCAGGCTGCCTTCAGTTCAACTTCGATAGCCGTAACTTCTTGCCTGCCACTCAGCGGCAGCGTTCGGAGTATTCATAAGACTTGAGAGGCTGCTATCAATAAATGCGTCGCGCATAGGGAATAAAATCTTCACTCTTAGAGCTTTAGGTATTGCAGATCGCGGTTAGTTCCGATTCGGCAGACCGATCTGCTCACGCTTTTGAAAGGTTTGCACACGCGGATCAAAAGTGCTCAGGAGCCGCAGCAATGCTTCATCATCTTCTTCAGAGTCGCCCGAGAATACTTGACAAGCTGCGTGATCCTTTGGCCGGGGAACTGGGCAAAGACGCTGCACCGGAATCCCCTTCGGCGATAAGCCCCAGGTAAGCGTGCTTCCGCGAAGCAGGGTTGAGCCGGACGCATTGGGATCGCGCGTGAGAACTGGCAGAATCAGAGTGACTTCTGCGACATCGAGGTTAATAGGAAGATGGACCACTACGGAGCGGCTGATCGTTTCATTGGGCTGAATCACATCGTCACTGAAGATAAGGCCGACAGCTTGTATTGGAGTTGGTTGTGCGAATACTCCGCGCTCGGCCTGGGCAAGGGGATCGTTTTCTAAATCCGAATCCGCCCTCTGCAGAAACCCAGCGTCGTCAGAAATGGGAAGGCGCCGGAGCCCCGACAGCATCCAGAAATTACGGAGGAGGTAAAGCTTGCGGCTGCTTGGATTGATAGCCCGGAAGGTGAGAGTCATCTCCCTCCCTTCAGCTGAGGCTTGCCGATCTGGCACAGGGGTGAGAGTGACTTCAAGATTTAGATGGGCTGGAGCCCACCCCGGCACCAGAACTGCCTGCCAATAAAACGTGTAGACGGCCCAAAGAGAACCCACAATGATGGCGCCAAGCTGCACCCAGCGCAACAACAGTTCGGAACGCATCCATGGTCGCAGGCGCAAGAAGCCCCCACTGGGAGCTGTGCCCGGCATCCCATCACGATCCTTCGCGTCC
>Ga0194059_1001385_pt1 | contig 10414 bp, 7 predicted proteins | sample SepL6211m_MetaG_FD_163426 | JGI IMG/M metagenome (GOLD analysis project Ga0194059, IMG submission 163426) | Anoxic zone freshwater microbial communities from boreal shield lake in IISD Experimental Lakes Area, Ontario, Canada - Sep2016-L626-11m | ecosystem: Environmental > Aquatic > Freshwater >... | reverse complement strand
CGCCGCAGCCATCATTAATATTGCGACCATCTGGGCTCACACCAATGGAAATCACTTCGGCACCCAACTCATGAAATACCGGAGGCGCAGTGTGATACGCGGCACCATTGGCACAGTCGACTACCAACTTCAAACCTTTAAGATTGAGATCTCCAGGAAAAGTGGATTTACAAAACTCAATATAGCGACCAGCCGCATCATCCAGACGAAACGCCTTACCCAACTCTTTTGAGCTCACGCAACCCATCGGCTTTTCTAGTTCAGCTTCAATGGCTAACTCAAAATCATCCGATAACTTATCACCATTGGCTGAGAAAAACTTGATACCGTTATCTTGATAAGGATTGTGCGAAGCTGAAATCACCAAGCCAGCAGATAAACGTAAAGCCTTCGTGAGATATGCAACACCTGGCGTTGGAATCGGGCCGCACAGCATGACATCTACACCAGCAGCAGCAAAGCCAGCCTCTAAGGCAGCCTCCAATAAATATCCTGAAACACGAGTATCTTTGCCAATCAGAATCTTGCAGCGCTCACCAGGTTTCGCGTCACGCGTTAATACTTTGCCAGCAGCATAACCAAGACGGGTCATGAACTCCGGAACAATCGGAAACTGCCCTACTTCCCCGCGGATACCATCAGTGCCAAAGTATTGTTTTTTCATGGGTTAATTATAAAACTTGTGAGTATTTAGTTGGCTATGTTGGTTTTGACTCTTAAAACTGAACCGCTTCCCAGAGCTTTAAGGCATCTACTGTCTCAGACACGTCATGCGCTCTGACAATCTTGGCGCCACGATCGGCCGCCATTACGGCAGCCGCAATACTGGCAGCAACACGCTCATTGGTTTGTTTTCCGGTGACTTTGCCCAACATCGACTTTCGTGAAACCCCCGCCAAGACTGGGTAGTTGAGTTTTAAGAATAAGTCAAAATGGGCGAGCATTTGCAGGTTATGTTCGAGACTTTTACCAAACCCAAAACCAGGATCAATCGCAATACGATCTTTATCTATACCCGCATCCATCAGACTGTCGGTTCGCTCTTGCAAAAAGGCAATCACTTCAGTCACGACATCTTTGTATTCAGGATTAAATTGCATTGTCACGGGATCACGTTGCATATGCATGAGAACGATACCGCAATCACTACTTTCTAAAACTGAGTTGATGGCACCCTCTTGGCGCAGTGCCCAAATATCATTGACGCAATCAACACCAGCTCTTAAAGCTTGACGCATTGTCTCTGCTTTATAGGTATCGATGGATAAAGCCACTCCGCAATGTTTGAGCGCTTCAATCACTGGCAACACCCGATCTAACTCTTCTTGCAGGGCAACGGGTGTTGCTCCGGGCCGCGTTGATTCACCACCAATATCAATTATGTCGGCACCGCTCTTGATCATCAATTCTGCTTGAGCGATTGCATCTGTTGCCGTTCTGAATTTACCGCCATCAGAAAATGAATCTGGTGTGGCATTCAGAATACCCATCACTAATGGGCGCTTGCGTTTACTAAAATCAAAAAGAAAACGCCCACAACGCCATGTTGCGGGCAGATTTGTATTCACCATACCAAGAGACTGGGTTTAGGCAGTCGCTGGTGCACTACCTGCCGCTGGACCTGGGGTACCGGCAGAGTTACCAAACTGCGTTGCAGGTGGTGGTGGCGGTATGCGTGGCGGGCGACCTTCCATGATGTCGGTGATCTGCCCTGCATCAATGGTTTCCCATTCCAGTAAGGCAGCCACCATAGCCTCAACCTTGTCACGATTCTGTTCCAGGATAGATCTAGCCAAGGCGTACTGACTATCAATCAACGAACGAATTTCAGCGTCTACTTTTTGCTGAGTCAACTCAGAAACAGTCTTAGTGCTGTTGCGACCGAAGATACTTTCTGATTCGGTATCAACATAGACCATCGTTCCCAAGCTATCACTCATACCGTAACGTGTCACCATGTCACGAGCCATTTTTGTAGCGCGCTCAAAGTCATTGGATGCACCAGTACTCATGGAATGCAAGAACAACTCCTCAGCAGCACGACCACCAAACAAAATGGCCAACTCTTCCAACATGCGATCTTTGTAGAGGTTCACGCGATCAAATTCCGGAAGCTGCCAGGTAACACCCAACGCCATACCGCGCGGCATGATGGTCACTTTATGAACGGGATCAGCCTTAGGTAAGACTTTTGCCACAACCGCATGGCCAGACTCGTGATACGCCGTATTACGACGCTCTTCTTCACGCATCACTGCAGACTTACGCTCAGGACCCATATAGATCTTGTCTTTTGCGTCTTCAAAGTCTTTCATATCGACTGCGCGTTTATTGCGACGAGCAGCAAACAAAGCTGATTCATTAACGAGGTTAGCTAAGTCAGCGCCCGAGAAACCTGGAGTACCGCGTGCCAGCACTGCTGCATCTACATCAGGATCAATAGGCACTTTGCGCATATGCACTTGCAGAATCTGCTCACGACCACGAATGTCTGGCAAACCTACGTGTACTTGGCGGTCAAAACGACCTGGGCGTAACAAGGCTTTATCTAAGACATCTGAACGGTTGGTTGCAGCAACAACGATGACGCCGCTATTGCTTTCAAAACCATCCATCTCCACCAACATTTGATTTAGAGTTTGTTCGCGCTCATCATTACCGCCACCCATACCGGCGCCACGATGGCGACCGACCGCATCGATCTCATCAATGAAGATGATGCAAGGAGAATTTTTCTTGGCGTTATCGAACATATCGCGTACGCGAGATGCACCAACACCCACAAACATTTCTACGAAATCAGAACCAGAGATAGAGAAGAATGGCACTTTCGCTTCGCCAGCAATCGCCTTGGCTAACAAGGTCTTACCCGTACCTGGAGGGCCTACGAGCAATACGCCGTGCGGAATGCGTCCGCCGAGCTTTTGAAATTTTTGCGGATCTTTTAAGAAGTCAACCAACTCAAAGACTTCTTCTTTAGCTTCATCGCAACCTGCAACGTCTGCAAAAGTGATGGAGTTGCTGTTCTCATCAATCAGGCGCGCTTTAGATTTACCAAAGGAGAATGCTCCGCCTTTTCCGCCACCCTGCATCTGACGCATCATGAAGAACCAGAAACCAATAATGAGTAAAGTCGGCCCGAGATAGTACAAAGCAGATACCAACATGTTTTGTTCGTCTTCTGCTTTACCAGTGACTTGTACGCCGAACTTCATCAAGTCGCCGACCATCCAAATATCTCCTGGGGAGATGATGGAATATTTATTGCCATCATTGGGGGTGACTTGCAAGGTGCGGCCCTGCACATCCACACGCTTCACTTTGCCAGACTTAGCATCGTCCATGAATTGGGAATAAGTAACCTGTGTCTGGTCCTTTGGCTTATCAAACTGCTTAAAAACAGTAAACAGCACGAGGCCCACAATGAGCCATACACCGATTTTTTGAAACATATTGCTGTTCAAAATGAGTCCTTTGCCGGATTAATCCGGGAGTTAAAGCGAATCGCTATACCTAAGTATTTGATTCTACTACCAGGCTTTTTCAAGACCTAATCGCATATTTATTTGATAAACCCTAGGTTTTAGGTGGTTATTGAAGCCGATGGGGCGCTTATTTCGGCGACTTCAGGTTTTTGCCTAGCAAAAAGATTTCGGAAGAGCGAGCTCTGGAAGCTTTAGGCTTTTTAGAGGCAACGTTCTTAAAGACCTTCTTAAACGATTCCACGATCTGACTGTAGCCACTACCGTTAAAGCACTTAATCAATAGAGCTCCTTCAGGCTTGAGATGCACAAGTGCAAAATCTAGGGCTATCTCGGCTAAAAAGGCCATCCGGGCGGCATCCGCCACGCCTACACCTGAGAGATTGGGAGCCATATCCGACAGCACCAAATCAACCTTACCGTTGGCACCAACCGGCAAAACCGCTTCAAGCGCCTTCAGCCCTTCGTCTTCACGGAAGTCGCCCTGGATGAAGCTCACATCAGCAATATCTTCCATCGGCAAGATATCGATCGCAATAATGGTGCCGTCAGGCTTGCCAGATTCAATCTTAGGATTGCTTTTGCCTAGCTCCGTTAAACGATTACGAGCGTACTGAGACCAGCTCCCTGGAGCGCTGCCCAGATCCACAATGGTCATTCCTGCCTTGATAAGGTGATCCTGCTCATCGATCTCGCTGAGCTTATAGACTGCCCTAGCGCGATAACCCTCTTTTTGAGCCATCTTCACGTAGGGATCTTGTAAATGATCCTGTAACCAACTTTTATTGAATTTATTCTTTGCCACAACTTACCCACTTTCGCCGCCTATTTTCCCTGTTTCCGCCTCGTAAGGCAAAAGGAATCGACTCAAAAACCAGTAAATACCTCACTAAGTTGCCCGTAAAGCGGGAATTTAGCTTGTCCAATGCTCTATCATCGAGCCCATGACTGCACTTAATATCACTCCAACACAGCGCAAAACCCTTAAAGGCGATGCTCACGACCTCAATCCAGTTGTCATGATTGGTAGCGATGGTCTGACACCGGCTGTCATTAAAGAAGCCAAACTCGCTATCAGCCATCATGGTTTGATTAAAATTCGCGTTTTCGGTGATGATCGCGAAGCACGCATTGCGATCTACGAACAACTCTGTGACAAGCTCGATGCTGCTCCCGTTCAACATATCGGCAAATTACTCGTCATTTGGAGGCCGAAGGATGAGATTGAAGTGGAATCCACAAAACTCGGTAGATCTAGCAAGCAAACTAAAAAAACCTTGCAAGCGCCACGCACTAAACGCCAACCAAATCGCGAGTCAGCGAAAAGTGGTATTCGTACGAGCACCTCAGAAAGATCTGATCGCCGCTCTGCTGCCACCAAGTCTCCATTTGCTAGAGCTGCAGCAGTCAAGACAACATCTACGGCGACTCCTAAGAAAAGAGTTTTGCGGGCCGATGCTACTGAATCAAAGATTGGTTGGTCATCACCTGGTTATAGAAAAGCTGCGGCTGCTCCAGCACCCGTCAAGAAACGTAAAGTACGCATGAGCAGTACCAAGAAGAAATTGCTTGGCTCTTAGTTAGAAATATTTTTAGTTAACTAAAAAGCGCCTCTCGGGGCGCTTTTATTTTATTCATTTTTTAACTCTTTGAATACTTTTCGGATTACTCCTTAGTCAGTCGCCATAGCAAAGCAATGCCCAACACACTCTGAATCGCAAAGAGAGCGCTCGATACGCCATGTAAGCCCGAGAATAAGGCTGCGGAGGAAGAAGCCATGACGGAGATGCTGTCAGCATTAGCCTGATCTCTTAAAGAACTCATCCATGGAATTAACACTAGACCAGCGCCAATAGCACAAGCGAGCATGGCTAGCAAGATCCAGCGTATTAGCCGATATGCGTTTTCGCCTTTAGACACCAAAAAGTTAGCGGCAAGCATGAGAACAAGACTAAGTGCAATGCTGAGATAGGCTTGGGTCCGAAAGATATTGCCAGCAACGATGCCGGCAATCTGACGATCACCTAAAGTGGAAAACAGGATGGGCGTTACCAAATAACCAACAGTAACAAATCCCCCAACCCAAAGACCAGCAACAACAGTGAAGATGCGCTGCAAGCCGTGATGTTGCATTAGATATAACGCACCGCAAGAATTTCTACTTCACGATTACCACCAGGAGCCTGAACTGCCACTACATCGCCCTCTTCTTTTCCAATTAAAGCGCGGGCAATTGGAGATCCAATGGAAATCTTGCTAACAGCAATGTCAGCCTCATCATCACCAACGATTTGGTAGGTAAATTTAGTGCCATCTTCTAAATCCTCAAGATCAACCGTCGCGCCAAAAACGATACGGCCACCCACATCCAAAGACGCAGGATCAATAATTTGAGCGGCGGAGAGCTTACCTTCTAGATCCTGAATGCGACCTTCGATAAAACCTTGCTTTTCTTTGGCAGCATCGTACTCAGCATTCTCAGAAAGATCGCCCTGTGCGCGCGCTTCAGAAATTGCATTGATGACCGATGGACGTTCAACGTGCTTAAGACGGTGCAGCTCTTCCTTTAGAAGTTCTGCACCGCGCTTGGTAATCGGGACTGAGCTCATACTACTAACCTAACCTAAATAACTATTTATACGCAAGATTGCGCGTTAAAAACTTGATTTTAGATTAATTGAGCGTCCGATGTAAGTTTTGCAAGGAATAAACCTCAAGAGAGTCTTTGCTGCCATTTTGAGACGCCATCAATCCATCCATCACTGCACGTGCGGCACTGATCGTTGTGTAATAGGTCACATTATTTGCTTGCGCACTGGTACGGATCGAGCGCGAGTCGGCGATTGCAGTGCGGGTTTCATCGACAGTAGTAAAGACCAAGGAAATTTCCCCGTTCTTGATCAAGTCAACAATATGAGGACGACCATCCTTGACTTTGTTCACAACGCGAACTGGTAAGCCTGCAGCTTCAATCGCTGCTGCCGTTCCCTTGGTAGCAACCATCGGGAAACCCAACTGGTGCAGGAGCTTAGCCACTTCAACCGCTTTTGGCTTATCGCTATCTTTCACAGTTAAGACTACTGTGCCGCTCTTGGGCAACTTAATCCCAGCACCTAGCTGAGACTTAAAGAGTGCCTCGCCGAAGGTTTTACCGACACCCATCACCTCACCAGTAGAACGCATCTCTGGCCCAAGGATCGGATCGATTCCTGGGAACTTATTGAACGGGAATACTGCTTCTTTTACTGAGAAATAAGGTGGTTTCACCTCAGTCTTAATGCCCTGCTGCGCTAAAGTCTGCCCAACCATGCAACGTGCGGCAATCTTGGCTAACTGCAAGCCAGTTGCTTTAGATACAAACGGCACAGTACGAGATGCACGTGGGTTTACTTCGAGAACATAGATCACATCTTTTCCATCCAGATTCTGAATCGCAAACTGCACATTCATCAAGCCAATAACGTTCAAACCTTTAGCCATGGCTGCAGTCTGACGCTTAATCTCCGCCACCGTCTCATCCGAAAGTGAATATGGCGGGAGCGAACATGCGGAGTCACCAGAGTGAACGCCGGCTTGCTCGATATGCTCCATGACGCCGCCGATAAAGACCTGTTGGCCATCGCTAATACAGTCAACATCACACTCAATCGCGTCATTCAAGAAACGATCTAGCAATACAGGTGAATCATGAGACACCTTCACAGCCTCGCGCATATAACGCTCGAGGTCACGGCCATCATGAACGATTTCCATGGCGCGGCCACCCAATACATAGGAAGGGCGAACAACCAATGGGTAGCCTATCTCCTCCGCCAGCACCAGAGCCTCATCTTCAGCGCGAGCTGTACGATTTGGCGGCTGACGCAAATTCAAATTCTGGAGCAACTTCTGGAAACGCTCACGGTCTTCAGCAGCATCAATCATGTCAGGTGATGTGCCGATGATCGGAACACCATTTGCCTCAAGATCCAAAGCCAATTTCAAAGGAGTCTGGCCACCGTACTGCACGATCACACCTTTGGGTTTCTCTTTGGCGACGATCTCTAATACATCTTCAAGAGTTAATGGCTCAAAGTACAAACGATCGGAAGTGTCATAATCCGTCGAAACCGTTTCAGGGTTGCAGTTGACCATGATGGTTTCATAACCATCTTCACGCAACGCCAAAGCAGCGTGTACGCAGCAGTAGTCAAACTCAATACCTTGACCAATGCGGTTTGGACCACCCCCAAGCACCATAATCTTGTCGCGGTTAGTTGGTTGTGATTCACACTCGCCATGTTCTGCTTCGTATGTGGAATATAAATAAGCGGTATTGGTTGAGAACTCTGCAGCGCAGGTATCCACCCGTTTATAGACTGGCACCACCTTTAAGCGATGACGTGCAGCCCGAACAGAAGAAGCATCAACACCCAATAGTTTGGCCAAACGACGATCAGAGAAACCTTTTTGCTTCACAAAGCGCAACTCAGCAGCAGACAAAGCATCAATCTTGCGGAGTTTGAGTTCAGTCTCAATCAAAACCAATTCTTGAATTTGCTCTAAAAACCATGGATCAACCTTTGTCTCAGCATAAACTTCATCAAGGTCCATACCCATCCGGAAAGCGTCGCCCAAATACCAAATGCGGTCTGGGCCAGGCTCACCAATTTCTTGAATGATGTCATCAAGATCGGTAGAGAACTCATCCAAACCATCTACGCCAACTTCTAGACCGCGTAAAGCTTTTTGGAAGGACTCCTGGAAGGTTCGGCCAATCGCCATCACCTCACCCACCGATTTCATCTGCGTCGTTAAACGAGAATCTGCTTGCGGAAACTTCTCAAAAGCAAATCGCGGAATCTTCGTCACTACGTAATCGATTGATGGCTCAAAGGATGCTGGTGTTGCGCCGCCGGTGATGTCGTTCTTCAACTCATCTAGGGTGTAACCAACTGCCAGCTTAGCGGCAATCTTCGCAATTGGGAAACCCGTTGCTTTAGAAGCCAAAGCCGATGAACGAGATACACGTGGATTCATCTCAATCACAATCATTCGGCCATCATCTGGATTAATTGAGAACTGTACGTTTGAACCGCCTGTATCCACACCAATCTCACGTAATACTGCAATCGATGCATTGCGCATCAATTGATATTCTTTATCGGTCAGTGTTTGGGCTGGAGCCACGGTAATCGAGTCACCGGTATGCACGCCCATGGGATCTAAGTTTTCAATTGAGCAAACGATGATGCAATTATCAGCACGATCGCGCACCACTTCCATCTCGAACTCTTTCCAGCCGAGAAGAGACTCTTCAATCAAGAGTTCACGCGTTGGAGATAAATCCAAGCCACGTTTGCAAATCTCTTCAAACTCTTCGCGGTTATAAGCAATACCGCCACCCGATCCGCCCATAGTGAAGGAAGGACGAATGACTACTGGAAAGCCTACGTTACCTGTTTCTATCTGAATGCGTTGTTGAACTTCGTGCGCCTCTTCCATCGAATGCGCAATACCCGACTTCGCAGAGCCCAGACCAATCTTGGTCATCGCATCTTTAAACTTTTGACGATCTTCCGCTTTATCAATTGCCTCTGGGGAGGCACCAATCAATTCGCAGCCGTACTTTTCTAAAATGCCATGACGATGCAAATCGAGCGCGCAATTCAAGGCGGTTTGACCGCCCATCGTTGGTAAAATGGCGTCTGGCTTTTCAGTGGCAATAATGCGCTCAACCACTTCCCAGGTAATCGGCTCAATGTAAGTTACATCTGCCATCTCAGGGTCAGTCATGATGGTGGCGGGATTGCTGTTTACCAAAATGACTTTATAACCTTCGTCACGCAAAGCTTTACAAGCTTGCGCACCAGAGTAGTCAAACTCACAAGCTTGCCCAATCACAATCGGACCAGCACCAATAATTAAGATGCTCTTAATGTCGCTACGCTTAGGCATTATTTGCCCTCCCTATTACCAACAGCGGCAGCATTCATTAGCTCCACAAAACGATCAAATAAATAAGCAATGTCATGCGGACCAGGTGAGGCCTCCGGATGACCTTGGAAACACAATGCAGGTTTATCTTTCCAGGCAAGACCTTGCAAAGATCCATCAAACAATGAAACGTGCGTGACACGAATGTTATCCGGCAGCGTATTAGCATCCACAGCAAAGCCGTGGTTCTGCGAGGTAATGGCTACGCGCCCAGTATCTAAATCTTTTACGGGATGGTTGGCACCGTGATGACCAAACTTCATCTTCAGGGTTTTAGCGCCAGCGGCCAAGCCCATGATTTGATGCCCTAGGCAAATACCAAAGGTTGGTATACCTTTTTCAATAATTTCTTTTGCGGCGGCAATCGCATAATCGCAAGGACCAGGGTCGCCAGGGCCGTTTGAGAAAAATACGCCATCAGGGTTCATGGCAAGAACTTCAGCTGCGCTGGTTTGCGCTGGTACTACGGTCAATTGGCAGCCGCGCTCTGTGAGCATGCGCAAAATATTGCGCTTCACACCGAAGTCATAAGCAACGACTTTTTTCAGGGGCTTGCTGGTATCCAATGTTTTATAGGCAGGCTTGTCATCGGCGCCATGCAATTCCCATTCGGCTTCACGCCACTCGTAGGGAGTCTTGGTCGTAACAACCTTAGCCAGATCTAAACCAGCCATGCCAGGGAAGGATTTTGCTAGCTCTAAGGCCTTTTTAGACAGGACTTCGATATCGTCGCCCAACTTGCCAGAGACCACTGCGCCAGACTGTGCGCCTTTATCACGCAGGATGCGGGTCAGTTTGCGGGTATCAATCCCCGAAATCCCCACGACTCCCGCTTTTGTTAGATAGTCTTCAAGGCTAGTTTCAGAGCGGAAGTTGGATACACGGCGTGGCAGGTCTTTGATCACCAAGCCAGCAGCATGAATTTGCCCTGACTCGGCATCTTGTGCATTCACGCC
>Ga0194059_1001384_pt1 | contig 10415 bp, 7 predicted proteins | sample SepL6211m_MetaG_FD_163426 | JGI IMG/M metagenome (GOLD analysis project Ga0194059, IMG submission 163426) | Anoxic zone freshwater microbial communities from boreal shield lake in IISD Experimental Lakes Area, Ontario, Canada - Sep2016-L626-11m | ecosystem: Environmental > Aquatic > Freshwater >... | reverse complement strand
CACCTTGCCGACCGTATCAATTTGTTCGTCGACCAAGTCCGCAACCAACTTTGGCTTGTCTTGCTCTGCAAGCATCTTAGGTCCAATCACCAGAAAGCCAGTTGCCGTTATCAGTCTGCGTTGCTCTTCTTCGCTGGAGCTGTTGGATGAGGAAAGTAAGTCGCCAGCAAGTTGCTCCCTAATAAAGCGATCGTAGGGTACATCTCGGTTAAACGCTTCGACGACGTAGTCACGGTAACGCCAAGCGACTGGATAGCGGTGATTTTCGTCCGCTCCGTTCGAGTCCGAGTAACGAGCCAAGTCAAGCCAATAACGGCCCCACCGTTGTCCGTAAGTAGATGATGCCAACAATCGATCGACAACCCGTTCGGAGGCATCCTCGGCTGGATTGTTAACGAACGCGTCGACCTCCTCCCCAGTCGGAGGAATGCCAACAAGATCGATGTAAACTCTTCGAAGCCAAGTCGATCGGTCGGCTTCCGGAACGGGTTGCAATCCGTTCGCGACGTGCTTTTCCAAAATGAATGCATCGATCGACTTGCGACACCATTGAGACGTCGTTGTTGGGATCGGAACACGCTTCCTAGGCAGGAACGACCAATGCTGCTTTGCCGTGGTCCAATCGATCTTTTCGAGCTTCGTTTTCTGCGTTGGTCCATCGCGTGGGTCGGGTGCCCCCATCTCAATCCACTTCGAAAACGCCTCCACAACCTCTTTAGGAAGTTTATTCGAAGGAGGCATTTTGAGGTCTTGGTGTCGAAGTGCGTTCAACAGCAGGCTCTTGCTCACATTTTCTAAGTCCAATGTTGGCCCAGAATCGCCACCGCTCCTGATTCCCGCTTGGGTGTCGAGCAGTAATCCTCCTGCGGCTTCCTCCGAGGTAGCGGAGTGACACTCGTAGCAATGCTGAACGAGAATGGGTCGAATTCGACTTTCAAAGAACTCTATACCCGCATCATCTGCGAACGAACTGCTTACGATGCCAGTTCGCATTGCTAAGGGTACAAGCACCAGGATGGCAGCGATGTGAAAGTACACCGTCAACCGATTTGCAGAACGCATTGGGTGGGAGCCTGCAGTGCAAGCGTGGGAAGGGGAGTCGGACGTAAATTACTCGCATATACTGTAGTCCTTGGGAAATGGCTTGGCAACCAAACAGGACATTTATGCGAGCCGCCACCCGTGCTACCCAATTGCCAGGTGGATTTCAATCTGCCGCTCGACTCCTTGATCGAACACTTACTTCATTTGTTGCGTGACAAAATCCGGCCGAGCTCTCGTGTTCAAGGCTTCCCAGGGTTTGGGATAATAATAGTAAGGCACGCTTGGCCCCCGATGGTTCGCATAATTGCCGTTGCAGTCGTTGGATTTCCAAGCCATGGCCTCCTGGCTCGATGGCTCAATCTTGTGAGCAATGTAGCCGGAGACATATCGCGGACGATTATAGACTTGACGATATTCCGGAATCGAATTCCATATGTGATGGGAGAAAATGTCTTGGCGTTGAAGTGCTGGATCCAAATACGTCCCAGAAAGAAAGTCTCCACCCAAGCTGGTCGAGCTATACGCAAATGCCATTGCGCTTACCGAAAGCACCGCTAGGAATCGTCGTATTGCCATTATCACAAACCTCTGGTTGGATGGAAAACAAGTGCACCAGAAGAGTTTTCGAATCCGCGTGGCAACCAATTTCACTTAAGGAAGCAGAATGCAAGGATTTGCGAATGCTGGCGATTGTGCAATGAGGATGAGTCCGGTTTTACCGGCAAACACGTTTGAATCGATTGAAAAAGCCCGAATTCCGGCTAACCCAAGCTTGGATAACTGGGCGGGATGGGTCCTATGAGGAAGATTTGATGCTCACTACAATCTTGATCTAAAGTGGGCTTCCCAGAAGATGCCATTCCGGCTTTCGGTCGTTGACTTACTAACCCACAGGTTTTGCTAAGGAAGGTTTGAACATGAACAACAGGATAAATCAAGAATCAGCCCGATTGATTTTTTGTTTAGAACTGAATCGCTCGTTGGCTAGTCGATGCAAGAGCATGGTGTTCTTTGTCGTTTTCACCTTTTCCGTTGGAATGTGGCATGCAGGTTCAAGCTTGGCTCAAGCTCCATTGGAGCAGCCACCAGTAAATTACGCGATTTACAGTGCACCATCTTACATTTCCACTTCAAGCGTTTCGGGTCCGAGCACACGGAATTGGGCTTTGGATGTCGCGAATGCTCAGATAAACCTGAATAGCGATCGGCTGCCAGATATTGGAGTTGCACGACAGAAACTTGATCAGGCCATGATTGAGCTTGAAAACTTTTTGGCTACGTCACCGCAGCATCAGGCGAACTGGCTGGCATTCTTGAACTGGACGGATCTTCGCGAACAAATCAGCAGTCCTACTCCCGACCTAAAAAGCCTAGTCCAAATCGAAAAGAACTTTCGCCAGAATTATTTCGGGCTTGAGATGAGCAAATTTACGAATGTTCGCGACGCGTTGAAGAGTTACACGCATGCATTGCGGTTCAGTTCGGACCGTCCACAAACGATCGCGATTCTAAAGGATCGGTTGACGAAATTGTCTGAGCAACTGCAGATGCCTCAGTTCTCGCAAGACTTTGCTAACACGCGAGACATCGGTCAAATGATCTCAAACCTTTCGCAGTCGAATCAGTCGTCCGATTTGGTGAACGCGGTTCGGGGCAACTATTCAAGAGCCAATGTCCGAGTTCTCATTTCTTCCGAATTCGTGACTCAGAAATTCACCAAGCCGGTGTATGAGCCCAATCCTGTCAATGAAGTAATTCTTGGTACACAGCTTGTTGGACAGAGCGTGATGCAGGGATTTGTAACACCGCAATTACTCGACAGTTCCTCCAATGCAGCTCTTCGTTTGAACTTGAACGGAAACTTTTCCAGCCAGAATATTGGCTACAACCGCTCGGTGAAGTTGCATACGCAGGGTTACGGTACGGTTTCAGCCAGCGAGACGATCGCATTGACGGATCGTGGTCTTGTTACACTAAACGATACGAGCGTTGATGCAGGCCTTTCCAGTCAGATTGACAGCATCGAAGCGAAACTACGAATCGTTCGTAAGATTGCAGCGAAGCAAGCCGCTAAACAAAAGCCGGAAGCAGATGCGATCGCGGAGGGACGACTTGAGACACGCTTGCGAGATCAATTTCACACGCAACTCAGCCAGCAAGTTTCGCAAGCCAATGAAAAGATCAAGACGCCGGATTTGCCTGTGTTAAGGCGACTTGGGCTCGAACAACCCACGCGAATAACTTGGAGTTCGCCTCAATATCTGGCATTGCTTTGGAAATTACAGGAAGGGCCTCAATTGGCTGCTCCAGTGTCCTGTCCGCTCGTAGTGGAGCCGAACGGAATTACCGTCCAGTTACACGAGTCGGTCATTACCAACATCACCGATCCGATCCTTGCAGGTCGCATTCTTCGCAACACGGAAATGGAATCTTTTGCCGGCCAGTTCTCTAACGTTTTAGGTAGCAAGCCAGTTCTCAAGCCACAAGACGATCAGCCTTGGGCACTTACATTTGAAAACTACCATCCTGTCGAGGTTCAACTGGATGACTCGCTAGTTACGTTCCGAATTCGAACGACCAAACTAGATCGAGGCGACCAAGTCGTAGACCAACCCGCATCCATCGAAGCATCGTATCGTGTTACGTTGACCGACGGCGCCATCCAATTGGAACGACAAGGAGAAGTGAAGATCGACTTTACAGGCAAACAGCAACGTGGCGTTCGCGCGGCTTCTCTTCGAAACTTGCTTAAGAAGCAGTTCGCAGATGTCTTCAAGGAACAATTACTTGACACTCCGTTGCGAGTAACGGATCGTTTGCCGAGCGAGTTGCAAGGCTTGCAACTCGCATCGGTCCAAGTGGATGACGGATGGATCCAAGCTCACTTGCGATAATTGCAACGTTCTATGAATGATGTTCTATGAATGATATGGTTAAGACTGCACTGTCTGTGAATGTCAACAAAGTTGCGTTGTTGCGAAACACGAGACTCCTTAAAATTCCATCCGTTGTGAGAGCCTCCAGGATATGCTTGGAGGCAGGAGCGCATGGCATTACGGTTCACCCGCGTCCAGATGAACGGCACATACGTTCGACGGACGTCTACGAGATTGCAGAACTTCTCAAAAACTGGCCCAATGCGGAGTTCAATATCGAGGGCAACCCATTTCATAACTTGATGGAGTTGATTCGTTCTGTCCGGCCAGATCAAGCGACGTTTGTTCCGGATAGCGTTTCGCAAAGTACCTCGGATCATGGCTGGGATCTCGTGGCTGACGCCGATAAACTAAGGCCCGTAATCCAAGAATGTAGAGAGCTTGGCGTACGAGTCAGTTTGTTCATGGATCCGAATGCAGATCAGATTCCGCTCGCCAAAGAACTTGGAGCGGATCGCGTGGAGCTCTATACGGAATCCTGGGCAAGGGCTTTTCAAAACACAGCTCATGTTTCAACTCTGGGCAAGTTTGTCGAATCCGCCAAGGTGGCAATCCAATCAGGCTTGGGGGTCAATGCAGGCCATGATTTAAGCCTGGAAAACCTGACGCCATTTCTAAAGGCTGTGCCAGGAGTACGAGAGGTTTCCATCGGCCATGCCCTGATCAGCGATGCATTGGAGATGGGTTACTCCGACACCGTAAGAGCGTATTTGGACTGCATCGAAGCAGCCGATTTCAAGGATTTTAAGTTGTAAGTGTTTTTTTGACCCCTATTTAAAGCTAGAATCCGAATGCGACTGCCGATGGTAATTTAGCTTTGATTTCGTCAAATTGACCCTAACGTGAGTGCGATTTGGCTAGCGGACTCCGTCAAAACACGACCAAATGTGGAATCTACCTCTTAAAAACCCGACCCTATTGATTAGCCTTGAATTGGGTCTTGGCGTGGGTTTTTTGATGTTTTCTTCGGGTTTTGCGGATGCGCAGCCGTCGGGAATCGTGGTCTCCGAAACCGATACTTCGTCCTCGGCAACAAGCCCGCCGCTCTGGGGGATGGACACACTTTTTCACCCAGAGCAGGGGCTTCGCGGTGCCGCCTCATGCGCTACCGCAAGCTGCCACAGCGGGCCAAAAGTCGGCGTGTCGACGGAAACAACATACCGAGGATCGGAATATTCTCTTTGGCTCGAGAATGATCCTCATGCTCAATCATGGCGGACCCTCTGTTCTGACGAGTCCGCAAAGATCATGTCGAAACTTGGAATCTTGCGCGACGGAAAGGTGGCCAAGGCAGACGCGTATCAAAACTGCCTGGCGTGCCACAACACAGACCGACAAGTTGCCGCTGACAACATCACTCCTCGGATTGCAGAAGGAGTAGGGTGCGAATCGTGTCACGGCGCATCGGAACGATGGTACGATCGACATTTTCAAAGCCTCGAAGCCAAACAGTTGGCGGTCTCAAGCCTCGGCCTTGCAGATACGAATGCACTTGTTCAACGTGCGAAAGTCTGCACTCTTTGTCATGTCGGCGGAAAAGATCGGGATATGAACCACGACTTGATCGCTGCAGGGCATCCGGCATTGTATTTTGATTTGGCGGTGTATTATGAGTCGTACCCTAAGCACTGGCGCGACGCAGAACAAACCGATCCAAACTTTCGTTCAAGGCTTTGGTTGGCTGGCCAAATAGCCATGGCCGATTCTGAGCTTGAATTGCTGCAGGCGCGGGCATTGCAAACGCTCCCAGTTTCAACATGGCCGGAATTGTCGAGCTACCAATGCACTAGTTGCCACGTTTCGCTCAACGGAATCCCAAAACCAATCCATTCGATCGATCGTGACTTAATTGGAAGTGGCCGGGCTCCGACCCGCGACTGGAATCTCGGCGGAGTCGAAGCCCTATCAACTTATCTCAATCGGTCCAGACCCGAATTGGACAATCGTGCAGCAGTACTTCGCTCGACCATGGAAGCTCCCAACCCAAGCGTTTCGAAGATTTCCGAACAAGCGACAGGTTTGAGAAACCTAATCCACCAAAGTCTTTACGCGACAGGAGACCTTTCACTCTCTCGATGGACGAACTCAAGGCAGATAAGCTTTAGTGCATCGCGATTTCAAATTGCAAGTCGCATGAGCAATTGGGAGTATGCCTCTGGCACGTACATGTCCGCCTGGGCATCCTCGCAGGCAATGCGTTCTACCGAACTTGATCAGGCGATGCAAACAATTCGCCATGCGCTTGTGTTCCCCGTAGACACGCAATCACCGAAATTCCCAAGGCGAGTAGAATCGACATCTCCCCCGAACCTAGAGCAGTGGCATTCTGCCTTGCGAAAAGCAACAACGGAACTCTTAGAAAGCACTGTCAAATGATCCATCGATGGATTGGCGTTCTATTGTGCTTTTGTTTTTGGTTCCAAACCTTGGGGACAACTCGAGCCGAAGACCTTTCGCTTGGCAATCTTTCGGAAAGAAAAACCGATGGACTTGGTGAGATCGGCGTAAAAGAATGTGCAGCCTGTCACAGTGCTCCTAGCCCAATCTATGAGCAACTCAAAGTCACTCGCTTTATCAGGTTGGTCGAAGCCAAAGAATGGTTCGAGAGAGACAAGCACGCGTACGCGTATCATTTGGTTCGACAAGATTTGCCGGAATCAGACCTCGAGCGACCGGAAAACAAGTCGAACAAACTGTCCGTCGAGATTCGCAAACGATTGAAGTGGCCGGCAGGTGAAGTTGGCGACGCGATGTTTCAAGCCAAATGTTTGACTTGCCATGCAGGAGTCGACTTGAGTTTACCCTCCCCGTCACAAGAAGTCCTTCAAACCAATTTGCAGTTCGGAGTTCAATGCGAGGCGTGTCATGGCCCTGGCTCGGAGTACACCAAGACGCATCAGCATCAACAAGTCTCTTGGAGAGCGAAGACTCCAGCGGAAAAATCAAAGCTAGGAATGTGGGATCTTGCGTCCCCCTCGACGTGCGCCGACGTTTGTTTGAGTTGCCATCTTGGAAACATCACACAAGGTCGTTTTGTTTCTCACGATATGTATGCAGCAGGGCACCCTCCATTGCCCCCCTTCGATCTGCAAACATTTCTAGATGCAATGCCGCCACACTGGCAAACCATCCAAAAAAAATCTTACCAGGCCGCAACAGACAAGCAAGAAACACGAGAGTTTGCTTTGCAAAGTGAGTATTACGCGGCAAACTATGACCTGCAATCGCTCGGTCCGACGGACAAAATCGAACAAGCCATTAAGTCGAGTTACGATCGAACCCGACGCAGCATGATCGGCGGACTCGTTGCGAACGACAACGGGATCAAGTTGATTCATGCTGCTGCCGCACAAGCCCAAGGTGAGCCAAACAATTGGGGTGATTTTTCGATGTATGATTGTATGGGATGCCACCAGGAATTGTCGAAAAGCAAAGTTCGATGGCGCCCAGATTCAAGAATTCCGGGTCGTGCGTTTCCTTCGAATTGGCTCTCGCTCGAACACCCAACGCTCCATAAAACCAACGCATCAAACCACGATCGGTTAACGAATGAGATGTTCGAAGCATTCAATTCGGTCCCATTTGGCGATGCAAAGAAACTAGCAGCCCTCTCTAGCCATCACCTCGTATCTATGGCCGATCGATTTCAAGATCGAAATCGAATGGAGCGGCAAATCATGTCGGAAGCAGATGTCAAGCACTGGCTGCAGGTATTGCTTGCCGATCGCGAGGAAAAGCTCACCGATTACTGGGTGGCCAAACAGACCGCTTGGATGGTAACCGTCGCAGTCAAGGAACTTGTTGATCATGGTGTATTGCCGCGAAATGCGATTCAGGCAAACCTCGATGAATTGAGCCAATTGCTTTCCCTCAATTTACAGATCCCACGCGATGCGAGCGTGCTCGACGCGCAGAAGAACACACTCGAGATTGCTGGATCATTTGATGCAGTTCGCTGCAGAACGTTGATTCGCGAGTTGGTAGAGACGGCCTTATCCACCAAGTGAGACATCGACGAGCTCGCGGCTCGTTTAACAGTCAGCCGTAGGCGCACTTGAATGAGATGTTAATGCACCTTCGGCTAACTATTAAACGACTAATTCAACAAATCCCAAGATGGTGACACTTTCTTCCAATGAAAAACCAATATGAAACAACCTAGGCGTGCGTGGACTGCAGTATTTTTACTCTTGTCACTTGGTTCAAGTTTGTACGCAACGGATCCGGAGCGTCCGAATATTGTGTTCATCTTTGCCGACGACTGGGGGCGTTGCGCGAGTGCTTATTCCAAACTGGATGGAACAGGTACTTTCAACGACGTAGTGCAAACTCCGAACTTTGATCGAGTAGCGGCCGAAGGTGTTTTGTTCCGGCGGGCTTTTGTCTCGGCGCCGAGCTGCACACCATGTCGGAGCGCATTGTTATCCGGTCAACACTTTTGGCGAACGGGTCGAGGGGCTATTTTGCAAGGTGCTGTTTGGGATAACTCAATCCCAGCTTATCCGATGCTATTGCAAAAGTCGGGATACCACATGGGTGAGACTTACAAAGTGTGGAGCCCTGGAACGCCTGTGGATGCTCCCTACGGTGCAGGAAAGTACGCATATGAAAAAGGGGGGAGCCGATTCAATCAATTTTCTGAGAACGCAACGAAGATGGTGGCCAACGGAAAGACCATCGAGTCGGCCAAGCAAGACCTGGTTTCCGAAATTAAAACGAACTTCGATGCCTTTCTGAACAATCGAAATGCGTCCCAACCCTTCTGCTATTGGTTTGGACCAACCAATGTCCACCGCAAATGGATTCGAGGATCAGGCAAAGCCCTGTGGAACATCGAGCCGGATTTATTGAAGGGAAAGCTGCCGCCATTCTTTCCGGATGTTCCCGAAATTCGCGAGGATTTCGCGGACTACCTCGGCGAAGTGCAGGCATTGGACGCATCGATTGGCATCATGCTGAAAAAGCTGGAAGAGATTGGCGAACTCGATAGCACGTTGATCGTCATCAGTGGCGACCATGGACCACCTGGATTTCCGCATGGCAAATGCAATTTGTATGATTTCGGATCCAGTGTTTCTTTAGCGATGCGATGGGGAAACCGCTCTCGTGGTCGTGTGGTGGACGACTTAGTTAGTCTTACGGACTTGGCCCCAACGTTTCTTGAGTTAGCAGGCGTTGAGATTCCAGCCACGATGACTGGACGCAGTCTAGTTAAGCAACTAACGTCCGATAAGTCGGGACAAATAGAACCCACGCGCACCGAAGTGTTCATCGGACGTGAACGCCATGTGGAAAATGCGAGAGCCGACTTCATGCCCTATCCTCAACGATCTATTAGGACGCGAGAATACTCGTACATCATCAATTTCAAACCGGATCGTTGGCCATTGGGCGATCCCTATCGGCTCGATAGCGACAAAGAGCCGACTGCGGAAGAAATCACGGAGAACACAAGGGTAACGCTGCCAGACGAGGATGCCGGCCCGTCCAAGGCTTGGTTGGTTGGAAATCGTAATGATCCACAATGGAAGCCTTTCTTTGAACGCGCTTACGCGAAACGACCTCGCGAAGAATTATACGATTTGCGAACGGACCCGCATCAAATGACGAACGTTGCCGGCGATAGCAAATACGCGTCCGTGCGGCAAGAGCTTGAAAGGCGATTGCTAGATGAGTTGACAAAAACGGGTGACCCAAGAATGATCGACGACGGTCGATTCTTCGAAACGCCACCGATGTCAGGCCCAGTCCGGAAGGAAACGCGTTGAAGCATTTTCGTCGACTATAGTAGCCTACAGAATGGCCAGAGGGTTTCGAGGTTGTTCCAGTGTACCGCGTGTCACCCCGACGCGATTCTCAGCCTTCAACGATTTCCAGACCGTCGGCCCGTCGATTTTTCCCGCGAGCAAGTCTCGATAGAGCCCAAGTAGCCGCTTTGTTTCGTTCGCTGGGGCGTCTCGCAAGAGTTCGATTCGAAAGTACTTAATTCCCATCCGAATCAGCTTTGGCGTTGCTTCGGCACCACTCTGAGCATGTCCATTGTAAAGCGTGTTGCGACATCCAATGTCTGCGTGCAGAACGTGCTCAACTCCCAACCGGTCTTTCAATTTCACTTCATGCCGATCGCAAGGGCGACCGCAATTGGATTTGTTGGTTCCCGGCGACAACACCGTGCAAAAGACGCAGTGCTCCATATGGAACATGGGCATGTGCTGATGTATGACAACCTCTAACCAGGTTTTCGGCAACATCGCGACCAGCTCCGTCAGTTGGTCGCGATTCAAATCGTAGGAAGAAGTGAGGCGGCTCAAGCCACGGGACATCAGCCACTCGGCCGTCAGCGGATTCGTAATGTTCAATGAGAAATCGCCGATGGTTGGAATGCTGTGTTGCCTCGCATAGTCCAGTGCCGCTAAGTTCCTGACCAACCATCCG